>Ga0181520_10006753_pt1 | contig 17321 bp, 17 predicted proteins | sample PEATcosm2014_Bin_29_FD_132451 | JGI IMG/M metagenome (GOLD analysis project Ga0181520, IMG submission 132451) | Peatland microbial communities from MTU Mesocosm Facility, Houghton, MI, USA - PEATcosm2014_Bin02_30_metaG | ecosystem: Environmental > Terrestrial > Soil > Wetlands > Peat | place... | reverse complement strand
TGCGAGATTTCAGCCTAAATGCAAACGCAGGTCCTTCGACTCCGCTTCGCTCCGCTCAGGATGACAGATTGTTTGAGTTGCAATCCTTTCATGCCGGATCAATAGGCCAATTTCTTGACGAACCAAGATCAATGTCTAACTACCATCGGGATTGGATCAGATTTTGCGCCGAATCACTTGAATCAGAGCGATAGTTGAAAGGACAACACCGAAGCTATAGATGTATGCACGAAGATGAGTTGATCTATCCGTCGGATCGAACCAAGCTTGTATAACACAGATAAGAAAGAGAACTAACATAACTACGGGAGACCATTGTTTGATCTTTCTCCTATTCATTGACTCTCCTTGTTCGCATTTCAATGGTACGCATAAAGATTCTTGATTACTTCAAAGATCATAGCCCCATCTCCAGCCGTGTCCGCGGGTCGAGCTGGTCGCGCAGCGCGTCTCCGATAAAGTTGAAGCCGAGGACCGCGCCGGCGACAGTTGCCGCCGGGAAGAGCACCATGTGCGGCGAGTCGAAGAGATGCGCGCGGGCGTCGTTCAGCATCGCTCCCCAACTGGGTGCGGGAGCGGGAATGCCCAGGCCGAGGAACGAGAGCGTCGCCTCGGCCAGGATGACGCCGGCCATGCCGATGGCCGCCTGGACGAGGATCGGCTGGACGATGTTGGGCAGGATGTGGCGGAAGAAGATGCGCATTCCGCTGGCGCCCAGGGCGCGAGCAGCATCCACGTACTCGCGGTCGCGCACGCTCATGACCTGCGCGCGCACAAGCCGCGCATAGCCGGCCCATCCGCCGATGGCCAGAGCCAGCACGAGATTCGCAAAGCCGGGACCAAGAAAGGCGGCAAAGGCGATGGCCAGCAGAATCCCCGGTAGCGCGAGGAATGTGTTCATCGCAAAGGTGGTCAGCGCGATGTCAATCCATCCGCCCAAATAGCCGGCCAAGCCGCCAATGGCTATGCCCAGCACGAGCGAAATGCTGACCACGGTGACCGAGACGGCCAGCGACAACCGCGCGCCATAGAGCAGCCGCGAGAGCGTGTCGCGGCCCAGTTCGTCGGTTCCGGCCCAGTGTGCGATGGACGGGCCTTCCAGGCGATGCAGCAGATCAATCGCCGAAGGATTGGCGGGCGCCAGCCACGGCGCGCTTAACCCGCCCAGTACAAAGGCCGCCAGCAGCAGCACGCCGGCCACCGCCAGAGGCTGGCGGCGGAGGCGGTTGCGGAGGGCGGAGAAAATTTGCATCGGCACTGACAGAATACCGCGGTTTCATAGCAGATGATGGGTTGGGGTTCGTGGGTTCCCACCTTTGTCGTAAAAGAACGAAACGCAGGTCCTTCGACTACGCTACGCTTCGCTCAGGATGACAGCAGCGAGGGTGGGCACCCAAAGTTTTTCTGATTGTGGGGAGAGCTGCATGGATTCCCAGGTCTGAAAATCCAGACCTGGGAATCCATGCATTTGGTTGAAGCAAAAACCTAGCGCGGATCGATGCTGCGCGCGCCGGTTGACGTGAGCAGGTCGGCGAAGGGGCCGGGCAGGCGGTCGCCGGTTACCGCTCGGCCGTAGAAGTCCGTGTCGATGGACTTCCAGGCGGGCACGGGCTTGATCTCGCTCTTGACTGAAAGGGTGAGGGTCAGCTTGTCCGGGTCGAGCGTGGCGTCGATCGTTCCCAGCGCGCCGTTCTTCTCCCAGCCGTACTCCTCGCGCATCGAGCCGAGGTCGTGCCACTCGGCCGGCTCCGGAAACTTGACGCGCAACACCGGCGATCCGAAGTGGCGGCCCATGAAGCTGGGCCCCTCCGGATAGAGGTTGCCGTCGGGAGTGTTGCGGGCGTTGTTGAACTCGATGGCCGAGCGGCCCAGATGGCCGAAGACATTGCCGTAGACCTGCAAATTATGCACGTCGTTGGTGTGGCCGCCAATGGGACGAGGCCCATCGATGCCGGAGACGGTGTCCACGCCCACCTCTTTGCAATCAAGGAAGAGGTTGTAGGCGATGATTACGTTGTTCGTGTCGCGGATCAGAATGCCGCCGGTGAGGTTGGAAAAGATGTTGTTGTCGATCTCGTTCAGAACATCGCTGCCCTCAATGTGAATGGCGTGGGGATTGACGTCGCCCGGAATGTCGGCGAATAGGTTGCCGGTTAGCCGGTCGTTGGCATTGCCAATGTCCAGCCAGATGCCGTTGGCGTGGCGGATGTGGCGGACGACGTTATTGCGGAAGAGCAGATTGCGCGTATTGTGCATCTTGGTGCCGCCGGACTCGGACATCATCGCCGCGTCCTGCCAGCCGATCCACTCGAAGAGGTTCTTTTCGACGAGCGTGTTTTGAGGGCCGCCGGTTCCGCCGAGACCCTCGATACCGCAGTAGCGGAAGGTGTTGCCGCGCACGATGTCAAAGCCTACCGGCTGCGGCGGCCATGATGCGCCCCAATCCTCGTTGCCGATGTCCAGGCCAACCGAGTTGGCCCACTCGAAGGTGTTGTCTTCAAAGATGAAGTGGTTGCCGCGATTGACCGAGACCATGCCGCGCTGCGGAACCGGGAAGCCGTTGCCCGCAACTTGGAAGGTGATGCCCTTGACGCGAATGTACGACTGGTAGCGCTGGGCGGGCGAGAACAACTGCTCCTGCGTGGTGATTTCAATGACATGCTTGGCCGGGTCGTCGTCGTTGGCCAGGCGGATGTGCAAGGTCATGCCGTTGGTTTCAATCCAGAACTTGCCGGCCTCGGGCGCAAACTCCTTGAAGAGCGGCTTCCAATGCACCTCGGTAAAGTAGTTCATTGAGCGCGGCGAGGGGCCGGCCAGCTCCATTGAGGTCTCCACCGGCTCCAGCGGCTTGCCGTCCACAAAGACCATTCCCCGCCGCCGGAAGTAGGTTCCCATATTGTCCTGCGCGTAGCGCAGCCAAATATGATTGCCGAGCACATTGTCCACTTCAAAGGGGTTGTATCCGTTGGGGAAGAGCGACGCATCCAGATGCAGTTCCCAGGCCTTCACCGGCTGATGTGTCGCCGGGTCAAAGCCGAAGTTCCAGCCCTCGCTGGGATGAAGATTCTTTACCTCCGCCGCGCCTTTTACGACGACCTTTGCGCCCGGAGCGGCTTCGTAGCTGATCATTGCCTCTGCGCTCGTGCCCCCGCGCGCCGGGCGAATAAACTCGCGATAGACGCCTTCGCTGATGACCACCCGCTCGCCCGGCTGCAGCACCTGCGCCGCGTGATTGATGGTGCGGAAGGGGCGCTCTTTGCTTCCGGGGCCGTTGTCGTCGGCATTTTTCGCTTGGCCATCCACGTAGTACGTCTTGGAGAAATGCAGCGGCTTCTCCCACATAGGGAACTCGCTGCCATCGGGCAGAGTTGCGTTGCTTGCGAAGGCCGGCGCGGCAATTATGCAAGCAAGAAGAACGAGCAGTGTGCGCTTCATGGAAACCCCATTTCGTTTGCGGTTTACGAGAGTTACGTTCATTTATGACGGAATTTGGGATTACGGAGTTTCTTGCAAAACTCAAATTCGATTGCCCTGATGCCTGGTATGCCCTCAAAATTACTTTGCATGAGCTTCTGCGGACTCTCAACAGAGGTGACGTGGATCAGCGACGGAAGGACTCAAGCAGAATCAAGATTAATTGGCCTGGGATTCTATGCGATATATGGTTGTCAGGCTTGCCGGACTATCCCATAATCAGTCATGAAGATTTTACAGTCAGGTTTGGTATTGTTCTTGGCCGGAGTCATGTCTGTCGCTGGAGCTCAGACGAACCGATTGAACTCCGGCGCCATTCAAAGCGAAGCTTGGCAGCTTGTGCAACTGGCCAATCAGGCGCGCGCCCAGGCTGGCGCGGGGCCGCTGGAGTGGGATGCCGCGCTGGCCGAGGCGGCGCGGCAGCATTGCCTGCGCATGGTTGCGGCAAGGGCGCTTTCGCATCAGTTTCCGGACGAGCCGGATTTGAGCGCGCGCGCCCAGGCGGCCGGCGCGCACTTCAGCCTGATCGAGGAAAACGTGGCCCTCGCGCCCAGACCGACGGCCATTCACGATGCCTGGATGCACTCGCCTGCTCATCACGACAACCTGCTGAATCCCGCGGTGAATCGCGTGGGGATTGCCGTTGTTGCTGGGCCGCAGGGGTTGTATGCAGTGGCCGATTATGAGCGTGGCGTGGAGCAGCTTTCGCAAACTCAGGTGGAGGCGATGGTTGCGCAAATGTTGCTCGCTAGCGGCATTACCGTGCAACCCGATCCAGCGCTGGCGCGCGTCGCCTGCGCCATGGACGACGGCATGCCTCGCTCAGCCTCAAGCCCCCACCCGCGCTTTGTCATGCGCTGGCAGAGTTCGGAACTGAAGCAACTACCCAAGACGCTGGTCAACGAGTTGGCGACGGAAAGTTATCATCAGGCCGCTGTGGGCAACTGCCCGGCCGATGCGCAACAAGGTCCATTTTCCGGCTACCGGCTGGCGGTGCTGCTGTATTAAATCAAGCCGCGCACAACGACGTATGCAAATAGTGCATACTATTCAGTCATGAAGAGTTCTTGCCTGGTTCCGGTTTTCTGTCTGGCGCTGACGGCCTCAATCGGCTGGGCGCAAGGGGCGGCGCTGCCGGCTTCACCCGACGCTCGACCCAGTCAGGTTTCCGCCGAGGCATGGAAGATCTTTGAACTCGCCAATCAGGCACGCCTTGAATCCGGAGCCGCGCCCATGCAGTGGGATCCATCGCTTGCCGAGGCTGCCCGCAAGCACTGCGAGCGGATGAGCACCGCGGATGCCCTGTCTCATCACTATCCTGCCGAGCCCGACCTGGCGCAACGAGCCGGCGAGGCAGGCGCGCATTTCAGCCGCATCAAAGAGAACCTGGCCAGCGGCGCCGATCCGCAGGCGATTCACGATGCCTGGATGAACTCGGATGAAAGCAATGCCAGCCTGATCTCTCCGGATATGGATCGCGCGGGCGTCGCCGTGGTCGCCCGCAACGGCGCGCTGTATGCGGTTGCCGTCTATGCGCGCTTCGCCAAGCCGATGACGCCGGAGCAAGTCGAAGTTGCCGTTGCGGCCATCCTGCAGAAGCATGGCATGGTGGTTGCGCAGAGCAGGCAGGATGCGCGTTGGCGGTGCCTCGGACGCGAAGCCTTGAGTGTTCCCCCGGTCTCTTCGCAGGTTTTGCAGAGCCCCGATTTGGCCAGCCTCACCGAAAGCCTCGATCAATCGCTTGCCGACGCCCACTATACCAAGGCCGCGGTGGGCAGTTGCCCAGCCAAAAATGTGAGCAAGTGGGAGACTCAATACCGCGTGGCGGTGCTCTTTTACGCCTCATGGATTGGCGTGAATTGAAGGCTTGGCGGCTCAATCTCTCAGCCGAAGTCGTGCACCTTCTGCCATAATTCCTGCCACGGAAGGCGCGGCGGACCGCAGACGAAGATGTCGGGATGCCGCTCGCTCTCTTCGTTTTTCACGACAGCCGGATTGCCATTCTGCCCGGCCAGACGGCAGTTGGTGAAGAGTTCGTCGGCGCGTTCGCGGCTATTGCCCAGCAGAATGATGGTGGTGGGCGCGGGCGTGGGATAGCCGCGATACCAGAATGAATTGACCGTGCTGATCGGCGCGGGCAGTTGATAGGCTGGACCGAGCATCTCAATCGCCCCGGCCTCTCCGTAGTTGCCGACCGCGATGCCGAGGTGCGCGCGCTCGTCGGCGGGCAGCGCATCGCGAATGGCAACGACGGTGCGAACCAGCTCCGGCCAGCCGATCTCTTCGCGCAGAGCGTCGTTTTGCTCCAAGGCAAAGCGCATCAGCGGGCCTGAATCAGCCAGCGGCAGAGCGATCGCCATGCCGTAGAGTCCCGCTCCGATGAGGCCCTGGAAGAGGAGTATCTTGACCGTCCAACGCCAGAGCTTCCGCAGTTGCTCAACCCAGCGCTCGCCTTGGGACGCACCCATGGCGATCAGCATCGGATACGCAGGCGCCAGATAATAGAAGACTCCTTGAACCGTGAGTAGATAGGCCGCCGGGATCAGGAACATCCAGGCCAGCGGACGATAGCGCGAGCTGCGCAATGAACTGACGATGCCGCCGATCCACAGCGGCGCGGCCCAGATGTTGGCGCAGACAAAGAATTGCTTGAAGAGGAAGTCAGACCGGTCGCCGCGGCCAATGCGTACATCGCGGATGTGAATGAAGTGAAGAAAGTGGTAGGAGATGAAGTCGTGGCGAATCTGCCAGAGAAGATTGGGCAGAAAGATCAGGAGCGCAATCCCCACGCCGAGCGCAAACCAGCGATTCCAAAGCAAGCGGCGCGCGGGGCTGAGGAGCAGGCCGCAGAGCAGCGCGAAGGTCAGGAAGAGAATGGTGTACTTGGTCTCAAGCCCCATGCCGATGGCCGCGCCGATCCCGAGCCACCAGCGCGGATTTTCCGTGCGCAGCAGGCGAATCGTAAACAGCGCCACCAGCGCCCACCATAGATAATCAAAGGTGCCGTATTGAAATTCAGAGCCGTTGAAGAGGGAGACAGCTCCCAGCGCGACGGAGAGCGCCGCCGTGCCTTGCGCCAGCCGTCCGCCGCCCAGCTCGCGCGCCATCAGGCCGGTGATCACGATGACCGCGGCCTGCGAAAGCACCGAGAAGAAGCGCAGGCCGACCATCGAGAGGCCGAAGAGCTCCAGGCTGATGCGCTCCATAAAAGGAGTGAAGGGCGGAAAGGCGACCGTGCCCCAGTCGAGATGCTTGGCTTCGCTGAGGAATTGGAGCTCGTCGCGGTGGAAGCCGTAGCGGCCATTGGTGGCTATGTGAATGAGCGCGATGAAGGCCGCGATGGCGAGCAGGATCGGCCATTCAGCCTTGGGGCGGCGATCCGATTCGCTGTCGATGAGTGGGCTGTTTGTTCCGGACATCGGCACACTCCTCCGTCAGCTTCTACGCGCCGATCCGCGCTTTGGTTCCCGGCATCTTTTTAGCCGCGCTCCCAGGGAGGCGCAATGCGAACCCACTTCATGCCTGCGGCAATGGCGGCGTTGATCCCCAGGTCGGTGTCTTCAAAGACCAGGCAATCTTCCGGCGCGACGCCGAGGCGTTCGGCGGCCAGCAGGAAGCCATCCGGCGCGGGCTTGCTGTTGACGTACTCCTCCGAGCTGACGATTGTCTTGAATCGATCGGTCAAATGCAGCGCGTCCAGAGCCTTGGTCACCGAGTTGCGGCGCCCGCCAGAGACCACGGCAAAGGGAATGCGGCCCTGCTCGGCCTCGATCAGTTCGATGACTTCGGGAATCCCTTTGAGCTGCGGCAGCAGCGCGAAGTACAGTTCTTCCTTATGGTCGGCCAATGCATCAACCGGCATCTTCAGGCCGTGCATCTCGTTCAGCGTGGCGACGATCTCGCGGGTGGGCTTGCCGCCCCAGGAGTAAAAGAGGTCTTCGGGGAAGGGGCAGTTCCACTCGGCGAAGGCGGTCTTCCAGGCGATGTAATGCAGGGGCATGGAATCGACGATGGTGCCGTCGCAGTCGAAGAGATAGGCGCGGAAGTCGCCGGCGGGCAGTTCTAGTTTCATGCGGAAAGACAAGCTCCTTGGCTGGCTGGATCTGGATATTGAGGCAGAGATATTCCTTTACCATGGTATCGTCCTGGGCGGCTAACGGCAGCTAATTTATCCAGGAATTGACAAACGCGGAGCGGGAGTCCCACAAAGAAGCGAAGAAAAAAGTCCGGGCCTAAAGGCCGGCACACGGGACTGCCGGATTCAGGGGCATAAATGCCCCTGCTCCCTCCATCGGTTTTATACGTGGCAGGTTTCAACCGCGGTTGGGGGAGCAAAAAGAATTCTGAGCATTTGAGCTGCAACTCCGTATACTGATGTTGCATCTACAGCAGTGAGATCCCCGCGAATTCTCGCAACGGATGGGTGTGGCAGGTCGCTTCATTCAGAAGCGCATTGGATTTAATTTGCAGCAAACAGGGAAATTTGATAGGCTCAGGCCATCTTCAAGCTGAGCGGAAGGAGAGTTTTCATCATGGCAGAAGAGAGCAAGGTCAACGGTTTGGCGTGGTTTGTGGCTGGACTGGGAGTTGGCGCACTGGTGGGGATCTTGTATGCCCCCAAAAAAGGGAGCGAACTGCGGGAAGACCTGGCGAACAGCGCCCGTGAGGGATCCGAGTTTCTGCGGACCCGCACCCGGCAAGCTGCCGAACAGGTCAGCGAGCTGGTGGATAGAAGCAAGGAGCAGATGGCCGAAGTTGTGGACCGCGGGCGCGAGGTTGTGGATCGCGGACGGGCGCAATGGGAAGAGTTTGTGGAGCGCGGCAAGAGCCTGGTCAGTGAGCAGGCAAGCCGGGTGAACGCGGCGGTGGATGCCGGCCGAGCGGCCTACAAAGTTCCCACGATTCCGGTTGAGCCCACCGAGCTTTAGCCGAAGGTTTTTTCCGGGCTGCGCCTTGATTTGAATTCCGGCCAGCCCATTGATCTCTGGTCATCCGCGCGAGGGCTGTGTTTAAGTGGCGGTGGGCGCTTGAACACAGCACGCGGGGGGTGCGTTCCGGCATGGATTGCGGAGCGCGAAAACGAATCGATCCCCAACCCGCTGATAGTCTGAACGAGGCCAAATCGATGCATATTCCAAAGCTGGACCAAGAAACCATCCTGCTCGCCTTTGCCGCGATCACCGGACTGGCGCTGGTGTTGCAAACGTTTTTGCTGCTGCTGGTGGCTGTGGCAGTGCGCAAGACCGCGAAATCTCTTCGCGAAGAGGTCGAGAACCTTCGTACATCGGTGATGCCGGTCCTTTACGATGCGCGGGATACGCTGGCCAATACACAGATTATTTTGGGCAGCGCACAGGAATTTGTAGCCACGGCGCAGAGCGTCCTGGTGCGCCTGGCGCCCAAGATCGAGTCGGCCACCGGCGATTTGGCGGAGATTGCCCAGGGGCTGCGCGTGCAGACCGCGGAGGTGCAACTGGCGGCGCTGGAGATCATGGACCGGGTGCGCAAGCAGGGCAATCGGCTGGATGAGATGTGCACCAGCATGCTGGATGCATTGGATCGCACAGGTGGTTTTGTGGCGAATGCGATCAGCACTCCTGTGCGCCAGGTATCGAGAATTCTTGGGACGGTGAAAGCCGCGATGGAGTCGCTGCGGCGCTAGAAGATTGTTTCTTATTGGAAAGGGCAGAACGGGAGTTGTGCCCTTTCAGTCACTGAGATCTATTCGAGATTGAATAAAGTATTCTTGCGCCTTTCAGCCCGCTCCCAGATGCGAAAATAAGAAGATAGCACCAGCACCCATTCTCGCGCGCGGCGCGAATCCGAGGGGAATCTCGCCATGCGTCGTGTCGCCCTGATTTACAATCCAGCCTCCGGCCAGCTCTCCAAAGGCCGCCGGGCGGCGATTCAAAAGGCCCTTGCCGTTCTGCGCGCGGCGGGGATTGAAGCTGAAGCTTTAGAGACCACGGCTCCGGGCAGCGCGGGTCCGTTGGCCGAGGATGCCGCCCGGCGCGGCTGCGACACGATCATAGCCTGCGGCGGCGATGGCACGGTCCATGAAGTTCTGCAAGGGCTGGTGGGAACGCAGGTGGCTTTGGGCGTGGTTCCGCTAGGCACGGCCAACGCGCTGGCCGCCAATCTGCACCTGCAAACCTCGCCCGCCAAAGCCGTTCACAGGCTGCTCTCCGCTCAGCCCGTGCGCATCCCAGTGGGCAAAATCTACTATCAGGATGAGGCCGGAGCAACCCGCTCGCGCTACTTCACGGTGGCCGCCGGCATCGGCGCCGACGCTCACTTCATGTCGCTGCTGAATCCTGTCCTCAAGCGGCGGCTGGGCTATCTTCTTTATGTAATCGAGGCCTTTCGCGTCTGGTTCACCTATCCATTCCCGCTCTTTGAAGCGGCTTTTACCGAAGCTCCCGGGCGAGAGCCACGCGTTGAGCTGGTCTCCGAATTGCTGGCCGTGCGCATCCGCACCTTCGGCGGGCTGATCAGAAAATTTCTTCCCGGCGCCACGGTGCATCAAGGCCAGTTGCGCCTGGCGGCCTTCAAAACGCGCAGCCGCCTGCGCTACTTTGGCTTCATGATTCCGCTGCTCTTTGGAAGCCATCGTTATGCGGGCAAGGTTGAAGCTCTGAATGCCGATTCGGTCGAATGCCGCCCGCTGCCTGGCTCGCCGGCTCGCGTCTTTGCCGAAGCAGACGGCGAGTATCTGGGCGAGCTGCCGATTCGCATGGAGATGGTGCCGGACGCAGTGACGCTACTGATTCCGAAGGGCGTTCAGGCCTGAAACCGGCGTGTATGGCACTCCGCGACCGCATTTGCAATTCCAGCGCCGCCAGTGCAATTCTTAAAGCGAAGCATGTTACGCAAGGAATCCGGCATGAAAAACAGCAGTCTGCTTCTTCTTGCGGCGGTCGCGGCCTCTTCGCTGACCCTCGCTGCGCAACCCTCCGGCTGGCCGCCGGCCGCGGACCGTCCCACCATTCCGGTCTGGCCCGGAGCAGCTCCCGGCGTGGCTGCCAACCTGCCCGCCGAGGCTGACACGACAACCGCCAAGGACAATCTCATCGCCGGCCGTCCGCTCATCCGTCTCGGCAACGTCTCGACGCCCACCCTCACTCTCTACCGGCCCAAGGGTAAAAGCACGGGCGCGGCGGTGGTCGTCTTCCCCGGCGGCGGCTACCAAATCCTGGCCATCGATCTCGAAGGCACGGAGGTCTGCGACTGGTTGAACTCCGCCGGCATCACTTGCGTGCTGCTCAAGTACCGCGTACCCGACACCGGTCCCTACCCAAAATCAGCGGCTGCCTTGCAAGACGCCCAGCGCGCCCTCGGCTTGGTCCGCGCCCACGCCGCCGAGTGGAAGATCGACCCCAACCGCGTCGGTGTTCTCGGCTTCTCCGCCGGCGCGCACCTGGCCGCCGCGCTCAGCACTCACTTCGACCAGCGCCTCTACGACCCCATCGACGCCGCCGACAAGCTCAGTTGCCGTCCCGACTTTGCCGTCATTGTTTACCCCGGCTACCTTGCTTTGTCCGACAAGAACTTCGCCCCCAACGCCGACATCAACCCCACCGCCCAAACCCCGCCCACATTCATTGTGCAGTCTGAAGACGATCCGGTTCACGTTGAAAACGCAGTGGTCTACTACATGGCCCTGAAGAACGCCAAGGTTCCCGCCGAACTGCACATCTATGCGGAAGGCGGCCACGGCTACGGATTGCGCCGCACAGCCTTGCCCGTCACAACTTGGCCGCAATGCGTTGAAACCTGGTTGCGCACAATCAAGATTTTGCCCGCACGATAAGAAAAATTAAATGGAATCTGTCTGTTAGTCAGCAACGCCAGAAAGGAATGAGCGGGTGCTTCATGTGAAGCATACGATTTATATTTTATTATGTCGCATACTTAAACATAATTCGTGCTACTCATGCGACAATGTTCTTGCGGCTGGTTGATGCCTGCCAATTTGCCCATCCTTCTTTACGGGAGCGATAGTCGATGTTTTTTCGCCGCTTGGCTGCGTTCGCGCTCTTCGCATCGGCTTTCATGCTTTCCGCGCAGCAGCTTCAGCTAGCGGGAACGGTCGTGGATGCCTCCGGCGCGGTGATTGCCGGGGCGGATGTGCATCTTTTGAGCTCGAACGGCGCTGTGCCAAGAACGGTTCATTCGGACAGGAATGGAGCCTTTCTGTTCTCTGGACTCACGGCGGGCAATTATAGGCTCGTGGTCATGTATCCCGGATTTGAAAACAAAGAAATCCCTGTCACCATCGGGGCCAGCGGCGCGCCGGCACCGCTGCGCATCTCGCTGGTCATAGGCGCCGTCAGCACCACCGTCAGCGTGCAGGGCCGCGCGGACGACTTGACCGGAATCGCTCTTTCCGCTGGCCAGGTGACGGTAGGCGCGGAGGAACTCCAGTATCGTCCGCTGCTTCGCTCCGGCGAGGTGCTGGAGACGCTGCCCGGCCTGATCATCACGCAGCACGCCGGGGGCGGCAAGGCCAACCAGTATTTCATGCGCGGCTTCAATCTCGACCACGGCACGGACTTCGCCGTCTTCATTGACGGAATGCCGCTGAACCTGCCCTCGCACGCCCACGGCGAGGGTTACTCGGACATGAACACCGTCATCCCGGAGTTTGTGGAGCGGGTGGATGCCGAGAAAGGGCCTTACTACGCCGAAGTGGGCGACTACGGCTCGGCGGGAAACGCCCACCTGGTGATCTACAAGACGCTTCCCCAGGACTTCGTCCAGGTGGATGGCGGCATGTACCAGTTTGCGCGCTACGTCTTTGGCGTTTCGCGCAAGCTGGGCGCGGGCAATCTGCTATACGGCGGGGAAGCGTATCACGAGGGCGGACCCTGGGTGCATCCGGACAATTTCTACAAGTTCAACGGCCTGATGACCTATAGCCAGGGCGGCGACGGCCAGGGCTTCAGCATTACGGCGCGCGGTTATGCCGGAACGCGGTGGAACTCGAGCGACCAGATCCCCTACACGGCCGTCCCGGTGGTCGGCTTCTTCGGCACGATAAACCCGGAGGATGGCGGCCACTCCCATCGTTACAGCTTGCAGGGCGAGTGGCATCGCCGCGGCGCAAATTCGGCGACGAATCTGATGGCCTACGGCTTCTATTACGATCTCAATCTCTTCTCCGACTTCACCTATTATCTGGTGGACCCTTACAAAGGGGACCAGTTCGAGCAGCAGGATCGCCGCTGGGCGTCGGGCTTTGACCTGCGCCACACCATCTTCGGCGCGTGGCATGGACGCAAAGCGGAAACTACCTTCGGCCTGCAACTGCGCAATGATTGGATCCACAACGGTCTCTTCCGTACAGAAGACCGCCTCCGCACAAGCAAGACGGACTACACGGCCAACTATCTGGGCGACTGCGACGCCAGCGGCGATTGCTCCACCCTCGATCAGGTTGCGGTTTTGCCCGCGAACACGGATCAGAACAAGTTCACCGAGACGATTGGAAGTCCCTGGTTCTCCAGCAAGATTCAGTGGACGGAAAAAATCCGCTCGGTGCTGGCCCTGCGCGGCGATTACGACAAAGGAAAGCTCACCAGCTTTACCAACCCCACCAATCCCAGCTATCCCTTTGATCCCTACCCGGCAGGCGTCAATCCCAACACCCATCAATCGATCGCCAAGTTCCTGCCCAGCCCCAAGGCCAGCTTGATCTTTGGCCCTTGGGCCAGCACGGAGCTTTACCTGCAGGGAGGATTCAGCTACCACTCGAACGACGTGCGCGGCTCGACGCAACTCTATGAGCCGGTTTCGCCGGATTATCCGTACTACAATTCGCCGACGCCGGTTCGCATTCCCTTCCTGGCCCAGACCAAGGGCGCGGAGGTTGGCGTGCGCACCTCGGCCGTCCCGCATCTGCAAAGCACCGCCGAGATCTGGTTTCTGCACAGCAACTCCGAGCTGCTGCAGGATGGCGACACCGGCGGCACAAGCGCTTCGATGCAGTCGAGCAACCGCTATGGCTTTGAGGTGGGCAACTTCTATACGCCTGCGGAGCATTGGGTTTTGGATGCGGACTTTGCCGATTCGCGCGCCCTGTTTACCCAAAACGATCCTGACGATTCCACTTTTTATACGAACGCCTCGGGAAGCCAGCAGCTCTGCGCGCATAACTCGAATTGCTTTGGGTTGATTCCGACCGGCGCGACGCCCTCCGGCACGGTGACTCCGGCGACGGTCGGTTATGGCGATAGCGGATTCCTGCAAAACCCTTACGGCAGGCAGGTTCCCGAAGCCGTCCGCTGGGTGGTTTCGGCCGGCGCCACGCTGAAGGATTTGCATGGCTTTTCGTCCAGCCTGCGGTTGCGCTACTTTGGACCGCGCCCGTTGACCTCGGATGCGATCTACACTTCGCCCTCGACGACGCTGGTCAACTTCGAGGCAAGTTATAAATTCAACCGGCATTGGAGCCTGGTGGGCGAGGTCCTGAATCTCTTCAACCGCCGCGACCACGACGTTGATTACGCGTATATCTCGCAGATCAATCCAGCGGCCACTTTGCAGTTTCAGGGGCAGCCAGCGCCGTCGGCGCCGCCCGCCACATTGGCAGGGGAGGAACTGGTCGCCGGCGCCATCGATGCCAACGCGGCATTCACAAGAGTGATGCATCCGGTCGAGCCGGTTCAAGCGCGATTCACTTTGCGTTGCAGCTTCGGCCGCTGAGGCAAACAAGTAAACAGTTGACAGTGGACAGTAGACAGTTCTGACCACTGTCTACTGTCCACTGCTCAATGCTTGTGCGGGTGCGGATGCTCTTTTTCGGAGGGCGGCGTCAGCGCGGACTCCGGCACGGTCATCACCAGCCGCCCGTGCTGCACGCCCTTGAGGCCGATCAGCAGATCAGCGAACTTCTCCACCTTGGCCGACTTGCCGTGCACGATCAGCACCTCCAGGCAGGAGTCGTGGTCCAGGTGCGCATGGCTGGTGGAGACCACTAACTCATGGTGCGCGTGCTGCAACTCGGTCAGCTTTTCGCTGATGCCGCTGGCGTGATGGTCGTAGATCAGCGTAACCGTGCCGACGACAATTGCTTCGGGCGCGGCGGTCTGCTCGGTCACCAGCCGGTCGCGGATCAGATCGCGGAAGGCCTCCGAGCGGTTGGTATAGCCTCGCCGCGCAATCGAGCGATCAAACCGCTTGATAAGTTCCGAATCCAGCGCAATCCCTATCCTGCTCAACACGCCCATACCCGCCTCCGTGGCAAACGCCGCCTCAACCCTTTGAAAAATCAGGGTAGCACGTGAAGAAGAAAGCCGCTATAGTGAGAATGAGAAACGCCATGAGACCCTCCGAGGTATTGCCGCAGCACCGGGAGACGATCCGCCAGCTTGTGATGCAGGCCGGCATGGCAAACCCGCGCGTCTTTGGCTCGGTTCTGCATGGCGACGACGAGGACGGCAGCGACCTGGATCTGCTGGTGGACCCCGCGCCAAGAACCAGCCTGCTGGACGTGGTCCACGTGCAACGATTGATTGAAGCGCTCGTGCAAGTCAAGGTGGACCTCTTGACCCCAGGAGATTTGCCGCCCAAGTTCCGCGAGCGCGTGGTTGCCGAGGCGCAGCCATTATGACGCAAGAGATCAGCAAGGCTGATTTACGTGCGCCCGATTATTTTGGGCATCTGCTTCAGGCCTGCGATCGGATTCTGCAATACACCTCCGAGATGACGCAGGATCAATTCCTGGCCGATTCGCTGGTTCAGGACGCAGTGCTGCGCAATATCGAGATTCTTGGCGAAGCAACCCGGAATCTGATGGAGTGTTTGCCTGATTTGCAATCTATCCATCCTCAAATTCCATGGATGGATATGTACGCCATGCGAAATCGCGTCGCGCACGGCTATTTTTTCATCAATTTTAAACTTGTATGGGCAGTTGCTGTGAAAGATATTCCAGAACTGCGGCAGAAGATTGCAAAGGTGTTTGGTGAAATGCAAGCGGAGGGTTAACGATGGGAGAACAGGGGCAGCAGAATGCGGAAGACCAAGCTGAGCCGGAGTTGCTTTATCACTATACAACTGAAGAAGGCTTATATGGGATTCTGAAAAATGATTCTATTTGGGCGACTCATTATCGATTTACGAATGATACAACTGAACGTCAAGGTGCGCTCGATTTTATAATGAAGGAATTAGATCAGTTAAGGATTGAAAGAAAAATAGTAATATTTGATGAGGTTGCAGAGACGTTCAAAAAATCAATGAACGGTATTTTTCAATTATTTGATACATTTCTTGTTTCTTTTACGCGAGATAGAAATATTCCAGAAGCGAGTGATATATCGATGGAAGGAGACAGATTGAGTCAATGGAGAGGTTATGCATTAAGCGGCTCCGGCTATAGTCTGGGTTTTCAGGAAGATCGTTTGAAGAAAATAAAATTTGGTGCAGAAAATAAATCCGATGAAATCCCTCCTATCAATTTATCTCAATGTATGTATCTTAATGAAGATAAGATACAGAAAGCTCGAAGAATTCTTCAAGATATATTCTTGGAGTTTCAATCTCGTGTATCTCAAGAAAAGACAGTAAGTGGCGATGCTGCCGTATATGGACAAATGCCTGTAATGTTGAATTACATCGATTTTTGCGCGAGATTTAAGCATTTGAGTTTTAGGGAAGAAAATGAATCGAGAATGTCGGTTTATATATTTGATGAGAGAGAATATCTAGATAAGATCAAATATAGAGATGGTAAATATGGAAGAATTCCCTATGTCGAGATCCGGCTTGGCCTTAAAAAACCGGACTGTCCACTAAAAAGAATCGTTGTTGGACCATCACCCAATAGAGATCAAGCGGTTGTTAGATTGAGGATTGAGCTTAAGCAGATGGGCATCCACGGAGTTGAAGTCGTCCCCTCCAAAATCCCTTACCGTAATTGGTAAAACCACAAATCCCATGCGAACGAATAGCGAGCGATTGGCCCCACCGCAGGTGGCTCACCGCGCAATTTCAATCTGGCGGGAAATCCAACGGCTCAAACTGACGCCCTCGACCGCCGCGCGCAGGGCGGCTTTGCGGTGCAACTCCGGCTCGGTGCGGACGAGAATCTTCCCGTTAAAGGGACGGTCGGGTTGCTGGCCGGTCTCGGCGCAAAGCTCCAAATAGCTGTCGATGCTTTCACGGAAGGCGCGCTCCAGCTCCATTGCTGTTCTGCCTTCAAAATGAATCACGTCCCGCAATCCGCCGACCGTGCCGGAGAAAGTTTTTTCCTCTGGATCAAAGTCGATGGGACCTGCCGCATAACCCTTGTATTCCATCATGGCTTTACTCCTGCGTTGACGAGAAACTGGCGAACCGCATCCACGGCGCCCTTTTTGGTCTCAGGTTTTGGGTGCGGACGATGAAAGACAGCGGTTACACCGTTCAATCTGGCCGCAACCCGGCTGCCCGCGCGCTCCATGACCTCGCCGCCCAAAGCGCGAATCAGCGATTCAATCGCGGACCAGCGGATGTCCGCTCGTGTCGGGCGTGCAAAGACCGCATTCAGCGTGGCCTGTTGCGCCTTATTCATGTCAAAAGAACCCGCGCCTTTCCGGTTTCGCAGATCTGCAAAGATGATAGCACAAACCGCTATCTCTGGGCGCTGTTTGCAGCATCCCACCCTAGCCGCAAAAACAAGAACGCGGCGAGGGTGGGGCACCCAGAATTCCGGGTCATCGGCAACCGGCAAAACAGAAAGTGCGGTAGACTAGGGACTGGCAGGAGGACCGGGCGGTCGCTGCCGGAGGGCGTGCGCAAGCGCGGTTCTTCGGGGGAGGAAAGTCCGAACTCCGCAGGGCAGTGTGCCGGATAACGTCCGGGAC
>Ga0181520_10006752_pt1 | contig 17322 bp, 20 predicted proteins | sample PEATcosm2014_Bin_29_FD_132451 | JGI IMG/M metagenome (GOLD analysis project Ga0181520, IMG submission 132451) | Peatland microbial communities from MTU Mesocosm Facility, Houghton, MI, USA - PEATcosm2014_Bin02_30_metaG | ecosystem: Environmental > Terrestrial > Soil > Wetlands > Peat | place... | reverse complement strand
GCCAATAAAAAGAAAGAAATGAGTATGGAAACCCAGCCCCCGCCGATGGAAGAAACTCGCAGCCAGGTCGCCCGGGAACGCATGCTGGCCGACTTGCGGGCCATCGCCGCTGATGCCGAAGCCCTGCTGCAGGCCACGGCGGACGATGCGAGTAAACAGGCGAAAGAAGCCCGCGCCCGGCTCACGGCGGCGCTGGAAAAGGCCAAGGCAACCTGTCAGGAGTTGCAGTCGCAGGGAATCGAATCCGCCAAGGCTGCGCTCAACAGGGCGGATCAGACCATCCGCGCGCACCCGTATGAAGCGATCGGCATCGCGTTGGGTGCGGGTATTCTGCTGGGCGCGCTTCTGCGACGGAAATGACGATTATGTTTGAAACTGAACAGGAAACCGCTGGCGTGATGGAATCCATCCGCCGGCTCGGCAGCTCGCTGGCTGGTCTTTTGCAGACGCGGGCCGAGTTGTTCGCGGTCGAGTTGCAGGAGGAGAAACTGCGCGCCATCCGGTTGCTGGTGTGGATTTCCGCCGCCATCGCCCTCGGTGTCGCGGGACTCCTGGTCGCCATCATCGGGCTGGCGTTATTCCTTTGGGAACTGGCCGGCTACTGGGGGATTGCCGGCCTCGCGGCCATCGTCCTCGGGCTGGCGGCGATCATCCTGTGGAACATTCACCGGCGAATCTCCCGCAGCCCCGCTCCCTTCGCCGGGACGGTGGCTGAATTCAGAAAGGACGCCGAATGTCTGAAAAAATGAACAATCTGACCGCACGCAAACGCCTGATCATCGCGCAAGCCGATCTTCATCGTCAGGCCGTCGAACTGGAGTGCCGGCGCATTTTGCAGCGCGTGGAGCAGACGCAGGACTTTGTTCAACAAAAACGGTGGTGGCTGTTGGGCGGTGCCGCCGTCGGTGGCATTCTGCTCGCCCCGCGCTGGCGGCGCTTTCTGGGCTTGCTGCCCCTGGCCCCGGATTTGTTGCGAATTTTGCGTGATGAATGACAAACTACTAACTGACCATTGATAACTGATAACCGATAACTGATCATTAACCATTGATAACTGATTATGAAATGTCCCTCCTGTAAAAATCCGCTGCGCGAGAAAGGCGCGGGCGGCATGACCCTCGACATCTGTTACGGCGGCTGCGGCGGCATCTGGTTTGATGCCACGGAACTGGAGCGCGTGAGCGCCAGCGCCGCCTCCACGCTCCACACGATCTGGCAGGTGCCGGTCAGCAACGTGAAGCTCACCGAGCCGCGCATGTGTCCGCGGCACCCGGAACAAATCCTCACTCGCAAATGGTTCTCGGACTCCAAAAAAGTTGAGATTGACCAATGCCCCATTTGCGGCGGCATCTGGCTGGACGCCGGGGAGTTCACCCAAATCTACAACGAGATCAAGGGAGCCAAGATCGCGCCGCCGGGCTGGGCCACTGCCATGGCGGAAGCCGCTGCGCTGGTGGAAAAGAAAACGGGACTTACCGACAAACCGCGCCATGCCTGATTTTCTTTTTGACTGGCCGCTCGCCGTCACCGGGCCGTTGATTATCGGCGGCCTGTGCCTGTTCGGCCTCTTCGGGCTGCTGCTGGTGCGGCGCCACCTGCTGCCGCGCCTGAAGATTCACATTGATGATTCCCAGTTCAGCGGTTCCATGGTGCAGTGCGTGATGGTGTTCTATGGGCTGGCGGTGGCGCTGATTGCGGTGAGCGTTTCGCAAACCTACTCGGACACGTCGAAGCTCGTTTCCGGCGAGGCGACGGCGCTGGCCTCGCTTTACCATGACGTGAGCGGCTATCCCCAACCGATCCGGCGGGAACTGCAAAATGAGTTGCGCAGTTATGTGGAACAGGTTATTCGGAATGAATGGCCGGAGCAGAAACACGGACACGTTCCTACCGGTGGCATCGCGCTGATGGATGAATTCCAAACGACGCTGATCGGGTTCGAGCCGGCCACCGAGGGGCAGAAGATCCTGCACGCGGAAGCGCTGCGCGCCTATAATAATATGATCCAGGCACGCCGGCTGCGGCTTGACGCGGTGAACACCGGGTTGCCGGGCGTGATGTGGGCGGTGGTCATCGCGGGCGCGATCATCGGCCTGACGGCGACGTTCTTTTTCAAGGTCGAGGACGCGTGGCTTCACGGAATCCTCGTCACGCTGCTGGCCGGTTTCATGGGACTGGTCATCTTCATGATCCTCGCGCTCGACCAGCCGTTTCGCGGCGACCTCGGCATCGGCCCGCAGTCGTATCAGCTCATTTATGACCATCTGATGAAAGCCAATCCTTAGTCCGTAACCAGTAATGAGTGATCAGTTAATCTGTATGACACGATTGATTCAAAATAATTTCGCCGGGCACGTTTCAAAGACGGTGCTGTTGAACGCGCTGTTGCCGTTCAGCTTCGCGTCGCTTTTTGGCTCGCTCATCGCCGCCGCCCGGTTCTTCCCCGCCGGCTACGACTGGCGTGTGCTCGTGATCTCGAAACTCACTTCGCCGCACGATAATCCGCAGGGCTGCTGGCTTCCGGCGGTTGGCATCATGGTGGCGTTGTTGCTGGCCTTCCCATTCGCCGGCTACGTGGCGCAACGCTTGCACGGCATCGCGCCGCGCCTCGGTCGCTCGGCCGGCCTGGCGTTCGCTTTCGGCTTTGTCCTGATGTTTCTCTCGGTGGCCGTGCAGCTCGCACAACCGGTCATTGGTTTGCGGTGGCTGCATGAATTTCTGGCGCGCGCCGCGGCGGGAACCTTCGTCGCCGGAATGCTCTGCTGCTGCGCCTGCGCTCTCAAAGATCGGGTCCGCTGTTTCGGCGGACAAGGATTGTTGCCTGCGACTCTGGCGCTTTGCTGGTTGTCGCTCACCCTGCTGCCGATTGGCTGCGCGGTCGGCATCGGCTCCCTGATGCTACTGGGACACCCTGCGGGTCTGGCTTGGGCCGAGGACTTTCGCCAGTCATTTCGGCACACGGTATTTTGGCAACTTGCTTTCTGGGAATGGATCGGTGCAGGGGTGGCCTTTGGGTTTCTAGCCGGCTCGGTGCTGCTGTTGCCCGCTTCGTGCGGGGATACGAGAAAAAGATCGGCCCGTGCTTTGGCACCGGCTGCGGGCGGCGTGGATTCCTTTTGCGTGGACGACGGAGGGCATCATGAATCTTGAGTTGGGAGCTGCACCCAGACAATTAAAAACAACCATGAAAGCCACACGCGGACAAAACCCCATCGCCGTCGCGCTGGCCGGCGGGCTGCTGGCAGGTTTGCTGGGCACGTCGGACGCACGCGCGCAGTCGGAAGAATCCGATCCGGCACCCGCGCTCGGTGAGTTTGAAGCCGCGCCGCTCCCGCCGCCGGACCAGCCTTTTCTGGTGCCCGATGTGCCGCAATCCTTCGTGGACCAGACGCAAGTCAAGCAACGCTGGATCACGCTCAAGACCGGGGTGGTGCTGCTCGCCGATTATAACGCCTTCAATCAGGACAGCGCCAGCATCGGGCAGGTGGGCAAGCAACAGGATCAGTGGGACGCTCGGGCGGCGCGGTTGATGTTTCGCGGCACGATCGGAACAGACTACAAGATCAGCTACCTCGTGGCCGGCGAATACAAAGGCTTCGAGTCCGATCCGGGGGAACTGTGGCAACTGACGGACATCTCCCTGACGTTTCCCATCGGCGGCCCCGCGAACAAACTCACCGTGGGCAAGACCAAGGAGACCTTTGACTACGAAATGGTGGGCGACGCCGCCAACCTGCCGCAGCAGGAGCGCGTGCTGACTCCGTTCTTCGTCTCGCGCAACATCGGCCTGAAGATGAACCACGTTTTCGGCGAGGATCAGAGGATGACGCTGGCCTACGGCATTTTCAACGACTGGTGGGTGACGGACAATTCGGCGGCCAACAACGGCACGGACCTCTCGGCGCGTTTCACGGGACTCGTCTGGGACCAGCCGGACGGCAAACGGTTTCTGCACCTCGGCGTTTCCGGGCGCTACGCCGGCGCGGAAAACAATACGCTGCGCTATGCCGGACGGCCCGAATCCAACGTCACCGACAATTATGTGGACACAGGCAATCTGACGGCGGATCACGCGTGGCATCTCGGCCTCGAAGCGTTGTGGAACGAAGGGCCGTTCTCGGTGCTTGCCGAATACAACCGCGCCTGGGTGAGTTCTGCCGCGTCGGGCAACCCGCAGTTTTACGGCTATTACATCACGGGCAGTTGGATTCTCACCGGCGAAACGCGGCCTTACGACCGCACCGTCGGCTACGCGCGCCGCGTCATGCCGGCGGGCCGCTGGGGCGCGCCCGAACTCGTCGCGCGGTTTTCGAATGTGGACCTCGACGACGGCTCGGTTCAGGGCGGCAAGTTCAACAAGACCTATCTCGGCATCAACTGGTGGGCGACGCGGCGGTGGAAGCTTGGCTTTGGCTGGGGCCACACCTGGCTGGACCGGTTCGGCACGACCGGCGTGACGGACAGTTTCCAAACGCGCATCCAATGGATTTATTGAGCCATCCGGGAATGAACATGAAACTGACGATAAAAAACGGGAAATGATGAAACGCATTCTAAAATTTTTGCGGACGACGCTGGTGGGCGGCATATTGTTCATGGTGCCAGGCATCGTGCTGGTCATCATCTTGGAGAAGGCGCTGGTCCTCACGCATAAATTTGTGGATCCGTTGGCGGAGCACATCCCCGTGCATTCGGTCATCGGACTGAGGACGCCGTTGTTCCTGGCCATCGGGTTGCTCGTGTTGATCTGTTTCTTCGCCGGTTTCTTCGCGCGCACCGCGCTCGCGCAAAAAATCGTCCGCGGATTGGAGGGGGCGGTGCTCGCGAATCTGCCCGGCTACGAGTTTCTCAAGCGCATGGGCGAGAGCATGCTCGGCGTCGAGCGGGAGGGCGCTTATCCCGCCGTGCTCTTGCGTTTTGACGACTCGTGGCAAATCGGTTTCCGGATCGAAGCGCTGGAAAACGGGCTGGTCGCGGTGTTCATCCCCGGCGTGCCCAATGCCAATTCCGGTGGAGTCTATTTGATGAGTCCCGACCGGGTTTCACCCATCGGAGTCCAACCGGCCCGCATGTTGAAATGTTTGAAGCGGCTTGGCGCAGGCTCCAGCAAATTGCTGCGCGGCCTCGCCATTGGGTCGGCAACCGAGAAACAGACCGGGGACCTGCCCGGTTCCGAAAAACCAATCCATCAATCATAACCATGCCAATAGAACTTCAAATCATCCGCGCCCCGGAATTCATCCGCCTGGGAGCGCGCGGCCGGATTGACCTGCCGGCCAGCAAGCAGGTGCTGGCAAAACTGGCCGGCGCGTGCCGCAAGCGGGGAATCAACCAGGCCATGCTGGATTTGCGGGAGCTGCCGGCGCCGGGGCCGAAGCCGGTGTTTTCACCGCGGGACCTGGTCGCGCTGGTCAGCACATTCCGAGAAATCGGATTCACGCAACAGCAGCGGCTGGCCGTGCTTTATCGGTCCGACCCGCATCATCGCGCCCGGCTGTTTTCATTCGTCGCCAAGCTGCGCGGCTGGAACGTGCTGACCTTCGATGATTTCGAGAAGGCCTTCACCTGGCTTTCCCAAGGCGGACAAGAGACCGCCGAGCCGGTGATGAATTTCACCACCCGGCCGATGAAATTTCCGGTGCGCAAACTAAGACCGATGAAGACTCCAGCCAAACCGGCTTTCCAGTCAATCGTGCAAGTTAAATCAAACTCCGGACAACCGCCTGCCGCCGTCCAGCCCAAGCCCGGTAAAAAATCACGCGCGTCCGCCCGCGCCACGATGGCAATCGTGGCCGCCGTGTTGATGACGGTGACGACACGGCAGATGACGGAAGCGCAGCCGGTGCCGGTGAGTGGGCCGGCCCCGGCCAGTGCGATACCATCGCCTTTCGCGCCCACGGTTCCCAACCAGACCCCCGCGCCCACGAACAGGCCGGAGGGCATGGTGTGGATTCCCGGCGGGGAATTTTCAATGGGATGCGTGGTGCCGTCCGAAGGCGTTTGCACCATGGCCACGATGAACGCCGTGAACGACGCCCAGCCCGTCCACCGCGTTTACGTGGACGGCTTCTGGATGGACACGAACGATGTCACCAACGAGAAGTTTGAAAAATTTGTCAGGGCCACTGGCTATGTGACGGTCGCGGAAATCGCGCCGACGAAGGAGCAATTCCCCACCGCGCCGGCGGAAAATCTGGTGGCCGGTTCAACCGTCTTCACACCCACGACGGACGCCGTGCCGTTGGATGATTATTTTCAATGGTGGCGTTATGTGCATGGCGCAAACTGGCGTCATCCTACCGGGCCGGACAGAGATTTGAAGGGGAAGGAAAATTATCCCGTGGTGCAAATCGCCTATGCCGATGCGGAGGCTTACGCGAAGTGGGCGGGCAAGCGGCTGCCGACGGAATCAGAATGGGAGTTCGCCGCGCGCGGCGGATTGAGCGGCAAGACTTATTTCTGGGGCGACGAGTTCCGGCCCGGCGGCAGATGGATGGCAAACATTTACACCGGTCAGTTTCCGGTGCGGGACACGGGCGAGGATGGCTATGCCGGCATCGCGCCGGTCGGGCAATTTCCGCCGAACGGCTACGGGCTTTTCGACATGGCGGGCAATGTCTGGCAATGGTGCAGCGACTGGTATCGGCCCGACTACTATGCGCGGCTGAAACTCGCGGGCATCGTCGTGGCCCGCAATCCGCAAGGCCCGGACAAATCGTATGATCCCGGTGATGACCAGCCGCAGCGGGTGCAGCGCGGCGGCTCGTTCCTTTGCACCGACCAATATTGCACGCGCTACATGATGGGCACGCGCGGCAAGGGCGACATTGACACCGGCAGCAACCACCTCGGCTTCCGCTGCGTAAAGGACGCCGACGCGGCGCAAAAATAAAAATCCTGTTCAAATTCTACAATCCCATGCCAATCGCCACCAACTACTCGCCACCCGGCGCCGGCCAGCCGGTGGACAAATACGACGCGCCGTTGCTGCTGGGCAACCAGTCCAGGCGGCGGTTTCACGTCATGGCCAAGCCCAGCGGCTCCACCTGCAATCTCGATTGCGATTATTGTTTTTACTTGAGCAAGGAAACCCTGCCTGACGGACCGGGTCCCGGCCGGATGTCCGACGAAGTCCTGGAGAAATTCATCCAGCAATACATCGCCGGCGTGACCGGGCCGGAGGTGGTGTTCTCCTGGCAGGGCGGCGAGCCGACGTTGATGGGCCTGGATTTCTTCCGCAAGGTCGTCGCGCTGGAAAAGAAATACGCCAAGCCGTTTCAGAAAATCGAAAACGATTTGCAGACCAACGGCACGCTCATCAACGAGGAGTGGTGCGAGTTTCTCGAGGAGAACCGTTTCCTCGTCGGCTTGAGCATTGACGGCCCGCGCGAACTCCATGACAAGTATCGGGTCACCAAGGGCCGGAAACCCACGTTTGAAACAGTTTTCCACACCGCCAGGCTGCTGAAGAAATACGGCGTGCCGTTCAACACGCTGACGTGCGTCAACCGCCACAACGCCCGCAAGCCGCTGGATGTCTATCGCTTTCTCCGGCGCGAACTGGATTCCACCTACCTGCAGTTCATCCCGATCGTGGAATACAAAGGCTTCGAGAAAACCGCGCCGCACAAGTGGAACAACGACGCGCTGCCGAAGGACGGCGATCCCGAAGCCCGGCCCGGCCATCCGAATTCCATCGTGACCGACTGGTCGGTGGATCCGGAGGACTGGGGATATTTCCTGTGCAAGGTTTTTGACGAATGGCACCGGCACGATGTCGGCAAGGTGCTGGTGAATCATTTCGAGACGCTGGTGTCGCAGCACATGGGGCTGGGTTCGCAGATTTGCATTTACGGCGAGTTCTGCGGCAAGGGCGTGGCGGTTGAACACGACGGCAGCGTTTATTCCTGCGACCACTATGTCTATCCGGAATACCGGCTCGGCAACATCAAGGACCAGGCGCTCGACGGCCAGGTATTTTCCCGGACACAGGTGAAATTCGGTTACGCCAAGAACGAGACACTGCCGCGGTATTGCCGTCAATGCGCGTTCCTCACGGATTGCTGGGGCGAATGTCCGAAGAACCGCATCATCCGCACGCCCGACGGCGAGCCGGGGCTGAACTATCTTTGCCGCGGCTTCAAGCAATACTTCGCCCACGCCATTCCCGCAGTGGACAAGATCGTCGCGGACTTGCGGAAGCAACCGCTTCAACCCCGGAAGCGGATGTGACTCATGAATGAACCCATGACAATGAAGCCGATCATGATCATGAAAACCGGGGGCACGCCGATGCTTGATTTCGTGGATGCCAAGACGCGCCAACTGGTCTTTTGCGGCACTGGCAAGGGAACCGTCGGCAGCACCGAGGCAAACGCCAAAAGCCTTCAAGAGGCCATGGGGAGATGGTTCATGACTTTCCCGGAGCCGTCGCACCTTGATTTTTAACCTCCGTCTCCAAAGATTAAGACTAAAATTAAGACTAAAACACACAAACATCATGAAAACTAAATTCCTGTTCACTCTCATCCTCGCCACCGCGCTGCTGCCTTCTGTTTTGCGCGCCGAGGAAACCAACAAGTGGACGTTCGATGCCTCGCTCTACGGTCTTGCGGCCGGCATGTCTGGAAACGTCGCCGTCAAGGGCGTTCCCGCCGACGTGAATGTCGGCTTCGACAAGATCCTGGAAAATCTCAAATTTGGCGCGATGGGCAGCGCGCGCGTGGGGTATGAGCATTGGGCCTTGTCCACCGAAGTCATCTACATGGATCTGGAGGCGAACAAGGGGCCGTTCACCGCCAGAGCCGAGCAGTGGATGGTGCAACCGGCGCTGGAATACCGCTTCTGCCAGTATTTCGATGTCTATGCCGGCACGCGCTACAACAGCATTCACCTGGCCTTGAACGGGCCGCTCGGGGTCAATCCTTCCGGCACGCAGGACTGGTGGGATCCGATCATCGGGACCCGGGTCAGTCTGCCCCTCGGGAAGAAATTCAGTTTTAACGTGAGCGGCGACATCGGCGGTTTTGGGGTTGGCTCGGACCTGACCTGGCAGGCGTTGCCATTCATCAACTGGCAGGTTTCGAAGATCATGTCAGTGCAAGTGGGCTACCGCTTCCTTTACACCGATTACGAAACCGGCGGCGGCTTGAACCGGTTCAAATACGACATGCTGACGAGCGGGCCGCAGATCGGGTTCACGCTCCATTTCTGAGCAGCATCCTATGATATGAGCCGTCAACATCAACGGAACACCTCCAAATGCACTTTAAGCATCAAACCAAACCAACCAAAAGCAAATAAAAGCATTCCATCTATGAAACACTCATTCCTCATCACGCTCAATCTGGCCGCGCTGCTCGTCACCGGCTGCTCCACGCCCACCATGGTGGACACCGGTCCAATCCACGCCGCCACCTTCAGCTTTATTAACGGAGGCTCCAGAGGTTCCAGCACCGCTCCGGCTTTTGCGGATAAGCGGGAGCAGGTTCACATCATGATCCAGGATGCCATCAGCCGTGATCTGGAAGGCAAGGGCTTGAAGAAAGTGGCATTCGGCGGTGACGTGATCGTGCCGTATCTCGTGATCGTCGGCAATAACGCGAGCACCACGGCGGTTGACACTTACTTTGGAATTGGTCGGGATGCGGACGCGCTGCACGACAAGGCGTTTGATGCCTATACCAACAGCAAGAACCCGAATTACTTTGAGGCTGGCACCCTGCTGATTGACATCATTGATGGGAAGACCTACCAGCTGCTCAAACGCTCTTACGTCGTAAGACCGTTGCTGCGCGACGCCACCGCCGAGGTCCGCGCGGCCAATATCCAGGAAGCCGTGGATGCGGTGCTCAAAGATGTGCGCATCGCCCAATGAAACAACTCAAAACAGAATCCAAAAAATGAACAACCTGCGCGAGATTATTGACAAGGTCACTTCGGGCGACATCCCCACCGGGGCGATGGGAGGAGCGGGCATCGTCATGCTCCTGCTCGCGCTGAAAGTAGGCAAAGGCTTCTTGAAAACGATTTTAGTCGTGCTCGCCCTGGCCGCGTTGGCCGGAGCCGCATGGTGGCATTTCCACAACCAAGGCAAAATATGAAACACAACAAAATACTCGTAATCCCGGCACTCGCATTCGCGCTGATTTCAGCGTCCGCGAATGCACAAACAGACACCCCGTCGGTCGCGTCCGTGCCGCCCCCGTCCGCACCGCCCCAATTCAGCGCCGCGGAGCTGGAAAAGCTCGCCGCGCCCATTGCCCTGCATCCCGACCCGTTGATCGCCATCATCCTGCCAGCGTCGGTGTATCCCTTGGAGATTGTGCAGGCGGCACGGTTCGTCAAGGACACCAATAATATTCCGAAGCTGGACGAGCAGCCGTGGGACGAAAACGTGAAGGCCGTGGCGCAGTTCCCGGAACTGATCCAGAAAATGAACGATGACCTCACGTGGACGATGGACTTGGGCCAGGCCTTCCTCGATCAGCAAAAAGAGTTGATGGATACAATCCAGATGTTGCGCGCCAAAGCGAATGCCTCGGGTGTGCTGAAAACGACACCGCAGCAGGTCGTCGTCGTCACCAACACGATCGTCGAACAAACCATCGAACAGCAAGTCGTCTATGTGACCAACACAGTTGTGCAGATCCAGCCGGCCAACCCGCAGGTCATTTATGTTCCGACCTATCCCTACTCGATTTACAATTATTATCCGCCACCCGTTTATGTAGGGCCGCCACCGGCGCTCACGTTCGCGGTGGGCATCACCGTTGGGTTGATCATTGCGAACAACTGCGACTGGCGCCATGGCGGGATTTATGTGGGCCACCACGGCGTCGCCGTCTGGGGCGGCGGCAGTTATCGCGGTCACGGAAACGTGAATGTCAACGTGAACCGGAACGTCAACATCAACAATACCACGATCAACAACGTCAACCGGACGCCGCAGCCATGGCAGCCGGACCAAAGCCGTCTGCGCACCTCCGGCACTCCGGGTTCCAAAGCCAGCCTGCAATCGGCCCAGGCCCGTGGCTGGAGTCCAAGCGCGGCCCAACCTCAACTCGCCACCCGAACCCCGGCCACGGCCACGCGTCCGGATCTATCTCCTTCCGTCAACCGGCCTGCCGCGACGCCGACCGTGTCGAGACCGACGCCGAACCAGACTTACAACCGGCCCACGTCCAGCCCAGCCTACAATCAACCGGCCAGCAGTTCGTCCTACTCCCGGCCAACTCCCGGCGCTTCACGCGAAAACGCCTTCAGCGGGATAGGCAGTGGCGCCAGCGAGCGTGATTTCAGCGACCGCGGCTCCGTCAGCCGTGGCGGCGGCGGTGGCCGCTCCTTCGGTGGCGGACGACGTTAACCTTCAACCCCTGACAATCCATGAAAACTATTATGAAACACTTCACTTCAAGCCGGCGACAAGCCTCGCTGCGAGGGATGGGATACGGTCTCGCGCTGGCATGGTTCGTTTCGATGACCCTTCCGGCTGCCGAAACCGGCCGGACCTTCGCCACGCCCGAAGCCGCCGTCGCCGCGCTTGCGAGCGCGGTGAACACCACCAATCGAAATGAACTGCACGCCATCTTTGGTCCGGCGGCGGATGACCTGGTGAATCCCGATCCCGTGCAGGCGGCCAATGAATTCAAAACGTTCGCCAGGGCGCTGAATGAGACCAACCGCCTCGTGCCGGAATCGGCCACGCGCTGCGTGCTCGAATTGGGTCAGGCCGGCTGGCCGTTTTCCGTGCCGATTGTGCAAAAAGATGGCGCCTGGTTCTTTGATACGGCGGCGGGCAAAGATGAATTAATGAACCGCCGCATCGGTCGCAATGAGTTGGAAACTCTCGCCGTCGTGCGCGCCTACGTCGAGGCCCAACGCGAATACGCCAGCCGCGACCGCGCCGGCGACGGGGTCCTCAAATACGCACAGAAGATCATCAGCACGCCGGGGGCGAAGGATGGCTTGTTCTGGTCTCCCGATTTCGACGGTGAAATCAGTCCACTCGGACCGCTCGCTGCGGACGCGGCGGCCGAAGGTTACGGCAAAAAGGGGGAAAGCCCCGGTGACGAACCGCAGCCGTTCCACGGCTACTTCTTCAAGATTCTCACGCGCCAGGGCAAACACGCGCCGGGCGGGAAATATGATTATGTCATCAACGGAAACATGATCGGCGGCTTCGCGCTCGTGGCGTGGCCCGCTACGTATGGCGAGAGCGGCGTCATGACTTTCATCGTGAACCAGCAGGGCCGCGTCTATCAAAAAGACCTTGGCCCGCAGACGGCGAAAACCGCCGGAGCAATGCAGTCATACGACCCGGACACAACCTGGGCCGTGTCGCCGGACTGAACCATGAACCCATAACAATGAAACCAACCATGAAAAAATTGAACAGCCTGTTAAAATTCCTCTCACTGGCGCTGGCATGCGGACTAGTCGGCGGCGGCTGCAGCTCGCTAAACAAGCCGGCGTCGGCCAGTTTTGCGTCGGTCACCATCAGCGGCAAAAGCGCCGCCGAGATTCGTGACGCCACCATCGCCGTCTTCGTAGAAAACGGCTACCAAGTGTTCGGCTCCAGTCAGGGGCTGACCTTTGAGAAGGAAGGCTCGAAAGCAAACTCCATTGCGTATGACGGCTTCGTGAGGTCGCACTACGGCGAAGTGACGATCATCCGGGTGCGGGCACAACTGGTTGATCTCGGCAATGGCGCAAAGCGGCTGCAATGCCAGACCTATATGGTGAGCGGCGCCGGCGATGCCTTCACCGAGGAAGAAAATCGGCTGTCCAACTTCCGCAGTGGGCCTTACCAGGATCTTCTGGACGAAGTTGCCAAACGACTGAAGCAGCATTAAATCGCGCGATGAAACCACTCAAGACCATTCCGTTCCTGCTGCTGTTCGCGCTGTGGACTTCGGGTTGTGCCACGCCCAACGTCAATCCGCCGCAGGCCCGCGCGAACACGGGCTATGTGGACTTCCACGCCGATCCGGCAGGCGAATTATACTGGCAAATTGAGCGCTTCGACGATGGCACGCAGAGTTTCAAGAAAGTCTTTTCGGAATTGGAATCGCCGAAGGGCGGGTTTTTGCGACTGGCCTTTGCGCCGGGCAATCACCGGTTGCGCGTTACCATCTTCACCCGCGACATCGCCGAACCGGCGGAAGTGGAAGTGGGGGTTCCGGACGGAACGGTAACGCCCGTCCGTGTCAAATTGACCGAAGCCGGCACCGCGTCTGTGGTAACAAAGTCGGATAATTACGGTGGCACGGCCAGGGGACGTATTGGCCGCCGCACTAAAATCGGCAGCGACGAAACGATCATGTATGGCATCTCTGCCGTGGCGGAAGCGCCCGTCGCTTATCAACTCAAGGAGAAAATGCCCCATGCGCGCTAATTTCAAAAAACCGGCGGGCGGCAGGTGGCGGGTGACGAGTGCCGGACACTGGCTACTAATCACTGGTCACTGGTCACTGATCACTTTGATCCTCCTCGCTCTGGCCACCGGTTGCCGCCTCGTGCAGTCCGCCGTGGATGTTCCCGGACAAGCCGTCCGCGCCGTCACGCCGGGCAAAAAGGCCAAGCAACCCGCAGATCCGGTGGAGGTGCAACAAACGCTGTTGCGGTTTGCAGACGAATACTCGACGCGCATGGTCATCGGTGTGGACAAGCTTCAACGCGGCACCAACGCGCCCGATCCCGCGGAAATCCTGAAGTGGAAAATTGCGCTCAACGCCGAGACCGTTTCCATCGCCGCCGGCCAGAACGCCGTCGCCAATCTGCTCGACATGACCGTATTTGTCACGATGATGCGGACGGCTCTGGAGGAACGCTGGCAGCCGGAGGTTTTCGGTGAATCCGCCCGGCCCATGCTCGAAAGCGCCCGGAACGGCGAGACCGAAATCTGGCGGCTCGTCGGAACGGTCCTGACGCCGGAGCAGCAGGCGGAGTTGCGCCGCTCGATAGACTTGTGGCACAGCCAGAATCCGCTGCCGGAGAGTGTGCTGGCGGTAAGCTCGCTTGGCATCGCTTCGCAACTCGCGGAGGCCAGCAAGGACAACGCGGTCGAACCCGGCAGCGTGTTCAGCCTGCTCAAGGTTGACCCGCTCTCCGGCCTGGACCCGGCCGTGCGCGAGATTGCCCAGACGCGGATGTTTGCCGAGCGCGCCCTCTTCGTCACCCAAAAGATGCCGATGCTGCTGCGCTGGCAGACTGAACTCCTGACCATCAACGCAACGGAAACCCCCGCGGTGCAGCAATTGGTTTTGAATTCCACGCAGATTTCGGCTTCCGTGGACCGCTTCGCCCGGGTGGCCGAGCAGTTGCCCGGCCAGGTCAGCATCGAGCGCGAGGAAATTCTCAAGGCCCTTCAGGCGCAGGAAAAAGATGTCTCGTCACTCATGTCGTCAGGAACGCAGTTTTCCGATTCCCTGAATACAACGATCACGACCCTCGACACGTTGATGCAACGTTTCGGCGTAGGCGACACAAATAAACCTCCCAGCCCGCCGGCGACCAACGCCGAACCGTTCCGCATCCAGGACTACACGCAGTCGGCGGCGCAACTCGAAATGACGGCGCGGCAACTGACGCAGTTGCTCATCACGCTCGATCAAACGATCGGCTCGACAAACCTCCTGCAACTTTCGGCGCAGATCGGCCCGGTGGTTCAACAGGCGCAAACCGGCGGGAAGGAAATTGTGGACTACGCTTTCTGGAAAGGCATCCTGCTCGTGGTCATCACGCTGTTGGCCGCTTTGATTTACCGCTTTCTAGCTGCGCGGATATCGGCAAAAAACTCCAAATCAAACTCACCATGAACAAACTCATCTATCCCTTTCGTTTTGGCGTAGCCACCAGCCTGACTCTTGCGGCAGCGTTGCTGTTCACCGGCTGCGCTCATCTCGGCCCCAAGACCGTGGCCGTGGACCGCTTTGATTACAGCTCGGCCATTGCCGATTCGTGGAAACAGCAGACGTTGTTGAACATCGTCAAGCTGCGCTACATGGACCTGCCGGTGTTCGTGGATGTATCGTCGGTCGTGGCCGGCTACTCCATGCAAACCGGTGTCAGCGTCAACGGCACGCTCTCCTCCGACAAGGCGATCCAAGGCAACTTCCTGGCGGCGGGCGGGCAGGCCATCTATACCGACCGTCCCACCATCACCTACACGCCGTTGACCGGGCAGGCCTTTTTGCGCGGACTCATGACGCCGATTGAACCCAAGAATATTTTCTTCATGCTCCAGTCCGGTTACGCGGCGGACTTCGTCCTCGGCATGACCGTCGAATCCCTGAACGGCCTGCACAATCGTTCCGCCACCGCCGGGGCCGTGCGGGAGGCCGACCCGGAATTCGTCCGGGTGCTGCAATTGTTGCGCGAGGTGCAGGAGGCGGGAGCCGTGGGGATGCGCGTGGAGGAAAACAAGGAAAAGACTGAAACCGCCGTGATGTTTTTCCGGCGCGACAACCTGACGCCGGAAATTGCGGACAAGCTTGGCGAAATCAAGCGTCTGCTCAAACTGCCGGAGGGTCAGCAGCAATTTAACCTGGTCTATTCGCCCGTGCTGGGAGCGACGAATGAACTGACGGTGGGCAGCCGTTCCATGGTGCAGATCATGCAGGCCATGGCTTCCTACGCGGACGTGCCGGAATCCGATGTGAAGGACGGGCGGGCGACGCCGTCGTTGCAGTCCACCAATTCCGTCGTCAATAGTGATCCGGTCGAGATCAAGTGCAGCAAGAACAAACCGGCGGACGCCTTTGCTGCCGTGCATTACCGCGATCAGTGGTTCTGGGTGGATGACCGTGACTGGCGCACCAAGCGCGCGTTCACCGCCATCATGTTTCTGTTCACGCTGGCGGAAACCGGCGGCGATGAAAAACTGCCACTGATCACCATTCCCGCGCAATAGTTCCGACCAAGCCCGAAACATGAATGCGCATCACACCACGTTGGTTGCCAGAAGCGTGGGCTTGGCGTTAATCTGCCTTGCATCAGCGGCTCAAGGCCTCGGCGCGCAGCCATTCAGTTCCTCTTCGCCCGTCACCGCCAACGGTTATGTGCTGGTCACCAACGTCGTCGTCGTCACCAACTATGTTGTTACCACGAACATTGTTCTAGACGTGGATCGTGTTACCGCCACCCACACGAATTCTGCCTTGCCCGACTTGAGTTGGGTTCCCCGGGAGGACAGCTTTGATTGGATTCAGCTGAACACCGGCGAATGGCTCAAGGGTCGTATCAAGGCCATGCAGGATCGCCAGCTCGAATTCTTCAGCGAAAAGTTGAGCGACATGACGTTCGACTGGAAAGACATCCGGCAAGTGCGTTCCCCCCGCATATGGATCGTTCAGCAAAACCATGTCGCCAGGCGCAAAATTGATCGCCGTAATCGTCGCCCGCACGCTCATCGGCATCGAGCCCAGATGCACGGGCATATGATCCCCCATCGCGATCACCCGTCCCTGGCCGTCAAACACTGCGCACGAATAGTCGCGCCGCTCTTTGATGTTCGGCGACAATGCAGTGCGCCGCAGCGCCGCGCCCATCTCTTCTGCAATCGAGTGCACCGCGCTCTGAAATATCGACAACTCCACCGGATCGGCCCCTACGGCTTTCATCCGCGTGCCTCCTCGCCGATCTCGATCATCAGATTCGACAGGCCGTCCACGTGCGCCGCGCAGCCCGGTGGCAGGAGAGTTGCCGCCGTGTACTCGGTGATCATCGCCGGTCCCTGGATCTCATCTCCGGGCGTCAGCTCGTCGCGCCGGTAAAAACGCGTCGGCCTGAACTCTCCATCAAAGTAGACGCCGCGTTCCGTATAGCAAGCGGCATTTCCATCTCCGGCTTTCAATGGGAGCATCTCCGGCTCATAGGGCTCACTGGCCGCAATCATGCGCAGCCGCACGTTCACAATCTCTACAGGCCGCGCTGCGTCGGCAAATCCGTAGCGCTGCCGGTGCGCTTCGTGAAACGCCTCGATTGAGCGCGCCGGGTCCCGTGGATCGTAACCAACGTTGATCTCGTACCCCTGGCCGTGATAGCGCAAATCCACGCTGCGTTGTGCCGTGCCATCGAGACCCTGCGCAGCAAATTCCTCCTTGCCCAGCCGCTCCATCTCTGCGAAGCCCCCGCCAAGTTCGCCGATGCTTTCTTGAGGCAACATGACAGTGCGGGAATAGTCGCGCACCGTGTCCGCCAGCAGGATGCCAACGGCCGAAAGTGCACCCGGAAGCGCAGGAACCAGCACTCGTGGAATCCGCAACGCCCGCGCCAGCGAGCAGGCGTGCAGCGGCCCCCCTCCGCCGAAGGCCACCAGGG
>Ga0181520_10006751_pt1 | contig 17323 bp, 16 predicted proteins | sample PEATcosm2014_Bin_29_FD_132451 | JGI IMG/M metagenome (GOLD analysis project Ga0181520, IMG submission 132451) | Peatland microbial communities from MTU Mesocosm Facility, Houghton, MI, USA - PEATcosm2014_Bin02_30_metaG | ecosystem: Environmental > Terrestrial > Soil > Wetlands > Peat | place... | reverse complement strand
GGCCAGGGGCTGCCGCATTTCCTCGCCGTCGCGCTGAGCGAATACACGATCGCCGCCAATCTCTCCTTCGCCATGTATCCGGGCCTGACCAACGGCGCGGCGGCGGCGCTGGCGACGCACGGCGGCGACGAACTGAAGCAGCGCTACCTGCCGAAGATGACGAGCGGCGAGTGGACGGCGACGATGAACCTGACCGAGCCGCATTGCGGCACCGACCTCGGTCTGATCAAGACGCGCGCCGCCCGCCAGCCCGACGGCTCCTACGCCATCACCGGACAGAAGATCTTCATTTCGGCCGGCGAACACGACCTCACCGACAACATCATCCATCTCGTGCTGGCGCGGATCGACGGCGCGCCGGCCGGCACCAAGGGCATCTCGCTGTTCGTCGCGCCGAAACGCCTGGTCAACGAAGACGGTTCGCTCGGCGCGCGCAACGGCGTCGCCTGCGGCTCGATCGAGCACAAGATGGGCATCCACGGCAACGCGACTTGCGTGCTCGACTACGACGGCGCCAAGGGCTGGCTGGTCGGCGAAGAGAACCGTGGCCTCAACGCGATGTTCGTGATGATGAACGCGGCGCGCCTCGGCGTCGCGGTGCAGGGCTTGAGCCTCTCCGAGGTCGCCTACCAGAACGCCGCCGCCTACGCCAAGGAGCGCCTGCAGGGCCGCTCGCTGACCGGCGCCAAACAACCCGACAAGCCGGCCGATCCGCTGCTGGTGCATCCCGACGTGCGGCGCATGCTGCTCGAGATCCGCGCCTTCAACGAAGCGGCGCGGGCTCTGATGCTGTGGGTCGCGCTCTCCGAGGACGAAGCGCTCTCGTCGCCCGACGCCAACGCGCGCAGAATCGCCGACGACCGCGTCGGCCTGCTGACGCCGGTCATCAAGGGCGTCTTCACCGATCAGGGCTTCGCCAACGCCGTCAAGGCGCAGCAGGTGCTCGGCGGCCACGGCTACATCGCCGAATGGGGCATGGAGCAGTTCGTCCGCGACGCGCGCATCACCATGATCTACGAAGGCGCGAACGGCGTGCAGGCGCTCGACCTCGTCGGCCGCAAGCTGCCCAAGGATGGCGGCCGCGCGATCACCGCCTTTTTCGCCGACGTCTCCGCTTTCCTCGCCGCCGGCAAGGACGATTCGGCGCTCGCGCCCTATCTCGCGCCCGCCAAGGCCGCGCTCGGCCAGTTGCAGCAGGCGACGATGTGGCTGATGCAGAACGGCATGAAGAATCCCGACAACGCCGGCGCGGCGTCTTACGACTACATGAATCTGTTCGGCCTGACGGCGCTCGCCTTCATGTGGGCGCGCATCGCCAAGGCGGTGCTGGCGCGCCAGGCGGCGGGGACGAGCGACGTCGCGCTTGACTCCAAGCTGACGCTCGCCAAGTTCTTCGCCGCGCGCATGCTGCCGGAAGCGGGCGCCTGCCTCGCCCGGCTGTCGAGCGGCGCAGAGACTCTGATGGCGCTGCCGGCGGCGGCGTTCTGAACGATCAAGGCGCGAAAGCGCGAACGGGAGGACGGACGATGGCGGCGGAAGCTGCGCGAGTCGGCCTGAGCGGCGGGCGCCGGCGCGGCGTCGTGCGCGATCGGCGCGACGCGGTCGGCCGCCTCCCTTCGCGAAATTTCGGCAATTGGGTTGATCCCGCCCCCCTCGGCAATCGCCGGCGCCGCGATCCCGGCGCCTGAACGGAGCGCCGCCCCCGCGCTCGAAGGAGAGACGAACATGGCTGACGCGTTCATCTACGACGCCGTGCGCACCCCGCGCGGGCGCGGCAAGGCGGACGGCGCGCTGCACACCGCCACGACGCTGCAACTGGCCAAGACCGCGCTCGCGGCGATCAAGGACCGCAACGAAATCAAGCCAGGCCGAATCGACGACGTGGTGATGGGCTGCGTCGATCCGATCGGCGAAGCGGGCGGCGACATCGCCCGCATGGGCGCGTTGGCGGCGGGCCTGGGCGACGACGTGCCCGGCGTGCAGATCAACCGCTTCTGCGCCTCCGGCCTCGACTCGGTCAATTTCGCCGCCGCGCAAGTGATGGCGGGCCAGCACGAACTGACGATCGGCGGCGGCGTCGAATCGATGAGCCGCGTCGGCATCGGCGCTTCGGGCGGCGCCTGGCCGGTCGACCCGGCGATTGCCATCCCAGCCTATTTCATGCCGCAGGGCGTCTCGGCCGATCTCATCGCCACCAAATACGGTTTCTCGCGCGACGACGTCGACGCTTACGCGGTCGAGTCGCAGAGCCGCGCCGCCAAGGCGTGGTCGGAGGGGCGGTTCAAGCCTTCGATCGTGCCGGTGCGCGACGTCAACGGCCTGCCGCTGCTCGAACGCGACGAGCACATGCGGCCGGAGACGAACATGCAGTCGCTCGCCGCGCTCAAGCCGTCGTTCGTGATGATGGGCGAGCAGGGCGGCTTCGACGCGGTGGCGATCCAGGCGCACCCGGAAGTCGAGCGCATCCATCACGTCCACCACGCCGGCAATTCGTCCGGCATCGTCGACGGCGCGGCCGCCGTGCTGATCGGCTCGAAGGAGGCCGGCGCCAAGCTCGGCAAGACGCCGCGCGCGCGCGTGCGCGCTTTCGTCAACATCGGCTCCGAGCCGGCCATTATGCTCACCGGCCCGGTCGACGTGACCAAGAAGCTGCTCGCCCGCGCCCGCATGCAAATCTCCGACATCGATCTGTTCGAGGTCAACGAGGCGTTCGCCTCGGTGGTGCTGCGCTACCTGCAGGCGTTCGATCTCGATCCGAAGAAGGTCAACGTCAACGGCGGCGCGATCGCGCTCGGCCATCCGCTCGGGGCGACCGGCGCGATGATCCTCGGCACGGCGCTCGACGAACTGGAGCGCCTCGGCAAGCAGACCGCGCTGATCACGCTGTGCATCGGCGGCGGCATGGGCACCGCCACCGTGATCGAGCGGGTGTGAGGCGACGCGATGCCGAAGATCGACATCGACGCTCTGCCGTTCGTCGCCCGCGGAGGATATCCGCCGCCGCACGACAAGCTGGTCGCCGGCCGCTCGCGCAAGCGGCTCGGCGACGAAGCCGGCTTGACGCAGTTCGGCGTCAACCTGACGAAGCTGCCTCCCGGGGTCCACTCGTCGCTGCGCCATTGGCATGAGAACCAGGACGAGTTCGTCTACGTGCTCGAAGGCGAGCTGAAGCTGGTCGAAAGCGAGGGCGAGACGATCCTCAGGGCCGGCGACGCGGCGGGCTTCAAAGCCGGCGTCGCCAACGGCCACCATCTGGTCAATTGCTCCGACCTCGACGCCGTCTATCTCGAGGTCGGAACGCGCACGGCGCGCGAGCGCGCGCACTTTTCCGACGTCGATCTCGCCGTCGTCGTCGACGAAGGCGGCGTCCACTACAGCCGCAAGGACGGCTCGCCGCTTTGACCGCGACTCCCCTTCCCCTCCTTCGCCGCTATCGGAGTTAGACCGATGACCACGCAGAACTTCCGCTTCGACCTCGACGCCGACGGCGTCGCGCTGATCACCTGGGACATGCCCGGCCGGTCGATGAACGTGCTGACGCCGGAGGCGATCGAAGAGCTCAACGCCTTGATCGACAAGGTCGCCGCCGACGCCGCGATCAAGGGCGCGGTCGTCACCTCCGGCAAGACGACCTTCTCCGGCGGCGCCGACCTCACGATGCTGCAAGGCATGGCGCGCGAATACGCGCGCGTCGCCAAGGCCGAGGGCGAGGAAGCGGCGATGCGCGTCTTCTTCGACCGCTCGCGCCAGCTTTCGCTCATCTACCGCAAGCTCGAGACCTGCGGCAAACCCTTCGCCGCGGCGATCAACGGCGTGTGCATGGGCGGCGCCTTCGAGCTCGCGCTCGCCTGCCACTATCGAATCGTCGCCGATTCTGACAAGGCGCGGGTCGGCCTGCCGGAGATCAAGGTCGGCCTGTTCCCCGGCGCCGGCGGCACCCAGCGCGTCGCGCGGCTGATGCCGACGCCCGACGCGCTGCAGATGCTGTTCCGCGGCGACCAGCTCAAGCCCGCCGCCGCCAGGAAGATGGGCCTCGTCCACGACCTCGCGCCGGTCGACGACATCGTCGCGCGGGCGAAGGCCTGGGTGAAGGCCAATCCCGGCGCGAAGGCGCCGTGGGACGACCCGAAGTTCAAGGCCCCGTCGGGCAAGGTGTTCTCGGCCGGCGGAATGATGATCTGGCCGCCCGCCAACGCGATTCTGCGCCGCGAGACCTACGACAATTACCCCGCCGCCAAGGCGATCCTGGCGAGCGTGTTCGAGGGCCTGCAGCTGCCGATCGACCTCGCGCTGGCGGTCGAGAGCCGCTACTTCGCCAAGATCCTGCGTTCGAAGGAGGCGGCGGCGATGATCCGCTCGCTGTTCATCTCCAAGGGCGAGCTCGACAAGGGCGTGCGCCGGCCCGCCGGCGTCGCGCCGACGAACCTACGCAAGATCGGCGTGCTCGGCGCCGGCTTCATGGGCGCCGGCGTCGCCTATGTCGCCGCGAGCGCCGGCCTGGAGGTCGTGCTGATCGACCGCGACCAGGAGTCGGCCGACAAGGGCAAGGCGCATTCGGAAAAGCTCATCTCCAACCAGATCGCCAAAGGCCGCGCCAAGAGCGCCGACCGCGACGCGCTGCTGGCGCGCATCCACGCCAACGGCGACTATGCGACGCTGAAGGGCTGCGACCTGGTGATCGAAGCGGTGTTCGAAGATCGCGGGGCGAAGAAGGAAGCGACCGAGAAGGCGCAGAGCGTGCTCGGCGGCGACGTGATCTTCGCCTCCAACACGTCGACGCTGCCGATCGCCTCGCTCGCCGAATCGGCCGAGAAGCCGGAGAATTTCGTCGGCGTTCATTTCTTCTCGCCGGTCGACAAGATGATGCTGGTCGAGGTCATCATGGGCGCCAAGACGTCCCAACGCGCGCTGGCGACGGCGCTCGACTTCGTCCGCGCGATCAAGAAGACGCCGATCGTCGTCAACGACTGCCGCGGCTTCTTCGTCAATCGCTGCGTCACCAACTACATGGTCGAGGCGCACAAGATGGTGATGGAAGGCGTGCCGCCGGCGATGATCGACAACGTCGCGCGGATGGCCGGCATGCCGGTCGGCCCTCTGGCGCTCAACGACGAGGTCGGCGTCGATCTGACGTGGAAGATCCTCCAGGCGGCGAAGCACGACCTCGGCCCGCAGGCGGTCGACTCTGAGCAGGAGAAGCTGATCGAGGCGCTGGTGGTGCGCGAGCAGCGCTTCGGCCGCAAGAACGGCAAGGGCTTCTATGATTATCCAGCGGTGGGGGCGAAGACGCTGTGGCCCGGGCTAGCGAAGATCGCCGGCAAGGCGCTCGATCCCGATACGATCGACGTGCAGGCGCTGAAGGACCGCTTCCTCTATACGGCGGCGCTGGAGGCGGCGCGCTGCGTCGAGGAAGGCATCGTCACTGACCCGCGCGAGGCCGACGTCGGCTCGATCCTCGGCTTCGGCTTTGCGCCGTTCAGCGGCGGCGTGCTGTCGCTGATCGACGGGATCGGCGCCAAGGCGTTCGTCGCCCGCGCCGAGGCGCTGGCGGTCCAATACGGGCCGCGTTTTGCGCCGAACGCCGAGCTGAAGGCGATGGCGGCCAAGGGCGAGACCTTCTACGGCCGCGCCGCCGCCAAGGCCGCGGCGTAAGCGAAACCGCGCGCGCCGCGACGGCGCGCGCGCCTCAACTCGTCGCGCGGTTATAGACGTCCTCGACGCGGACGATGTCGTCCTCGCCGAGATAGGATCCGGTCTGCACCTCGATCAGCTCGAGATCGATCTTGCCCGGATTGGCGAGCCGATGGACGACGCCGAGCGGTAGGTAGACCGACTCGTTCTCGTGCACCATCAGGTCCTCGGCGCCGCGGGTGACCTGCGCCGTGCCTTTCACCACCACCCAATGCTCGGCGCGGTGGAAGTGCTTCTGCAGCGACAGCTGGCGGCCGGGCGCGACCAGGATGCGCTTGACCTGGTAGCGCGGCCCCGAGTCGATCGACTGGTAATAACCCCACGGGCGGTAGATGCGCTTGTGCTCGGTCGCCTCGCGGTGCTGGCCGCGCTTGAGCGCTTCGACGAGGTCCTTGACCTTGTCGCCTTGGCCGCGCTTCAACACCAGAACCGCGTCCTGCGTCGACACGACCTCGATGTCGTCGACGCCGACCACCGCCGTCAGCAGGTCGTTGGAACGGATGTGGACGTTCTTCGCGTCGAGCGTGAAGCCGTTGCCCTGGATGGCGTTGCCGTTGGCGTCGTGCGGGCTGAGCTTCCACACCGCGTCCCAGTTGCCGATATCCGACCAGCCGACGTCGGCCGGCACCACCGCGGCGCGCTGGGTGCGCTCCATCACCGCGTAGTCGATCGACTTCTTCGGCGAGCGTTCGAACGCCTCCTTGTCGAGCGCGAGGAAGCCGAGATCGCGGCGCGCCGCCTTGAGCGCGGCGACCGTCGCCTCGACCATTTCCGGCTCGAAGGCCCGCAATTCTTCGAGCATCGTGTCGGCGCGGAAGAAGAAGTTGCCGGAATTCCACAGATAGCCCTCCGCCAGATAGCGCTTGGCGGTTTCGAGATCCGGCTTCTCGACGAAGGCGGCGACGCGGCGCGCCGCGCCGCTCCCAAGCGGCTCGCCGGGGCGGATGTAGCCGTAGCCGATCGCCGGCTCCGTCGGCGTGACGCCGAGCGTGACGATCGCGCCCTTGGCGGCGGCCTCGGCGGCGGCGGCGCAAACGGCGAGGAAGCTCTTCTGGTCGAGCACGACGTGATCGGCGGCGAAGACCGCGACGACGGTCTCCGGGTGGCGCGCCGCGCCGATCTCGGCGGCGATCGCCACCGCCGGGCCGGAATCGCGCCGCGTCGGCTCGATGACGATCGTCGCCTTGGCGCCGATCTCCTCGAGCTGCTCGCGCGCGAGAAAGCGGTAGTCGTGATTGGTGACGACGACGGGCTCGTCGAACATCAGATCGCTGAGGCGCTTGATCGACTGCTGGAAGGTCGAGGCCGCGCCGATCAGCGGAATGAACTGTTTCGGCATGGACTCGCGCGATTCCGGCCATACCCGGGTGCCGGCGCCGCCGCACATGATGACCGGTAGGACTTTCCTCGCCATTTTCACCTCGACCGTTCGCCGGCGGCCTTACGCCGCGATTCCGTTTCCGCGCTCGCGCGCAAGGATAGCACAAGCCGCGCCGGCGCAGTTCAACCGGGGGCCATCGTCTCCATCAGCCGACGATGCGCCGTCGGGATCGACGTCGGCCGGCCGGTCGCGCGCTCGACATAGACATGGGTGAAACGCCCTTCCGCGCTCGCGAACGCCGCCCCCGCCTTGAACGCCGCCAGACGATAGCGCACCGACGAGCGGCCGAGACGCTCGACGGCAAGGCCGACCTCGACCGGATCGGGAAACGACAGACTGGAGTGGAAGCGGCAAGCGCTCTCGACGACGACGCCGATGACCGGGCTCGACGCGGGGTCGAGCAGCCCCGCCTCGACCAGGATTCCGTTCACCGCCGCGTCGAAGAACGCGTAATAGGCGACGTTGTTGAGATGCCCGTAGGGGTCGTTGTCGTTCCAGCGGGTGGTCAGCGGCACGAAGCGGGCGAAAGCGGCGCGGCCCGACGGCGCGGCGCGCGCCTGAAAATCGGGCTCGCTCGCGCCGCTCAGCCGACGCTCCTGCGCGGAGCGAGGCCGCGCGCAGCGAGCGTCAGCGCCGCGGCGAGCAGCGTCTTGGCCAATGTCGCGGCGGCGAAAGGCGCGACGCCGACCGTCCAGGCCTTCGCCGCGCCGAGCGCCAGCGCCAGCCAGGCGAAACCGGCGGCGAAAATCACGACGTGGCCGAGCGTCATCGCGGCGAGCGTGAGCAGCCAGCCGCGCGTCCAGCCGCGCTCGGCGAGCCCGCCGACCAGCGCCGCGGCGAGGAGGAAGCCGACCAGATAGCCGCCGGTCGGCCCGACAAGATAGGCCGGCCCGGCGACGGCGCCGGCGAAGACCGGCAGGCCGATCAGGCCTTCGCCGAGATAGAGCGCGACCGTCGCCGCGGCGAGGCGGGCGCCAAACAGCGCGCCGAGCGTCAGCACCGCCAGCGTCTGCAGCGTCATTGGCACCGGGTAGAACGGAACCTGGACCTTGGCCGAGACGACGAGAATCAGCGCGCCCAGGACGGCCAGCGCCGCGCCGCGCCGAAGGGCGCCCGCCGACTTGGCGGCCGGGACCAAAATCGCATTCTGACGGTCGGTCATGCAGGTCCTCTCCCGTAGCCGCCGGCGTCTTCTCTCTCCGGCGGGATCGCGTTCGGCGTCGCCAGCCGGTATAGACAAGCCCGCCGCGGCGAACAAGCCGCGCGCCCTCTCGCCGGGACCGACCTTTGGCTGAGCCGTCGAACGACCCGCCGCCTTCCAGGGGCGCCGAAAGGCCGCCGAGCGGCCTGACGCGGCTCAGCGAGCGCATCCGCCGGATCGTCGCCCCCAACCCCTCGCCATTCACCTTCACCGGCACCTGCGTCTACATCGTCGGCGAGGGCGAGGTTGCGGTCATCGATCCCGGTCCGGCCGACCCGGCCCATCTCGACGCGCTGCTGGCGGCGATCCCGGGCGAGCGCGTCGCGCGCATCGTCGTCACCCATAGTCACCGCGACCACGCCGCCGGCGCGGCGCTGCTGAAACAGCGAACCGGCGCGCCGATCGCCGGCGCGCGCGCCCACGTCGTCGCCGACGGCAAGCCAACGCGCGCCGACGCATCGCATGCGCTCGATTACGCGCCGGACGAGGCGCTCGAAGACGGCGGGCGCGTCGCCGGACGCGGCTTCACCCTCGAGGCGGTCGCCACGCCCGGCCACGCCGCCAACCATCTCAGCTTCGCGCTCGCCGAAGAGAACGCCCTCTTCTCCGGCGACCACGTGATGGCGTGGTCGACCTCGGTGATCGCGCCGCCCGACGGATCGATGCGCGCCTATCTCGCGTCGCTGGAGAAGCTCGCGCGACGCAGCGAGGCGGTCTACTGGCCTGGTCACGGCGGGCCCGTGCGCGAGCCGGAACGCTATGTGCGCGCGCTGATCGGCCACCGCCGCCAACGCGAGGCGGCGATCCTGGCGCGGCTCGAGGCGGGCGAGGCGAGCGTCGCCGAGATGGTCGCGCAGATGTACCCCGGGCTGGCGTCGGCGCTGGTCGGCGCGGCGAACCTGTCGACGCTCGCCCATCTCGAGGATCTGATCGAGCGCGGTTTGGCCTTGAGCGACGGCGGGATCGCGCTCGAAGCGCGGTTTCGCCGCGCCTGACGCGTCGCGGCGCGCCTTTCACGGCTCTTGCAGCGCGTCCTGCACCGCCGCGGCGAAGCGGGCGAAATGATGCGCGTTGGCGCCGAAATCGTGCCGGCCGACGCGCGACACGGAGCGCAGATCGATGCGGGTCTGGGAAGCGAGCGGCCGCACCCGCACCGCGATGTCGTAAGCGAAACCGAACACCGGCGAGCGAGCGATCGCCTCGATCTGCGCGACGCCGTCGACGCGCAGGTTCGGCGGGTTGGAATCGACGATCTTCCAGCCGAGATCCTTCGCCACCCTGAGCACGAGCTGATAGGCTTGCGTCGGCTCGAGGTCGACCAGGATCGGCTGCACCTTGGGATAGGCGTCCTGCTGCAACGGCCCGTCGGCGGGATTCCAAGCCGCCGGCGTCAGGCCGGCCCGCGCCGCGCGCGCCTTGGCCGAGATCATGAACGCCGGCGGCGACGCGAAATCGGTCGTCACATCGGCCATCATCGGCAGCGACAGCGCGATCGCGGCGAGATAGGCGGGGTAGGCGAGCAGCGCGAGCGACAGGAAGCAGCCGAGCGCGGCCTGGCCGGCGCCGCGGCGGCCGGTGCGCCAGATGACCACGCCGGCCGAGGCGGCGAGCAAGAGAGCGAGAAACGCCAGCGTCAGCGCGGCGGCGAAAACGGTGAGGGCGGCGCCCGCGTCGAGGCCGGTGAAACGCGCCAGCCCGACCGCGACGGCGGCGGCGGCGAGCGCGAAGACCGCCGTGCGCAAACTCCACGCGGCGGCGCGCGACAGCGGCTCCTCGACAATCAGGCGACGCATCGCTGCGTCGCCGGGCGTTGTGGGTCAGTTGCCCGACTTGGCGGCGGCGGAACCGCTCGCGAGCGCGCTATGAGCGGAGACTTGGCCGCTGGCGGCCGAGAACACGCCGTTGTCATCGCCAACCTGGACCGTCGGCATGCAGACCGGATTGCACCAGTACGACTCGCGCTCGCTGCCGCGTTGCACCACGAGGACCGCCTTGGCCGCCTCGACTTCGATGCTCTTCTCGTCGATTATATTGCCCTGGGCGTCGAGTGCAATCAGGTTGGTCAGGCCGTAGCCTTTGCCGGTGACGACCATCGCCGAGCCGCCTTTCAGCATCGTCACGTCGGCGATCGCGGGATTGCCGACGACCAACGTGCGGGTGCCGGCCGGAAGTTGCGCGACTTTCGCCTGGTCGATGGTGACCGACAGCATGCCGGGCGGGGCCGAAGCGGGAGCGGCAGGCGCAGCGAGCGCCGCCGCGGGCGCGGCGCCGGCGAGGGCGAGAAGCAGGAGCACGCGAGGCGACATGGCTCGACCTTTCGGGCGACGGGCAGGCGTCGTCGAAACTGACAGGGCTTATTTGGCCTCAAATTGGTGAATGAACCCTCAACGCGATCCGCAGGCGCCTGGCGGGCTTAGCAAATCCTTCACGCCGTCGTGAAAATTGAGGGGCCGCGCCGCGAAAGCGGGCGGCGCCGGGCGCGTCGTCGCAGACGTCTTGACGGCCGGGCCCGCGGCTCCTAAGTGTGCGCCCGTTCGGCGTCGAAAAACGCCGATCCGCGGGATTTGACAGGATCAGCTTGCTGCCGCGTCACCAACAGCTAAAGCGTCACAGATCAGGAAGCCTCCCCAAAGCCTCCGCGCTGTGATCCTGGCAGGCGACTTCGTCGCCGGCGGTCGCCGCGGCGAAGTTCGCGCGTTTTGTCGTCGCGCGCTCAGGAGGTTCTTGTGCCCGTCATCGTCGCTTCCGAGGAAGCCCATCCGTTCCTGCCCTCGCTGGCCAGCGGCGCGGCCATCGATCAGGGTCGCGCGCTGCATCAGGACATTCGGCCGCTCCAGATCGCGATCCTCAACCTGATGGCCGACAAGATCACGACCGAGCGCCAGCTCGCCGCTTGGCTCGGCAGCACGCCGTTGCAAGTGAATCTGACCTTCGTCGCCACGGACGGCTACGTCCGCGCCGTTCGCAACGGGCACAAGAGCCGCAACACGCCGGCCGAGCACATCGTCAAGTTCTACAATCCGCTGAGCGAGATCCGCGACGACAAGTTCGACGGCCTCATCGTCACCGGCGTCAACGCGCTGCAGCCGCGCGTCAGCGACGAGGCGTTTTGGCCGGAGGTGCAGGAGATCCTCGACTGGTCGGCGAGCCACGTGTTCTCGTCGCTCTATCTCTGCTGGGGCGCCAAGGCGGCGCTCAAGCACTTCCACGACGTCGAGAGCGTCAAGGGCGAGCGCAAGACGTGCGGCCTGTTCCACCACCGCGTGCTCGAAGACAGCACCGGCCTGCTGTTCGGCTTTCCCGACGAATTCTCCGCCCCGGTGTCGCGCTGGAAGAACCCCGACAAGCAGGCGATCGCCAAGCGCCCGGGGCTCGAGGTCGTCGCCGTCTCCGAAGAGACCGGCCCCAACATCCTGGTCGAATCGGAGCCGTTCGGCGAGGCGGGCCGCCGTTTCCCGCGCCGCGCCTATGTCCTCAACCACCCCGAATACGAGACCGACTCGCTGCGCAACGAATATCTGCGCGACCGCGCCGTCGATCCGGCGACGCCGCTGCCGTTGCACTACTTTCCCGGCGACGATCCGACCAAGCCGCCGATCAACCGCTGGCGCCACACGGCGCAGCTCTACGCCAACTGGGTGAAGCTGGTTTACGAGGCGACGCCGTACGACCGCGCGCGGATCCCCAAACTCGATCCGGCGTGACGACCGGGCGCGGCGGTCAGGCGAGCGCCACCCGGTAAGTCGCCTCCGTCTTGGCGGCGATCTCGTCGAGCGTCGCGCCCGGCGCGAGCTCGGTGAGCGCCATGCCGCGGAAGCCGTGCTTGTCGATCGAGAACACGCCGAGATCGGTGACGACGAGATCGACGACGCGCCGGCCGGTCAGCGGCAGCGTGCAACGACGCAGCAGTTTCGGCCCGTCCTTGGCGGCGTGCTCCATCGCCACGACGATGCGCTTGACGCCGGCGACGAGGTCCATCGCCCCGCCCATGCCCTTGACCATCTTGCCGGGGATCATCCAATTGGCCAGATCGCCCTCCTCGGAGACCTGCATCGCGCCGAGAATGGCGAGATCGATATGGCCGCCGCGGATCATGGCGAAGGAATCGGCGCTGGAGAAGTAGCTGGTCGTCGGCAACTCGGTCACCGTCTGCTTGCCGGCGTTGATCAGGTCGGGGTCCTCTTCGCCTTCGAACGGGAACGGCCCCGTGCCGAGCATGCCGTTCTCGCTCTGCAGCTGCACGCTGACGCCGGCGGGAATGAAGTTCGCCGCCAGCGTCGGAATGCCGATGCCGAGATTGACGTAGAAGCCGTCCTTCAGTTCCTGCGCGGCGCGCGCCGCCATCTCGTCGCGGGTCCAGGCCATGGCGGTCTCCTCAAGCCGCGTCGCGCTTGCGCGTCGTTCGCTGCTCGATGCGCTTCGGCGCGTCGGGGACGGCGACGATGCGCTGAACATAGAGGCCCGGCGTGACGATGGCGTCGGGATCGAGCTCGCCCGGCTCGACCAGATGTTCGACCTCGGCGACCGTCAGCTTCGCCGCCGTCGCCATGTTCGGATTGAAGTTGCGCGCGGTCTTGCGGTAGACGAGGTTTCCTTCCCGGTCGCCCTTCCAGGCGTGGACGAGCGCGACGTCGGCGGTGAGGCCGGTCTCCATCACGAACGCCTCGCCGTGAAAATCGCGGATCTCCTTGCCCTCGGCGACGAGCGTGCCGACGCCGGTGCGGGTGAAGAAGGCGGGGATGCCGGCGCCGCCGGCGCGGATGCGCTCGGCCAGCGTGCCTTGCGGATTGAATTCCAGCTCGAGCTCGCCGGCGAGATACTGCGCGGCGAAGATCTTGTTCTCGCCGACATAGCTCGAGATCATCTTCCGGATCTGCCGCGTCTCGAGCAGCACGCCGAGGCCGAGACCGTCGACGCCGGCGTTGTTGGAAACGACGGTCAGGTCTCTGGCGCCCGATTTGCGCAGCGCCTCGATCAAGGTCTCCGGGATGCCGCACAGGCCGAATCCGCCCGACATGATCGTCATGCCGTCCCTGAGAACGCCGGCCAAAGCGTCCTCGGCGCTCGCATAGACCTTGTTCATGATCCCTCCCCGTCGAGGATCAGAACTCAGTATCGGCGGCAAGCGTCGGCGGCAAGGGCGGAACGCGCGTCAGGGAAGCGAGATCCGAGGCGCCGCGCGTCAGGGCAATTGCGACAGTGCGGGCCGCATGGGCTCCGGCCAACCGGTCGAGGTGACAGGGGCGGGGGGCCTTTCGCCCTGCTCGAGCTTCTGCAGCAGAGAGAGCGCCTCGGCGAGCGCGGCGCCCGCGCCGGCTTGCGGCGTCGGCTTGGGAATGGCGATCGACTTGATGCCCTCGATGCCCGGCTCGAAATCCGAATATTCGGCGGGGCGATGCGCCAGCCGGGCGCGCTTGACGCCGGCCTTGACGAATTCCTCGATATGCGCCGGAACGAGTTGCAAGTGGCCGAATTCCCTGGCGAGCGCCATCTGCAGACGGCGGCGGGTCAATTTGTCCGTAACGTGGAACCGATCGAGATAGAGCTCGAGGACGTGCAGCTTCTCGTCGTCGGTCGGATAGCCCATGCGGACATGGGCGTCGAAGCGTCCGGCGCGGCGCGACAGCGCCAGGTCGATCGCCTCGAAATAATTGGTGGTGGCGATGGTGATGACGTCGGGATAGGCCGAGGTCCCCGACAGCACCTGCAGCAGCTCGCCGGTCAGGTCGTCCTTGACGGTGAAGGAATTCGGGTTCTGGCGGCCCTTGGTCATCAGGTCGAGGTCTTCGAGAACCACCACCGACGGCGCCAGCGCCTGGGCGAGCTGGTAGATGGCGCGAATCCGATCGACCGCCTCGACGAACAGGATCGTCGCCTCGCCGGCGACGCCGTTGGCGAAGCACTCGATCGCCGTCGACTTGCCGTCGCCGGGCGGGCCCGACAGCAGCAGGCCGCGCTTGATCGTCAGCCCTTCCGCCTTCAGCATTTCGCGATTGCGGATCGAGGCGGTGATGAAGTCCAACTCTTCCTTGGTCCGCCCGTTGGGGATGATGTCGGCCCAGGAGCGATCGGAGATGCGCGAACGCACGGTCCACACGTCGCGATTGACCAGCACGACGCGGTTCTTGAACGGATCGGCCTCTTGCAGCAGGCGGCGCGTCAGCCCGACCACTTCCGCCTCGTCGGCTTCGTGATAGACGAGGCCGATGCTGTCGATGACGACGCCGTGCGGCGGATCGGCGCGGCGCGACCCCTGCAGGATCAGCATGAACTGCCGACCGCTGCCAGGCGCGACGCCGCGAAACACGGTGCGCGGCCGCAACACGCGCAGTTCGCCGTCGATGTCGAGCGTGACCTTGTCGGGCGTGACGCGCGGGTTGATCGCCTGCTGCTCGGCGACGCCCAAGCCGGCCAATTCGCTCAGCCACAGCCAGCCCGGCGTTTCGCTGAGCTTGCGGCTCAGCAGCGCCAGCGTCGCCTCGTTGGCGGGAAGACTCAGGAACCCCGGCTCTGCGCCGCCGCAAAAGATCCGGAACAGCGTCGCGTAACCGACTCGCGGCGCGCCGGAGCGTTTCGCCTGCTTGTGCTGGGTGGCGAGGTAGCCGAGCGAGGCGGCCAGCGACGCGAAGCCGCGAATCGAGTCCTCGGGGATGTCGGCGATCAACTGATCCTTCAGGGTCAGCGACGCAGCGGCCGATTCGGCGAACAGGCGTTGGATGACGGGACTGCTGGCTTCGCTGGCGCCGTCGGAGGGTTCATAGACGCCGTAGACGAATTCGCCCTCGGCGTCGGCGCCGTAAACGGTCGCCGTGACGTTGAGACTGCCGCCGAGCATCTCGGCGGCCCGGCGCGCGGCGGCGGCGCCCACGGCCGGGCGCTCCTCCATCACCTTCTGGCCGGCGGCCTCGGAGGCGCAGCGGACGACGAACTTCTGCCCCTCGGATCTGCGCTTGGCTTCAACCTTGACCCACATTTCGACTCACCCCGGCTCTGAGCGTGGAGAGCGTTCGGATCGACCGAGAACGCCCCAACGCAAGGCCTCTCTTCCGTTTGGTAAGGCGCCATTCCCAAAATTACGTTTGGGAAGATCGGTCGCATTTTCCGCAATTGCGCGGGAAAGCGCGCCTTAGCCCGCGCGCCGCGCCTGTGCGCGTCATGCGCGGGCTTGATGTCCGCGGGCTAAACATCAAACCCGCGCATCTAACATGGGCGGCGCAATGCCGATCGGCGCCGCCTGGGCGCAGGGATCTCCTCACAATCGAACATGAGCCTTTGGAGGCGAACCGAACGCGCGCCTGAAGGCGTGGCCGAAGGCGCTCTGCGACGTATAGCCAACCTTGCTCGCAATGCTGGCGACAGTCTCATCGCCGCGCGCCAGCGCCGCACGAGCGATGGTGAGGCGCCACGCCCGTACATAGGCGAGCGGCGATTGTCCCACGCGGCGCGTGAACTCCGCTGAGAAGCCAGCCCGCGACATACCGGCCACGCCAGCGAGCTGCGCCACACTCCACGGCTGCGCGATACTCCCATGAATGACGCGAAGCACCCGACCGAGCCGAGGATCTGAGAGAGCGCCAAGCCACCCGATCTCGACCTGCTCAATGCTCCCCGCGAAGGCGCGGATCGCCTCCACCAGCAACACATCGGCGAGCCGGGCGCTTACGATTTCGCCGCCGATGATGTCCCGCCCGACCTCGCCATTCATTAACCCAAGGATCGTCGCCATCGTTCCAGACCCAGCCGAGGATCCGGGAACGAACAGGAAATCCGGCAGCATGCCGAGCAGGAAGTCAGCGTTCCCTGGGGAGAACGTGACGGTCCCCCCGAGCCCAACCGTATCGTCGCCCCCGAGGCGCGCCGAATCGCAGCCGGGCGCGCCATAGAAGGTTTGGCCATCGAGGGGCGGCGCCTCCGGGTCGCTGGCGACGACATATGCCGTGCGTCCGAGTAGGCAGACGTCCCCTGCGCTCATGAGCTGCGGGACGCGCCCCGGCAACATCATCCAGGCGGTTCCCCGCAGCAACGCCACGAACTTAAGCCGGTCGAGAGCTGGAAATGCGAGCGCCCATCTTCCTGCGGCTTCCAGCCAGGTGCGGCGGGCCACTCGTGCGCCAAGAACGTTGAGGACATCCGATAGCGGGTCAGCCATAGCTTTAGACGATCGCGATAAATTTGTGGACATTCTAGCATAGCTAATCTTGAGCCCGGCGCACATCTTCCTCTGCGAAGGAGAATCGCAATGGGCATCAAGGGGAAAGTCGTCGCCGTCACGGGCGCAAGCAGCGGGATCGGCCGCGCGACGGCGAAACTGCTCGCAGAACGCGGGGCCTTTGTCGTGTTAGGGGCTCGCGGCGAGGAAGCGCTCGCGGCGACCGCGGACGAGATTACCGCTGCGGGCGGTCAGGCCGTGTATAGGGTGACCGACGTCCGCCAACGGAGCCATCTTGAGGCGCTCGTCGCATTGGCGATTGAACGTGGCGGCAGACTCGACGTCATTGTGAACAATGCCGGGATCGGGCCCATATCCCGTTTCGACGCGCTGCGCGTGGAGGACTGGGACGCCATGATCGACGTCAATCTGCGTGGCGCGCTTTACGGCATCGCCGCCGCGTTGCCTGTCTTCAAGCTTCAACAGTCGGGCCACGTCATCAATATCGTCTCGACCGCGGGAATCAAAATCCTTCCGACGATGGGTGTTTACGCCGCGACCAAAAACGCAGTGCGGACCATTAGCGAAGCGCTGAGGCAGGAAGCGGGAGCGTATCTGAGGGTCACCGAGGTGTCACCGGGGATGATCTCGACTAACTTTGCAAACTCGATAACCGATCCCACAGTGAAGGCGGCGATTGGAGAACGCCTTTCTCAAGTTGCAATCTCGCCGGATTCGATCGCTCGCGGCGTCGCCTTCGCGATTGATCAGCCAGCCGATGTCGACGTCGGCAGCATTGTCATACGACCGACAGCTCAAGATTGAGCGTGTGGTTTCAGGTGACCCCTCGGCCTTCCTCTGAAGACTTCGGCTGCGGCGCCGCGCGTATGACCGGGACGAG
>Ga0181520_10006748_pt1 | contig 17325 bp, 14 predicted proteins | sample PEATcosm2014_Bin_29_FD_132451 | JGI IMG/M metagenome (GOLD analysis project Ga0181520, IMG submission 132451) | Peatland microbial communities from MTU Mesocosm Facility, Houghton, MI, USA - PEATcosm2014_Bin02_30_metaG | ecosystem: Environmental > Terrestrial > Soil > Wetlands > Peat | place... | reverse complement strand
TATGTTTTTTCAATAACTTACAGAGTATCGGCCTCATTTTTTAATTCCCCTTTTTTCCCATGACTCTGGCGAGGGGATATAAGCTAACTCTTGTGATCTCAATAATATAGATTCTTGGGTCATTTTCGCTCATCACGGCTAATTCCTTTCGTTTCTGATACATCATGGAGAGCCGCGTCTGTTTTTTCTTCCCGGCTCCGGTATTTCAAGCTAACTGTTTTCATTTGAATGGGATAAATCTTTTGGACATTCTGACTCTGAATTGCTAACCCCTTTCATTTCTGGTACATCATGGAGAGCGCCTTTTTTTCCTAAGGCTTCCATCTGACGCTCATAGCGTTTAATCCTTAGCAGCAGGTTGATGAGTCGGCGGATTTCCCGCATGTTGGCGTCTTGCGTTCGGCGCATCAGCAAGGCGTCGGCGTGGCTGGGGGCGATTTCCGCGGCTAATTCGTAAGGCGAAGGACCGGCCAATGACTCTTTAAGGAGGGCACTGCGCTGTGCCTCACAAGCCTCCGCCTGCCGGCTCAGGATGTTCCGCAAGAGTTTGCGCGCGCGCTCGCGTGCTTTCCAGTCCTCCTCCGTGATCGTGGGGTAGCGGTCGTCCTTGTCCGAATTCTCGTCCTCTTCACTGTCGGGAGAGACTTCTTCGTAGCCCTCGGGCCGCACCACCAGGGTCTCTCCCGCCGGGGTCAGCATCGCGACCGGCGCCTCGATCTTTCCCAGTCCAAAGATTGACCGCATGCTGTTGACAACACGGCGATTCTTTTCGTCGGGATCTTCGCCGTCCTCGTCCGTGCCGGGCTTTTGGAGTTGATAGAAAAGGTCCAAAGCGATTTCACCCATTTCGCCCGCGACCCCCTCCTGGCGCAGTTTCTTCATGACCTCCAGGTCCTCGCGGCTGGTAACGTAATGCCATACCGCCACCGACCGGGAGAGCGAGCGCAGGGTTTCCACCGTCATCTTGAGGCGCATCATGCGGGCGTGTAGCCGGTTGTCGCGTCCACGGTCGGCGCTTTGGGCGCGACGCAAGGCGGCGCCCTCCTGCGAGCGATCGGAGCGATTGGCGAGCCACATGACCCGCGTCAGGCGGATGACCATACCCTCCTGCAAGCTGCCGGCGGGATTCCATTCCTCCCAGAGCGCTTCCAGCAGTCCCTGAAAGTCGGCCGGATCTTCGCCGAGGCCGCGCATGGCAATCTCCTCTGCCTGCACGTTGTAACCAAACCGCCGGAGGGCGGCGTGGACACGCTCCCGGCGCTCGTCCACCACCGGAGCATTGCAGAGCTTCTGGTTCTCTCGATTCGCGGCCAGTTGCTTCTCGGTCATCTGTTTTGTGACAAGTGCCATAGAAAGCCTCCAAAGGGCAGGTGTCAGGTGTTGGGGGGCGGAACGCGGGCTTGGGGCTGGGTTCGGAGTTTGCTCCGGCGCCGGAAACCTGGCACCTGCCAATTAATATGCTTTACGCCGACCCCTTGAATAGGTCTGCGCCATTTCAGCCAGTTGCGGCTGGCCCACAAGTATAAGCTCTTGATATCGTGTTTGTCAAGTAAATTATGAGTATATGTTCCAAGGTACAATGACTATGACAAAATATCTGAAATGAATCCTGCCGGGAGAGAATCCTTTGGCAAGGTGTCTAGTTGTCCGAAATCGGCACTTCGCGCCCGAGTGAGCAGCTTAATGCCGATGATTGCAGGAGGTGGTTCCCCACCGACCACGTAGCGCAAGGCCCGCTCTCCGGCCTTGCGGCTCTTCCACCCCACGGTGATCCTGCCGGCGCCGATAGAGCCAACGCCCCGAACTTCGTAACCTGAGTAGTTACACTACACGAAGATGATAGTACGGTTTCGGTGTCGGCAATTGGCGGCTGGTGGTCCGCTTCGAGGGTGAAAACGCAACCGATGTTGACTTGGTCGACTACCACTAGCAAGAGGAGAAAAAATACATGGAAATGTACGAACCCCGGCACCCCGGCGAAATAGTCCGGGATGACTGCCTTAAGGCGCTCAATCTGACCGTGACCGAGGCGGCGAAGGGCTTGGGCGTCACGCGCAAGACTCTCTCGTCGATTCTCAACGGCCGCTCCGGCATCACGGCGGAAATGGCGCTGCGCCTCGCCCAAGCGTTCGGGAGCACGCCGGAGCACTGGTTGCAGATGCAGCTTGCCTACGATCTGTGGCAAGCGAAGCGCCACGCCAAGAAGCTGCACGTCAAGCAGTTCTTCGCCACGGCGCCCGGCTAGCGGACGGCCTTACGGTTGTTACGCGTGATCGAAGCGAGTACGACAAGCCGCGCGTGCCTGTCGTCAATCCGTGGCACGCGTCGAAATGTATCCAGCGACGCACGAAGCCGCAATCCGGCGAGTAGCGCGGGCCCGTTTCGCAGGCGCCTGCGCGCTGGGTTATGAAGGTCGGTTGCAGAAAACTGCGGACCGTTTCCGAGCCGGATATGAAAGGCGTACAGGTATATATACCTGTACGCCTTTCATATCCGGCTCGGAAACCTCTTTCGCGGATGAAGGTTTTTCGAAAACTGTGGACTTAGACATAGGTATATATACCTATGTCTAGGGCGGTATAAAAAGTGCCACGGTCTGTTTGCTACCACGGAAAAAGTATCTCCTTCAGTTTATATGCCGTCTGCGTTTGAAGGGATCGGGGCAGGTATGCATACCTGCCCTCAATGCCTTCAGGTTATTCCACAAGATCTTTCCCCAGTTAATCCTCGGAAACCACTGCTGGACATCACTTTCGGACATTGGTATGTATACCAATGTCCGCGAGGAAAGAGGTGATGGCCTATGGCTGACTACAACCGCATCATGCGAGCCAACCGCGTTCGAGAAGCGCAAACGGGGATCCGGAGGGCATTTGACAAGTCAGGCCACCGAGTATTCAGCCATCAGAACCTCGTCGACCTTTTTCGCGAGAACCGAGAAGAGTGGTGGATTCTCGCCAACATCACCTCGAACGACTTCATCGAGTATCTCCAGCGTGACATGAAGGTCAGAAAAATCACACTGCAAGGGCCAACCCATCACCAAAAATTCCTCCGATATCTTTGGGGGGAACCCTCTGTAATTGAGGTCGCGGCGGCCATGCGCATGAACGCATATCTCTGCCATTCGACGGCTATGTTCATTCATGGCCTGACAGACCAACTCCCGCGGAATCTCTACGTGAACTACGAGCAGAGTGTAAAACCCAAATCGTCTGGAGGGCTCACGCAAGAGGGGATCGACCGGGCTTTTCGCAGCAAGCAACGCGAATCGACTTTCGCCTTCGAGTATAACGAATCCAAAATCATCCTCCTCAGCGGAAAAAACACAAAAACCCTCGAGGTCCAGAATATACAGATTCCCGGCGGCGGAAACGTACGTGTCACAAGTATCGAGCGAACCCTTATCGACGTCACGGTGCGACCGACTTATGCCGGAGGAGTGTACCAAGTTCTCGAAGCTTTTCGCACTGCTAAAGATCGCATATCCATTGGCAAACTGGTCGCCACGCTGAGGGCTCTCGATTTCGTTTACCCGTACCACCAAGCGCTGGGCTTCTATCTTGAGCGTTCCGGCTATCCGGAGAAGCTCTACGGGCGCTTGAAAGAGTTTCCCATGCAGTTTCGCTTTTACCTGGCCCATGATATGCGGGAATTGGAGTACGATCCTGGCTGGATGTTATATCACCCAAAGGGAATGGAGTGATTCAATCTCCTGGAGAACGAAGTCGAAGTAGAAGTCAAACTCCTCAAGAGGTTGCGTCACGGTGGCACGTACGTTGGGCCAATCGAGTCGGTGATACTCACGTTGCTGGCCAAGCTTGCCAAGCAATGAGAGGGGCACTTCCTTTGCCGCAAAGATGGCCCTCGTGAGGTCGAGGTTTTCTGGAGAATCAAGCCGAATTGCCTTCTTCGTAAGGATCATGAAGATATCGAAAAAGTCTCGAGCCCGTGGAGACTTTGTCTTCCCGGTTGGGGCATACTCTTCCATTTGTTGACAGATGGCACGGAGCTTTTCAATTGCGATCATCGCCGGTGTGTAAACATAAATCGTGTAGTTGTCCATTTCCTTTCGAAGCTTTCCTGATGTGTACTCATATTTGCTGAAGTCCACCTTGAAAACCCTCTGTTGATTCGGACCGGTAACAAACGCCTCTCGGCGAAGGCGGTTTAAGTCGGATCCAAACGAACTATGCCGTTCCTCCTCGATGAGCTTGAATTCCAACTGGTAGCCACCCCACCACGGCGGCTGATCCGGCCGTTGCTCCGATGGTCTGGGGGTGAGTCGGACGTCAAACGGGATGAGCCCAACTACCATAAACCGACTTGTGAGGGCACGCTCCATTCGCGCCAGTATTGAGTTGGGATCTAGAAAATCAGTTTCCAAGGAGAAGTCAAGGTCGAGCGAATCGCGGGGACTGATGCCAAAGACCAAGCTGATGGCATTGCCGCCTTTCAGAACGAGCTGGTCGAACAGTTCGTCATCACTGAAAAGCGCAGTGATCGTAAGTTTTCGAATTTCTGTCAATCCCAACTCAGTCAAGCCAATAGTCCCTTGTAGCACGATCGCACCATCCAAAGTGGTGCTGGTTCATGAGTATACTGCGGCTTAACTAGTTCGGCATCGCCCGGTCATGCGGGCCACCCGAAGGTATTCATTATCGGGACGGAAATCGATGGCGCGTTCCTGGACCAGCAGGGCAACCCGTGGCTCGCGACCGGGCCCGCCCGCAGGGCGAAAACCTGGACTTGGTTAATGGGCTTTTTCGCGTTCGCAGACCGGGCGTTGTCGTAGTTGGTTGCAGAGCCGCCCTTCAGGGCTGCATGGGGGGTTGTAGCGGGTAGCTTTTCGTTTAGCCCGATCCTCCGCCATAGGGCTCATCCTTCAGGAGCCTCTTGAGGTTTGGGGTTGTGCCAAAGGCCGTGGGGAGCAATGATCGCGTCGGCCTCCTTCGGACCCCAGCTCCCGCGCTTGTAGGGGCGAACACGATGATGTTTCTTAAGGACGGGGTCGACCACCGCCCAAGCGGCCTCAACCGCATCTTCACGGGTAAAGAGCGCGCCATCGCCGTTCATGGCGTCGCCTAGAAGCCGCTCGTACGGCAATTCCTGCTTCGGGGTTTCTTCGAGCAGATAGAGCTCCCGCTGGTTTCCGACGAATTCCTTCCCGGCGAGTTTGACGCGAGCGGCGAGGGCAATGGCCGCGGTGGGGGAGAGCCGAAAGCGCAAGTAGTTGGCCCGGCCGGTCTCGGGAGCGGAGTCGGCGAATAGGCGCTGCGGCGGGGGCTTCAGTTCCACGACGATTTCGGTGGCGGTATCAGCCAGGTATTTTCCTGAGCGCAGGTACCACGGCACGCCCTCCCAGCGCCACGAATCGATGAAAAGCCGCAGGGCGCAGAAAGTCTCGACGTCGGAGTTCCTTGCGACTCCGGGCTCCCTACGGTAGCCGGCGTACTGGCCACGCACGACGTCGTCGGCCTCGAGAGGGCGCATGGCTTCGAAGATTTTGGCCTTCTCCGTCTGCACGGCGCCATAGTCCCGATCGGCCGGCGGTTCCATGGCAAGAAGCGCGACAACTTGAAACAGGTGGTTCTGGATTACGTCGCGCAGACAGCCGGCGGTTTCGTAGAAGGCGCCGCGGTCCTTCACGCCGAAATCCTCGGAGAGGGTGATCTGGACGCTGGCCACGAAGTTGCGGTTCCAAATCGGCTCCAGGAAGGAGTTGGCGAAACGGAAATAGAGGATATTCATGATCGCCTCCTTCCCCAAGTAGTGGTCGATGCGGAAGATCGAATCCTCCGGGAACTCCGATCGCGCGACTTGGTTGAGCTCCCGCGCGGAGGCCAAGTCGCGTCCGAAGGGCTTCTCCACAATGACGCGCGCATGATCGGCCAAATTCGCGGCGCCCAGACCTTTGATCACCGTCTCGAAGAGCGCGGGGGGGATGGCCAGGTAATAGGCGGGGCGCGTGGCCACACCCAGCTCCTTCTTGATTGCCGTGAAGGTGCCCGGATCGCGATAGTCCCCACTCACGTACTTGAACAGGGACAAAAGATGCCGGTAGGCCCGCTGGTCATCGATCCCGCCCGATCGCTTGATGCTGTCGGTTATGCGCTTGTGCAGTTGCGCCAAACTCAACTTGGGGAAGGCGACGCCGATAACCGGTACCTTGAGTTCCCCGCGTTTCACCATGGCATAGAGCGCCGGGATGGTCATCTTGTGGGCGAGATCGCCCGTCACACCGAAGAGCACAAGCGCGTCCGAACGGGACAGGGTCATAATCATACCTCCTCGAGTTTCCAGTCGTGCCGGATCAGGTTGTTGGTCGAGCTAGCGTGCCACAGTGGTGACCTTTCCTCGGTCCCAAGCTCGGGAATCATGCGCTGGGCAAGCACCATTCCCCATTCCACTCCGCGCCGGTCGAATGAGTAGGACATAAATCCATGGTTACTTCTTGAGCGCCTTGCCGATGGATTGCAATTCCTCCCGGCGTTTCGCCGTGGTCTTGGGATATGCCATCTTCAGTGCCTGGAGGGCATCGATGACAATTTGGGAGACAATCAACCGGGCATTCTCCTTATCATCGGCGGGAACAACATACCAGGGAGCGTGATGGGTGCTCGTCGCGTCGAGGCAAGCCTCGTAAGCTTTCATGTATTGCTTCCAGTACTTCCGCTCGTGAATGTCCGCGAGGCTGAATTTCCAGTTTTTATCCGGCTCCTCAATGCGCTCCAGGAAGCGCTTTCGTTGTTCGCCCTTCGAGAGGTGGAGGAATATTTTCAGAGTCCGTGTTCCATTATGGTAGAGGTGGCGCTCCAAGTCCACGATGGAACGGTAACGCTCCACCCAGATGGTTTTCTCGTCGCGCAACTCTTTCGCCAGGCCTTGGCTGCGCAGTATCTCGGGATGCACACGCACTACGAGCACCTCCTCGTAATAGGAACGATTGAAAATGCCGATCCGCCCGCGCTCGGGAAGGCGGCACGTGGTGCGCCAGAGAAAATCATGCTCCAACTCCTCGGCGCTGGGCTGCTTGAAACTCCATACCTGGCAGCCCGCTGGATTGACCCCGGACAAGACGTGACGGACGGCGCCGTCCTTGCCGGCTGCGTCCATGCCTTGAAAAATCAGCAGAAGGGCATAGCGGTCAGACGCATAGTGAAGTTGTTGCAGTGAACTCAACGTCTCGACGTGCTCTTCCAGGAGCTTGTGATACTGCTTCCTCGACTTGAAAAAGGGCTTCACGGCCGTTGGCCACTCGTTGAGCTTGACCTTCTCTCCGGGCCGCGCGCGAAATTCCTTGGAATTGATTTTCATATCGATCGCTCCGTTATCACGTGCCGTCGCAGATGCGCCTACCGGCGATCCGGGCTTGGGATTCTAGGCGGACGTTGGCGCAGGTTTCGGCTGCCCTGGCAAACCTTTCCGAACCTCGCGCTCCGCTTCCAGCCAGTCCTGCTCAGCCGGGCTTTGGCCATGCAAGCGATCCTGATAGAGCTCATAGGCCCGTTGGGCGATTTGCGGGCTCAGATCCACTGGTCTCTTCGCCAACAATGGGGCTTTCGTCGGGTCAAAAATCCGATAGGCGAGCAATTTCACCCGGTCATTGATGAGGAACCAGGCTATAGCGTAGGCCCAAACGAAACCTGCCCAGCGCCAACCGAGGGGGGTCATAAACAAACCATAGACCGCGATCAGAGTGGCGATGGCTTGTGTGCCCAATACCGCAGCCCAGAGAATCCGCGCCGGCCGTATGGACCAGAAGGGGCCGCGCGTGCGCGTCAGGAAAATCGTCAGATGCCCGGCCACGGAGAGTTTCAAGTACATCAGCGTCTGGATGTGGTCGCGATCAAGGTGAAATACGCGCTCGCCCAGGTAAAACAAGCCAAATGCGGCGATTACTCCGATGACGCCCAGCACCGTGGAGATTCCCAGGACCAAACGCATGTTCCAGGCTTCGGGCTTATCCTTGTAGTGAACATTGTCGTAGGCGATGGAGAGGATGGCGCCGTCATTGAGCAACGCGATCATGACGATCATGACCGCAGTCACCGGATAGAAGTTAAACACCAGGATCGACAGCGTCATGAACAGCAACACGCGAAGTGTTTCGGTGATGCGATACATGGCGTAGCTGTTCATCCGCTGGAAGATGCGGCGGCTCTCTTTGACGGCGTCGATAATGACCGACAGGCCCGAGGCCAGCAGGACGATGGACGCTGCCGCGCGGGCCGCATCCGTGGCGCCGGAAACGGCGATACCGCAATCAGCTTTCTTCAAAGCTGGGGCGTCGTTTACCCCGTCGCCGGTCATGCCGACGATGTGGCCGCGCTGCTGAAGGACATCCACAATGTGGAATTTGTGCTCGGGGAAAACCTGGGCGAAACCGTCGGCTTTCTCGATAGCTTCCGCCGACTGCGCCGACTCGTGATGCTTGGTGTCGCCCAATCCGCTGGCATCCAGAATGTTCGTGCCCATCCCCAGTTGGCGCGAGGTCTCCTGCGCGATGGCCAGTTGATCCCCAGTAACCATCTTGACGGTCACGCCCATCTGCCGGGCGCTGGCAATGGTTGCTTTGGCCTGCTCGCGTGGCGGATCGAACAGGGGCAAGACGTCCACAAACTGCCACTGGCCTTCCTGATCCGCCCGGGCGATGCCCAAAGAACGGAATCCGCGTCCGGCAAATTCTTTCACCGCCTTCTCCACGGCAGGCTTCACCTCACCGGCATTCGTCGCCATTTGAAGAATCACCTGCGGCGCTCCCTTGGCCACAAAGAACTGTTTTCCGTCAGCTCCCTTGACTGTGGCTTCGGTGCGTTTATGCACCGGATCAAAGGGTTGAAAGTGGAGCACTTGGTAGCTCTTCAGCGTTTTATCGTCCGTCACGCCACCAATCACCGCCAAATCAATGGTGTCCTTGTCTTCCGCCCGAGAGGCAAGCGCGGCATACAGGATGGCTTGGTCCGGGGGAATACTGTTCACCGTAAAGGGATCGCCCAAGGTGAGCTTGTTTTGGGTCAGGGTTCCGGTCTTGTCGGAGCACAACACGTCGACACCTGCCAGTTCCTCGATCGCCGACAATCGCGTCACGATGGCTTCTTTCTTCGCCAGCAGACGCGCGCCTACCGCCATGGTTACGGAGAGCACTGTGGGCATCGCCACGGGAATTGCGGCCACCAGAAGCACCAGGCAGAATTCCGTGGTGGTAAGGAACTTGTCGCCGCGGAAGAGCGCCACCGCCAGGATCAACACCACCAGGCCCACCGCAAGGACTATCAGGTAATCGCCAATCTTCAGCACGGCACGCTGGAAGTGACTGACGGTTTGAGCCTCCTCGACCAGTTGCGCGGTCTTGCCAAAGTAGGTTTTTGCGCCAGTGGCATAGACCATGGCGTCGATTTCGCCCTGACGGATAATCGAGCCGGAAAACACCGCTGCGCCCGGTTGGGCGGAGACCGGCAAGGATTCGCCGGTCAACGCGGACTGGTCCACTTCGATCGAATCGCCCGCCAGCAAACGCGCGTCCGCCGGCACAATGTCCCCCAACCGCAGCCGGATGACGTCGCCAGGCACCAGTTCGGAGGCATCCGGGTTGCCCCACTTCCCATCACGTTTCACCGTTGCCTTCACGGCCAGTTTCGCCTTTAGGGCGGCGATGGCGTCGCCCGCCTGGTGTTCTTCCCAGAATCCCACCACAGCGTTGGAAACCAGCAAAAGGAGAATGATGAAGAAGTCCAGCCAGTGCCGGACAATTCCCGACAGGATCACTGCTGCTTCAATCATCCACGGGATGGGCCCCCAAAAATAGGAGAGGAACTTCAAGAACAGATTCGTTTTCTTTTCCGCGATCTGGTTGGGTCCATATTGCGCAATTCGCTTCTTCGCCTCGGCTTCGGTAAGACCCTCCGGCGACGACGCCAATTGTTTCTCCACTTCCGGCATGGGAAGGGACTTCAAAACGTCCTCGGTCCCCGGTTTCGATTCCGCAGCCTTGGATTTGTCGGTGTCGGATTTCATCATAACAATCCTCCGTTTGCTGTCACCGTCACTGGGCGGCGGCTCAATGAATGTAACGGCGGCTTCTTGCCGCTAAATGGCGCGGTAAACTCGCGCCTCCAGATCCGGCGCATTACACCTTTGCTTCCGGCGCGTGAGCCACTGCTCCCGGCGGCAAGCAATCGGGAAGATCGAGGCGCGCCACGCCAATTCGGTTGTCAGCCATTCCGTAATAAACGTCGAGGCGGCACGGCAAGCCAAGGTCGTCACGTCGGTCGATGCCGGTGGGAAACACGACGTTGGCGATGGTGCCCTGGCGTTCCTGCGGCAGCAGCGGCGTCAACACCGGTTCTACCGATCGATAGCGGATTATCTGCGGATGGTCTTGCGAGAGCACCATGACCCCGGCCGAGTAACACAATTGGTGTCCTTCCGTGCTCGGGTCTTGGATTTCACTGACGCCGTGATAGACAATCAGCCAACCGTGCTTGGTTAAGACAGGCGGCGTGCCGCTGCCAATTTTGAGCCGCTCCCAGGGCGACACGGGGGTTGCCAGCCGATGATGAGAAGTGAACCGGCCCAGGTGATCGGGTTCATGGCCGCGTGATGCCACCTGGCAGTAGGAAATCCAGATGCTTTCCCGGTCGAGATCCACGACACGAGAAGCAGGATGGCAGGCGGTTTCCTCCGGACTCGTGCCGGGAAAAAGCGGCCGGTGGAGCATGCCGAGCTCCGGGTGGCCGGAGGTATTCGGAATGGCAACGGGGAAGAGGCTGGCATCTTTGTTATCCACGTCGCCGATGTCGATGCCTTGATACTGCCCAAAGGTCGCGAGCCCCAGGCGCTGCCAGTGGAAAAGGTCGAGTGATGAGGCCAGGGCAATCCGTGGGCCTTCAGACGAGAGTGCGGTGTAGGTCATGATATAGCGCTGGAGCGGCTCCACGAACGTAACGCGCGGGTCCTCGCATCCACCGCCGCCGGGCCGCCGCTCGTAATCAGCCTCCGGTTCCAGCGCGATCCCGAGGCGCTCAACACTCGTCGGATCTCCGGCGGCATTAAACTGCACTCGGGCAATGCCGATGCGCGAGAAATTGCCCCGCGCCACCAGTCGCGGAAAGATGTAGAGTTGGCCATCCGGGCCGCGAGCAGCCGCAGGATTCAGCACGCCCTCGACCTCCAGAGGATTCCCCGGCTCTGGCTCCATCAGCATTTCCAGGCGCTGCAACGCAAACCCGGTCATCAACTCTGCTCGGAGGCTCATGACTTGTGATCACCGTCCAAACAGGCAATGATCGTTTCAGTCACCCGTTTGGTCTCACGGGGGTCGCGAATAGGAATCGAGACAACCCCGGCTTCTTCCGCGGGGTAGTCGTTCCCTCCCACAAACAAGGCATCTCCGATATAGATCATCTCCTTCAGTGATATACCCAGAAGGTCTCGGAGCTTTCTGATCCCGTAAGCTTTATCAATGCCCGGCTTGGTGATATCAATGGATGTCGCGCCACCGATGCGGACGGAAAACTCGGGGATAAGAGTATCAAGGAGGGCTTTGATATTCTTTCGCTTGGCGTAATCAGGATCCCATTTGTCCTTTTCTTCCAGGGGGGCCTGCTGGCCTAAGGCGGAATAGGTTATCTGGCTTCCCCGGTCCTCAACGGCTTCTCCCCAGGTCTTTTCGACGTTGAAGCCCGCAGCTCCGACCGCCTTTTGTAACGACCCGAGGATCTTCGCTCGTTGACCCGGGGTGAAATCCTCTTCATAGAGCTTTTTCCAATCCCCCGAGTATTGGTAAAACTTAGTTCCACAGGTAGGAAGAAGGGATAGGTTTGCCAGGCGTTCGTCGTGGGGAAGGTTGGAGAGGAGTTGTTTTTCAAACTGGGGCCAATTGCCTCCAGAAATCACGGCTACCTTGATGATTCCGAGAAGGTCATGTAATCGTGCCGACATTTCGGGATCAAGCGCCGACTTGCTTTCCGCCAGCGTGCCGTCAAGATCATAAACAATCAGTTTTTTCACTATCCCTCCACCTTTGAATGGTTGCGATTTCAACTCGAGCTTCAAGTCCTCCCCAGCGTTCCGTTGTTGCATCATTCCGGGATCGCAATTTCCAGCAGGGTCACCGCACCTTGCGGGTGAAATGCACAGGGTCCGACCGCTGCCGGCATGAGCCATACTTCACCCATTCCAACGGCGTAAGTGGAGCCGTTGTGCTCTACCTGTCCCGTGCCCTCAATGCATACCAGCACGCGCGGCAATCCGGGAGCGCCGACGGTGAAGGGCGATTGTCCGTGTAGGCGCCACAACCAGAAATACTCACATTGAAAGAGCCTTTCGCGCCGCACTGGATCGGTGGCCTCCACCACGGGCGCTTTCAGGCCACCCGCACCACCCGCAAAATCAATGCAGGCAAGCGCCTGATCGATTTCGAGTTCCCGCGGCTTGCCAGTTTTGGCGTCAACATGACCCCAGTCGTATAGGCGAAACGTCACGTCGCTGTTCCGCTGAATCTCAAAAACCACGACGTCACCGCCCAGAGTGTGAACCGTTCCCGCCGGTATGAAGACGCCGTCGCCGGGCTTGGGAGTGATGCAAGCGAGTTGGTCCAGCACCGTCCCATTGGTCAGCGCCAACCGCAGATTGTCCGCAGTCGTGCCGGGCCTCAGGCCCGCGTAGACGCGGCTTCCGTTCTCGGCTTCCAGCACCACCCAAGCTTCGGTCTTTCCCGTTTCGCCCGCTGGCAGCAAGGCCGTTTGCTCATCCGAGGGATGCACCTGGACCGAAAGCATTTCATGCGCGTCGAGAAACTTTAGCAACAGAGGGAACCGGGGGAAACGATGGGCCAGCTTTCCCATCAATTGCTCCGGGAACTTGCCCAGTAGATGACTGATCGTTCGCCCTCTGAGCGGTCCGTTCGCGACGTGGCTCATATAGTCGTCACGGTCGCTGAGGATCCACGCTTCACCGATCGGGCCATCACCCGGCAGCGGCGCGCTGAGCAGGCCGGCAAAACGCCGCCCGCCCCAGAGCCGATACTCATAAATCGGTCCGAATCGCAGGGGGTACAAAGGGATTTCAGTCATAGCTTATCGATTCACTCTTATCCCTCACGGGCAGGCCCTTATCAACAGGAGCTAATACCCATACCGCCCCCTTAAAATCGTGCTTTAATCGGTGACGATTCGGGGATGTAAACGTCGCTGAAGGTCCGCTATTTTCCGACGGCGCTGGAAAGTGGCTGGGCATTGGCGCGGGGCCGCCAGGGCAAGTTATAGCTCATCGCATAGACCATCATGGCCGCAAGCATCAAAAACACCGCCCCCCAGAACTTCCAATCACGATGGGCACGTACCCAGTAAGGGCGCTGGCCTTGATGATCGCTGTTGAGATCGTGCTCACCATGGTGGCAGTGACTGTGTTTATTCTCACTCATGGGTTACCTGCCTTCTTGAGGCCTACTCGAGTGATCTCGGGTAGGCGTTCATCCTACCCAGTTTTTTCCATCGCACCACTATATTCGCCACGCCGCGCCGCCCGGTTGCACCTGCCTCGATGAAGCAGAGCCTTCTGTGCCGCCAACACGTGAGCCTCCTCACCGCGCCAAATCTCCAATGCCGGTTGCTGGATGGCGCGGGCAAACGAGAACGCCAATGCCCACGGCAGTCGTGACTTGAATCGGACATTCATGGCGTTCAAACGGGCCGAGGCCAGTTCACTGGATTGGCCGCCTGACAAAAACGCAATCCCCGGAACGGCGGCGGGAACGGCTCGCAGGAGACATCTCACCGTGGCGTCGGCGACCTCGTCCGTCGTTTCTTGTTGAGGGCAGGTCAATCCCGGAACCACCATGTTGGGTTTCAGGATTATCCCCTCCGGCATCACCCGCTGTATATAAAGCTGGTCGAAAACTGTTCGCAGGACTTCCTCTGTTATCTCGATGCACCGCCCCAAGGTGTGGTCGCCATCCATAAGCACTTCCGGCTCGACGATGGGGACCAGTCCGGCTTCCTGGCACAATGCCGCATAGCGAGCCAACGCCTGTGCGTTGGCCTCAATGCAGCCCCGGCTGGGAATGCCATCGCCTACGGCAATCACCGCTCGCCACTTGGCGAAACGCGCCCCCATTTGCGAGTATTCCGCTAGGCGCTCGCGCAATCCGTCCAGGCCTTCGGTTATTTTCTCTTGGGGATGACCTGCCAGATCCTTTGCACCGGCGTCAACCTTGATGCCAGGAATGATCCCCGCCTCCGTTATGACTTTGACAAATGGGGTGCCGTCTTTCTTCTGTTGCCGGATTGTCTCGTCGTAGAGGATCACGCCGCTAATGGATTCACCCAGGCCAGGCGTGGTCACAATCAACTCCCGGTAGGCGCGCCGGGCCTCGACGGTTTGCGGAATCCCCAGCTTGGCAAATCGTTTGTTGCAGGTGGGGTTACTCTCATCCATCGCCAAGAGGCCCTTGTCGCCGGCGACCAGCGTTCTCGCGGTGTCTACAAGCTTCTCTATATTCATTTGGGGTTGCTCCACTTCCAGTTCCGGATTTCCGGCAGATCTTCGCCGTGCTCGTCAATGTAGTGTTTATGCTCGATGAGCTTGTCCTCCATCTGCTGCTTCAGGTAAGCGCCCTTTGAAGCTAGGTCCGGTAGCCGATCCACCACGTCATGCACCAGGTGGAACCGGTCCAGGTCATTCTGCACTCTCATGTCAAAGGCCGTCGTGATGGTGCCCTCCTCCTTGTAGCCGCGGACGTGCAGGTTGCGGTTGGTCCGGGCGTAGGTCAGGCGGTGGACCAGCCAGGGGTATCCATGGAAGCCAAAGATGATGGGCTTGTCTTTGGTGAACAGTGAATCATAAGCCGAGTCGCTCAGCCCGTGCGGGTGCTCGCTCTTAGGCTGCAGTTTCATCAGATCGACAACATTAATCACCCGGATTTTCAGATCGGGCAGATGCTGGCGAAGAATGGAAACGGCAGCCAGAATCTCCAGTGTGGGCGTGTCCCCGCAGCAGGCCATTACCACGTCAGGCTCGCCCTCCTGGTCGTTGCTGGCCCATTGCCAGATGCCAATTCCTTCCGTGCAATGCACTACCGCGGCGTCCATGCTCAGCCATTGCGGGAGGGCGTGTTTTCCGGCCACCACCACGTTGACATAGTGACGGCTGCGCAAGCAGTGATCGAAAACACACAACAGACAATTGGCGTCGGGCGGCAGGTAAGCGCGTACGATATCGGCTTTCTTGTTGATGACGTGGTCGAGAAAGCCGGGGTCCTGGTGGGTGAAGCCGTTGTGATCCTGCTGCCAGACGTGCGAGGCGAGCAGATAGTTGAGCGAAGCGATTTTCCGGCGCCAGGGCAATTCCAACGTTACCTTCAGCCACTTGGCGTGCTGGCTGAACATCGAGTCAACAATGCGGATGAAGGCCTCGTAGCTATTGAACAGCCCGTGCCGCCCGGTGAGCAGATATCCTTCCAGCCATCCTTCGCACTGATGCTCGCTGAGCATCGAGTCCAACACGCGTCCGGCAGGAGCGAGAAATTCATCATTCTCTTCTTCCCGGCCCTCCCACTGACGATTGGTGACTTCGAAAACCGCGCCCAAGAGATTCGAAAGCGTCTCATCGGGGCCGAAAACCCGGAAATTATGCTGATCCTGGTTCAGCTTGGCCACGTCACGGAGGAATTTACCCAAAACGAGCGTATCCTGGCCATCAACCGCGCCGGGCGAAGGCACCTTCACCGCGTGGACGTGGAAGTCCGGCATGCGCAGATCACGCAGCAGAATGCCGCCGTTGGCGTGGGGATTCGAGCCCATCCGGCGGTCACCCTTCGGCGCCAGTTCGGCCAATTCCGGCCTGAGCCGGCCATTTTCATCGAACAGTTCCTCGGCCCTGTAGCTCTTCATCCAGCTTTCGAGCTGTTTGACATGATCGGGATGCTCAGAGTCTACGAGAATCGGCACCTGATGCGCTCGGAATGTCCCCTCACAAGGCAGACCGTCGACGACCTTCGGCCCCGTCCAGCCTTTGGGTGACCGCAAGACGATCATGGGCCAACGCGGCCGCGCGGCGTCGTTCTTGTCCCGCGCATGGCTTTGAATTTCGCGAATGTCCTCGATGGCCTTATCCAAGGTGGTGGCCATGAGTTGATGCATCATTTCCGGCTCATCACCTTCCACAAAGTAGGGTGTCCAGCCGCAGCCACGTAGGAATTGTTCCAATTCCTCATGTTCGATGCGAGCCAGTATGGTCGGGTTGCTGATCTTGTATCCATTGAGGTGCAGGATCGGCAGCACAGCTCCATCATGAACGGGGTTGAGAAACTTGTTGGATTGCCAGGCGGTCGCCAGCGGGCCCGTCTCCGCCTCACCGTCCCCGACAACGCAGGCGACGATCAGATCAGGATTGTCGAGCGCTGCTCCGAAAGCGTGGCTGAGCGAGTATCCCAACTCGCCACCTTCGTGAATCGACCCCGGCGTGGTGGGCGCCACGTGGCTGGAAATGCCACCCGGGAATGAGAATTGCGTGAACAGCTTTTTCAAGCCGGCTTCGTCTTGGCTGACGTTCGGATAAATCTCACTCCAAGTGCCTTCCAGGTAGACGTTGCCCACAATCGCCGGGCCGCCGTGACCGGGACCGGCAATGTAAAACATATCCAAGTCATACTTCTTGATGACCCGGTTCAAATGCACATAGATGAAATTCTGGCCCGGAGTGGTGCCCCAATGTCCAACCACCAGAGGCTTCACGTGCGACAGTTTTAGCGGCTTCTTCAGCAGTGGATTGTCGTAGAGATAAATCTGGCCGACCGAAAGATAGTTGGCAGCGCGCCAGTAGGCGTCCATTTTGTGAAGTAGGTCTGGGGAAAGGGTATTTGCAGATATAGGGAGCAGTTCCGGGGAAAGATTTGCCGTCTTCATGATTCAATTCTCCTTGTTTGAGCCAAGACCGAGAACGGAGCAGACCATCTTGGCGATCGTGCATTCTTCGTCCGTGGGAATGACGCGGACGGAAATCCCGCTGGTCGTTGCGGAAATCACGCCCTCATTCGTTGCGTTTTGCTTTTCATCGAGTTCGATTCCAAGGAATCCCAGCCCTTCGCAAATCCGGGCGCGGACGACGGGCGCGTTCTCTCCGATGCCGCCCGCGAATACCAGCGTGTCCAGTCCCCCGAGCGCCGCCGCGAAGGCGCCGATCCATTTCTTGACTTGGTAACAAAACAATGCGACCGCTTCCGCCGCCCGAACATCTTGCTTTTCATGTGCCAGCAAGTCGCGCATGTCGGAACTCGTTTCCGAAACGCCCAGCAGTCCCGATTTGAAATTAACCATCTCATTG
>Ga0181520_10006747_pt1 | contig 17328 bp, 17 predicted proteins | sample PEATcosm2014_Bin_29_FD_132451 | JGI IMG/M metagenome (GOLD analysis project Ga0181520, IMG submission 132451) | Peatland microbial communities from MTU Mesocosm Facility, Houghton, MI, USA - PEATcosm2014_Bin02_30_metaG | ecosystem: Environmental > Terrestrial > Soil > Wetlands > Peat | place... | reverse complement strand
TGCATGGTGAGGCGGTTCGCCTGGCAGAGTTTCCCGACGCGAACGACATCGGCATCCGACCAGGCGGCAAACTGGTTCAGCATCATCGTGGTCTGGCAGCCGGCGCCGGCCGCGATTTCAATCTCCCGGTCGATGGTGCCGCCCAGAATGTCCAGCACCACCGACGTGGTGATATCGGACTGAGAGGGCTGCGCGGGCTGACCCTGCGCTTCCAGGTTTACCGCCGCCGCGAGTCCTGCGGTCTTGAGAAATCCGCGTCGATCCATCTTGTCTTCACCTCTATGGGGCCGAAGCCCAGCTTCTTTTCTATGCTATCCGATAGACGAGGCCGGCGCACGCGCATGTGATACTGAGACAAGCGCTCGCGCGATTCGCGCCCAATCTCGATGTTTTCGTATTCTCAGAACGATCTTTACTGCGAACAGGTCCCGCTCGCCGACCTGGCCGCCGGAACCGGGACGCCCGTGTACGTCTATTCCAGCCAATCCATCCTGGCCAACTACCGGGCCTACGACGAATCCTTCGGCGATCTGCCGCATACCATCTGCTACGCCGTAAAGGCCAACTCTTCGCGAGCCGTGCTGCGGCTGCTGGCGGGCGCCGGAGCCGGCTTCGATATCGTCTCCGGCGGCGAGCTGTATCGCGTCCTGCAAGCCGGGGGCGACCCCGCGCGCGTGGTCTACTCCGGCGTGGGCAAGACGGCCGCCGAGGTGGAATACGCCCTCTCGAGCGGCATTCGGGGCTTCAATTGCGAATCGGAATCTGAGCTGGCGCTTATTGACGCATTGGCCACTCGGCGCGGAGTTACGGCGGGTTTCGCCATCCGTGTCAACCCGGATGTGGATGCCGCCACGCACCCTTATATTTCCACCGGACTCAGCGAGCACAAATTCGGTATCCCCATGGCCGAAGCGGCCGCGATATACGACCGCGCGCGCACATACACGGGTATTTCCACGCAGGGCGTGAGCTGCCACATCGGCTCGCAGATCCTCGACCCCAGCCCCATTCTGGACGCGGTGGACAAAGTGCTCGAGTTCATCGCCGGCCTGCGCGCGGCGGGCCACGCGATCCGCTACATCGATCTCGGCGGCGGCCTGGGCGTGGCCTACCAACCGGGCGAGAAGACGCCCGCCATACGGGCCTTCGTGGAGAGCCTGAACGCGCGGCTGCGCGAGAGCGGGCTCGAAGCCATGGTCGAACCGGGCCGCTCGATTGTGGGCCCTGCGGGCGCGCTGCTGACGCGCGTGCTCTACCGCAAGCGCAACGGCGCCAAGGAATTCGTAGTGGTGGATGCCGCCATGAACGATCTGATCCGCCCCGCGCTCTACCACGCGCATCACGAAGTAGTTCCGGTGCGCCGCAACCGCCTGCCGGCCATCACCGCCGACGTGGTAGGGCCGATCTGCGAGAGCGGCGATTTCCTGGCCCGCGACCGCGCGATGGCCAACGTCATGCCGGGCGACTATCTAGCCGTTCTGACCGCCGGAGCCTACGGCTTCGTGCTCTCCTCGAACTACAATTCGCGTCCGCGCGCACCGGAGGTGCTAGTGGAAGGCGCCGAGTGGCGCATCGTGCGCCGCCGCGAAACCTACGAGGACCTGGTGCGCGGCGAAGAAGCCTGACGCGCGGAGCGCGGCTGCCAATTTCGACGCAGAGACACGCAAGAGCGGAGTTCGCGAAGTCATAAACCGTGTCCGCAGATGCCCTGCACCTCCGAAAGCGCCAGCCGCAAGGACCTCCGCTTCCTTTGCGCTCTCAGGTTTTGACTTTGTTTTTCCTCCGCGTCCCCGCGTCTCCGCGGTGAGTTCCCAGCCACGCTCGCCCGCAGCGCAATAACCTCCAGCTACAGCCCCAACCTCGCAGGCAGCACCAAGCTCTTCCCATCCTGGCCCTTGACGATCAGCCGGCCGTTCTCCAGGAGCACATCCGCTACATGAGCGAAATCCGCCGGAGCCTTGGCGTAGAAGAACAGGTAGCGCGAGTGGAGCTTCGATTTCCCCGGCAGCCAGCGGTACGTGGGCGTGCCGAACATATCGTGCGCGTCGACCGTCTCGCGGTGCGAGATATCGAAGGGCTGCGTCGAGAACTCTACGCCGCGCGCGGCATGCGGGTCGTTCGTGTAATTCATCCAGCTCATCAACCAGGGATACTCGTCGCGGTGAAACAGGTAGCCGAAGATCAGCCCCTTCTCGCGGTGGAAGGCCACGACGTAGCCGTAGGCCCGCGCGGGGTCCACCTGGCAACTGGCAAGGTCCAGGACCGATTCATCGACGGGAACTTCGCGCAGATCGACGGTCCCCCCCTTGATCAGCGGAGCCATGGGCCAATCGAAATCCGCCCCATAGGGCAGGCGCGGACCCGGGCTGCCCGGTTTATAAGGGCGCACGCGGCAACGTTTGGCGGGTATGTCGATGACCACCTTGCCCGGATAGAGGAACGGCGGCCCCATGGTGGCGTGCTCGGCCCATGAAACCGGCCGGTCGAAAGCCACCTGGCTCTCGACTTCCGTCTCCACGTAGACCACGTTTTCGCCGTCGGCCATCTGCAGAGTGCGCGTGACGGCCTCCTGCGCCAGCGGTAGCTTGGCCGCCATCTTCAGCGAGGAGACCCCGCCGGCTTTGGACGACGCCAGAACTTCGAACGGCTGATGGTTGGCTTCGCCGTGAAAAGGCCATCCGGTGGCGCTCTCTTCGGCGGTCGGCGCGCCGAAACCATCCAGGCACAGGAAATGGCCCATCGATGACTGGAGCGGGCTGAGACGAGTGGCATCGTCCAGCATCACCAGCCGGCTGAAAGACGCCCCGGTGAGCACGACGGTGAGCTCGAGCTTGTCGTTAGAGAGCGTGACCGGGGCCCGGGGCGATCGCGGCGCCTGCGCCAGGGCCGCCCCGATCGCGAGAATGCTGCACAGCATTACGGACTTCCGCATATGAAGTCAGTAACACGGTTGACCGTTGGGTGTCCAGCCGGTATTTCGGGAACGCGCTTAAGCCGGCAGGCCCGCATCGAGAAAACTGCGCAAGTCGTGCTCGGCGATCTCGGGCAGGCCGGGCGCCACGTTGTTCAGTTTGCCCGCGCGCATCCAGCGCTCGAGCCGATCCACCAGGTCGAAGAGATGGCCGAAGGAATCCACCACGAACAGAAGCGGCTGATAATGGTCGATTTCCGCGCCCTGGTTGATCACCCATTCGATCTGCATGGGGTAGCGGCCCACTTCCTCCGATTCGATGGCGTGCCGCAACTCGCCGTAGGAGCTAAGCAGCCCGCTGCCATACGCGCAGGTCCCGCGCGGGCCGCGCATCAGCCCGAACTCGACCGTGAACCAGAAGAATCGCGACATGGCCCGCAGGATGCTCGTGAGCCGCCGTGCGCGCTCCTTCTGGTCGCGTATGCCGGCGGTGATTTCGATCGCGGTGTAGGCGCAATCGCCGAAGCGCACCAGGGTATCGGCGAATTCCTTCTCCGTGTGCATGGGGACGTGGCCGGCGACGTCGTGGAAGATATCCGGCTCGGGCAGATAGTCCAGTTGATCGGCCGAGCGAATCGTGATCGTGGTGGGAAATTCGCGACGCCGCAGGCAATCGAAGAAGAGGAAGGCCGGCACGTAGCCGCTCACGGCTCGGGCGTGAAATCCGGTCATGGGCTGGAGGATCCGGTTGATCTCGTCGAGGCGCGGAATGCGGTCCGAAGGCAGGCGAAGAGCCTCGATTCCGCGCAAAAAGTGGTCGTTGGCGTAGCGCTCCCAACGCGGGCGTATGCGCTCGCATAGGCGGCGCCACGATTCTTGGTTGGCCTCTGAGTACAGCTCGTAAGCCTGCTCGATATACATGTCGCCCCGCGAGCGGGCTTCCTCGATGAACGGGGCGCTCCCGGTGGTCAGCCCGCAATGCGGACGCTCGCCTATTTGAGCGGTTTCCAGCATATCCCCTCCCTCCGATCCATCCCTGTATCTTTACTACCAGAGGCCGTTTCAAATTACAACCACCTGTAGGAGGTGCTATGGTAGGATCGATACCAGCGAGGGGAGTGTGCCGCTCGTGTCAAACTCACAAAACTGTTTGAGCCGAACTGCGGGTGCACTGCCGCGGGCAACGGCGGCGGCTGCCCTGGCATCGAAGCGCTTAGGAGGGGCTGTGTCCGAAACAGCGGATCGCATACCGGCCGAGGGTGATTTCCTGCCCCTCAACGGCACGGATTATGTGGAATTTTATGTAGGCAACGCGCGGCAGTCGGCGCATTATTACCGCTCGGCGTTCGGGTTCCGCCTGGCTGCCTATCGCGGCCCGGAGACGGGCACGCGCGACCGTGCGTCTTACCTGCTGGCGCAGAATAAGATTCGCCTGGTGCTGACCACGCCGCTGGCGCCGGACCATCCGATTTCCGAGCACATCCGGCTGCACGGCGATGGCGTGCGCGACATCGCTCTCTGGGTGGACGATGCCGAAGCGGCCTGGCGCGAGACCACCCTGCGCGGCGCCCGCAGCGTCCGCGAGCCGGAAACCCTGTGCGACGAAAGCGGCGCGGTGCGGCTGGCGGCCATTGCCACCTACGGCGACACCATCCATACCTTCGTCGAGCGCACGAATTATCACGGCGCGTTTCTGCCGGGCTTCCGGGCGGTGGAGGGCGAGGATTCGGTCGCGCGACCGGCCGGGCTCGAGCATATCGACCACATGGTGGGCAACGTCGGCTGGGGCGAAATGAACCGCTGGGTGGATTTCTACCGCGACACCATGGGATTCCGCCTCTTCAAGCATTTCGACGACAAGGACATCAGCACGGAGTTTTCGGCGCTCATGTCGAAGGTTATGTCGAATGGCAACGGACGCGTGAAGTTCCCCATCAACGAGCCGGCCGAAGGCAAGCGGAAATCGCAGATTGAGGAATACCTGGATTTCTACGGCGGACCGGGCGTGCAGCATATCGCGCTCGCCACCAACGACATCATCGGCACCGTTTCCAAGCTGCGGCGGCAGGGCGTGGAATTTCTGCGCGTGCCGGGCACCTATTATGACGACCTGGCGGCGCGCATCGGCCCGATCGACGAGCCCGTGGCGGCGCTCGCGGAACTGGGCATTCTGGTGGACCGGGACGACGAAGGCTACATGCTGCAGATCTTCACACGCCCCGTGGAGGACCGGCCCACGCTGTTCTACGAAGTGATCCAGCGCAAGGGCAGCCGCAGTTTCGGCAAGGGGAATTTCAAGGCGCTGTTCGAGGCCATCGAGCGCGAACAGGCCCTGCGCGGAAATCTGTAGGAGGCGAGAATGTATCCGCTCAAGAAGGGAAGCATCGCACGCCAGGCGCACGTGGGCCTGCCCGCGGGCACGTACGAAGAAGAGCACGGGCGCAAGGGCTGTTACGGCAAGAGCGCGCATCTCTATCACGCGCATCCGCCCACCGGTTGGGTGCGCTTCGAAGGCCCGCTCCGGCCGCACTGCCTCGATCTCAACCGCGTGGAGCCTTCCGATCTCGGCGACCGCGAGGGAATGCCCGTGGCGGTGCTGGGAAACCGCGATATCGAGATTTATGTCTCGCGCCGTTCCGAGCCGATGCCGTTCTACTACCGCAACGCGGATGGCGACGAGCTGATCTTCGTGCATCGGGGCGCGGGCGTTATTGAAACCGATTTCGGCCCGCTCCATTTCGAAAAGGGCGACTACATCGTGATGCCGCGCGCCGTGACTTACCGCGTGGTGCCCGAGAGCAGCGACAATTTCTTCCTGATCGTTCAATCGCGCACCGAATTCGGCCCTCCGGAGAAAGGTCTCCTCGGACAGCACGCCCTCTACGATCCGGCGGTGATCACGACGCCCGAGCCGGACGCGCACCTCGACGATCGCCGCGAGTGGGAGATCCGCATCAAGGCGGAAAACCAGATTTCGAAAGTGGTATACCCGTTCAATCCGCTCGACGTGGTGGGCTGGAAGGGCGATCTCACGGTTTGGAAGATCAACATGCGCGACATACGGCCCATCATGAGTCCTCGCGTGCATCTGCCGCCCAGCGCGCACAGCACCTTCGTTACCGAGGGCGCCGTGGTGTGCACCTTTCTGCCCCGGCCGCTCGAGCAGGACGAAGACGCCATGCGCGTGCCGTTCTTCCATCGCAACACCGATTACGACGAGTTCATCTTCTACCACGACGGCGATTTCTTCAGCCGCGACAACATCAAGGCGGGGATGGCCACTCTGCACCCGCGCGGCATCCATCACGGGCCGCATCCCAAGGCGCTGCTCAATCAGAAGAAGAAGACCCACACCGACGAATACGCGGTTATGCTGGATGGATTGAACCCCATCCACGTGCTGCCGGCGGGAGAACAGGTGGAGTGGAAGGAGTATTGGTCGAGCTGGGTGGAGAAGAAATAGCTTGAACGCGGTCTGGAAGCCCTCGCGGGAATGGATTGAGCGGACCAACGTCTGGCGCTTCATGCGGCGCCTGGGGTTCGACGATCGCGAGGCCTTCCTGCGCTTCTCGCGCGATGAGCCGGAGCGCTTCTGGGACGAACTGATGCGCGAGATGAATGTCGCGTGGTTTGCTCCGTACCGCCAGGTGTTGGATGCCAGCCGCGGTCCGGAGTGGGCCGAATGGTTCGTGGGCGGGCGCCTCAACATCGCGCATAATTGCCTGGACCGCTGGGCGGATTCGGGCCGCGTGGCCTGCATTTGGGAAAACGAAAGCGGCGAAACCCGCGAGATCGCGTTCGCCGAATTGCGCGAGGAAGCCAGCCGGGTAGCCAACGGCCTCGTTTCGCTGGGCCTCGAGCCGGGCGACCGCGTGGCCTTGTGCATGCCGATGGTCCCCGAGATCCTCTCGATTCTCTACGGCTGCTTCAAGGCCGGGCTGACGGTAGTGCCGATTTTCGCCGGATTCGGCGCGGGAGCCATCGCCGGGCGCATCGAGGATTCCGGCGCGCGCGTTCTCTTCACGGCCGAATCTCTGACGCGGCGCGGGAAGCAGCTGCCCCTGGCTGAGAAGGTGGGGCATGCTTTAGCTTGCCCGGTCGAAATCATCCTGGTCGGCGGCCCCGAGTGGCGCAACTTTCTGGCTGCGCAGCCCGCCTGCTTTGAAACCGCCTCGCTCGATTCCGAGCATCGCGCGCTGATGCTCTACACCTCCGGCACCACCGGCAAGCCCAAGGGCGTAATCCACACGCACGCCGGCTGTCTGGCGCAAACCGGCAAAGAGATCTGGCTGGCTTTCGACCACCAGCCCGAGGACCGTTTCTTCTGGCTTTCCGATATCGGATGGATGATGGGTCCCTGGGGCATCCTGGGCAATCATCTCTTCGGCGGCACCATCTTCATGTATGACGGCGCGCCCGATTACCCCACGCCGCAGCGGCTCTGGGAGACGGTCGCGCGCCACCGCATCACCACGCTGGGCGTTTCGCCGACCGCCATCCGTATGCTAATGGAGTCCGGCGAGCCGCCGCCCATGCCGTCGCTGCGCCTTCTGGGCTCGACGGGCGAACCGTGGGACGAGAAATCTTGGCGCTGGTTTTTCGAGCGCGTGGGCGGTGGGCGGCTGCCCATCATCAACATTTCCGGCGGCACCGAGATCATCGGCTGCTTCCTTTTGCCGCTGCCCATTCAGGATCTCAAGCCTTGCACCCTGGGATCGGCCGCGCCCGGAATGGCCGTCGAGGTGGTGGATGACAGCGGCCTTCCCGTGCGCGGTCGCAAGGGCTATTTGGTGTGCACTAAGCCCGCGCCCTCGATGACGCGCGGCATTTGGAACGACCCGCAGCGCTACATCGAGACTTATTGGTCGCGCTTCCCCGGCATGTGGGACCACGGCGATTGGGCCAGCGTGGATGAGGACGGCTGCTGGTTCCTCCACGGCCGCGCCGACGAATCGATGAACGTGGCGGGGCGCAAAGTGGGGCCGGCGGAGGTCGAAGCGGCCATGATGCGACATCCCGGTGTGGCGGAAGCCGCCGCCATCGGGGTGCCCGACGAGATGAAGGGCGAAGCCATCGTGGGTTACGCGGTGCCGGAGGCGGGCGTCGAACTGGACGCGGCCTCGGTCTGCGCCACGGTGGTTAACGAGATGGGGCCGGCCTTCCGGCCGCGCGAGATCCTGATTTCGAGCGAGCTGCCCAAGACGCAAAGCGGCAAAATTGTGCGGCGTCTGCTGCGCCGGAAATACATGGGCGAACCGTTGGGCGATCTTTCCACGGTGGCCAATCCGAAGGCGCTGGGATCGATGCCATGATCGACCGCACGCACGCACCGGAATTGACGAGCTGGGTACCATCGGCCAACGCGCCGGAGGCCGATTTTCCGATACAGAACCTGCCCTTCGCCACTTTCCGGCTGCTCGGCGACGAACAGGCCCGCCTCGGAACTGCCATCGGCGACCAGGTGCTGGATGTGACCGAGGCCTTCGGCATCGGCTCTATGGCCGACGCGATGGCCATGCCGTCCGCGAGCCGCGTGGCGTTGCGGCAACGCATCAGCGACCTGCTTTCGAAGCCCGCGCCCGGTTCCGAAAAGCTTCTCACCCCAATGTCCGGCGTGGAGCTGCTGCTGCCCTGTGCGATCGGCGATTACACCGATTTCTACGCCTCCATACACCACGCGACCAATGTGGGCCGCATGTTCCGCCCGGAGAACCCGCTGCTGCCGAATTACAAATGGATGCCGATTGCGTATCACGGTCGCAGCTCGTCGATCGTGGTGAGCGGGACCGCAGTGCGCCGGCCCTGCGGTCAGATCGCGGAGAGTGCCGCGGGGCCGCCGGTCTACCGGCCGAGCCAGCGCCTGGATTACGAGCTGGAAGTCGGCGCATTCCTCGGCCCCGCCAGCACGATGGGCGAGACCGTCCCCATCGCCGAGGCGGAAGAGCACCTCTTCGGTGTTTGCCTGCTGAACGATTGGTCCGCGCGCGACATCCAAGCCTGGGAGTATCAGCCGCTGGGGCCGTTTCTGGCCAAGAATTTCGCCACTTCGATCTCGCCGTGGATCGTGACGCGCGAGGCGCTGGAGCCGTTCCGCCGCGCCGTGCCCCCGCGGCCGGAGGGCGACCCTGAGCCGCTGCCGCACCTGCGCACGGCCGGCGGGGCCTACCGCATCGCCTTAGAAGTGTGGCTCCGTTCGACGAAGATGCGGGGAGCCATGCGGGTGAGCCGGAGCGATTTCTCCAGGCTCTACTGGACGCTGGGGCAGATGATCGCGCACCACACCTCGAACGGCTGCCCCATACGCGCAGGCGATTTGATCGGCAGCGGGACCGTCTCCGGGCCGGACAAGCGCAGCCAGGGCTGCCTGCTGGAAATCACGGCGCACGGCGAACCCCTGCAATTGCCGACCGGCGAGACGCGCGGTTTTCTGGAAGATGGCGACGAAGTGATCCTGCGCGGCTGGTGCGAGGCGCCCGGCTATCGGACCATCGGCCTGGGCGAGTGCCGCGGCACGATCCGGCCCGCCGCCTGAAGGGCGCCACGCTACTTGAAGGGCAGCAGCGAGAGAATCCGCTTCACGTATTCCTGGGTCTCGGGAATTTGCGGAACGGCACCTTCCGAATCCACCTTGGCGGGGCCGGCATTATAGGCGCCCAGCGCCAGCGGCAGGTTGCCGTTGTAGCGCGTCAACAGCTCCTTCAGCAGCTTGGCGCCGGCTTCGACGTTGGCCGCCGGGTCGAAGGGGTTCGCGACGCCCGCGTCGCTGGCGGTGGCGGGCATCAGTTGCATTAGCCCCATGGCGCCCTTCGGGGAGACGGCGCACGGGCGGAAAGCCGATTCCTGCTGCATCACGGTGCGGAGCACGGCCTCGTCCATCTCCTGCCGCTTGGCGGCGTTTGAAACCAGGGTGTCCACCTGGGCGGCCGGGAGCGGGTCGCAATCCGTGGCGGCCGGGGCGGGCGCGGCCACGGCCGCTCCCATCGAAGCGGGCGGCGGCAGAAGGAAGAAGCCGCTTCGGCCGGCTTGCCCGGTCTGCTGCTCGACGGAAGCACGCTGGCGGGCCAGGGACTCCTGCATGGCCGAAGCCGCCGCGCGCTGCTTGGCTAGGGCGGCGTCCATGGCCGCTTTCGCGTCCACCGCACGCTGCCTGGCTGAGGCCGCCTCCATCGCCGCTTTCGGGTCGGTGGCGGTCTGGGCCGCCAGCGAAGAGGCGGCGAATAGCAGAGCCATGGCCATCCGCCATTTCCTGATTTTCATAAGATTCTTTCTCGAATCGGCCGCCCCTGGCGCCGATGTGATGTGTGAGGATCGCAAGACCAGCCGGCCATGTCGATAGGACCGTTAGCTCGTGTGACGATGAACGCCCCGGTAGCGGGCGGCGATCCCACGCTAGAGAGCTTTACTCTTATGCGGGAGCTGGTGGCCGCGGTTTGTGCCCTGAATCGGCCGGAGTTGCTCGACCAGGGGCGCGAATTGAAAATGCGCCGGAACGCGCGGGGCAGGATGCCCATGGTTGACCTGGTGGACCGGGAAAGCGGCGAGATACTGGATGAGCTGCCGCCCGAAGAAGTCTTGCGGATGATGGCCGAGCTGGAAAAAGAGCGCGAAGGGGAACGATAAGGAACATGCCGAAGAACGTATATCTGGAGAGCCGTGTGATGGCGGCGGACCCCGTGGAACTGATTCACCTGCTGTACGAGCACGGGCTGCTGCAATTGAAAGCCGCCCAGGCCGCGGTGGCCGCCGGCGATGTCACAGGCCGCACCCGCGCCATCTTCAAGATGCTCGCCATCCTCAGCGAACTGGAGGGTTCGCTCGATCGCAACGCGGGCGGTTCGATCGGCCACAACCTGGCCCGGCTGTATCAATATATGCGTAAACGGTTGGTGGAAGGAAATACGAAACGGGACGCCCAGGCGTTCTCCGAAGTGGAATCGTTGCTGCGGACGCTGGACGAAGGCTGGACCGCGATGCAGCATTCCGCCTCGAGCCCGGCCGCTCCGCTGTATTCTCCCGCTGTGACCGAAACCATGGCGCATAACTGGAACGCCTGACGTTGGATCCCACGGCCGTAGGCGCGCGAAACTCGGCGGCGTCAACTCCCGGACGGTTTCTGCAGACCCTTGGCGACCAGGTCGGCCAGCCCCAGGCCTCCGCTCTGAGCCATGGATTGCGCGAAGATTTCCTGCCCGTACTCCATGGCCGAAGAGGACGAATCGTCGTCGCCGGTGCCCAGCCAGCCGCCTTCGGAATCGTGCATCGATTTCATCATCTGGCCGATCAGCAGCGCTTCGAACTGTTTGGCCGCGCTCTTCACCTTGGCGGGGTCGTCCGCGGGACGCGCCGTAGTGGCGAGTCCCGCCCCGGCGGTATGGATCGGGTTAAGCATACTTGCCTCCTGGTGCGGTGGGGCACGCCTTAGCCTGCCCAGCCGAAGAATTTCGCGCACACTCCACTAAATCACCCTCAGGTCGGCATCCAGCGCGCCGGCGGCTTTGAGGTTTTGCAGAATCGAAATAATGTCGCGGGGGCTCGAGCCGATGGCATTCAGCGCGCGCACCAACTCTTCGACCGTGGCGCCCTGCTTCAGCATCAGGCTGCGCGCCTGCTCCTGGGTAGCCGCGACGTTGGTCTGCTGGACCGCCTGCGTGGTGCCCGAGCTGAGCGCGTTGGGTTGCGACACGCTCGTGACGGTCTCGATTTCCACGTTCAAATTGCCCTGCATAATCGCAACCGGCGCAATGTGCACGTCTTTCCCCATGACGATGGTTCCGGTGCGCTCGTTGACCACGATGGCGGCTTCGGTATCGGTCTCCACCGTGAGACGTTCCAGCTCCGCCACGAACTCGGTGGTCTTATCCTGGAACTCGGCGGGCAGCGAAACGGTAATCAGCGCGGAGTTATCCGCGTGGGCGACGGAGCCAAACCGCTTGTTCAGGGCCTCGGTGACGCGCGCGGCGGTGGCGAAATCGGCGCGTTGTAGTTGCAGGTGCATGTGCGCCGTCAGATTCACGCTGGGCGCACCGCGCTCCACGATCGCCCCGTTCGGAATGCGGCCTACGGTAGGATGATTCGACGTGCGGGTATTGGCGCCGCTCCCGGCCACGAAGCCGCCCAGCACCATGGGACCCTGCGCCACCGCGTAGACCTGTCCATCGGGGCCCTTGAGGCCGGTCATGAGTAGCACGCCGCCTTGCAGGCTCGGGGAGTCGCCCATCGCCGACACGGTGACATCGATGCGCGAACCCGCCTGCGAATACGGCGGAAGCGTGGCGGTGACCATCACCGCCGCGGTGTTCTTCACCTGGATGGCCGTCGGCGATACCGTCAGCCCCATGCGCTCCAGCAGGTTGGTCAGGCTCTGGGCGGAGAATACGGTCTGCACACGGTCGCCCGTGCCGGCCAGGCCCACCACCAGCCCATAACCCATCAACTGGTTGTCGCGCACTCCCTCGATCGAAACCAGCTCCTTCAAACGCGTAGCGCATTGCGCGCCGGGGATGGCGGTCGAAAGCAGTGCGATCAACGCTGGAAGTATGTGTTTCATGGGAAATTCTCAGAACGGCAGGATCCCCAGCAAAATCCGATAGAGAATATTCGGCCGGCGGATGGCGTCGTTCACCACGCCCTTACCGTCGATCTTGATTTCCATCTGGGCGATCTGATTCGAAGAGATGATGTTTCCGCCCGTCAGGTCCACCGGGCGGATCACGCCGCGCACGGTCACGAGCTGGTGCTCGGAATTAACCTGAACGTCTTTGGTTCCTTCCACGACCAGGTAGCCATTGGGCAGCACGTGAGTGACGCGGGCGCTCAAGGTGGTGCTGAGGGTCGCGGTACGCGATGTCGTGCCGGAGCCATCGAGAGACTGGCTCGAATTCAGGTTCAACAGATTTTGCGCGGCTCCATTGGGGCTCTTCGCTCCAGCCAGCGCCGAGATCTGGCTCTGCGCGGCCGTAGCTCGCGCGGTCTTGGTCGCTCCGGTGGCGACCGCGGAAGCCGATTCGGCCACCACGATGGTCACCAGGTCGTCCGGTTGCGCCGCGCGCACGTCGCTGCCGACATCGGTCAGGCGGGATGCCGGCGACCACAGGGATCCCGCCGACGGCTGTACGGGAACGGTCGACTGCTTGAGCGCCTCTTGCAGGTACTTGTCCAGCGCGCTCGGCTGGGCCGCCTTCTTGTGTTTCTCGGTGCCCTGGCCCGCGGCGGCGAAGAGCGCCAGAAGCGCTACGAAGTATGTTTTCGAAAACATTTGGGTAACCCAATTACCGGAAGCTCGCGGCGCCTTCGGCTTCCACCAGCGCTCTATCTTTGCCTTCCACGCGCGCCTCGAAGACCTTGTTACTGGACGGATTTCGCAGCGCCACGAAATCGCCGTGCCGCCCTCCCGTTTCGGCTTTGGCGGCAAACGCGACGCGCGCCGCGCCGCAGCGCACCTCGACCTGCACGACATCGCCGCGGTTCACGTCGTTCGGCGGAACCACGAGATCGGGGCGGATTTCAGTTCCCGCCGCGATGGGCCGTGCGGCGACCATGCCCTGAATCGAAAGGGGCGCTTTTCCCGCGTCCGCGTCCGCGGGGAAACACGCGGCACGTTCGATGCGCACCTGCCGGGGATCGATAGGCTGTCCCGTCTTCAACGCCTGATTGGCGAACGCGCGCTCGCAGGGCACCGTCACGCGGACCCGCGCCCACACCGGATATCTCCGATCGCCGCTGTAGACCGCCGCGCCGCGCCACAGCACGGGATCTTTTTGCGCCTGGGACGCCGGCTTCCCCAGCGCCTCGCGCGGAAATTCCAATCGGCCTCGCGGGATCGGGTTCAGGCTGGTTTCGGCGATCTCGATGACCGCGTCGGATGCGCCCAACGACGCGCGCATGGCTTCGAGCATGCGATTGCGATCCAGCGGTTCCATGGGCCATTCGAAGCACACGTCGCCCGGCGACTGGAGCCGGATCGAATACCGCTCGGCCAGCGCCGCCAGCTCGGCCGCATGGAAGGTGCGCTTCGATCCCGGCGGCGGCGTATTGCCCAGCGAGGTTTCGGGCGGCATGGCGCGAAACTCGGAGAGGGCGGCCGCAAGGTGCTTACCTAAGATGCGGTCGCCCTCCACTGGTTCGCACTGGAGCGCCTGCGCGGGAGCGAGTCGCGCGACGCACCACAACGCAGCTACGATGCGCAGAGTCATTGTTTGAGGTTGTTGACCTGCTGATACATGTCGTCGGCGGCCTTCACGACTTTCGAGTTTGCCTCGTAAGCGCGCTGCGCCACGATCAGGTTGATAAACTCCTCGACGATGCTGACATTGGATTGCTCGGTGTAACCCTGCAGCAGCGTGCCGAGGCCTTCCTGCCCGCCGGGAGACGCCACGGTGGGTTCGCCCGAGCCATCGGTGGGCTGATACAGGTTCTGGCCGATGCTGTTCAGGCCGGCCGGGTTCTGAAAGAGAGCGAGCTGAATCTGTCCGGCCTTCTGCGAAGCGGTCTGGCCGGGCAGAAGATAGCTTACGGTTCCGTCCGTCGCAATGGTTACCGATTGCGCGTTGGGTGGAATGACGATCTGCGGTTCCAACTGGGCGCCGTTGGAGGTGACGATGTTGCCGTTCTTATCGAGTTGAAATTCCCCATCGCGCGTGTAGGCCAGGTCGCCGCTGGGGCGGCGGATCTGGAAGAAGCCATTGCCCTGAATCACCAAGTCCAGGGGATTGTCGGTCTCCGTGAAGTTCCCCTGGGTGAAGATGATCTCATTCGACGAGGCGCGCGTTCCGAGACCGAGCTGAAGCCCGGTGGGCACGGTGGATTGCTGGCCGGAGGCCGCGCCCGGCTGCACCATATTCTGGTACAGCAGGTCCTGAAACTGCGCTTGACGGGACTTATAGCCTGTGGTGTTGGCGTTGGCCAGGTTATTGGCAATGTTATCCACGTTGAGCTGCTGCGCGACCATTCCGCTAGCGGCACTGAACAAAGCACGGATCATCTTAAACTCCTTGAATATCGTTCCGAATCAATCGGCTGGTGAACAGAGGCCAGAGCCATCTTACGAACCGACACGGGCCACCTCCTGAATATTCTTCGTATCCATATCACTGCTGATTCCGATCGCCTTTTGCAGCATTTCGAACTGGCGCATCACGCCGACCAGCCGCATAGCGGCCTCTGCCACCGGCACGTTCGAGCCTTCGATTTTCCCCTGTTGCACTTCTGCATTTGCCGCCGCGACCGGCGGGTTGTTGGGATCGCTGTTCTGGAAGCAGGTGTTTCCCACCTTGGTTAACGGGCGCGTGGACTTGAAATCCACCACAGCCAACTGGCCCAGCGATTGGCCGTTTTGCTGCACGGTGCCGTCGGGCGCGATCGCGATCGGCTTGTTGGGGGAAACATGAATCGTTTTGCCGTCGGTATTGCGCAGCGTATATCCTTCAGACGCAGCCAGCTCGCCCGACGGCAGTATCTGGAGATTGCCGTTGCGCGTGTAAAGAGGTCCGTTCGGCCCGTTCACTGCGAAAAAGCCGCTGCCGGAGATGGCCGCGTTCAAGGGACTGCCGGTGACCTGGAGTTCTCCCTGCGAAAAGTCCGTCCACTGGCGCTCGAGAACCGGCATCGTGGACAAGGAACCATCGGCGCCGGCAGTCGCGTCATCGGAAGAGAACAACCCGTAGAATTCCTGATCCCGCTTGAATCCGGCGGTGCCCGTATTGGCGAGATTGTTGGCGAGCAGATCCAACGACTGCATTCGGGAGCGGATTCCGCTGGCGGCCGCGATGGTTAGAGAATCCATATGCGCTACGGGCGGGTAGGAGCACGCCGCCTTCCAACAGCTGGGGAGAGAATGACTCAAGAAAAGATCGAAAATGAGCGTATCCAGCCGATATTTACATATAAGAAGATCTCTAACTTGTCAAATCTTTGACTGATCCGGTTCACTGTCAAAACGCCAACACCATCCGGCTAGCTGCATCCGATTGAAAAGACTGCCGTCCTCCGGTGGTGCGTGATCTGCCCTTTCTCGGGCCGTGACGATCTCCTCGGCAGCAACGGCGGCGCCTCAGGCGCCTCCCATGCATCCCGCCGCGCACGGCAGGAGCGACGACGAGTCCGCCACTGCGGGGTTCGCGCAAGCGCTTTCCTCCGCATCCACACAAGCGCGACCCGAGGCGTCTCCTGTGCATCCCCTTACACAGGCGACGCCTCAAGCATCTCTTGTGCGTCCGAGTGCGTACGACAGGACCGGCGAAGGTTTTGCGGCCGCGGGATTCGCGCAAGCGATGCTCGTCGCCGGCGGCTCACGCCGAAACGCGAAGGACACCAGGCAGCAGCCCAAGGAGCAGGACAAGCGCGCGGTGCCCGCCCCCATCGCGATCTCCATGCCAACCCCTCTCGCCCCGCCGCTTCCGGACGGAGAGGATGCGCATGCGAGCGCGGCCGCCGAATCTCCCGAGGATACGGCCGAACCGGGAGTTAACCAGAGTGCAAACGCGGATTCCGCGCCCGAAGTTTCGAACCCGCCTGCACCGGCGAATCCGCCCCTCGCCCCAGACGTAGAAATGGCGTTTGCCGTAAGGGTGCAGCCGGCGGCGCCGGCTGGCGCCGAGCCAGGCGCTTCCCCGTTGCCCTTGCAACGCGAAACCGCGGCTTCAGCGCAACCGTTGCCGAAGAAGACCAGCGAGAGTAGCACTGCAGACCAAACCGTGGTCCAGCCTATGGCTGCGAGCACCGGCTCGTTCCTGGGGTCTCATGGACAATCCTTCGCCCAGGCTGAGGCTGCCGCGCCTCCATCGGCGGCGGCTGTCGCGCCCGTCGCGCCTTCCAAACCGGTGGAAGCCAAGGTTCTCGAAACGCCGCCCAAGCCAGCCGCCGTTCCGTTGAAAGACATCTCGCTGCAAGTGGCGCAGTCCGGAAATCAAGGAGTGGAGGTTCGCCTAACGCAGCAATCCGGCGAGCTTCGAGTCGCCGTGCGCACGGCCGATTCCGAGTTGGCCCACGGCCTGCAACAGGGCCTATCCGACCTGGTGGGCCGCCTCCAGGAAAACGGGTCCCGCGCCGAGGCGTGGCGCCCCGGAGGACCGGTGGTACAGTCCGGTCCCGTCTTGGAGTCCCGCAGCAGCCCCGGCGGCTCTCAAAAAGACGATTCGCAATCGCACTCTGGCGGTTCGCCGCAGCAGCAAGACGGGCGGCGACAGAGCCACTCGCAGCGGCCCGCTTGGGTCGAGGAGTTGGAAAGCAGTATCACCGGGGGCGAACAATCTCAAGGAGCAACTTATGGCATCGGCAGTTAATCCAATCAGCGGGTCATCGGCTTCAGCCGGCGCGTCGTCAGCATCATCGTCGTTGACGAGCGGCATGCCCGCTCCGACCGAGCAGATGTTCCTGCAGTTGCTGGTGGCGCAACTGCAGAACCAGGATCCGCTGAATCC
>Ga0181520_10006746_pt1 | contig 17331 bp, 14 predicted proteins | sample PEATcosm2014_Bin_29_FD_132451 | JGI IMG/M metagenome (GOLD analysis project Ga0181520, IMG submission 132451) | Peatland microbial communities from MTU Mesocosm Facility, Houghton, MI, USA - PEATcosm2014_Bin02_30_metaG | ecosystem: Environmental > Terrestrial > Soil > Wetlands > Peat | place... | reverse complement strand
CAAGGGGTACAAGGCAGATGAGATTTTAGGCAAGCACTTCTCCATATTCTTTTTGCCCGAGGATGTGGCCGCCGGCCTGCCGGCCGATGAGTTGGCGACGGCCGAGAGCCAGGGGCGCTATGAGACCGAGGCCTGGCGGGTGCGCAAGGACGGCACCAAGTTCTGGGCGCTGGTTACGCTGACCGCCATCCGCGACCCCAACGGAGAATTGCACGGCTTTGCCAAAGTGACGCGCGATTTAAGCGCGCAGAAAACCGCCGAAGAGACGGCGCGAAGCTATCAAACCCAACTGGAGCGATTCCGTATTATCGTGGAAAACGTGACCGATTACGTGATCTTGACCCTGGATGCGGAGGGCCGGTTTACGAGTTGGGGACCGACGGCGGAAAAAGATACGGGCATTCCAACCGCAGAGATGCTGGGCCGGCATTATTCCTGGGGTGCCACCGAGGAGGACAGGCTGGCCGGAGGGCCGGAAAGGGAGTTGCAGGAGGCCGAGCGCACCGGACGCTGCGCCCTGGATTCCTGGCGGGTTCGGCGGGATGGAACGCTATTCTGGGCTACCGGCGTGCTGAGCGCGGTGCGCGACGAGATGGGGCAGTTGACCGGGTATGTGCGCGTGGGCCGCGACATGACCCCGCAAAAGCTGGCGGAAGACGAGTTGAAGCGCTTGAACGCCCAGTTGGAGCGCTTCCGGCTCATTGTCGGCAGCGTCGCCGATTACGTGATCTTCACGCTGGATGCGGAAGGGCGAATCGACAGTTGGAGCGCGGGAGCGCGGAATCTGCTCGGTTATCAGCCTTTTGATGCATTGGGCCAGGACTATTCGCTGGTCTTTACGCAGGAAGAGAAAGAAGCCGGCTTGCCGCAGCGGGAGATGGAAGAGGCAGCGCGCAGCGGACACTGTACGACCGACGATTGGCGTGTGCGTAAAGACGGTACGCGTATCTGGGTCAGCGGAGCGCTGACCGCGGTTCGAGACCAGAATGGCAATCTGACCGGTTACATCCGCGTAGCGCGCGATATGACCGAGCAGAAAGAGGCCGAAGAGCAACTGAAAAAGCTGAATGCCCAACTGGAGCGCCACCGCATCGTTGTCGAGAATGTCACCGACCATCTGATTTATACGCTCGATGCCGAGGGGCGGATTGACAGTTGGAGCCCCGGCGCGCAGTTGCTGGTGGGGCACACTGCGGAGGATGCCCTGGGGAAAGGGTATGAGTTCAGTTTCCTTCCTGAGGATGTTCAGTCAGGCGAGCCGCAGCGTCAGTTGGAGGAGGCGAGGCGCAACGGACATTGCATGACCGAGGGCTGGAGAACGCGCGCCGATGGGTCGGTCCACTGGTCCAGCGGCGTGCTGACCGCGGTTCGGGACCAGACCGGCAGGCTTACCGGCTATATCCGCGTGGCGCGCGACATGACCCTGCAGAAGCGCCTCGAGGAGTCGATGGCGCAGGTGGCCACGGATCTGGAAAAACGGGTTGCGGAACGGACGCATGAACTGGAAGAGACCGTTGCCGAGTTGCAGCGCAAAAATCAGGAGGTTGAAGCCTTTGTGCATATTGTCTCTCATGATCTGCGCGCGCCGCTGGTCAATGTGCAGGGCTTTGTGCGCGAGCTGGAAGAGAGCTGCAAGAGCTTGAAAAAATCAATTCAGAGCTGTCCGCAGTGGGAGTCCTGCTGGCCCGGCATCCGACCTGTTTTGGAGGATGAGATCGGCGGCGCGCTGCACTATATCTCCGCCTCGACCACCAAGTTCGAGCGGTTGATCAATGCGTTGCTGATGCTCTCACGCCAGGGCCGTCAGGTCTATCAATGGACGCGGGTCAATGTTTGGGAGCTGGTGAGTAACTCGGTGGCCACCTTCCAGCAGTTGATTGCCGAGACTGGCGCGGAGATCGAAATCGGAGTTTTGCCATCCGCCACCACCGACCTGACGGCGCTGGGCCAGGTCTTCTCCAATCTGATTGGCAATGCGATCAAATACCGCTGTCCTGAGCGTCCGCTCAGAATTGAAATTGGTGGCGAAGCGGAAGATGAAATCCTGCACTATTGGGTCCGAGACAATGGTTTGGGAATTCCCGAATACGGAAAGGCCAAGCTCTTTCAGGTCTTTCAGCGCTTCCATCGCCAGAAGGCGGAAGGCGAGGGTATGGGGTTGGCCATTGCGCACCGCATTGTCGAGCGGCTTGGGGGTAAGATATGGGCTGATAGTCAAGAGGGGGTGGGTACTACCTTCCATTTTTCCCTGCCCGTGAACCCTGTTGCAACGCAGAAGAAGCTATAACGGATGACCGAGGACGACTGCTGATGAAAGCCTATGAATCGACCTTTACCATTCTGATCGTGGATGACGACGAGGGGCACATCGAATTGGTGCGCCGCAACCTGAGCCGCATTGCGCTTGGCAACCCGATGATTGCCTTGCACGATGGAGCACAGGCCCTGGACTTCATCTTCCGACGCGGCGGATTTGCGGAGCGTACTGGCCAATCCCTGCTGATTCTTCTGGATATCAATATGCCCGGCAGTGTCAACGGCATCGAGGTGCTGCGCCAGATCAAGGCCGATCATCGAACCAGTAAGATTCCGGTGATTATGCTCAGCACCACCGACGATCCGCGGGAGATTTCACTCTGTTACGAGCTGGGCTGTTCGGTCTATATCACCAAGCCGGTCGATCCATTGCAATTTATTGAAGCCATCAAGCGGCTGGGCCTCTTTCTTCAGGTGATCCGCCTGCCCGAAAATGAAGCGGAGGCTGAGGCGGCTCCTGAAGCATGAGCGGTATTTCTCTTATGGAGGCCGATTCCATCCGCCGGATTCTGCTGGTGGAGGATGACCCAGGCAATGCCGAGTTGGTGCGGCGAACGTTGCAGCGCTCCGGCTATCTCGTTCAGATTGCTTCCAGCGTGGATGAGGGGCTGAAGGCGCTCAACGGCGAGGACTCCGGCAAATTCATGGCCCTGCTGCTGGACTATAGACTTCCAGACGGTGAGCCATGGACGGTGGCTGACGCGGCTCAGGCGCGCGTCCCTGAGCTACCGGTCATCTTTGTCACCGCCGTCAGCGATGAGTCGGTGGTCATTGAGGCTCTGCGACGCGGCTTTGCCGATTACGTCAAGAAGACCGATGGCTTTTGGAATGAGTTGCCGCTGGTGCTGGAGCGGGTGGCGCGGCTGGGCCGCCTCAAAGGCCGCCTGGATGAGACCAGTGCGCTGATGAGCGCCATTGTTGAACACTCTTCGGACCTGGTCGCGGTGTATGGCGGCGATGGGAAGCTGGTCTATATTTCGCCCGTCTGTAACACTCTGCTGGGTAAGCAGCCGGACGAGTTGATCGGCCGTTCCTGGATGGAGATTGTGGTTCCAGAGGACAGGGAGCATCTGCTGAAGCTGCTGGCAAGGCTGGAGGAGAGCGATTTCCATCCGGTTAACTTGCGCTGCCGCCACAAGAACGGATCGGTTGCCTTGGTGGAAGCTCGCGCTGCCATGCTCAAGACCGCCGCCTCGGCCCTGCCCATGATTGTGCTGACCCTGCATGATGTGACGGCGCAGCGCGCGCACGAAGAACAAATAGAAGCCTCGCTCAAGGAAAAGGAGGTTCTGCTCGGCGAAATCCATCATCGCGTCAAAAACAATCTGCAAGTGGTGCAAAGTTTACTGCGGATGAGCGCACGCCTGCTGCCCGCGGGCGAGGCCCGCACCTCTGCCGAGGCAACCATTCAGCGCATCCATGCCATGGCCCTGGTGCATGAGCGGCTCTACAGGTCGCAGGATGTGGCCAGCCTCTCGCTTTCCAACTATCTCCAGGATCTCTTCAAGGGAGTCGTTGCCTCAAACTCGGCGCCGGCAGGCCAGATTCAGTTACATCTGGATACCGAGCAGATTCCCCTCACGCTCGACCGGGCGATTCCCTTCGGGCTGCTGGTCAATGAGCTGATCTCCAACTGCTTCAAACATGGCTTTCCTGGAGATCGCCGGGGGGCGATCGAGATCTCCATTCACCGCGTCGATGGCGTGGTGCGCATGGCGGTGACGGACAATGGTGTTGGCCTGCCGCAGCACTTTGACGCGGCGGCCAGTCCATCCATGGGGCTGAAGCTGGCCGACAGTCTGGCGCACCAACTGGGCGGATCGCTCAAGTTCAGCAATGAAAACGGATGCCGCGTCGAGGCCGATCTCAAACGGCTGTAGTGGTGGGCATTGTTTTTTGATGCAAGGATGGGAGTTCACAAACCTCAACCAGCCGTCTTTCGGGCTTGAATTTTTGCATAGAATGATTGCGAATCAGTGTCACACATATGGATGTGTGATACTCTACACAATGAAAGGAGCGCTTTGATGCCCACAAATCTTGCCATAGACGACAGACTGATCGATGAAGCGCGGCGGATAGGCGCTCACGGGACGAAGAAGGCGGCTGTGACTGCCGCATTGCAGGAATATATCCAGCGGCGCAAACAGGTGGAAATCCTGAAGCTCTTTGGGACGATCAACTACGATCCGGCCTACGACTCTAAGAAAGCGCGCCAGCTTGACCGGATCGAGGTTGAACCGTGAAGATTCTGGTCGATTCTTGCGTCTGGTCGCTCTCGTTGCGGCGTAGAGATTTGTCTGCGCTGAACGAGGAAGAGCAGCGGATGGTGGCTTCGCTCGGCGACGCGATTCAGGATGGACGCGTGGCCATCGTTGGCCCCATCCGGCAAGAAGTCCTCTCTGGAATCAAGGAGATCGCTCAATTTGAACGATTGAAACGCGCGCTGGAAGCCTTTCCTGACACGCCGATGGGAACGCCGCACTACGAGGAGGCGGCGCGTCTTTTTAATCTCTGCCGTGGCCGCGGAGTCGAGTGCGGTGCGGTAGATATTTTGCTCTGTGCCGTCGCAGCCCGTGAGCGCTGGAGCATCTTGACCACCGATGGCGGCCTTAAACGCTGCATTGAAACTCTGCGCGCCGAGGGAGTCTTGCACTAAGGCTTGATCCCGCTGGCGGTGATCCGCCCGCCTTTAGCGGCAGCGCTTTGATAAGCCATCCGGGAGCGTCATTCCCCCTGCTGTTAGAATAGAAGTTGCCGCGGTGCGCGGCGATTTTCTCTAAGCTGAGAGCATCACAAAGGCCATCTGATCCCTGACTACGGATCACTGACCCCTGTATTGTCCCCCAACCCCAAAGCCTCATCGGCCCAACCAAAAGAAGGAAAAGCCCCCCTGTGACCCAGACGATTCGTAATATCGCCATCATTGCCCATGTTGACCACGGCAAGACAACCCTCGTAGACGCCATGCTCCGGCAGTCGGGAACCTTCCGCGCCAATGAACAGGTGGCGGATCGAGTGATGGACTCGAATGAACTGGAGCGGGAGCGGGGCATCACCATCCTGGCCAAGAACACCGCCATTGTCTTCGAGGGCGGCAAAATTAACATTGTGGATACTCCCGGCCACGCCGACTTCGGCGGCGAAGTCGAGCGCGCCCTCAAGATGGTGGACGGCGTCATGCTGCTGGTGGATGCCGCTGAAGGCCCTCTGCCGCAGACCCGCTATGTGCTGGCCAAGGCTCTGGAAGCCAAACTCAAGCCCATCGTCGTCATCAACAAGATCGACCGCCCCGACGCGCGCTCCCAGGAAGTTCTGAACGAAATCTACGACCTTTTCATCGATCTGGACGCAGAAGAGGATCAACTGGATTTCCCGGTGCTCTACGCTGTAGCTAAGGCAGGCACGGCCTCGCTCGACCCGAATGTCCCCGGCGTGGATCTTCAGCCGCTCTTTGAGTCGATTGTCTCCACCATTCCCCCGGCCACCGGCGACCCCGAGGCCGCATTGCAGATTCTCGTCACCAATCTCGATTATTCGGATTACTTTGGCCGCATCGCCATCTGTCGCGTCTTTCAAGGCACATTGCACGCCGGCGATGACGTGGCCATCTCCAAGCGCGACGGCTCGCTGATGAAGACCCGCATCACCAAACTGTTCACCTTCAGCGGCCTCAAGCGCATTGAAACCACTGAGACAGAAACCGGCGACATCGTGGCCGTGGCAGGCATCGAGGGCATCACCATCGGCGAAACCATCACCAGCCTCGATAACCCCGCCCCGCTGCCGCTCATCGTCATTGACGAACCGACCATCGCCATTCAGTTCAGCGTCAACAATTCGCCCTTTGCAGGGCGCGAGGGCCAGTACGTTACCAGCCGCAACCTGCGTGAGCGCCTGGATAAAGAGCTGCTTACCAATGTCAGCATCCGCGTGGAAGACACCGGCTCACCGGACACCTTCAAGGTGCTGGGCCGTGGCGAACTGCAACTGGCGATTCTGATTGAAATGATGCGCCGCGAGGGCTTTGAACTCTCCGCCGGACGCCCGGAGATCGTCACCAAGATGGTGGACGGCACCCGCATGGAGCCGGTCGAACATCTCACCATCGACGTGCCCGACGCTTACACCGGCACGGTCATCGAGAAGCTCGGCCCCCGCAAGGGCGAGATGACCAAGATGCACAACCATGGCTCCGGCCGCGTGCGCATGGAGTTCCGCGTTCCCAGCCGCGGCATCATCGGCCTGCGCTCTGAAATGCTCACCGAGACGCGCGGGACCATCGTCATGAACGCGCTCTTTGACGGCTACATCCCCTACCAGGGTGAGATTCCCCAGCGCCCCACCGGCGCCTTGATCTCTGACCGCCAGGGCTTGACCACCACCTATTCGCTCAACGGATTGCAAGAGCGCGGTATGCTCTTTGTCGGTGCGGGCGTCGAGGTCTACGAAGGCATGATCGTCGGCGAACACTCGCGCGACAACGATCTCGATGTAAACGTGGTGCGTGAAAAGCACATGACCAATATGCGCGCATCCAGTGCCGATGAAGCTATCCGCCTGGTTCCCTATCGCGCCTTGAATCTGGAGCAGGCCATCGAGTTCATCGCCGAGGACGAGATGGTCGAGGTTACTCCCAAGTCGCTCCGCCTGCGCAAAAAAGTCTTGCAGCAGAACAAGCGCCCCAAGCGCTGGGAGAAGAACGCCGAGTAGCCCAACAGGCTTCTTTGTACTCCCCCACGGTCGACATCAACTCACCAAGCATGAAACTCCGGGTGCCCCACCCTCGCCACGCACTTGTTTTTGTGGCTAGGGTGGGAGTTGGCCCAACGCCGCCGCCAACTCGCCAACTCCGTGAAGCAGACGCGAACTTGCCAACTCGCCAGGTCCGCGAAGCGGACGCTAACTCGCTAAATCGATTCCTATCATTCCAGCCAAACCTTCCAATCCGCGCCCGATTGACAGTTCTTCTTCCTCAACACTGCCATTCATTCGTAAAATCTTGTATCGTCTATGCCATCGCGTCAAAGCGCAGATGGATGCCTCTCTCGCTCGCGGTAAAGCTGGAAGTGCTCGCCGAAGCATACGATGCCTCCGCGATAAAGCTGGCTGCAACCAAGCTGCTGGAAGACTGCACATCGCCTGCCGTTGCTGAAAAGCTCGAAGAGAAGCTCGCTTCTTCAATGATGGTGATGCCGCCGGAAGACGAAGCCATATACATAAAGCTGCTGGTGCTTATCCCCGTCCGCGTCGATTCCGTGCTCGCGGCCAGCAGGATCGTGGTGGCCTGAGCGGCCTGCACCTCCGCCTTGACGGGCTTGATCAACGAAACAGGGTTCACGCGTTGCACATTCAATGTGGCGGATGAAATGCCCATGATTTGCATGACGATCTCTCCTCTGCGATTTGAAGTCGAACTCTCCCAAATCGTCTATCGGCAGCCGCACGCCGGACTTTAGATTAATTTTTATAAATTTTCGTAACGCCAGAAACAGATTGATCCGTCGATTGACGCCTTCGATGATCTGCTTGCCTGACGTCAACCTCTGGATTGGGCGATAGACCAGTTCGCGTGCTTGACAATATTTGACAATGCATTATATTGACAAGTATGCGCACTGCCAAAACCATCTCGATTACCCTTTCCCCCGATCTGCTCGTGAAGGCGCAAAAGACTGCCGAGCGCGAAGACCGGACAATCAGTGAACTCTTCCGGGAGGCACTGCGCCGTTACATCACCGCCGATCCGGAGTGGGATGCTCTGCTGCGCCGCACACACTCGACCGGCAAAGCGCTGGGCATCGCCTCTGAGGCGGACGTGGAGCGGTTGTCGGACGAGTTCCGGCAAGAGCGGCTCCAACCCGCAGGCCGCTGATGCGCGTCGTTGCGGACACGAATGTCTTCATCTCCGCATTTATGTTTGGCGGGTTGCCGGGCAAGTTCCTCGATCTCGCACTACGCGGGAAATTCATTCTGGTGACTTCAAGCGCGCTTCTGGATGAGCTGGATGAGAAACTGCGAGGAAAATTTGCGGTTTCCTAGCGCGATGCGTTGGCGATTCCAGAGAAACTCGAAGCCAACGCGGAAGTCGCCGAGCCGGATTTTGAGCTGAATGCGGTTCCTGACGACCCGGACGACAATCGAGTGCTAGAGTGTGCCGTTGCGGGTAAAGCGGAGTTTATCGTCAGCGGGGATAGGCATCTGCTGCGGATCGGCAGTTATGAAGGGGTAGTCATTTCCACGGTCCGGCAGTTCATGGAGACCTGCGGCTTATTGCGGTTGGAGATTTGAACGGCGCATTTCGCAGCGCCCCTACAGGGCGCGACTCTCTGCTGGCTGGCCTTTCCCAGGGTTGCGCTGCGCTCCACCCTGGGCTATTATCGCCCCCTCCCTTCGGGAGGGCCGGGCTGCTCCAGCGGGAGGATCGCGGTTGAGGGTTGTGGGTTCCAAAAGTCCTAAGATCTAGACATTAGTCCACTGAATAATTTACGAGAGAATGCTGCATACTCTTCATCGTCATTCAGAGATTGAATTACAAGTGCTTTCGCCTCTGGATTGACGTCTGCCATTAGGGATAGTACAAACAACTTTTCGATCATCTTTGAGCGGTGACTTCGCAAATCCGGTCTGTTAAGGCCGAATAAATCGATGCTTATTCTTCCTTGTTCGGTCTTATGAAAGACACTTGCGACCTTGCTTATGGTGTCAAAGAAGAAAACTAAGTGCTCTTCTGGTAAGTCATCGCAAGGATTAATTGGAGGACCGCCTTCATCTTGTTCCGGAAATCGGTCTCCCTTATATTCTGAACCATTGCATTTCGCGCAGGCTAGAAAAAGATTGTTCCATACAAACGTGAGACGTCTGAATTTCGTTACTGATTTCGGACGGAAGTGCTCGATATGCCCGTAATCTATATGGACAATCCTACTTTCGCAGTATGCGCACTTTCCATGAAATATATTTACCAATGCTTCCTTGATTGCCTGATTTCGATATTTTGCTTCGGCTTTTCGCCCTTGTTCCTTAGTCGTTGAATTGAGAAGCGCGGCTGTCCAAGCCACCTTTCGGTGTAATAGTATCGTTGGTTCTTCACCTCGCCGTACTCTGATCATTGCAGATGCTTTCCTAAGAAGTTGTCCATTTTTTCCTCCAAAGATCCGGGGGCTGGCGGACCGCCAAATGGGCGTGCTTCCTGAATAAATAATTGCAACTGAACGAAATCTTTCTTTTCTTCTTGGCTTAGGCGGTCATGCTTGGACAACAGACTGTCATATCTGTCAATTTTATCCTGAGTCTGAGGTGAATAAGGTGATATGAGTCCAAAAGCAGGACTACGCAAAATGTAATCAACACTCAAGGCTGATATGTTCTTAACAATCTCAACAATCGCTTTTCCTTCAGACATGGAAAACCGCAGTGTCCTCGCATCTTCACCGGCTCCAGAGGCAATCAAAGGACTGTGTGTTGCAACGATAAATTGAAGATTTGGAAATTGCATCTGCAATAGTTGCGCTATGTCGCGTTGCCAAAGCGGGTGAAGATGTATGTCGAGTTCGTCTATCAGAACGACGCCTTCCTCCAACAATGGGTTAGTTGTCTCAGGAAATGCCTGAATCAATCTCCAAACCAAATCTCCAGAAAGGGCAAGCACACTTCTGTATCCATCACTTAAACTAATCGTTGGAACCTTTGATCCTTTAACATCAAAAAGAATTCTTCCTTCAGGGCTTACGCGGTCAAAGCGCATACCGCCGGGAAGCAAAGCATTGATCGCATTGATGCCCAAATCCATTTGCCGCTTCGCCTCTTTATCTCCTCCATCGCCTTTGGCTATCCGATAATCCAAATAGACCATCCATTGTTCAAATGCTGATAGTGGTTCATCCTCGACAAACTGTGTAAAGAAATTTGTATAACGTGCTTGTGGCTCCAAAGACGGAACAAGAATTTGACTCTTTCTGGTTAATCGGCGGAAGGCTCCATAACCCACGGCAAACCAACCCTTTCCTGTTGAGGTAAGAGCATTGGTACGCAGCCAGGTTAGAGTTTTCTGCGGATTCTCGATGATCCCAGGTTCAGTGTAAATCTTGTTAAAGACAGTAAGCTGCTTATTGCCGACAAGTGAAAAACTATATGCAAAGGATTTTCTGACCTTTTCGGCACCAAACTGACCAGGATCGTGCTCCGACCTATGCACTCTCACACCAATCTTACCGCGAATCGATTCGTCACGAAGCCATCCAACGGGCCTTGGAAGAAGTTTCTGAGCTCCTTCCGGACCAGCGAGCAACAACGCCAAGGATTGCAAAGCTGTACTTTTACCACATCCGTTCGGGCCAAGCAAAGTGATCCATTTCGCTTCCCCAAAGTTAATTGTCTGGGTCTCAAAGCAGCGAATATTCTCTATCGTGAGACTGTCAACTAACATTTACCCCTCCATTCCGAGCACCGACGGCTTTAAGTATTCATTCTATCCCGGAGGGGGGGGCAATTCACAGATTTGTCGTTTGACGCTGAAAAATGGATACCCAGGTCTCGTTTTGAGACCTGGGATCGTTGCGATAGTCTGGCGTTTGAGTTCCGTTACGCCTTGGCTGGCAGGGCAGCGGCCAGCCGCTCCTTAAGCAGTTCGTGGGCGCGGGTGAGGAAATCGTCCAGGGGGAGCTTGCCAGAGTCTACTTCGGCGAGGAGGGCGCGCTGGGCGGCGTACTCTTTGTTCTGGATGCCAGCTTTGGATTGCAGCATGCGCCAAGCCTTGCGGCGCTCGGTGCAGAACATTACCAACTGGCGGCTGAGGGCGTAGCAGGTTGGCTTTCCGGCTTCGTCATAGACCGTGATGGTCGTGCCGAAGTCGGGAATGAAGGCGCGGTGGGCGGGGTTGAGGTAGTGACGATAGACGACGTCCTGCTGCGTGATGCGGACGAGCATATTGTCGAGCGGGATCAGCTTGGCCGCGGCTTCGGGCTTGATCTTCTTGAGGTGGTTGCGGAAGCGGGCTTCGGTGGTGCACCAGTGGGCGACGGTGTAGCGGCGCAGCTCGCCGGTGGCCTTGTCCTTGCTCTCGTACCAGTCGAGATCGATCGACGGGTTGCCCTTGAGGTCGAGGGCTTCTTGGTACGTTTCGCCCAGCCGTGGGTTGAAGACGAACTCCGGCACGCCGCGCGAGTCGCGGACGCGCTGGGCCTGATGGAGGGCCATGTCGTCGGCCACGCCGTGCTCCGGCTGGCAGGTGGTGAAGGCTTGGATAAACAGAGTCCCGCGATACTCCAGGCCGTCCAGGATGGCGCGGTAGAGCTTGGGGGCGTTAGCCATGGAGACTTGCGCGACAAACGGTGAGCCGTGACCGGCGAGGAAGGTTTCGGCGACGGTCTTCTTCTCCGTGCTTTTGCCCTGTGTGGCCGCGCCAAAGACGTTCATGTCGTTGCCGCCGAGCATGGGGGTCGAGTCGCTGTTCTGTCCGCCGGTGTTCGAGTAGACCTGCGTGTCGAGCATCAGAACCTTGACGTTGGGCCGGTTCTGCAGCATCACCTTGCTCATGTTTTGATAGCCGATGTCGCCCATGCCGCCATCGCCGCCCACCGCCCAAACCTTGGGCAGTTCGACGATCTCCTGATCGGTCATCAGCGCATCGGTGAAGTGCGAGAGGTTGTAATACTCCTGCGCGTCGATGACGTTCTCGTCGCGCGTAAGCAGGATGTCGGCGAGGCGTTCAGGGATGACGGAGCGGCGGGCGTGATCGACGATAAAGCTCTCGCCCATCAGCCAGCCAACGGTGACGCCGTCCTGGAAGAGCGAATTCATCCAGGGGTAGGGGTGGGGGTTGTTGGGCGCGCTGGAGCCGTAGACGGTGTTGCAGCCGGTGTGCGCGGCCATGGCCATCACGCTCATGCCGTTGGCGAGGCGGCCATCCACGGCTTGCAGATTCTTGTGATTGAAGGCCTCGGTCAGCAGCACGGCGGCAAGGGCCTCAACCAGTTCGCCGTCGCTGATGGGACCGTACTTCAGCTCATGCGCAGCGATGCGGGCTTTGGTGTCGGCCTCGTCCTCGCCGCCCAGGCCGAGAATCAAGTGCGCGATGGCCTGACGAAGCAGATCGTACTCAGCCTGATTGCGCACGCGCAGCACAGCCAGCCGGGCAACGCCGCGCTTTTCCAGATCGCCCGCCTTGTTGAGGAAGCGGTCGCTTTTGGCGTGGTAAACGGGGCGCATATACGCCTCGGTAACTGCGGCGATGGAGCGCAGAACACTCTTCTCTCCGCAACCCGCGCAGGCGCCGTCGCCGGCCACCAGCGCGTCGTAGGTCGAGCGCACCATCAGCATATTGCGCAGCGTGGCCGTCTTGGAGTCGGCGGGATTGGCCGCGTTGTAAAGTCCCAGGTACTTCTGCGTGGTGTCCGGTAGCAGATCCAGGAAGGCCGTGCCGGTGTTGTGTTTGGCGTTGACCTCTGCGGTCTCAGGAACCATCTTGAGGGCCTGGTGATCGCCGCAGGCCGTCACGCAGGCCGCGCAGCCTTTGCAAAGGTCGCTGACAAAGATCGAGAAGATTCCGCCGGAACCGGGGGCTTTGCGCTCAGGCGACGAGAAGATCGCCGTCACCTTCTGATAAGCCATCGGAACCTTGTCCAGAATCTCAAAGAATTGCTGCTTGGCCTTTGCAGAGAAGCCGTCGACAGAATCCGTGACCTCGCGCAAGATGGTCTGCAAGGGCGTACCGGTCTTGCTCTCAGCCACCATCCGCGGACGGGCCAAGCGCTCGATCTCCGGCAGCGCGGCCAGCAGTTTGGCGCGGTCGGCGGCGTTGGCCACATAATAGGAGACGGCCGTCGTAAGCAGGGTGCTCAAATCCTGCGAGGTGTTGGGCAGCGCCGTGTCCGGGCAAACGGAGATGCACTCCATACACTGTGTACAATTTTCCGCAATGTAGAGTGGAGTTTCGCGGCGAGCCACATACTTGGAGGCCGTGTCACCGGTGGCGGCGGCAATCAGGCCCATCGCGGCCAGCGGCGTTGATGGCTGGTTATAGCCGAAGCTCGCACGGAACTCGGCGTCGAAGCCGGCAATGCTGGCCAGCGGCGTGCGCGCGGCCTGACCCGCAGGCAAAGCGTGCGAGCGGCAACCCGTCCCGCAGCCACCGCCTGCTGTCGTCAGTTCCAGAATCGGCAGCAGCGCATGGCCGCGCAGGCTGGAGTGATCGGCCGCGGTGAGCGCGCCAATTTCAATCTCTTTCACCTGATTGAAGCCTTGCAGCATCACTTCCATATTCGACTGCACCACGGCCTCGCCCAGCTTGCCGAACTTCTTCACGTACTGCTTTTCGACGACAGCGTGATACTGATCCTGCGTAATGCCGAATTCATTCAGCAGCGTGCTGACGCGGAAGAATGCGCCGAGGAAGGCGTTGCCCTGCATACGCAGTTGCAAGTCGCCGCGGTCGGTGGCTTTTTTGGCAATCTCAAAACCCGGCAGCGTAAAGACGCGAATCTTCTTCTCGATAATCTGTTTGCGCGCCCAAATCGGCAGTTGCTCCCAGGCCTGCACGCCCTCCTGATCCGACTCCCAAACCAGCGAACCGCCCTCGGCCATGCCGTCCAGCGGGTTGGTGTGAGTGAATGCCTTGGGGTCGCAGCACAGAACCACCGTCACATGGCGCAGATCGCAGTTGACGCGGATGCGATCCTTGGCGGCCACCATAAAGTAGCTGGTCGGCGCGCCTTTCTTCTCCGAGCCGTACTTGGGATTGGCGCTGACGTGGATCACTTCCTTGGGATTGCCCAGCGCGTCCCGTTCGCCGTCGCGTTCAAAGATCAGGTCGTTCAGATCGCCGAGGATGGCGCCGAGATTCTTGCCCGTGGTGATGGCGCCCCAGCCGCCGATGGAGTGGAAGCGCACTGCAACCGCGCCTTCGGGCAGCAGCGAGGGCGTCTCGTCGCCGACCACCGCGTATGGATGGTCGATGCCCAGAACGAAGAAGGAGACGCCCTCCGCAGCCGTCTTGCCGTCTTTGCGGGCGCGTCCGGCGGTGGCGTATTCGTATGCGCCGAGGATATGCTCAGGGCGGAAGTCGCGCGAGCCCAGGCCGTAGCTGCCGCCAAAGATCCTAGGCACCTCAGCCAACGTAACGGCGGGCAGGCCTTCAGTAGATTGCACGGCCTTCGAAAAGGCGGTGCGAATGTCGCGGCCTAGCGGATTGTCGCCGGCCAGCGGCTCGTCGGTCCGCTCCAGAATGATGACGTTCTTCTTGCCCTTAAGCGCGGACAGAATTGCCGCCTCCGGGAAGGGGCGAATCACATTCACGTGGATCGAGCCGACGCGGGCCCCGCGCGTCTCGCGCAGATAATCCACCGCGGCCTCGATGTTTTCCGCCGCCGAGCCAAGCGAGACAAAGACCGTCTCCGCGTCGTCCACCTTGTATTCGCTGATCAGTCCGTAGCGCCGCCCAGTGAGCAGGCCGAATTGCAGATAAGCATCTTCCAGGAACTCCAGAATCGGCTCGGCAAAGTTATTGCGCCGCGCAATCACGCCATTCATGTAGTGTTCCTGATTCTGTACCGGCCCCAGCAGCACCGGGTTGGTCAGGTCCATCATCTTGGGAACGCGTCGCCGCGTGGGCCCAAAGAGCGCGCGCTGCGCGTCAGTGGGGCACTCGATAATGTCCGCAGGCGAGCCGAGGAACTCGCGGATCAGCCCGGATTCATGCTTATAGAAGGTTCGCTCCAAATGGCTGGTGAGAAAGCCGTCCATGATGTTCATGCCGGGGGTCAGCGCCTGCTCGGTCACGCGGCGCAGAATCAGCGCCTGATCGGCGGCCTGCTGCGCGTCTTTGCCGAAGAGCATGATCCAGCCTGTGTCCAGCGCGCCATAAATGTCGTCGTGGCCGCAATGCACATTCAGCGCGTGCTTGGTCAGCGCCCGCGCGCCCACCTCCAGCACCATCGTCGAGGCCTTGCCGGGAGCGTGATAGTACTGCTCCACGCCGTAAACCACGCCCTGGCCGCTGGTAAAGTTGACCACCCGCTTGCCGCAGACCGAGTGGGCAATCGCGCCGCCCTGGGCCGCGTGCTCGCCCTCCGTCTCAATGGCGATGGTGTTCTGTCCAAAGGCGTTCAAGTGGCCCTCGGCATACGCTTGCTGAAAGAGCTCGCCGCCCTCGGTGGAGGGCGTAATCGGATAAAAAACGCCGGCGTCACAGATGCGCGTCTCGGTATGGTACGAGACCAGCTGATTTCCATTTGCGGTTACCCGTATGCCGGGATAGCGAGCAGCAGTCATGAATTCCTCTCTTTTCGTCTCATGCTTGATTAGATTCGCGCAATGCGCCGGAGGGTTCGTGAATCAAGGGAGTGCTCTCCCATCGAACCCGCGCCACAATTCGTTGCAGTCTTTCGCCGGAGCGCCTCTCAGGCCGTCCAGTCCGTGTGCCTGTGCAAGTGCAGAAGCCGGGGTGAAGACGAGGGAGCCCAAGGGGGAGCGCGCCTCGAAAGTTCGGCCTGTATACAAGTATGCGCCCTCCGACAGGAGACATCGTCCCACTCCTTGGGACAAAGCACGCCCAAGTCATTTCGCCTCGGGTAAAAAAGCCGGGATGCATGAACCATTCCAGCGGTCCACTGGCCTTCGATCAACTGCGGGAGTTGAAAAATTGGTTGGCCAATGCCCCCGCGAACCGGCCAACTCGCGATCTCTGCGCAGCAGACGCCAACCTGCCAATTCTTCAAAACAACCCTCGGAGCATCTCTCCCTGAAAGGTCAAATCACAGTGAGATGGAAAAAGCCAATTTCAGCACCGCTTCCTCAAACCAAAGCCACCAGGTTCTCCACGCTCCGCTCCTTCATCTTCTGATAAAGGCCCGCTACGGCATACTTTTTGAAGTGCTCGGACTGGTGGTGCGCGGCCTGCGCCTTGGCATCCACATACTGCTCATAGATAAGCACCGTGTCCGGGTCATCTTCCACATGATGGGGAATGTAGTTCACGCAGCCCGACTCCTGGCGTGAGGCGAGGGCCAGCACCCGCAGCGTCTCCACCACATCCTCGCGATCTTCTGCGGCAAACTTCAGCCGTACAACAAAACTGATCATAGGGAAATTGTATCGTGAAGCTCCCGCCGCAGCCCGAAACTCCGCCAAAGCCGCGCGCCAGGTTTTCTTTGCGGAACAGATGAATCAAATCCGGGAACGGAGGTACGACTCACTCAAGCGGCAACTTTGCCGGCAGCGATGGGCAGGGCCACCAGGCGTACGCCGAGCGCTGCGCAGACGCGATTCACGGTATCAAAGCGCGGCGCGCTGTTGGGCCGAAGGGCTTTATAGAGAGCTTCGCGGGTAATTCCGGCCGCCTTGGCGATCTCCGTCATGCCGCGTGAGCGTGCAATGTCTCCCAGCGCTGAAGCCAACAGAGCCGCGTCATTCGCCTCCAAAATTCCGGTCAGAAAGACAGCGATGCTCTCTTCATCGTTCAGGTACTGCGCGGGGTCGAATTCAGGCAGGTCGTCCACTTGAATGGTTTTGCTCATTTTGATCTTTTTCGCCGAGTTGAAGTGTAGTCGAACGATTACAGATTGTCAAGCAAAAATCTGGGACACTCATTTCTTCGGAGGCGGACCGAGATTGACTACACGCCAAAAAGATAAAAGTCAAAGCACTCAAACTCGAAGAGATGCGGGTGCCCCTCCTTTCGCGCACTTTGCGAAAGAATGGGAACCACAAACCTCAACCAACTGGTTTTTCTGATCTCTGATCCCAGCAAAGTGCTCCAGGTTCCCTGAGTTGGCAAAACATTTTTTGCGAGCGATCAGCGAGCGTTTGGCTGCACCGCAAGTGCCCAGGGGTTCACCACCGACGCCGCAATCTCCTCGAAGTGCCTGACGTTGCGCGTGGCGAGTTTTGCGTGCTGGGCAAGTACGATTCCCGCGATCATGGTATCGCGCAACTCACCGGGACGGCCTCTTCTCTGTCTCTCCGCAGCCAATTCCGCCGAACGCCGCGCCGCTGCCTCGTCGTAGCCCGCGATTCGCT
>Ga0181520_10006745_pt1 | contig 17333 bp, 13 predicted proteins | sample PEATcosm2014_Bin_29_FD_132451 | JGI IMG/M metagenome (GOLD analysis project Ga0181520, IMG submission 132451) | Peatland microbial communities from MTU Mesocosm Facility, Houghton, MI, USA - PEATcosm2014_Bin02_30_metaG | ecosystem: Environmental > Terrestrial > Soil > Wetlands > Peat | place... | reverse complement strand
TCATTCAATCAGATCATAAAGGTTTAGATATAATTGACGCCCCAGGAAAATATTTATTACCTGGAGTAATTGATGACCATGTGCATTTCAGGGAACCGGGCCTTACACATAAAGCCGATATTTATACCGAATCAAAAGCTGCGGTAGCCGGTGGTGTAACATCTTATATGGAAATGCCCAACACTGTTCCAAATACAACCACAGTTGATTTATTAGAAGAAAAGTTTAAGCTGGCATCTGAAAGATCCCTTGCTAATTATTCATTTTATATCGGAGCTACGAATGAGAATATAGAGGAACTTAAAAAGATAAATAACAAAGACGCCTGTGGAATTAAACTGTTTATGGGTTCCTCAACAGGAAATATGCTGGTAAGCGAAAAGGATACTCTCAAGCAAATATTTTCACTAAACAGTTTGATTGCCGTTCACTGCGAAGATGAGAAAACAATTAAAGAGAATCTTGAAAAACAAAAAACCCTCTATGGCGATAACATTCCCATAGCTTCCCATCCTCTTATCAGGAGTGCAGAGGCTTGTTTTAAATCGTCTTCCTATGCGGTTTCATTTGCTTTAAAATATAATACTCGTCTGCATTTGTTGCATTTGTCTTCGTCTGACGAAATGGTTCTACTGGAAAATTCTCTTCCTATTGAAAAGAAAAAGATTACTGCAGAGGTTTGTGTTCATCACCTTTGGTTTACTAATATGGATTACCAAACAAAAGGAAATCTGATTAAACTAAATCCTGCCATCAAATCAATGGATGATCGCGATGCTTTATGGCAGGCATTAATAGACAATCGTATTGATGTTATTGCTACAGATCATTCACCTCATACATTTGAAGAAAAGAACAACATGTATTTGAAAGCTCCTTCGGGCGCGCCTTTTGTACAACATTCGCTTGTTGCCATGCTTGAAATGTATCATCAAAAAAAGATCACTTTGGAAACTATTGTAAATAAAATGTGCCATGCTCCTGCAAAATGTTTTAATATCAATAAGCGCGGGTTTATTCGTGCAGGCTACTTTGCCGACCTTGTTCTGGTTGATTTGAATAGCCCATGGATAGTGAATAAAACGAACATCCTTTCAAAATGCAATTGGTCGCCATTTGAGGGTGATAGATTTTATTCCTGTGTTACCCACACTTTTGTGAATGGCAATCTTGTATTTGAAAACGGCAAGCTTAATGAAAAGGCAAAAGGAATGCGCTTGCAGTTTAACAGGGATTAAGTATTTTTGCGCCACATGAAAAAAGCCTTTTATATATTTTCAATTATTCTTTTTGCGCTGGTTGTCTTCTCCTGCCATAAACACGGGGATACGAAAACTTCCCGTCCATCCGACCTTGTTTCTGCTGATGAAATGCGAAAGATAATGGTTGATGTTTTCCTGGCTGAAGTTGCCATTACTTCAAACAACACAAATAACTGGAATGCCGCACAAAGCACATGGCATTATTATAATTATGTTTTTAAAAAGCATAATATTACCTATGAGCAGTTCCAGCATAATTATGCCTATTATTCCTCCGATACCAAGAAGATGACGCAAATTATGACCAACGTTATTGACGACCTGAGCCAATTGCAGAGTAAAGTGAAGAATGAATAAAAAATATTCCATTCCATATATCCTATTTCTATTTGTTAAAATATCCTAAAGTCTGCAAAGTCAATTCGCGGGGCGTTCACATTTTAGTAAATTTGCATCATAATTCCGGTAACCATGTCAATCAAAGTAAATAATATCACCAAGATATACGGCAGGCAGAAGGCGCTTGATGATGTGTCGTTCAACATAACTGCGGGTGAAATCGTAGGGCTTGTTGGTCCTAACGGTGCAGGCAAATCAACCATGATGAAGATCATTACCTGTTATCTGCCGCAAACGTCGGGCGAAGCATCGGTATGCGGTTTTGATGTGGTGGAGCAGTCAATTGATGTGCGCAAAAAGGTTGGTTACCTGCCCGAGCACAACCCGCTTTACCTTGATATGTATGTGCGCGAGTACCTTGAATTTATTTCGGGCATACATAAGCTGGGCAGTAATTCCAAAAAGCGTATTGATGAGATGATAGATATTACCGGACTGGAAGTGGAACGTAAAAAGAAGATAGGCGCTTTATCAAAAGGTTTTCGTCAAAGGGTGGGACTGGCGCAGGCGCTTATTCATAACCCCGAAGTATTGGTTCTTGATGAACCCACCTCTGGTCTCGATCCTAACCAAATTGTTGAAATCCGCAACTTAATTAAGAAAATAGGCAAGGAAAAAACGGTTCTTTTCTCCACCCATATCATGCAGGAAGTGGAAGCCATATGCGATAAAGTGATTGTTATTGATAATGGTAAAATTGTTGCCAACAAAACCACTGTTGAAATGCATCATACGGATAAGGATTATCAAAATGTTTCGGTTGAATTTGAATCGAAAGTGAATGCAAATCTGCTGAAACAGATAGAGGGAGTTGTAGAAGTGATTTGCGTGAAAGGAAATTTGTGGAGTATTAAAGCCGAGCAGGGAAAAGATATACGCCCCGAAATATTCAAGTTTGCCGTAAAGCACAATATCACCGTGCTTTCGATGAATCTGGAGGAGCAAACCCTTGAGGAAACATTCCACCAGTTGACAAAAAGTAAATGAATTATTTTGTAATTAAAAGGACTAAAGTCCTTAATTAATAATGGTTTTTGTTGTAACCCCAGACTTAAGTCTGGGGTTAATAAAATCATAATAAGGGTAAGGGCTTCAGCCCTGAAAAGAAACAGTTTATTAACTGATATTACACACCAATGATTTAATCCTGCTTTTAAGTGAGATTCCTCACTTCGTTCGGAATGACAACAAAAATATTGTTAAAAGGAGGGAGCGAGAAAGCGCCCGCTTTATGCGGGCGCTTTCTCGCTCCCTCTTACGCATCATGAACATTATGTCATTCCGAATGGAACGAAGTGAAATGAGGAATCTAAAAACAATAAATATTTTTTTGCATAAAGACCTTTATTAATAAAAAGTAAATGAAATATTTTGCAGGATTAAGTTAATTATTTAATTTCGCATCCTCTTTGTGGAAAGATTTGATTGATTGCAACCACGTGAAAAAATGCTAAAACAATAGTTTTAGCCCTTCTGTCATCTCTTCTCAAAGCGAACATTAATAAGCAGTTTAATAAATCGTAATTCATAATAATAAGTTTAATTCATAAATCAAAAATCGTAAATCTTAAATCATATGGGATATTTATTCACATCAGAATCAGTATCTGAAGGGCATCCAGATAAAGTTGCCGACCAGATATCAGACGCATTAGTTGATGCATTTATTGCAGCCGACCCCGACTCAAAAGTTGCCTGTGAAACACTTGTTACAACAGGTTTGGTGGTTTGCAGCGGCGAAGTAAGGACAAGCGGATATGTTGATGTCCAGAAAATTGCAAGGGCAGTGGTTGAAAAGATAGGCTATACCAATGCCGATTATAAATTTGAAGCTGAATCGTGCGGAGTTATTTCCACTATTCACGAACAGTCGGACGATATTTTCATGGGCGTTGACCGCGGAAGCATTGAAAGCCAGGGAGCCGGCGACCAGGGTATGATGTTCGGCTATGCTTCAAGGGAAATGGATAATTTTATGCCTTTGCCAATTGAATTGGCTCATATCCTGCTGCAGGAACTTGCCGCTATCCGCAAAGAAGGCAAGGTAATGAAATATTTACGCCCCGATTCAAAATCGCAGGTAACTGTTGAATACAACGATAACGGAAAACCTGAAAGAATTGACACTATCGTAATTTCAACCCAGCATGATGAATTTGTAAAGCCAAAGGATAATTCGCATAAGGCTGTTGCGGCTGCCGATAAAGCCATGCAGGAAAAAATCAAAGAAGATGTTCAGAAGATATTAATTCCAAGAGTATTGAAAACTCTTCCTGCTAACATCAAAAAGCTTTTCAATAATAAAATAACGCTGCATGTAAACCCAACCGGCAAATTTGTTATCGGAGGCCCTCACGGAGATACAGGCTTAACGGGAAGAAAAATTATTGTTGATACTTATGGCGGTAAAGGCGCTCACGGTGGTGGTGCATTCTCAGGGAAAGATCCTTCAAAAGTTGACAGGTCTGCGGCGTATGCCACGCGTCATGTTGCTAAGAATCTTGTTGCCGCAGGCGTTGCCGACGAAGTACTGGTGCAGGTTGCTTATGCCATTGGCGTTGCGAAACCGGTAGGTTTATATGTTACCACTTATGGAACATGCAAAGTGAAAGATAAAAAAGGCAAGGTTATTACGGATGGCGAAATAGCAAAACGTATAGAAAACATTTTCGATATGCGTCCGGGAGCTATCATTAATCGTTTCGGTTTAAAGAATCCTATATTCCTTGCAACAGCTACTTACGGGCATTTTGGAAGAGATACTTTCAAACGTAAAGTATTGGTTGGCAATAATGGAAAACAAACCATGAAAGAAGTTGAATTCTTTGCATGGGAAAAGCTTGACTATGTAGATAAGATCAAAAAAGAATTCGGATTGAAATAAAAAAGAAAGCCCCAATAACGGGGCTTTTTTTAATGCTGTGTGATCAGTTTTTTCGTTACTATCAGTTTGTCATTTACAATGAAACTGTATAGGTAAACACCCTCATTCAGATCGCTTGTATTAACAGTTAATATGCCTTCGTTAGCAATATTAATTTCTTTTACTTTAGAGCCTAAAATATTAGAAATAACAAGTTTTACATTACCAGAATAATTTGGGATTGAACAATTAAAGGAAGTAAAATTTGCAGCAGGATTCGGATAAGGGTTTGAAATCTCGGCATTCAGAGAAGAAATTTCTTTAATACCGGTTGGTGTTGCATGATAGTGCACAACTATCCAGGCCGAATCATTAACATTGCTTATATTAAAGAACACAAATGTTACAATGCTTTCACCTATGTTATCATTGGAATTATAATGCCCTACGAATGAAGAATCAATGGCATTAATATTAATTGTATCTGACTGCGGTGTTGTGAATGTGGTGGGGGGATAGCAGGCGGTGCCAAAACACATAGCCACAGTAGCTCCGGAAATAAGGCTGTCCTGTATCTTCTTTGCTTTGACTTCTATCTTTCTTGAAGAAATATTTTTTAAATGGATGCCGGAAAATGCCATTGACTGCGCCGTGTCGCCCCATACATTGAATATTTGTCCGTTGGATACAATGCCGGTATCAGTTGATAGCTGGATACTCTGTGCCATTGCAAATGAAGCGAACAAACAGGCACATATAACCGGAAGAAAATGTAGAAATTTTTTCATATCTGAAAGGTTTTAGATTTTAAAAGACAAAAGTAAACTTTTTGCAAATTTAAATCAAATAAAAGTTCAATTTTATTAATTCTTTTTTCTTTTTCTGAAAAAAGAATTCAGGCAGGACTTTTTCACAATATCGTTAGAATAATTCAACAAAATATCTTAATTCACATACAACCATTTCATAAGATTAGCAACACTTACAAATAGTTGGAAACTTTAAATGAAATTGCCAGAACAATTCTTTTTCATATATTTGTTAAACCAATTAAAAAACCCGAATCCATATTTGCGACTTAATTAAATTTGTAACATTCAAACATAAAAAACTTGAAAAAGATTTTATTTGTATTATTTATTTCAGCACCGGCGATGTTGTTGCCCTGTAATGGAATAGCTCAATTAGTAAATGGCAGTTATAGTCCGAATTTTGTTATGAAGGATATTAACAACAATGTTCAAAATCTATATAGTTATCTAAATGCAGGGAAACCTGTTCTTGTTGATATTTCAGCTTCATGGTGCCCTAATTGCTGGCAGTTTCATGAAACACATGCATTAGATACCTTTTATACTCACCATGGTCCCACAGGAGATAATACATCAATGGTGCTTTTTATTGAAGGGGATCAAAGTTCACTTGCCTGTCTTGAAGGCTCTACAGGAGTTTCTCCTTGCGGAGATGGAGGACAACCAACACAAGGAAACTGGGTTGCCGGTACTAAATATCCTGAGATACTTACTATATCGCCTAACAGCGACTCTGTAATTGCAAATTATAATACCACTTATTTCCCTTATATTTTCATTGTTTGTCCTAGCAGGAAATTTCTTCTGCTCGACTGGCAAACCGCAGATATCCAAATGTTAGATTCAACAGTTTTAACTTGCCCTTCGCCATCTACAGCTACACTTGATGCAGCGGTTTACGGTGCTAGTATGCCAGCCGGGATGTGCGGAGGAAGCTTTACCCCAACCTTCACGCTTCAGAATTACGGAAGCACAACCTTAACTTCTTGTTCTGTTATTACATCACTTGATGGAACTGTTCAAAGCACAACCCCCTGGACGGGCTCTCTGGCTGAGTATGCAATTGCAAATGTATCCATTCCTGCCATTACAATAAATACCACCGGAACTCATTATTTGAATTTCAATATTACTGCTCCAAACGGCGGAACCGATATGAATTTGTCCAATGATACGCTGACAATTCCATTTACTGCCGACATGGCTACTGTTAGTGTTCCTTTTGTTGAAGGATTTACATCTGCAACATTTCCTCCTGCAGGTTGGACACTCAAAAACTTTACTGCTGATGGCTCTTCATGGTCTTTATCAACATGGGCGGGTGGTTTTGGAAACAGCACATCTTCTGCATATATGAAGTTTTTCAGTTTTGCTGTCGGAGATGTTTGTGATATGATGACTCTTCCGGTTGATTTTAGTTCAGTGATAAATCCAATAATGACATTTAGCCTTGCCTATGAACGTTATGCTATTTCAGGTCAAAACGATACACTGCAGGTATTGATTTCAACAGATTGCGGAACTACATGGAACAAAGTGTATAATAAATATGGAGCCAGTTTATCAACTGTAGGCAGCAGCATTACTACCAGTGAATTTAAACCAACCGCAGCACAGTGGAGATCAGATACTGTTAATCTGAGCGCCTTTGCAGGACAATCAAAAGTATTTATAAAATTCAGAGGAATAAGCGATTATGGCAATGACTGCTATGTGGATGATATTAATATCTGTCAATCTACTGTTGGAATAAAAGGAATAACTAACCCTGTTAATTACCTCGATGTTTTCCCTAATCCGTTCAGCAACAAAACAAATGTTGAATTTTCCTTAGTAAAAGCTGAAACAGCTTCATTTGGAGTATATAACCTTATAGGTGAAGAAGTTTTGTCAGTTAATGAAACTACCTACAGTGCTGGAACACATACTGTAGTTCTTAATGCCAGCGATTTATGCCAGGGAATATATTTACTTAATGTTATTATAGGCAGTCAGAAATTTATACAAAAGCTAACCGTAAAATAAATGGTATTTATTTATATGTTTACTAAATCGATTAAAAAATAATATTTGTTATTTAATTAAATTTGCTAATTTTGTATTTAATATAAACTTAAAAAAAGGAAAACTATGAAAAAAATCTTACTGATTACGCTTATTGCAACATCACTGGTATTGATGTTTACGCAAGGAAAAGCCCAATTAGCCGATGGCGCTTACTGCCCGAATTTCATTATGAAAGACATTAGCGGGAATACTCAGAATCTTTACAGTTACACCAATGCCGGAAAGGCTGTTATAGTTGATATTTCGGCTGTATGGTGACCGTATTGCTGGTCGTATCATGAAACACACGATCTGGATACATTTTATACTCACGAAGGTCCTTCTGGCAGTGACTCAGCTATGGTTCTTTTTATTGAAGGGAATGAAAGCTCACTTGCTTGTCTGGAAGGTACGGGTTCTTCATGTGGATTAAATGGAGAAGCTACAGCAGGAAACTGGGTTAGCGGTACCCTATACCCGATGATGCTAACAGTTTCACCAAATAACGATTCGGTTGATATTAATTATAATTTAACTTATTTCCCAACTATTTTCATGGTTTGTCCCAACAGGACATTTGTAAACCTATATCCCACCTCAACTGGCTATCTGGCAGTTTCTCCACATCAGCTTGATTCAGCAATTAAAACCTGCCCCTGTGCAGGAACTAATTCATTGGATGCTGCAATTTTTAATGCAGGTATGCCATCACCGGGAATGTGCGGAGGAAGCTTTACTCCAACGTTCATGCTTCAGAATTATGGCACTACTACTCTAACTTCTTGTTCAGTAGTTGTAAGCCTTGATGGTACTGTTCAAAGCACTACTCCCTGGACAGGTTCCCTTACACAATATGCAACTGCGGCTGTTACCATTCCGGCAATGACCATAAATACTGGCGGAATACATTATGTGAAATTCGATGTTACAGCTCCAAACGGAGGAACCGATCAGAATTTAGCCAATGATACAATTACTGTTCCATTTACTGCCGATATGGCTCCTGTTACGGTACCTTTAGTTCAGGGATTTGAATCTGCAACATTCCCTCCTGCTGGTTGGGTTCTTAATAATCCGGGCGCAGGTAATACTTATTCGTGGGCATTGGCCGGGGTAGGCGGTTTTGGAAACAGCTCGCAATCGGCATATATTGATTTTTATAATATTACTGCAGGTAATATAAACGAAATGATGCCCCCCCCGGTTGATCTAAGTTCAGTAATAAATCCGATTATGACCTTTAGTGTGGCTTATGAACAATATTTCGCTTCTTATGTTGATTCGTTAGATGTATTGGTTTCAGATGATTGCGGAACGACATGGAAAGAAGTTTATAATAAATATGGCACAACCTTGTCAACGGTTGGCAGCAGCGTTACAACTAATGAATTTGAACCCACTTCAACACAGTGGAGGTCGGATACAGTTAATTTAAGCGCCTACACAGGTCAATCAAAAGTATTCATAAAATTCAGAGGAATAAGCGGTTATGGCAATGACTGCTATGTTGATGATATTAATATTGCACAGGGAGTAGTTGGAATTAAGGAAATTGCCAATCCTGTTAATTACATGAATGTATTCCCTAATCCGTCAAGCAACAGAACCAATGTTGAATTTTCACTACTAACATCTGAAAAAGCTACATTTGGCGTATATGACCTTATCGGGAATAAAATATTATCTATAGATGAAACTACTTACAGTGCAGGTTCACATATGGTAATTTTTAACGATAACGATTTAAGCCAGGGAGTATATTTCCTCAAAGCTACAATCGGTGATCAGAAATTCACTCAAAAATTAACAATAGTTAAATAATTAAGCTATTAAATTAAAGTCAGCAATATGGAACAATTTTTGTTCTTTTATTGCTGACTTTTTTAATTTTCTCTTATGAAAAAACTTATACTGTCAGTTTCGCTTATTCTGCTCGGGTTTTCTGTTGTGTATTCGCAGGATACTGCAAGCACAAAATTATTAACTAAGAAATTCAAGTTTCCTTCTGTTGATGTGAAAACCCTTGATGGCAAAACATTCAATACTTCCCAGCTTTCAAATAATGGCAAACCTATTATTGTGAGTTTCTGGGCAATGTGGTGCACTAACTGCATAAAAGAACTGAAAGCGATACAGGACGTTTATCCCGACTGGCAGTCGGAAACTGGCGTAAAGCTTATAGCTGTTTCTATAGATGATTCCAAAAGCGTGGATAAGGTAAAACCTTTTGTTAACGGAAAAAACTGGGATTATGATGTTTATCTCGATCAAAATAAAGACCTTTACCGCGCATTAAATATTAACCAGATTCCTCATACTTTTGTTATTAATGGAAATGGTGATGTGGTATGGCAGCATGTAACATATACCGAAGGGGCTGAAAGCGACCTGTATAATATAGTTAAGAAAGTTGCCGCAGGAAAGGACGTTTCGCAATAAATGATAATTTAATTCTTGCATAAATTGATTTCTGCAATTAAGTTCATTACAAACAGGTTAATTCTTTTAATCTGCTTCTTTCCTTTTATATCCGAATCGCAGAATTTTACAAATGCTGGGCAGATCCATGGCAGCTTTGAAATGGATGCCCAGTATTATATGAAAGATTCTCTTATCGGCGCTCCCGATGTTCCACAGAAAATGCTGATGAACGCTTTTGCAAACATTCTGTATACCAATGGTAATTTTTCGGCAGGCGTTAGATATGAAAGCTATCAGGATGTTTTGCAGGGCTATGACTCAAGAAATGTTGGAAATGGCATTCCATATAAATTCATCTCTTATAAATCGGATGAGTTAGAAGTTACCGTTGGCAATTTTTATGAGCAGTTCGGAAATGGGCTTGTACTTAGGTTGTATCAGGACTGGAGTCTTGGCGTGGATAATTCCGTTGAGGGGGTGAAAGTGGTTTATAAGCCATTTAAAGGAGTAACCATAAAAGCTCTTGCTGGCACACAGCGTTTTTTCTTTGAACAGGGGCCGGGTATTGTAAGGGCAGCTGACGGGGAATTCTACCTGAATGATATATTCAAAGGTTTGGAGAATAAGAAAACCAAGATCACGGTGGGGGGAAGCGTAGTAAGTAAGTACCAGGATAAGTCAGATCCTGTTTATAATCTTCCTGCTAATGTGGCTGCTTTTGATGGCAGGGCGAATATTGTTTGCGGGAAAATAAATTTTGTGAGCGAGTATGCGTATAAAGTGAATGACCCTTCTTTATTAAACAATTATATATATAAACCAGGTGATGCACTTTATACTTCTGCTACATTCTCGCAGAAAGGACTTGGCATCTCGGTATCTGCTGACCGCATTGATAATATGGGGTTCCAGTCGGACAGAACCGCAACGGGGAATGTGCTTTATATTAATTATCTGCCATCTCTTCCAACAGAACACACTTATCAATTAGAGGCCATGTACCCTTATGCAACTCAGCCAAACGGTGAAATGGGCGAGCAGGGAACAATTTCATATAATATTAAAAGAAATACAGCTCTTGGCGGCAGGTATGGAACAGATGTAACAGTGAATTATTCCAGAGTGTCGTCTATTGATATGGAAGCAGTGAATGATACCACTCCCATTGGTGAAAACGGAACGCTTGGTTACAAGTCTGATTTCTCCAAGTTTGGAAAGGAATTGTATTACGATGATTTCAATGTTGAGATCGACCATAAATTCTCTCAAAGATTCAAAGCAGATCTTTCATATATGTATCAAACATATAACAAGGAAATTATTCAGGGCCACCCGCCAACCATTTATGCACATATCGGTGTTCTTGACCTTACGTATAAACTGAAAGAAAAGAAATCGTTTCAACTGGAGCTTCAGCATTTATATACCAGGGAAGAAAATGGTAGCTGGGCAATGGCAATGCTTCAATATACTATAGCCCCTAAGTGGTTCTTTGCTGTAAGCGATATGTATAATTACGGCAACAGCGATGATGTAATGCGAATTAATTATTATAATGCTACGTTTGGGTTCATTAAAAACACCAACCGCATAGCTATTGGCTGGGGAAAACAGCGTGCCGGTATTTTCTGCGTGGGCGGTGTTTGCAGGTATGTGCCGGCATCAAATGGTTTTTCGTTATCAATTATGAGTAGTTTCTAAATAACAGTATTTAAGAGGCTTTTTATTTTATGAAACATATAGCAACCTTCACTATTTTAATCAGCTTTGCCGCCATGGCATTTTTCAGCGCCTGCGATAAAGTTGAACCTCCGTATACCAAAAAGGTGATTGTTGATACATCTTCTGTTAAGATGGTGCTTTGCGAAGAAGGCACTTCCACTGCTTGCCTTAATTGTCCAATGGGTATCTGCACTATTGAGAAAATGATAGCGCAATATCCGAATAACTTTATCCCCATTGCATATCATTATGTTCTTGCAACTAACGACCCTATGTATAATTCGGCATTTGATGAATACAGTACTTTGTATGCAAGCTATAATGGTTTGCCTTGTGTGGTTCTGGACAGGAAAACAAAGTCGTCTTATCCTGCTGATTATAACAGCGTGCTTGCCGAATATTCCACTGAAATAACTGCCACTCCTTATGCAAATATGAGTATTGTGAATATTTCATGGGCTTCATCATCCAGGATATTATCTTATACTGTGCAGGCTAAAGTAACAACTGAATTTGAAGGCGACTACCGTTTTAACAGCGTACTGACAGAAGACAGCGTTCACGGGCATGGCCCCACCTGGTACCAGGATAATGCTTTTGCAGGACAAGGGCCCAATGCCATGTGCGATTTCGGTATATTGCCTAACCCTATCCCCGACAGCCTGATGTATTACAATCATGTTGCCCGCTATATTTCGGATGGCTGGACAGGCGCTGCAGGTAGCATACCCGATGATAATGATGTGGGGACAGTTCTTACAAAGCAATACAATGTTACCCTTTCTTCCTCATGGAATGCGGCCAATATCAATATTATCGGAATGATAATAAACCAGTCCGACAGTACCATACTTAATGCATGCCAGGCAGTGCATGTGGGGAAATAATTAAATCAATTTTAAATTATTAAGAATTTTATATATCCGGAATAATTAATAGTTTTACTTTTGCATAAACTAAAAATTTCTAATCCATAACTCACGTTTGTTATAATTATTTTTGATCTTTAATAATAATATAGAGAAGAAGAAACTGGTGTTTCATCCGGTCTTCAAAACCGGTAGCAGACGGATAAAACCGGCTGTGGTAGGTTCGATCCCTGCCTTCTCTGCAATAAAAAAATATGAAATTCTGTTTAGGTAAAATATGAAATCAAAACAGGAGGATTTTAAAACCCTTCCCGCTGTCGATAAACTTCTTAACCTACCAGAAGTTAAATTGCTTATTTCTAATTTCGGAAAAGAGTTAGTAATTTTTTCTATCCGGAACTCAATAAATCATTTCAGAACCAGCATTACCAAAGGTAATTCCCCTCCCTCCAGCAAAGATATACTCGACAAAGTTAGGTTCTTTATTCATTTATCGGGACATAGAAGTCTTATAAACGTAATTAATGCAACTGGTATCATTATTCATACTAATCTTGGCAGGGCACCTTTTGGTGAATATCTGATAAATGATTCATTTGAAATCCTTAAAAAATATAACAACATTGAATTTGATCTTCAAACAGGAGCGAGAGGAAACAGGAATGATCATGCATCTGAATTATTGAAGTTCCTGACGGGAGCAGAAGATGTTCTGATAGTGAATAACAATGCTGCTGCTATAATGCTTATTTTACGGGCTTTCGCAAAAAACAAAGAAGTTATCGTTTCAAGAGGAGAGCTTATTGAAATCGGCGGCTCTTTTAGGATACCCGAGATTATGGCAGCATCCGATTGTAAAATGGTTGAAGTTGGCACGACGAATAAGACAAATCTTGAAGATTATAAAAAAGCTATCAGCAAAAAAACAGCTGTTCTTTTTAAAGCGCATAAATCAAATTATGTAATTAAAGGTTTTACAAAAGAAGTTGAACTGGAAGAACTGGTCAATCTTGGCAAACAATTCAATATTCCTGTATTATATGATATCGGTTCAGGCTTGCTGAGAAAATATAATCATAAGATTTTTTCAGAAGAGCCAAATGTCAGGCAATCTCTCGAAAAAGGCATAGACCTAATATGTTTCAGCGGCGATAAACTTCTCGGAGGCCCGCAGGCAGGAATAATTGCAGGGAAAATAGAACTTATTGACAGGCTGAAGAAAGAACCCATGCTTCGTGCACTAAGGGTTTGCAAGACAACATTGGCCCTGCTTGAAACAGCATGTATGTATTATCTGAATGATAAAGATCTGAATGAAAAAAATCTGATATTTAAAATATTCAATAGAAAACTTGAAGAAATTAAACATACAGCAGAAATATTAAAGAATGAATTAGAGAAAAATGGCATTCCTGCTGAGGTTGTTGCCTGCAAAGGTCAGTGCGGTGGTGGAACTTTGCCCGATGGTGAAATAGATAGTTTTTCCGTTATGATAAAAAATGATACTCCGAACAAAGAACGTTCGGAATATGCCGAGAAAATGTACCATAAATTATTATTTCACACAATACCTGTGCTTGGAATTTTAAAAAAAGGGAACATTTATTTTGATGTATTGACAATATTTGAGAATGATATAAAAGAATTATCTCAGATTATTATTGAAGTGAATCACACTGTGAAAAAAAATCAATGATACTTTGAAACACCTGATAATGGGAACAGCCGGCCATGTTGATCACGGGAAAACATCCCTGATAAAAGCATTGACCAACATCGACTGTGACACTCACAAGGAAGAAAAAAGAAGAGGCATTACAATTAATCTTGGCTTTTCCTATTTAAATCTGCCCAATGGTGAATCTGTCGGAATCATTGATGTCCCTGGGCATAAGGATTTTATCAATACTATGGTTGGCGGTGCCTGCGGAATTGATTTCGTATTACTTGTAATAGCCGCAGATAGTGGCATAATGCCTCAAACCGTTGAACACCTGAACATCATTAATGCTCTTGGAATAAAAAAGGGGATTGTTGCTCTCACAAAAATTGACCTTGTTGATGAAGAATTGTGCGAAATGGCAAAGTATGAAGTTATTGAATTTCTCGAGAAAACTTCATTGAAGAATATTCCTGTTGTCGGAGTTTCATCAGTCACAGGCAAGGGAAAAGAAGAATTGATTAAGGCAATTACCACAATTATCATGGAGGTTCAGGAAAGAAAGCAGGGAGATTTATTCAGATTGTATATAGATAGAATTTTCAACGTAAAAGGTTTTGGAAATGTAGTTACAGGCTCTGTTCTGAGCGGCAGCATCGAAACCGGAAAAGATGTTTTTCTTCTTCCATCCAACTATCCTAAATTAAGAGTGCGTTCAATAGAAAAACATGGAACTCCCGTGGACAAAGTTGTTGCAGGCGATAGGGCGGCTATTAATCTAATCGGATTGAAAAAAGAAGATTTTATTCGTGGAATGCTCATTTCAAATAAAATCCTTAAAGAAACTGTAATCATTGATGCCTGTATCTCCTTTTTTGATCAAGAAGTCGAATTGCAGATCTGGTCGAATATTACTTTTCATTCTGGAACATTTGAATGCCAGGCTCGAATGCATTTGCTGAACAAGGACTCTGTAAAGCACAATGAAGAAGCAATTGTTCAGATTCATTTAATAAAACCAGCCGCTTTAGTCAATAAAGATAAATTCATTTTTCGTAATTCCTCTGAAGACAAAACCCTTGGAGGTGGTTATATCATTGATGTTTCGCCCCTTCATCATAAAAAGAGGACTCCGGCTCTTGTTAAAAACCTTATGTATCTTTCAGAGCATATACTCAGTGAAAATAGCCTGAGCGAGATTATTCATATTGAATTAAAAAAAGAATTCAAACCATTTACACCTGAAGAAATTGCAGAGCGCCTGAACATTAAGGTTGACGAAGTGCTTTCTGAAATAAAAAATAAAGAAGCGTCGTTTGTAATTCTTCAGATAAATGACTCGCTCATTTTGATAGATAATGATTACAACACATTATACAAAGAAAAAGTTATTAATGTGTTAAATGAATATCATAAGGAAAACTATATTATTCCTAGTGGTTTGGAAACAAATGAAATAATAGGCAAACTCGGATTGTCAAAGTTAAAATCCGGGAAAGCATTTCTAGACCTGCTCTTGACTGAAATGGAAAGGGAAGGACTTATTGAAAAAAATACAAATACTTGGATAATAAAAAACCACAAAGCAACATTAGACGCTAAAACATTAGAAGGACTTACATGGCTGGAAAATGAAATTTTGCAATACGATCTTCAAAAACCAGTAATGTCAGAGATAGAAGAACACAGTATCATTCAAAAAATATCTAAGCATGATCTTAAATTGTATTTATCATATCTCATTAGGGAAGGGAAAGTTTATATTTTCAGGAATGAGATTGTTCATATGACTATTGTAAATAAATTCCGTACAATATGGCTGAGAGAGCTAATTAACAAGGAGGGCGGAATAGTGTTAAATGAGCTTAAAGAAAAAATAAACGGAACAAAAAAGTTTTGCGCGTTGTTGGTTGAAATTTTTGAGGCAGAAAAAATAATATCTGTAAATGATTTGAGGTATGAAACACGAATCTTTATTACAAAAGCTGGAGAGAAAAAATTAAATGAGAGTTTATCTTGATAATTCAGCAACTTCATGGCCAAAACCTCACAGAGTATTAGAAGCCATAAGTGATTATTTGAACGAATATGGAGGTAGCCCTGGCCGTTCAGGTCATAGCTTTGCTTTGCGCGCATCACGTGAGATTTTTGAAACCCGCGAATTAATTGCTGGCCTATTCAATTCTAAATCTTCTGAAAAGGTCGTTTTTACTGCTAATGCAACACATGCTTTAAATATTGCATTAAAAGGAATTCTAAAAAAAGGTGATCATGTTATTGTAACTTCAATGGAACATAATTCAATGATAAGACCATTGAGATACCTGGAAAATCAGAATTTGATACAAATTAGTATTGTAAATTGTGATGCTGAAGGAAAAATAAATACTGAAGATTTAACTAAAAATTTCAAACCGAATACAAAACTTGTTGCAACTATTCACGGTTCAAATGTCACGGGAACGATTTTACCTGTTAGGCAAATAGGAGAGATTTGTAAAGCAAAAAGTGTGTTATATCTTGTAGATGCATCACAAACTGCGGGAATCATTCCAATTGATATACAAAAAGACAATATAGATATTCTTTGTTTTACCGGTCATAAAAAATTATACGGACCTCCCGGAATAGGCGGCATGTGCATTAAAGATGATATTGTAATCGATACATTGATACATGGTGGCACAGGAAGCAAATCGGAAATGGAAACTCATCCCGAATTTTATCCTGACAGGCTGGAAGCAGGAACTGGGAATACTGTCGGAGTTGTCGGACTGAAAGCGGGAATTCAATATATACTTGAAAAAGGGATTGATAATCTCCGGAAAAAACAATTACAACTGGTAAAATATTTTGTTTCTCAATTGTCAGATATGGAAGATATTATTTTTTATGGCCCTCATATGAACGAAGAAAGGCTGCCGCTGATATCGTTGAATGTAAAAAATATGACACCAAGTGATCTTGCATATGAATTAGATAATAAATTTGAAATTATGGTTCGGGCAGGATTGCATTGCTCTCCGCTTGCGCATAAATCAATCGGAACTTTCCCTCAGGGAGCTGTACGGTTCAGTGTCGGCGGATTTAATAACGAGAGGGATATTGAATATGCTGCGGATTCTTTAAAGAAAATTATTATTCAAAATAAAAAATTATGAAAACAGTTGATGCAAAAGGAAAGCTTTGTCCTATGCCACTTATCATGACAAAAAAAGCCATGTCAGAAATAAAGGAAAATGAAAGTTTAAAAATATTAATTGATAATGATACTTCGGT
>Ga0181520_10006744_pt1 | contig 17336 bp, 16 predicted proteins | sample PEATcosm2014_Bin_29_FD_132451 | JGI IMG/M metagenome (GOLD analysis project Ga0181520, IMG submission 132451) | Peatland microbial communities from MTU Mesocosm Facility, Houghton, MI, USA - PEATcosm2014_Bin02_30_metaG | ecosystem: Environmental > Terrestrial > Soil > Wetlands > Peat | place... | reverse complement strand
TGCATTGGCGACTACCATTCCAGGCAATGCCTGTGCGTGTAAACCCTCTCCCTGCATTTCAAAAAACAGCCTAATCGTCACTTAAAAAGGCAAAGCGCCGGAGAATCTTCCGCCTTCGTCCGTCGGGGAAGGGGCCCGAAAACATGTTGAGCAGGTAGAAGGCCGCGATCTGGCTGCCGTTGACGATCGCGACGTTCCGCCTGCCGACGGGCCAGCCGTAGCTCTTCGCGAAGAGCTCGGCTATCGCCTCACGGAAGCCGGCGCTACCGATGGGCGAGTCGTAGGCGCCGACGAGGCGCGCGAAATCCCCCCTCCGCATCAGGACGTCGAGCGAGTCGCGCCAAGCTTCGGCCACTTCGGGTATGATAGCCGGATTCCCGCCGCCCAGCATGCATAAGGGAGAGTCGGGGTCGGCGGGTGGCTCCGAAAGATCCTTCATGAGCTCGAGTATCCCGCTGGGGCCCGCGAATCGTTCGCCGAAAGATGAAAGCCTGAGCTTCTCCATGTCGGGCAAGGATAGCCTATGGCCCAGGGAAGGAGAAGACTGATAAATAAGGCAATTTCAAAATGCTGAAGCATTTTGAAATTGCTACCTTGAAATGCGGCATTTGCGCACGGTCTCGAAGAAACTGGAGCAAATGCGAAGCCGCTTTCAAAACTAACCGAGTTTTGAAAGTGGCTCAATGCCTTTTCTAGCCTGAAAAGGTCGATTCCTTAGGCTAAAAAGGTGGATTTTACAGGCTATAAAAGGGGATTTTTCAACCTGATAAGGGGGATTTCTCAGCTTGAAATGGGAGGTTTATCAGCTTGAAAAGGGAGGCTGCTCAGCTTGAAAAGGGAGGTTTATCAGCCTGAAAGGGGATAATTTTCAAGTTATCATAGCGTCGTTTATAAGTTGAAAAATCGTCCTCGACCAGTCGAGAAAGTCGGGCAAAAGTCTGTTTGCTAAATTCCCGTACGGCGCTCAATTTATTAGCGTTTTCCGCAATTATGGTTTATAACCAATCTTATCACTTTCCCTAGGAGGCTACTCATGGCGACATTGACTCAAGAGGCGACTGTTGTCCAGACGAGGCTCTTCCCCGAGAGCAAGTGGATGGAGATTTCCGATCGCGTAGCCGGGGCTTTCCGCATGACCCCGGACGAGAGAGAGCGGCTGTCCCAAGGGCGGATAGCGAAACTGATCGCCGCCATCCCCTTCCTGGCCGGCTGCGAGGACGCGGAGCGGACGGCCGTAGCCCACCTGGGCACCTACCTGCTCTCGACCCGAGAGACGAAATGCTACTTCAACGCGCGCTCCGAGGACGGAGCTTCCGTGCTCGAGAGATTGCGGCTTGGATCGAACTTCAAGGGAGGCGATGCGCGCATCATCGAGAAGGGGCTCTGCCTTCTCGCCCTCAACATGGTATCGGACTACAAGCGCGACATCGAGGAGGACGAGCGCCTGGGCAAGTACAATCCGATAGCGGCCTGCGCCTGGAACTTCGAGGATACAGTGGTCGACCTGGAGTATAAGATCGTTTCGGTCGTCTGCGAGGAGATGGACAAAATCGCTCCGATCGACGCGATACCCTTGGATTTTTGGGCGTTATGAGCAGTAATTGAATGTAAGGTTTCCTTCATTTAAATTTATCGCCGCTCCCGACGGGTTGCAAAAACTCGTCGGTTTTGCTATCGGCGCAGTCGCGGTCGCGGCAGATATCTTTAATGTATTGACCTTTCTCACTCTTTCAGACAGCAACCTTATAGGAGCTATATTAAATTGGAATAACTCAACAGTCATGGTCCTGGGCGTCTGTGGAATAGTCTCCGCCCTTTGGATATCGCCAATCACGAAATGGCTGCAGGTTTCTATTTTTTTTATAACTGCGCTTCTCGGAGCCGCAACTGCGACTACGGGAAACATAACGAGCGGGATCTATTTGATATTTGGCCTCATCCTGATTTCGCAATATAGTCTCGGACCTTGCGCGATTTGGATCGGAGCCATTTTCTCTCTCGTTCCCTATGCCATCGCTCTCGCGATCGGGCTAAGCGGGTCCTCCCATGCTTTCCCGACCCAACTCGCGGCCGACATGGCAGTGCTTTTCGGCCTCATCGTAATTTATGGCGCCGTCCTCTACAGGCACGAGTTCCGCCATCGCGAGGACGTGGCCCTCCTGGAAACCCGGGTCAAGGAGAGGACGGCCGAGCTCGAGCGAGCCCTGGACGAGCGCTTCGTGATGCTTCAGGAGATCCATCACAGGGTCAAGAACAATCTTCAGGTGATCATCAGCCTGCTGCGGCTGGAGGCTGACAGGCAGGGCGATACCGACTCGCGAGCCTCCCTCGAGGCGAGCGTCCAGCGCATTCTCGCGATGGCCCTCGTCCACGAGACGCTCTACGATACCGACCAGCTGGACGAGATCGATATCGTATCCTACGCCAGAAGGCTCATCGAGGAGACTAGGGCCTCGGCCTCCGCCGAGTTCGAGCTCGAGGCCGAGGGCCCGAGCCTCGGGGGCCTGGACTTCGCCGTCCCCTTCGGCCTCCTGCTCAACGAGCTCATGTCCAACTCCGAGAAGCACGCATTCCCGCCGGGGACCAGGGGCAAGGTCGTCATAAGGATCGAGTCGAAGGACGGGATGGTGCTCCGCGTGGAGGATAACGGAATCGGAATGTCGGAGGACGTCCGCATCGATGGGCCCAAGACTCTCGGATTGAACCTCGTGAAGGTCCTCGCGCAGCAGCTCGGGGGGAAGATCTCCCTGGACCGAAAGTCGGGAACGAGGTGGGCGATACGGTTCCCGAGCACGGAGCCGGAGCCGCGGCGCTAGGCCTTACCCCTCTCCCGCTCCTCCAGGGCCCTGAAGGCGACCTTCCCGACTCGAGTCATGGGAAGCTCGGACATGAATTCGATTCGGCGGGGACAGGAGTGGGGAATGAGCCGCTTCCTGCAGTGGTCGATGAGTTCCTTCTCGAGCTCGCCGTTCGGGACATAGCCTTCGTTGAGCGTAACGAAGCCCTTCGGGACCTCGACCTGGGTCGGGTGAGGGACGCCGATGACGCAGGATAGCCGGACCGCGGGGTGCTTGTTGAGGACGTCCTCGACCTGGGAGGGGTAGACCGCGATGCCCGAAGTCTTGATGATCCGCTTCGCCCGCTGTTTGAAATAGAAGAAGCCGTCGGCATCCATGCAGCCGATGTCGCCGGAATGGAGCCATGTAAGGCCGTCGGGATGGGTTTTCAGTACCTGAGCGGTCGCCTCCGGATCGTCGAGGTAGCCGAGCATGACCGTCGGGCCCGCCACGCAGATCTCTCCGTCCTCCATCGCGGCGCATTCCTCGGTCGTACCGGGCCGCACCACCTTCGCGAGCATATCGGGATAGGGCAGCCCGATGGAGCGCTCCCGGTACTCGCGCTCGGGCATCAGGATGCTGGCGGTCACCGATTCGGTCATGCCGTATCCTTCGCGGAGCGAGGCGCCGCAGCCGTTCTTCCTGAGCACGGCCTCGAAGCGGTACTTGGTCTCGGGACTCAGGGAATCGCCGCCGCAGAAGATTCCCTTGAAGGATCCGAGCGGCGCGCGCGAGAAATTCCGGTCGGCGGCGAGGGCGTCGTAGAGGGTGGGCACTCCCGCCATGAAAGCCGGCTTGTGGCGTCGCACGAGGAGGGCGAGCGCGTCGGCCTTGAATCGCGGGACCAGGACGCAGGTGCCGCCGTGCACGAGGATGGCGTGGATCCCTACGGCGAGACCGAAGCCATGGAACATCGGGAGTATGGACAGTATGGCGTCTCCGGGAAGGATGGGACCTCCCGCGGCATCCGTCTGTATCGCGAGGGCATTGCAGTTCCTGTTGGAGAGGAGGATGGCCTTCGATTCTCCCGTACTCCCGCCGGAGAAAAGGACGAGGGCGGCCTCGTCGGCGGAGAGCGGATCCGGCTCGGGCAGCTCCGGCGACGCGCGCGAGCCCGCCTCCAGGGAGCGCCACGAGAGCAGGGAGCCGGATTCCCCATAGGGAACGCGAGGGACCTTGCGTCCGGGCCCGAGGGCGTAGCCGAGGGAAGTCGGGAAGCCCGTCTCGCCGCCGATGGAGCAGACGACCGTCTTCCGAATGGGGCAATCGACGGATTCCCCGTCGACGGGCCTGTCGTCGCCGAGCGTCGCCGAAGGCCCCATGACCTCGGCGAAGCGGGGAAAGAATCCATCGAGGGTGATGGCCCAGGAAGCGGAGACGAGGCGGGCGAAGCCCAGGATCTCGCTGGGCGTGGAGAGGGGATGGATCGGCGCCGGGATAGCGCCGATTCGGGAGAGGGCATAGAAGGAGACGACGGCCTGGGGAATGTTGGGAAGGCAAATCAGGACCCGGTCCCCCCTCGTCATCCCCGCGGCCGCGAAGGCGCGGCTCATGGCTACGACCCGCTCGAGGAGCCGCGCCTTGGATGTCGTCCTCCCCATGAACTCGAGGCCCGCGATCGCGGGATGGCGCTCGGCGTCGGCCTTCAGCATCCCGAAGACGGAGAGCTCGGGATAGTCGAGGGTCGCGGGCGTGCCGCCGTAATGGGCTAACCAGGGCCTGGCTTCGTACATGGGCGCGTCTATGCACCAGTCGCGGACGGCGGAGGCTCGGGGATCCCAAGCTCGGCGAGGGTATCCGGGTCGAGGTCGGGCGGCGCCTCGAGGAGGGCGGGATCCTCGACGAAGGAGCGGAGAAGGTCTATGGCCCTGCCGCAGTAGATCCCGTCCGCGATCCGGTCGTCGTAGGTGAAGGTTACCTTCACCCTGTCCCGCGGCTCCGACCTTCCCGCATCGTCGCCGGCCCGCCCCGTCGCGACACCGTCGCGCACGACACTGTCGCCCGCGACAATGTCGCGACGGATCTTGCCGATGGCGACGAAGAGGCCGCAGGTGCCGAACTCGAAGTTGTGGTGGAAGGGAGCGTCGATCCCCACGCTGCCTACGTTCGTGAAGAATACGCTCGAGTAGAAGGGCAAGCCCCGGGTAAAGGAGAGGGGAAGCGCATTGTGGTAGTCGAGGAAGGACAAGGTCCCGAATACGATGCGGTTCGCGAACCTCGGAAGGCGCGCGAGGAAGGCGTTGAGGTCGTCGGCGTCGGTCGCCTCGCCCCTCTTGATCCTCGAGACGAAGGCGGAAACCTTGGGCGGCAGCGTGGAAAGCGTCTCGTAGGGGGAGAAGGGAAGGGTGACGTTGATCTCGGCCCCGCCTTCCGTCAGCTCCTTCTTGGCCACGAAGTTGAATATTATCCGGTTGCGCTGGTAGTAGCGATAGCCGGCGACGAAGCGGTTCAGCTTGGGCCTCATGGCCAGGGTGCGCGCGGTCGCGCATAGGAAGACCTGGAAGAGGGTAAGTCTCTTCTCGCCCGGGGGACAGGCGGCGTTCGCCGCGTGGACGTAGGCGAGGGCCTTGGTGACGTCGAAATCCTGCTCGAAGTAGATGCAGGCTTCGGAACGCTTCGGCATGAGATAGGGCATGAGTCTCGTAAAGTAAGGCAATTCTTTGATATAGGTCCCGTCGCTCCGGCTTTTCGTGAACATAGGCGAATTATCTCGCGGAAACGGACAGGCGGCAAGCTCGTTCGCGCCCTATCCTTCCTTTTTGGCGAGGATGGGAATGCAGACGCCGACGACGATGAGGACGCTCGCGAAGGCGAACTCGGGACGGGGCAGCTCGCCGAAGATGAAATAGGCGAGGATGCCGGCGACTATGAATTGCGTGAGGTTGAAGAGAGAGACGGTCTGGGGCGCCAGCTTGGTCATTGCCCGGTTCATCAGCGAATGGCCGACGATGGTCGGGCCGAGGGCCAGGCCGAGGGTCATGACGACGTCCGTACCGGTGATGCCCCGCAGCGGATCGGCGAAAGGCAGGGCGCAGAGGAAGCAGAAGAGGCCGCCCGCGAGGTAGAGAGGCACGAGGTAGAGCCAGATGCGCTCCTTGGGCGCGAAGCGACGGGCCAGAGCGAGATAGACGGAATAGAGGATCATGGATAGGAAGCAGACGAGATCGCCGGCGAAATGGCCCGGATCGAGACGGTAGTCGAAGGAGGCCAGTATCGCGATGCCGGCGAGGGCGATCAGGGTACCGAGGATCTCGGCCTTGCGGGGGAGCTCGCGCGTCATGAGGAAGACGAGGAAGGGCATGGCCACGGGGACCATGGTCACTATGACCGTCGCGTTCCCGGCGAGCGTCATCCTCGCGCCGGTTATCCAGGTGATGAAGTGGAGCCCCAGGACGATGCCGGGAAGGAGGGAGGGCGCGACCAAGCGGAGCGAGAGGCGCCTGCCCGAGCGCTTCAGCTCCCTAAAGAAGAGCGGAGCCAGGATGACGCCCGAGAAGAGGAGCCTATACGAGGCCTGGAGGACGGGGTGGATCGTCGAGGCCTTGATCATGATGGCCGACGTTCCGCCGACGATATTGGCCACGAGGACCAGACCCAGCTCCATCGATCGGGATTCTTTGCCTATTCCGCCCATGCCGGCGATTGTAGACCGGCCGAGCCCTCGAAGTCAGCCCTCGAGAACGGCTCTTAAGCGACGAAAAGCGGCGCGGCGATGATGCACTCGCCGACGAATCGGATTATCTTATCTTTATCAGGCGGAATGGAGGTGACCCATGGCGACCGTGAAGGATATCCTGGGGGTGAAGGGGAGGGAGATCGTCGGCGTGAGCCCGGAGGCGACCCTGCTCGCGGCTCTCGAGGTGATGGCCAACAAGAACGTCGGCGCCGTCCTCGTGCTCGACGCCGAGGGAGGTCTCGCGGGCATTTTCTCCGAGCGCGATTTCGTCCGCAAGATCATCATCAAGGGACGCACGATGGAGGCGACCAAGGTCAAGGAGATCATGACGAGCCGCGTGCTGTACGTGAGCCCCGAGACGACCGTCTCCGATTGCATGAGCCTCATGACCGACAAGAGGATTCGCCACCTGCCCGTGCTGGAGGGCGGGAAGCCGGTGGGCGTGGTCTCGATCGGAGACGTGATCAAGGAACTCCTCAGGGAGCAGGAGCTCCTCATTAACCGACAGGCCGCCGAGATAGGCCAGCTCGAGCGCTACACGACGGGCAGCATCTAGCCCGAGGAGGCCTTCCGTATCGCGGCCAGCCTCTCCCTCAGGGTCGGGTGCGAATAGTTCCAGGCCGAGTACCAGGGGTGGGGCCAGAGGTTGGACGCGTTCTCGCGATTCAGGCGGACCAAGGACGACGCGAGGGCGTCGGCCCCGGCCGCCCCGGCGGCGAAGGCGTCGGCCTCGTACTCGTGCTTCCTCGACCAGGCCGAGAAGGCGGGCGCGAGGAAGAAGGTCGCCGGTCCCGATACGAGGGCCAGGATGAGGAGGAGCGCGTGCTTCGAGGGGGCCGCGAAGCCGAAGGCGGCATAGAGCGCTCCCCATCCCATGAAGCGATCGAGGACCCAGAAGGCCAAGAAGGACAGGACTACCGATAGGATCGTCCCCTTGAGGACGTGGCGCTTCTTTTCGTGGCCGATCTCGTGGGCCAGGACCGCGAGGACTTCGTCCTCCGACATCTGCGAAACGAGGGTGTCGAAGAGGACGATGCGCTTGACGCGCCCGAGGCCCGTAAAGTAGGCGTTCGAGTGCCGCGATCGCTTGGAGCCGTCCATGACGAAGATGCCGCTCACCTTGAAATCGAGGCGATGGGCGAGCTCGGCTATCCGCGAGGCGAGGCCCCCTTCGGGCAAGGGCGTGAACTTGTTGAACAGGGGCGCGATTACAAGGGGATAGATCAGGCTGAGGCAAAGGTCGATCACCGAGAAGATAGCGGCCGCCGAGAGCCACCAGAGCGAACCCGCGTCGTCGATGAAGGCGTAGAGGAGATAGAGGAGGGGGAGGCCGAGTATCGCCGAGATCAGGGCGGACTTCAGCCTGTCGAGGAGCCAGGTCTTGGCCTTGGTAGTATTGAAGCCGAATCGCCTCTCCAGGGAAAAGGTGGCGTACAGGGAGACGGGGCTGCCGATGAGGGCCTGCGCCACGGCGAGGGCGCCCAGGAAGAGGGCGCCGCGCCAATAGGCGTCCGTGACAAAGCCGCCAAAGAAGCGGTCGAGGAGCCCGAATAGGCCGAGGACGGCGGCGGCAAGCACGATGGCTGTCATGATGGGGCTCGCGACGAAGGACAGCCGCATCTTGGCCTTGGAGTATTCGGCCGCCTTCGCGGCCTCTTCGGAGCTCAGCTTCTCGCTGAGCTCCTCGGGTACGCTCCCGCCGTGGCTCGCGACGCTTCGGTAATTGAGGGCGGTGAGCAGGATTCCCCACGCCAGGTCGAGGATGGCGAGGGCGACATAGCAGATTAGGATGGCCTGAGCCGTCACGGTGCCTCCCTGAGTGAAAAATACTGATTTATCCGCGATACCGGGAACATCTCTCGGACACTGTACAGCGCCGCCTCGGATTCGCGCCAGACGGAATGCGCTCGTGGCGGGCACGGCTAAGGCATGATGCTTGACCTTGCATGCATAGTTTGCCTATCATGAATGCATGAACAGCAGGCAGAGCGTTCAATATACGATTCGCGGAGTGCCGGATAAGGTGAGCGCCATGCTTCGGGAACGCGCCAAGGCCGAGGGCCGGAGTCTCAATAGCGTGGCCGTTGACGCTTTGGCTCGGGGGCTGGGCCTCGGAGTCGTCGAGCCGCGCTACGACGATCTCGATGATCTTGCCGGGACCTGGGTCGCGGATCCCGAGTTCGACCGGGTCGTCGCCGAGATGGATCGAGTCGATGAAGAGCTCTGGAAATGAGAATACTCCTGGATACGAACCGATACAGGGATTTTTGCGATGGTCTTCCTCAAGCCGTCTCCCGGCTGCAAACCGCCGAGCTCGTGTACTTGACGTTTGTGACGCTAGCCGAGCTTCGGGCAGGCTTTATCGCGGGGACGGCGAGCGGTCCGAACGAGAGAAACCTGAGCCTATTCCTGAATCGACCCAGGATCAGAGTCTTATGGCCGGACGAGCAGACGACCCATCATTACGCCAGGCTATTCTTGCAATTGAGGAAACAGGGCACTCCCATCCCGACGAATGACATCTGGATCGCGGCTCTCGCCGTCCAACACGATCTCGCGCTTTTTTCCCGCGATTCCCACTTCGATCGCATTCAACAGCTGCCGCGCGCTTGACCATGGACATCGACATCCTCTGCAAAGTAGTCGACAACTACGGCGACGTCGGCGTCGCCTATAGGCTCGCCCGCTCCCTCTCCGAGCTGCCGGACCCGCCTCGGCTCAGGCTCGTAGCAAGCGACCTCGCGTCCTTCGCCGCGATCGACCCCGAGGTCGACGCGACCAAGCCCGTCCAGAGAGTCCGCGGCTGGGAGTTGTATCCCTGGAACGGGGCGGGGACGGGCGAGGCGGCAAGCGCCTTTCGCGCGAGAAGGCCGAAGATCGTGATCGAGTGCTTCGCCTGCGGCCGTCCCGATTGGCTCGAGGTCATCCTCTTCGATCCCGCGTCCGAGGAGGGATGCCTTATCGTGGACCTCGAGCACCTTACGGCGGAGAAGTACGCCGAGGACTTCCACCGCATGCCCTCGCTGACGCGCTCGCCTTTCGTCAAGAAGGCGATATTCCTGCCCGGCTTCGCCGACGGGACCGGCGGCCTCCTCATGGACGGGAGCTTCGCCCGAGCGCGCTCGCGAGCATCGAGCGAGTCCGGCCGCTCGGCCATGCGGCGGGAGCTCCTCGCCCGCCTCGGCTCTTCGCCGTCAGGCCCGCTCTTCCCGGCCGGCTCCGTCCCGGCCCTCGCCGAGGACCTCTTCTGGATATCCGTATTCTCCTACGAACGCGACTACGCTCGAATCGTCGCCGACCTCGCGGCATTCGGCGCAGGGAAGCCGATCCTCGTCCTCGCGGCTGCCGGGAAGAGTTCGCCCTGCCTCGCTTCGGCCTGGTCGGCGGCCGGGAAACCCTTTCCCCTCGTCTCCCTGTCCTTCCTTCCCCAGGAAGGCTGGGACGAGATCCTGCTGACGAGCGATTTCTCGATCGTCCGCGGCGAGGACTCCTGGGCCCGCGCCGCCCTTTCGGGCAGACCCTTCCTCTGGCAGGCCTATCCGCAGGAAGGCCGGGGGCATATGGTCAAGGTCGCGGCCTTCCTCGATCGGCTGCGCCCTTATTCAGCGCCGGAGTCGAGCGCCGCCCTCTCGGCTCTCGAGGAGCTCTACCTGTCCTTCAACGACCGCGAGCGGGACGGCCCCGAGGAGACCGGCCTGGAATCGCTCCTCCCGGTCCTGTCGCGCCGCTCCGAGCTCCTCCCCGCCTTCACAGCCTTTTCGGATTCGCTCGCGGGGAGGACGGACCTGGCTTCGGGCCTCGTGACCTTCTTGCGCGAAATCGTGTAGAATGTCCATTCGGGACGGCGGGAATGCCCGTTTTCGGAACTCGAACTCAATTTTAGCGAGGATTATATGGTAGTCACTTCACAACTCAGGACCGGCTCGGTCTTCAAGGTGGGCAACGAAGCTCTCGTCGTCCAGAAGATCCTCCGTCAAAAAACCGGCCGAGGCGGTACGGTCACTCACTTCCGAGTCAAAAACATCGTCTCCGGCCAGACCTCCGACGTCGCCCTCGACTCCGGCGAGAAGTTCGAGTCGGTCGACCTCGACATCTTCCAGATGAAGCTCTCCTACATCGACGGAGACACCTATGTCTTCATGGAGCAGGAGACTTTCGAGCAGTACGAGATCTCGAAGGAGGACCTCGGCGACAACGCCGGCTACATCAGCGCGGACGACGACTATCCCATCGAGATCACCTTCTACGACGGCAGGCCGGTCGGCGTGACCCCGCCCATCCTCGTCGAGCGGACGATCACCTATTGCGAGCCCGGCGTCAAGGGCGACACCTCGGGCAAGACCTTCAAGCCCGCGACCCTCGATACCGGCATAGAGGTCTCCGTGCCCCTATTCTGCGAGATCGGCACGAGGATCAAGCTGGATACCCGCGACGGGACCTTCGTCGAACGGGCTAAATAGGGCCTTCAGGGCCCGTCCGCATGAGGATCGTCGTCAGCGGAATCGGCGTCGTCTCGGCCCTCGGCTGCGCGAAGGACGCCTTTTGGACGAACCTCGTAGCGGGCAGGTCGGGAGCGGCGGAGATCGGGGCCTTCGACGCGAGCGGCTACGGAAGCCGCGTCGCCTGCGAGGCGAGGGACTTCCGGCCCGAAGAGCGGCTGGAACGCAAGCGCCTCAAGCGCATGGCCCGCTTCTCGCAGATGGCGTCCTTCGCGGCCCTGTCGGCCGTCGAGGACTCGGGCGTCGATCTTTCGGCCTTCGATCCGTCGAGGGTCGGCTGCGTCATAGGCTCGGCCGCGGGGGACTACGAGCACCTCGCCGCCCAGTTCGCCGTCCACGCCGCCAAGGGTCCCGGCCACGGCAACGCCTTCGCGGTGCCTCGAATCATCGCCAACATGGCCTCGAGCAACGCGGCCATCGATCTCGGCATCCACGGTCCCGCCGCCGCCGTCCTCTCGGCCTGCGCCACCGGCGCCAACTCGATCGGCGCGGCGATGGACATGCTGCTCCTCGGCCATGCCGACCTCATGCTAGCCGGCGGGACCGAGTCGACGATCGCGCCGCTCGTCGTGGATTCCTACGATGCAATGGGCGTCCTGTCGCGGCGCAACGATTCCCCCGCGACGGCCTCGCGCCCCTTCGACCTCGACCGCGACGGCTTCGTCATCGGCGAGGGCGCGGGCGTCCTCGTCCTCGAGAGCTACGAAAGCGCTTCCGCCCGTGGAGCCAGGATCTACGCCGAGTTCCGCGGCTACGGCATGACCTGCGACGCCTTCAGCATCGCGGCCCCCGATCCCGAAGGAACCTGGGCGGCCAAGGCGATGGAGGCGGCGATAGCGCGCTCGGGCCTGAGCCCCGATAGCATCGGTTATATCAACGCGCACGGCACCTCGACCCCGGCCAACGACAAGGTCGAGACTCTCGCCATCAAGCGCGTCTTCGGCATGCGGGGCTACCCGAATCCGCCGGTCAGCTCGAGCAAGTCGATGATCGGCCACACCCTCGGCGCCGCCGGCGCCCTCGAGGCAGCCATCACCGCCCTCTCGATCCATCATGGCGTCATCCCGCCCACGATCAACCTCGAGAAGGCCGACCCGGATTGCGATCTCGACTACGTTCCCGGCGAGGCGCGGGATGCCAAGATCGAGGCCGCCATCTCCAATTCCTTCGGTTTCGGCGGGCATAACTGCGTCCTATGCTTCAGCAAAGTGTAATATTCCCACATTTCGCCCTTCATCAAGGCCGATTTTGTATTTGTTTACAGTAAAATAGCGACATTGTACATCTGATTTTTCACTAAAGTATATTAATATTCCTATTATTCCTGTAGAAGCCTTGACAATTCGTGCGAATAATCCGTAAATACTACCAACAGTGCAGAGAAGCGCTGATTTTTCGCTCATTCGGAGTGACTATGGGCGACAAGCGGGTGACCGGGGCGGAAGCCCTCGTCGAGATCATGATCGAAGAGGGAGTCGAATTCGTGTTCGGCCTCCCGGGCGGCAATGCGATTCCCATTTACGATGCCCTCGTAGGCAGGAAGGTCCAGCTAGTCTTGACCCGCCATGAACAGGGCGCAGTCCATATGGCCGACGGCTACGCGCGAGCAACGGGCAAGGTCGGCGTCGCCCTCGTAACCTCGGGGCCAGGGGCGACCAACACGGTCACGGGGCTGTTCACCGCCCTCATGGACTCAGTCCCGCTCGTGGTCATATGCGGCCAGAGCCCGACCTTCGTCCTCGGTTTAGACGCCTTCCAGGAAGCCGATGTCTCAGGCATTACCTATGCCTGCGTGAAGCACTCCTACTTGGTCAAGGACGTCCAGGACATTCCGCGCGTGTTGCGCGAGGCCTTTTACATCGCGAGCTCGGGCAGGCCGGGCCCCGTTCTCATCGACATGCCCAAGGACATCTCGGGCAAGGTCCTCCTCGATGCCAAGCCCGAGGCCTTCCATCTCCCCGGCTACTCGGTCCCGCGCGAGGGGAGCCCGGCGGCGGTGGCGGCGGCCGCCAAGGCCCTCAAAGCCGCCCTCAGGCCCGTCCTCTTGGTCGGCCACGGCGCCGCTATTTCGGGCGCATCCCAGGAGGTCCGCGAGCTCGTGGAGAGGATGCGGATCCCGGCCGTCAGCACCCTCCTCGGCAAGGGAGTCCTGCCCGAAAGCCATGAGCTCTCGCTGGGCATGCTCGGCATGCACGGGACAGCCTACGCGAACAAGGCCATGGTGGCCTGCGACCTCGTCATGAGCGTCGGATCCCGCTGGGACGACCGGATCGTCGGCAGCTACTCCGATTTCTGCAAGGGAGCGGTCAAGATCCACGTCGACATCGACCCCGCCGAGATGGATAAGGTGGTGAAGGTCGATATCGGCATAGTCGGGGACGCGAAGGCAGTCCTCTCCCAGCTCCTCCCCCTCGTGGAGGCCGGCGATACCGAGGAATGGGTCAGGCAGGTTTCGCGCTGGCGCCGGGAGTATCCTCTCGCCTTCCGGAAGGAGGGGAAAGTTCGGGCCCAGCACGTGATACAGGAGCTGCGAGCGCTCGCCGGGGATAAGGCCGTCTTTACGACGGACGTCGGACAGCACCAGATGTGGGCCGCCCAGTACGTCGGTTCCGAGGAGTCGCGCAACTGGATCACGTCGGGCGGAGCGGGCACGATGGGCTACGGCTTCCCCGCGGCGATCGGGGCGCAGCTGGGCAGGACCGGCGCGCTCGTCGTCGCGATCGTCGGCGACGGGGGCTTCCAGATGACCCTCGCGGAGCTGGCGACGATGCGCAACCTCAAGCTGCCCGTCAAGATCATAGTCATCAACAACCACTACCTCGGCATGGTGAGGCAGTGGCAGAATATGTTCTACGACGAGCGCTACTCGGGCGTCGACCTCGAGGGCAACCCGGATTTCGCGAGGCTGGCGGAGGCCTACGGCGTCAAGGGCTATCGCATCACGCGGCCCGCCGACGTGAGGCGGGTGCTCAAGGCCGCGCTCGAGCACGACGGCCCCTGCCTCGTCGACGCGGAGGTCGAGAAGCACGACAACGTCTTCCCGATGATCCCCGCGGGCGCCCCGCTCAAGGACATGCTCCTCGAGGCGCCCAGGCGCAAGCTCGAGAAGCCTACGGGAGGTACCTGAAATGGACGACGCGAACAGCGGCTCCTCGCGCCACTCTCTGAGCCTCTACGTCTCGAACAAGCCGGGCGTCCTCATCAGGGTGGCCCTCGTGTTCTCGAGGCGCGGCTTCAACATCGACAGCCTCGTGGTCTCCGAGACCCAGGACCCGCGCTACTCGAGGATGAACATCGTCGCCCGCGGCGAGCGCGAGACCCTCGAGCGCATCCTCAAGCAGCTCAACAAGCTCGTCGACGTGATCCACGCGCGCGACTACTCCTACGAGGACGTGATCCAGAAGGAGCTGGCCCTCGTCAAGATCGATTGCCCCTCCGAGCGGCGAGCCGAGGCCTTCCAGGTGATGGAGGCCTTCAAGGCGAAGACCATCGATCTCGCCGAGTCCACCTTGGCCGTGGAGGTGACCGGCAGCTCGGAAAAGCTCGACGCATTCGAGACCCTGCTCCGCCCCTTCGGCATCAGGGACATGGTGCGGTCGGGCAAGCTTCTCATGGCGCGCGGCACGGAGACGACCTGAGGGTCGAAAGGGAGGAATGATGTCAGCCAACTTGTTCGATAAAGTCTGGGAGCTGCACAAGGTCGGCGAGCTGCCTTCGGGCAGGGACCAGCTCTTCATCGGGCTCCACCTCGTCCACGAGGTGACCTCCCCCCAGGCCTTCGCGATGCTCGCCGAGAGGGGCCTATCCGTGGCCTTTCCGGGCAGGAGCTTCGCGACCTGCGACCACATCGTCCCCACCGACGCCCAGGCGCGGCCCTTCAAGGATCCCCAGGCCGAGGCGATGATGGCCGCCCTCGAGGCCAACGCCGCGGCCTCGCGGATCGAATTCTTCGGGCTCGGCTCGGGCAGGCAGGGGATAGTCCACGTGATAGGGCCCGAGCTCGGCCTCACCCAGCCCGGGATGACCATCGCCTGCGGGGACTCCCATACTTCGACGCACGGCGCCTTCGGGGCCATCGCCTTCGGCATCGGCACGAGCCAGGTCCGCGACGTCCTCGCCACCCAGACCCTCGCGATGGACAGGCCCCGCGTGCGGCGGATAAACGCGAAGGGCGCCCTGGGGAAGGGCGTGGGCGCCAAGGACCTCATCCTGTACATCCTCTCCCGCCTCGGCGTCGAGGGGGGCATCGGCTACGCCTACGAGTACTCGGGCGGCGCCGTTCGGGGCCTCGGCATGGAGGGCCGCATGACGCTCTGCAACATGAGCATCGAGGGCGGCGCCCGCGCCGGCTACGTCAGCCCCGACGAGACGACCTTCGAATACATGCGCGGACGTCCCTACGCTCCCGCCGGCGCCGACTGGGACAGGGCCCTCGCCTTCTGGCGCTCGATAGCGAGCGCCGAGGACGCGTCCTTCGACGACGAGGCGGAGATCGACGCCTCGTCGATAGAGCCCATGGTCACCTGGGGCACCAATCCGGGGCAGGGCGTCGGCGTATCCGCGAAGACGCCGCGGCTGGCCGACTTGCCGGCCGAGCGCAGAGAGGGAGCCCGAGCCGCCTACGCCCATATGGGCTTCTCGGAAGGCCAAAGGATGGCCGGAAAGAAGATCGACGTCGCCTTCATCGGCAGCTGCACGAACGGCAGGATCAGCGACCTGCGCGAGGCGGCCGCCGTCGCCAAGGGACGCAAGGTGGCTCCCGGGGTCCGGGCCCTCGTGGTGCCCGGCTCGATGCAGGTCGCCGCCCAGGCCCGCAAGGAGGGACTCGACAAGGTCTTTTCCGAGGCGGGCTTCGAATGGAGGTTCGCCGGGTGCTCGATGTGCCTCGCTATGAACCCCGACAAGCTCGAGGGGGACCAGCTCTGCGCCTCGAGCTCCAACCGCAATTTCATAGGGAGGCAGGGCTCGGCGCGCGGCCGCACCCTCCTCATGAGTCCGGCCATGGTCGCGGCCGCCGCGGTGTCAGGCGAGGTCGTCGACCTGAGGAGCGTCTGATGTCGAAGGAAGCCTATCTCCGCGGCCTCGTATCCGGCAGGGCCATGCCCCTGCGCGGGGACGACGTGGACACTGACAGGATCATCCCCGCCCGCTACATGAAGGGCGTGAGCTTCGAGGGCCTGGGCGAGTTCGTCTTCCGCGACGCCCGCTTCGACGAATCGGGGGCGCCCAAGGCCCATCCCTTCAACGACCCGCGCTTCGCCGGGGCCGCGATCCTCGTCGTCAACCGCAACTTCGGCTGCGGCTCATCGCGGGAGCACGCCCCCCAGGCCCTCGCGCGCGCCGGCATCGCCGCCCTCGTGGGCGAGTCCTTCGCCGAGATCTTCGCGGGGAATTGCGTCACCCTCGGCATGCCCGCGGCGAGCGTCCGGCCCGAGGACGCGCGCGAGCTCCAGGACCTGGCCGAGGCCGATCCGTCGATCAGGATCGAGATCGACCTCGAGGCCAAGGAAGTGAGGGCCGGAGGGCGGCGCTTCGGGCTCTCCATGCCCGAGAGCAATCGCAAGGCCCTCGTCACCGGACTCTGGGATTCGACGGCCGAGCTCCTTCCCGGGCTCGCCGCCGCCAGGAGCCTCGCCGCCGGACTGCCCTACCTCTCCTGGGCGAGGTCGGCGTCGTGAAGGCGGCCTCGGCCCGGCCGTCGAGCGAGATGACCTCGGGCTCGGAACGCTCGCCCAATCGGGCCATGCTCCGGGCCATAGGCTTCGGCGACGGAGACTTCGACCTTCCCATAGTCGGCGTGGCCAGCGCGGGCGCAGAGGTCTCGCCCTGCAACATCCATCACGACGAGCTCGCCGCCCTCGCCAAGGCCGAGCTCGTCGCGGCCGGCGCCAAGCCGATGAAGTTCAACAGCTTCATCGTGACCGACGGCGAGGCCATGGGTACCGAGGGAATGAAGGCCTCCCTCCCCAGCAGGGACGCGATAGCCGACGCCATCGAGCTCGTCGTCCGCGGCCACAGCATGGATGCCCTCCTCGCGGTAGGCGGCTGCGACAAGACGGTCCCGGGCTCAATCATGCCCATGGCCCGCCTGAACATCCCCTCGATCTTCTGCTACGGCGGCACTATCCGCGCGGGCTCCTACGAGAAGCGGAAACTCGACATCGTCAGCGTCTTCGAGGCCGTCGGGGCCCACGCCGCGGGGAGGATGGGCGACGAGGAGCTCCACTGCATCGAGCGCCATGCCTGTCCCGGCCCCGGCGCCTGCGGCGGCATGTACACCGCGAACACGATGGCGGCGGCGGCCGAGGCCCTCGGCATGAGCCT
>Ga0181520_10006743_pt1 | contig 17336 bp, 14 predicted proteins | sample PEATcosm2014_Bin_29_FD_132451 | JGI IMG/M metagenome (GOLD analysis project Ga0181520, IMG submission 132451) | Peatland microbial communities from MTU Mesocosm Facility, Houghton, MI, USA - PEATcosm2014_Bin02_30_metaG | ecosystem: Environmental > Terrestrial > Soil > Wetlands > Peat | place... | reverse complement strand
TATCGGGCTGTTTTTTGTGCCGGGCTACCTCTATTGCTGGCTGGTTCGACGGATACACTGGCTGCACAATACTAAGGCGGCGGCCGCAATGATAGCGTCGGCTTCGGCGGCGGGAACTCCCGTCCAAAACCCTCCTCCCCCCTTGAGTGGGAGGACAGAGGTGGGGGGTACTATGCACGTAAACACCACCCCCCATCCCAACCTTCCCCCGCAAGGGGGGAAGGAGTCCTCTTTTCAGGCGCAACGCCGCTTCCCTCGTCACAGCGGCGACGCTGTAGGCAACGGGGTTTGACCCAAAACTCGAATATATCTCACCCTTTGGGTGTGACCCGCAGCTGAGATTGCCACAGTCGCCAATACGGCTGGGCGACCTCGCAATGACAACACGACTTCATCTCCTCGGAATGACAAGCAAATGGGTTCCGCTTTCAGTGGAGGGGAACCTGATTCAACGCATGTAGCGGGGCCCGTAAAATTCTGGGCCTGTTGGTCCTCAATTTTTAGCCTTTAGGCATATTCTTTTAATCCCTGCTTTCAGTCATAATTTCCGTTGATGTTCGCAGGTTTTTCGCGAACCGAATGCCCATGCATAGAACACTCATCAGAATCGTAGCCCTGGCGCTTGTCCCCTGCCTTCTGGCTGATCCGTTAACCGCTGCCGGCCTGGCCGCAACACCAACGACAACGACGATCCGGAGATCCGGAGAGCCGGGGAAACATCATTTCTACAGTTCGCCAGTTTATCCGTTCGACGATCAGGCTCTGCAGGCGGAACTCGTTCAGGCTTACACGCCCACAGAATCAGCCGCCCATCAAGATGCCTGCCGCCTCCGCCGGGAAGAAGGCATAGCGTCACCGCATGTCCCGTTGGCAGCCGGCGCGGCGAGTCATCCCTCCAAATCGGTGAAAACTATCATTTTGAAGGCGGCGGGCGGATGGTTTTATCTCAAGGCGGTGGAGATGGCTTTTTACGGTTTGAGTGGACACGCTTTGGTACATGGTGGGTTTTACTTCCATATCGTCTGGTTCATCCTGATCGCTATAGAAACAGTTGCAGCACAAATATATGAAGACGGCCAACACCGTATTGGATGGATCCTCGAAGGGCATATCGGAACGTCCACAGGCTTTAGATCTCCGGTCCCCGCCCCTATACAGGCCTACGCGCGCGCACATGAGCAGCGCGTACATCAAAGCGCACCGGGCCGATGGATGGACCGCTACAGTTCGACGATGGCGGATATGTTTCTGGCTCCAATTTTGGATTTTGTTGCCCTGTATGATGCCTGGCGTACCTGCCGGCTGCCGCATGAGCCACCTCATCGGCTTATCCACGAACTGGAAGAAGTTCTCCGGATGGCCGACCTAACCGTCGCAGCAGAACAAAAAGTTAAAACTCAAAGGCAACAAATTCTTGCATCTCCTCTTGTAAGGGTACCCTCTCGTAAATCAACAGATCTTCTGAATGAAACAGTCGCCTCAATCTATGGGGATATTTTCTTAGAACTGAGTCAGGAAAGACAAATGTGGCGGGATGTTTGGCTGATGGAAGGGCCGTCGCCTTTTCTTAAACAACTGCTTAAGTCTCCCAAAGAACAGGATTCCTACACCGCCGATCAATGGGTGCAGCATTTTGAGACCAGGTTGAACTCCACCACAGCGGATGGCTATGACGACATCAGGGACAAGCTCGTATCTGCATTCCGTCTCATCGTCGAGCGAAGCCCCGAAGCGGCTCCATGGATTAACGCCGTTATCCAAGGCGGACTGGTTTTTGAGAATATCGACGGCGAAGCTGACCCGATGGCGATGAAGGCTCACCCTGATGCGGGCACCGTCACCATTAACACCGGAGAAGTGAGTTGCCGTCATTGGTCCATCGAGCAAACGGCGGGCTATTTTATGCAGCACCCTGTAAGCGGGCTGCTCCTGGATGCGGGAATGGGCGATTTTACAGGCGCCAAGAGCGCCGTTCCCTCCTTTATGTCCTATCTGACTTTTCTGAAATGCCAGGCCATCATTGCCCAATTGGCGGAAGAAGAAAATTCGAGCGCAGTCAGACCGGCGCTCAGCCTGCTGCTTCCTCGTCAGGATCAGCGCGCGGCCCGGTGGATAATGAAATCGCTGGCCGAAGCCCTGGCAGAGCGCGGGGTCGATATCCGGACCTTTACAGAAGATCACCTGCCGGATGATCTCGCGCGCCCTGTATCACCTGCCAGTGCGGCGGTTAATAAGGATCTCATGTCGCCTGATCCCGGAAATTCTTCGGCATTCAGCAGTTTGTCCGACGACGAATTTATTCAGATGTTTTTAACAGAAACGCCTACTGACGTCACCTTCGATCGGGAGGTGAAATCTCGATCGTCGCGGCGTGAATTCGTTGATATGCTGGCGAAAAATACAGCCCGGCGCCTCAGGGAAAATTTGCATAAGGAGCAACCCCATCTGGAGCCGGGCATTCCATTACGTGAACAACCGGAAATCTACGCTGCTATCTCTATACTTGTTACAGATTTTCCCGCAATACGCACAGCCTTGGTTCAGAACAAAGTTCCGGAGATATTGATCGATACGCTCGCCAAAACAGAACCTTGCCAGGAAATGTATCTCCGGAGCATCTGTGTCGTCACAGCTCTTTCCGCTTTCGATGACATGGAAGATTCTAAAGCGGCAGTACGCGATGCCATACGGGATTACAGTTCAGACGCCGGCCAAAGGTTCCGGCTGGTAAATTCGCTTCGGTTTATCTTCACAAGACTTGCCGAAGAAATTGAATTCTGCGCTGCTAGGGGAATTCCAACTGTGCTCCTGGACACATATTCCGATTTGCGCGATCATGTCAGTGACTGGTGGGAAATTGCCTGGAGCAGCCTCCCGGAAACTCAGACTCCCAAATCGGACGTATGGAGAACTACAGGCAAAACGCAATTGGGCAACATCCCAAGCAAAGAGGCCCTCAGGCAAACCGCACGTCATCCCGCCAAGCGATCCCAGAGCGCTCCTGCAGATGCGATCAAGAACGCCGTCCCTCTAATGGAAGTCTTACAGAGAACGCCGCCTGATTCCATTAATTCCGCTTGGGCCGATTCCGTAAAAGAGAAAACCAGTTCCGTGCCAATATTCATGTTGTCGGGCGCTCTCCTTTTGGTGGGAGGCATTGGGGTTCTAATCAGCGCCCATTTCACCCACATCTCGCATTTCACCGGAGCCGGATATTTTGCCGCCTTGGCAGGAGCCGTCCAACTCATCGTGGGGGGAATCACCATGCTCCGAAAACATCCCCTCGAACGCCAAACCGGAGACAGGGAAGAAACCCTCTCTTCTAATGGCGTTCCTGTCTCCATAGGTATAACTGAGAAAGCGACAAACTCCGCGCACACAACCTATTCGCATAGCCGGACCTTCAAATACCCTGCCGGCAATTGTGAAATCACGGTGAGCAACCCGAATCACAATTACGTCAAAACATCGGCGGGAGCGGTATCTGTAGGGATGTCAATGCTTACGCGTTCCTTGTTCCCGGACGCGGCGGATTATCCTTCCATCGTCGTCGCCCCGCACGGCAGTTGGACCGGAGCGGACGGCTCAAATTTGATGCAGACCTATTTCGCTATCGCCGCCAGCAGCGCATTTTATCAGCGCAGAATGATAATTGTGGCCACGCCAGAACAGCAGGAGCGAATCAGGCGCTACCTTAAACTGGGGAATCCTTATGAATTTGTCAATAAGGGCGGTTACGATCGCGCGACTCGCACCCAGATGCGCCGTGAAGTCGTCGCCGCTGCTGACCGCATGTTGGTGAATGACTCTTTACAGATGGTAGCGTCGCCTTCGGGGTACATGGTCCAGTTCGTTTCGCTCGAAAACAACGTGGCTCGGGTGGGCGATGTGACCATTACCGACAACGAGGACGGGACGTTTACCTTTGTCGATGAGAATCCTCCGGACGGGACAACCCGCACGACCACCCTCGATGGCAATTTCATGCGTGAGATGAACGTGCGATTTGAAGGCCTGAAGCCCATGGGGAATATCCCTGAATTCGGAATCACTTTTCTGGGGACGAGCAGCGGCATGGATCCCGACGGCATGCCCAGCAGCCATGTGGTCTGGGCCAAGGGACATGGCATTCTGGTGGACGCCGGGGCCCCTACCCGCGCCGCTATAGAAGCCCTCGGCATCCGCCCGACCGATATCACCGAACTAGTCCTCACACACCTGCATGAAGATCATGTGGCGGACGCGCTCGCATTTTTCAAATGGCGCCACGACCAGACACGCGCGCAACGGCTAGACCTGGTCATGGAGCCGGGAATTTACGACCTGTTCTGCGAACAGGCGGAACTCCTGCTGGGCAGGCCATTACGAGAAGCTTACCCGGAAATCCATCCAGTCAGTCTGCCGTTCGGCAGTTCCATGGAACTTTCCGGCGGAGTTCTCATCGAGGCGGAACGCGCCTGGCACGGCACCTGGACGCCTATGCTCCGGATTTCCTGTGATGTCGACAGCCGGAGACGTATGATCAGCCTTTCCGGCGATACCATATGGGATCCATACAGGTTTGAACGGATCCTGGCCAACGATATCCCGGATCACATTCGTAGAGATCTGAATTGGGTATTGGGCGACCGCGAAGGTGGCAAACCAATACTGGATGAAGCAAGGATTAATGTGCTGCAGAACTGGCTTTACAACCGGGACAAGGATCCCGACGCTCCACTGCCCGACATGGTAGTGCTTGAAGGAGGCAATGCCGCCGCAACCGGGGAAAACACCAGCAACCACACGACCCCCTTATCGATGGCGGAATACCTGGCGCCTGAACAACAGTCCGTGACATGGGTCAACCACACCAAGGGACTGCCGGAAGGCATAAAAGGCGCCATGAGGCACGCGCCGGCGATGACAACAATCGATCTGCGGCAAACGCAGAGCGAATTCACTAAAGCAGCAGGAACAACCAATTCACGACCGCCGCGCAGCCCGCGTTCCGCGAAGATTCCTGCGTCATTGTTGTTGATATTAACAGCTCCCTTCCTGGTTGGCGGAGGATATTTCGCCATGGCGACCGCCACTTCCCCAATTTTCGCCCAATGGGGTCTTGTCGCCATTCTGGCGGGAGTCGCTTCTCTGATCGTCGGCGGAATCGTCGCCTACCGAAGCCGTCCTATCCCCCGCGTTGCATATGAGCAGATAATCGCGCAGATTGCGGAAAACCCCGGCAAAACGGTATATGCGGCCCAAAATTTGGTCTCCCAATTGAGATCCTCCTTCGACCAGCATAAAATAGATCTCTTAGCCCGGGGGATTTTGATTGCCGCCGATGCATCAAAAGATATGGCCGCTGAATTGGTTTTAAGGGGCGCGCCGGATGCGCTTGTACAGGCGCTCACCAGGATTGTAATATCGGGGCTTGAATCGGTCCAAACGGTTAATTATGTTCTCTTCGCTCTTGCCGCTATTGAGGATCAAGGACTCGGCCATGATGAAACACAGGCGGCATACGAAAAATATGCGGTGGAATTAAGACGTGATGTACTTCCTCATTTATGCGTCGAGCTGGCAAAGCATTCTCCCTCCCAGGAGCCTCCTGCTATTATCACAATCGCCATAGATGCAATTGAGAAAGCGACAAACTCCGCGCGTGAAACCGGTCCAGCCTCAGTTGAGGGGACTTCTTCTCCAACCCCGCCCGCGAATTCGGAGTTGCGCGCGGCCGCTTGATTTCCCGGCCTGCCCGTTTTCTTGACGAAAAGTCGTCCATATACGATAATAATCTGAAAATAGACCGCTAAGGCGACCAGCTTTAGCGATCTTTTTTTTAGCCCGCAATAAGGTTCCAGCGGCAGATCAGGGTTCACATATAAAAGGGAGAACGATGCATCAGGTAACGCTTATTCCCGGTGACGGCACCGGACCGGAACTCTGCGAAGTCGTAAAGAAGGTGGTCGCAGCAACCGGAGTTAAAATAAACTGGGACGTCCAGGAAGCAGGCGCGGACGTTATCCAAAAATACGGCACGCCGCTTCTGGACAATGTGCTGAAATCTGTCCGGAAAACCCATGTCGCTTTGAAAGGCCCGATCACCACGCCCATAGGCTCAGGGTTCCGGAGCGTCAACGTAGCTCTGCGCAGGGAGCTGGATCTTTTTGCCTGCGTGCGCCCCTGCCGCACTTATCCCGGAGTCAAATCCAAATATCAGAACATAGACCTGGTCGTAGTACGCGAAAATACGGAAGACCTTTACGCAGGCGTCGAGTTCCCGGCCGGGTCAAAAGAAGCGCAGCAGATCATCGGGCTTGGCGCGGGGAAAATCCATGCGGAATCCGCCATATCAATCAAACCGATTTCCAGACAGGGTACGGAAAGAATCGTGCGATACGCTTTTGAATACGCGCTGAAGCACAAGCGCAAAAAAGTCACAGCAGTCACCAAAGCCAATATCATGAAATGCACGGACGGCCTGTTCCTTGAGGCCGCGCGGAGCGTTGCTAAGCAATACGATGGCAGGATCGAATACGAGGAACGCCTCATAGACAACATGTGCATGCAACTGGTCCTGAAACCGGAACTGTACGACGTGCTGGTACTGCCGAACCTTTATGGAGACATCATTTCAGATCTCTGCGCCGGGCTGATCGGCGGGCTGGGAGTCGCGCCGGGAGCAAATATCGGAGACTCTGTAGCCCTCTTTGAGGCAGTTCACGGTTCCGCACCCAAATATAAAGGAATGAACAAGGTCAATCCTGCGGCAATGCTTCTTTCCGCCAAACTGATGCTTGATCATCTGGGAGAACATGCCGCCGCGCAGAACCTGGAAAAGGCGGTTTCTGCGGTGATCAGCGAGGGCAAGACCGTCACTTACGATCTGGGCGGCAAAGCGGGCACGCGGGAAATGGGCGACGCTATAATTGATAAGCTTTCAAAATGATTGAACGAACCTGCATCCTTATCAAACCGGACGCCGTGTGCAAGAAACATGCCGGCGATGTCATTGGCCGCCTGGAAAAGGCGGGACTGCAGCTTCTGGCTTTGCGGATGCTCCGCGTAACACGCGCCCATGCGGAAGATTTTTACCAGGAGCATAAGGGAAAAGAGTTTTATGAAAGGCTGATACGGTTCATGACCTCGGCGCCTATTGTGGCTACCGCGTGGCAGGGGGAAAACGCCGTTGCCGTTTCCCGGAAGCTGATCGGGGCCACGGATTCCCGGCAGGCCGCGCCCGGAACGATCCGGCGTGATTTCGGCACAGACAACCGCCGTAATGTAGTACATGGTTCGGATTCTGTAAAATCAGCTGAGAGGGAAATCTCCTTCTTTTTTAAACCCGGTGAGATTTTGACTTATAATGTCTCGGACTGGCAGGATGAACCTGTCCAGAACTTAACAGGAAAGAAATAACGCCATGGCAAACCCAAAGAAACATCATACAGCGGCACGCCGCGACAAACGCCGCGCAAACTGGAAACGCCTGGAACTTCCCGGCCTTTCAAAATGCGCGCAGTGCGGCACGCTGCACATCCCGCACCGCGTCTGTCCGGGCTGCGGTTTTTATAACGGACAGCTCATCGTCGCGGTTGAAGAGAAAAAAGGCAAGTCTGAAGAGGGACACGCCTAAATGCGCATTGCCGTCGACGCGATGGGGGGAGATCTCGCCCCGCAGGCCGTCGTTGAAGGAGCCGTCCAGGCATTCAGGCAGTACGGCCATCAGATTATCCTGGTAGGCGATCCTTTATCCATTAATGAACAGCTCGTCCGGCTGGACGCATCCGGCCTTGGCCTGAAAATCGAGCAAAGCGACAGCATCGTCGGCATGGATGAGAGTCCCGCGCAGGCCTGCAGGCAAAAACCTAATTCCTCAATCATGGTCTCCGCGAGGCTGGTTGCCGAGGGCAAGGCCGATGCCTTCGTTTCCGCAGGCAACTCCGGAGCGAGCATGGCCGCGGCGCTCTGGCATTTTCACCGCCTGCCCGGCGTATCGCGCCCGGCTATAACCGTGCTTTTCCCCACGTTGAATGGATTCTGCGTCATGGCCGACGCCGGAGCGAATGTGGACTGCAAACCGAAACATCTGCTGCAATTTGCAGTCATGGGCAGCGTTTACATGAAATGTATTTTGAACCGCCCGAATCCGCGCATAGGCCTGCTTTCGATTGGAGAAGAACCTTCCAAGGGAAACGAACTGACTCTTGCCGCGGCAGAGCTGCTTAAAAATTATGTCCCCAATTTTATCGGCAACGTAGAAGGGCGGGACATTCCCAAAGGAATGGCCGACGTGGTGGTATGCGACGGGTTCGTCGGGAATGTTGTGCTGAAGTTCGCCGAAGGCCTTGCCGAATCCATTATTCTGCTGGTTAAAGAGGGAGTAAAAGAGCGTCCCGTAGCCAAACTCGGCGGGCTTTTCCTTCAAGGGCTGATGAAAGATCTTAAAAAGAAGCTGGATTACGCCGAATACGGCGGCGCGCCGCTTTTAGGAGTAAACGGCGCCTGCATTATCTCTCATGGCAAATCCAATCCCAAGGCCATCCGCAACGCCATCCGCGCCGCGGCCGAATTTGTCGAGAAAAAAACCAACGACCACATCCGTTCCGAACTCCAGCACATCCATCCCGATATCGCTATAAAACCTCCCAGCAGGCATGCGACATTGACCGCATAATGGCAGACTTAATACACATTATTGGTACGGGTTCTTATGTGCCCGCGAAAGCGCTTACCAACGCCGATCTGGAGAAGATGGTGGAAACTTCAGACGAATGGATAACCACGCGCACCGGCATCAAGGAACGCCACATAGCCGCCCCCGAAGAAGCGACATCCGATATGGCCATAAACGCCGCGCGGCTGGCGCTCGCGGACGCCGGAGTTGATGCTCTAGATATTGACCTGATTATTGTTGCTACGACCACGCCTGACATGTTTCTGCCGTCAACCGCGTGTTTCGTGCAGAAGGCTCTGGGCGCGAAGAATGCCGCGGCCTTCGACATTTCCGCAGCCTGCAGCGGGTTCATTTATACCCTGGAAACGGCGCGTGCGCTTCTTACGGCCGGCACATTCAAAAGAGCTCTCGTCATCGGCGCGGAAAAGATTTCCGCAATAACCAACTGGAAGGATCGTTCCACCTGCGTTTTGTTCGGCGATGGCGCGGGAGCGGCTGTTCTTCAAAAAACAAAAGGAAAAGGGATTTTGTCCACCTGTCTGCGTTCGGATGGGAATCTGACCGACATACTTTCCGTTCCAGCTGGAGGGTCCCGCAGGCCTGTCGACAGACAGGTCCTTGAACAATCGCTCAACACAATTCACATGCAGGGCAAGGAAGTTTTCAAGCTCGCAGTAACGCGCATGGTGGAAGCGGCCAAAAAAGCGCTCGAACTGGCCGGAAAAAACGAGTCGGACCTGAATCTGCTGATTCCGCATCAGGCCAACCTGCGCATTATCGAAGCTATTGCCGAAAGGGTCCAGGTGAAACGGGAACGCATTTTTGTAAACCTGCATAAATACGGCAACATGTCAGCGGCCACAACCATTGTGGCTCTCGACGAAGCCCGGCGCTCCGGACAGGTCAAACCGGGAGATCTGATTGAACTTGTGGCTTTTGGCGCAGGGCTCACCTGGGGCGCGGCAGTCATTCAATTTTGACGCAGTTTGTCATACCCGCATGTCGTTGGCGGGGATCCAGTAGTTAGAAAAATCTAGATTACCGTCCCGGAACATGGGACGGTCCCTTCCATTAGATTTAAAAGGATTGGGACCGACTACTACCTCGGGAATGACGGAGAAGCATGTCAAAACTGGCTTTCATTTTTCCCGGGCAGGGATCGCAGTCGATCGGCATGGGCGCCGGCCTGTCCGAACGGTTTCCGGAATCCCGTTCCTTATATAAGGAAGCATCCGCTATCCTCGGATGGGATCTTCTGCATATCTGCAGGGAAGGACCGGAAGAAAAGCTCAGGGAAACCGATATAACACAGCCCGCGCTTTATGTGACAGGCATCGCCGCCGCCACCGTATTAATGAACAGAGGGATAAATCCTGAGGCAGCGGCAGGCCACAGCATCGGCGAATACGCCGCTCTGGCCGCAGCAGGAGTATTTTCTTTCGCCGAAGGGCTTAAACTGGTTGAACAACGGAGCCGGCTGATGAAGGATGCCGCCCGGCGGCATCCCGGCGGTATGGCTGCAATTTTGGGATTGAATTCCGAGCAGACCGTGGCGGTATGCAGTCAGGCTTCCAGCCGGGGTGTCTGCGTGGCGGTTAATTTCAACAGTCCTGAACAGGTTGTAATCGCCGGAGAAACGGCCGCATTGGCCGAGGCGTCGAAACTGGCGCTGGCAAACGGGGCAAAACGCGTTATTCCATTGAACGTATCAGGGGCGTTTCATTCGCCCTTGATGAAGGAAGCAGCGCTTGCGATGAAAGCCCTTCTTGAGAAAGCGCCTTTTCGCGAACCGCGTTTTCCGGTAGCCATGAATGCCGACGGTCGGCTGCACTCAACTGCGGCGGAAATCCGCGCCCAGTTGGCGCTTCAGCTGGATCATCCCGTGCGCTGGGTGGATAGCATACGTTCTCTCTCAGGAGGCGGGTTTTCTTCTTTCATTGAATGCGGCTCAGGCCGCGTTTTGGCCGGCCTGCTTAAACGGATTGAAAAGTCGCTTGAGGTTAGGACCACCGAATCGGCGGAAGCGCTTGAACAGATAACGGCAAAACAAAGCACTGCGGGAAAGGAATAAATATGACACTTAAAGATAAAGTCGCCATTATTACAGGAGGCGCGCAGGGTATCGGTAAGGCAATCGGTCTGAGGCTGGCGGGCGAGGGGGCGAATCTGGTGCTTTCCGATGTTATGGAAGACTCCGTAAAGGCCACGGCGGCGGAAATCGCACAGCAGAAAAACGTCCAGGCCATCGGCGTAAAAGGGAACGTATCGCAGTTCACGGACTGCGAAAAGCTCGTCGATGCGTCGCTTGACAAATTTGGAAGAATAGATATACTCATCAACAACGCGGGAATCACACGCGACAATCTGCTCATGCGAATGAGCGATGAAGAATGGGACGCGGTTCTTTCAGTCAATCTAAAAGGCGTTTTTAACTGCACCAAAGCCGTTGTGCGGCCGATGATGAAGCAGCGCAGCGGGCGCATAGTGAATATTGCGTCTGTAGTAGGGTTGATGGGAAACGCAGGCCAGGCTAATTACTCCGCTTCCAAAGGCGGCGTTATCGCCCTTACCAAAACCTGCGCGCGCGAGTTCGCTTCCCGAAATATTTTGGTCAACGCTGTTGCGCCGGGGTTTATTCGCACACGAATGACCGACGCGCTGTCCGATGAACAAAAAAAGAAGTTGACGGAGTTGATTCCTCTGGGTCGCCTTGGCGAACCGGAGGATGTCGCAAAAGTAGTTCTTTTCCTGTGTTCGGAAGATTCTTCCTATATTACAGGACATGTAGTTTCCGTAAACGGAGGAATGTATCTATAGGACGGAAATCTCCGTCAATAAATCAAGGAGGATTAGCATGGCTCAGGTACAAGATATTGAAGGACGCGTAAAAGAAATTATCATCGAACAGCTTGGCGTGGATGCCTCGGAAGTGAATCCGACGGCCTCTTTCGTCAACGATCTTGGCGCGGACTCACTGGACACCGTGGAACTGGTCATGGCTCTGGAAGAAGAATTCGACATTGAAATTCCCGACGAAGAAGCTGAGAAAATTCAAACCGTTGGCCAGGCCGTCGACTATATCAAATCCCATTCCAAGAAATAGGCCCGCCTTTGTTCGCCAGTCTGCGGTTCCGTCCGGCCCGTCCCCGTTCCTGGGGCGGGAGGCGGGAATCTTCCCTGCATTGAACGGACAATAATCAAATGAAACGTCGCGTGGTCATAACCGGCATGGGAGTCGTCTCCCCGATCGGCATTGGAAAAGAAGAATACTGGGACGGCCTGAAAAACGGCCGTTCCGGCGTCGGGTACGTATCATTTTTTGATACGACCGACTATCCCTCAAAAATCGATGCGGAAGTTAAGAACTTCGATCCGGAAAAATACATTGATAAAAAGACCATTCGCCGTATGGACCGCTTCGCGCAGTTTGCCTGCGCCGCAGCCGATATGGCCGTTCGGGATGCGGGGCTGGACACGGCAAATATACCCAAGGACCGCATCGGCGTTATCGTCGGATCGGGAATCGGCGGCATGTCCACCATTGAAGAAGAACATGACGTGCTGCGCAAGCGCGGGCCCAGGCGCGTCAGCCCGTTTCTCATTCCTAAACTGATTTCCAACATAGCTCCGGGTGAAATCGCCATTCGCTGGGGATTCACCGGCCCCAATTATTCTGTTTCCAGCGCCTGCGCCACATCAAACCATGCCATTGGGGACGCTTTAAGGCTCTTGCGCTACGGCGACGCCGACGTTATAGTCGCCGGCGGCACGGAAGCGGCAATCACGGAACTGGGTTACGGGGGATTCTGCTCGGCAAGAACGCTTTCTACGCGCAACGACGCACCGGAAAAGGCCTCCCGACCCTTCGACAAAAACCGGGACGGATTTATCATGGGCGAGGGGTCTGGAATCGTTATCATGGAAACTCTGGAGCACGCGCAGGCGCGCGGCGCCCATATTTATGCGGAACTGGCCGGTTACGGGGCTACGGATGACGCCTATCATATCACCGCACCGGACCCGAGCGGCGCTTCGGCGGTAAAGGCCATGCAGGCGGCCCTGAAGGATGCCGAACTCAATCCCGCCGATATTCAGTATGTCAATGCCCATGGCACTTCAACCCTGCTTAATGATAAAACGGAAACCAAGGCCCTTAAAGAAGTATTCGGGGCGCATGCCGCCAGGCTTGCCATATCTTCGACAAAATCCATGACCGGCCATCTGCTGGGAGCCGCCGGAGCCGCGGAGCTTATCGCCACCATTTTGTGCATTCAGAATAATATCGTCCATCCGACGGTTAATTACGAAACACCGGACCCGGAATGCGACCTGGATTATGTACCGAACATAGCGCGGCCCCTGGAAATCAACAGCGCGCTTTCCAATTCACTGGGCTTTGGCGGCCACAACGCTGTGCTTGTCGTCAAAAGATATGTCTCGTAGCAAAGCGGTAACTCCGCCTCCTACAACGGGTTCGCCAACGGCCAAGCTTCAGCGCGTGCTTGGCATTAAATTCAAAAACATGGCGCTGCTTGAAGAAGCGCTGACGCACAAGTCTTTTGCCATGGAACGCGCGCCGGGCGAGATCCCCTTCAACGAACGCCTGGAATTTCTGGGCGACAGCGTGCTGTCAACGGCCGTCGCGCATTATCTTTTTGCCCGGTACCCGGAAGCGGATGAAGGAAAGCTTTCCCAGATCAAATCGATGCTGGTTTCCCGTCCCAGCCTGACTATATGGGGCCGCGAGATCGGGCTGGGACAGTACATGCGCCTGAGCGAAGGCGAAGCGTCAACCGGCGGGCGGGAGCGGGATTCAATTCTGGGCAATGCCATGGAAGCCGTGCTGGGCGCCATGTATCTGGAAGCGGGTTTTGAAGCGGTAAAGAAATTCGTCGACAAGCTGTTGGCCAAAAAAAAGCGCATGGTCACGTCCGATTACAAAAGCAGGCTTCAGGAATGGGCCCAGAAAAAGTATAAAGTGCCGCCGTCCTACACCCTGCGAAGAAGTTTTGGGCCGGACCACGCGAAGACGTTCGAGATCGACGTTTCCGTAGATCAGGAGCTGCTGGGGTCCGGAGCGGGGAAAAGCAAGAAAGAAGCGGAACAGGCGGCCGCTCGAAACGCTTTAAAGAAATTAAAGTGCGTATAGCCGGGGGGAAATTATAATGGATTATTTTCTAACTGAAGAACAGCAGGCCATAGTCGAAACTGCGCGGGACATCGCCCAGAAAAAGATAAAAAAAGTGCGCGAGCATTATGATCGCACGGAAGAATATCCGTGGGAAATCATTGAAGAGCTGCGCAGGGCGGATCTTTTCGGCGTATACATTCCTGCCGAATACGGCGGGTTGGGCGGCGGTTGCTTTGAACTCGTGCTGGTCACCGAGGAGCTTTCCAAAGCCTGCGGCGGTATTGCGCTGTCCGTAGCCGGAACCGCGCTCGGGACATATCCGATTATTCTTTTTGGCAATGAGGAACAAAAGAAAAAATATCTTCCCGACCTGGCCAGCGGCAAGCGGCTGGGCGCATTCACGATCACGGAAGCGGAAGCGGGATCCGACGCCACCGCGACCAAAGCCACGGCGCGCCTTGAAGGCGATCATTACGTCCTGAACGGGACAAAAGTTTTCTGCACCAATGGGAACGCTGCGGAAATTTATTCATTATTTTTCTCAACCAACCCTGCGCGCGGACCGCGCGGCGTTTCAGCATTTATCGTAGAGAAAGGGACGCCGGGGTTCAGCTTCGGCAAAAAAGAGGAGAAAATGGGCATCCGCGCCTCGCCCACCTACGAGCTCGTTTTTGACAACTGCAAAATTCCCAAAGAAAACCTCCTCGGCAAGGAAGGCCACGGCTTGATGGTGGCGCAGGCTACTTTCGACGTTTCCCGTCCCGGCGTCGCGGCCCAGGCGCTGGGAATTGCGACGGGCGCGATGGAAGAAGCGTTCGCTTACGCGCGCGTCCGCAAGCAGTTCGGCCAACCCGTAATCAGCTTCCAGTCCATGCAGCACAAACTGGCGAACATGGCCATGGAGATCGAGGCGTGCCGCGCTCTCCTTTATCAGGTGGCCCGCGCGGTAGACAAAGGCGGCCGTAGGTTTACAAAAGAATCAGCCATGGTAAAATGTCTGTGTTCGGACGTTGCGATGCGCGTCACGACTGAAGCGGTTCAGATGTGCGGCGGCATCGGTTACATGCGCGACTTCCCCATCGAGAAATTCATGCGCGACGCAAAAATCACGCAGATATACGAAGGTACCAACGAGATCCAGCGCAACGAAATAGCCATGATGATGATCAAGGAAGCCGCGCGCCAGGGATTAGGTAAGAAATAAATGCATATTATTGTCTGCATAAAGCAAACTCCGGCTACAGCCAATATTCAGATTGACCCCAAAACCGGCACACTCAAACGCGAAGGCATGGCTGCGGCGATCAATCCTTTCGATGAGTACGGGATCGAAGAAGCGGTCCGCATCAAGGAGCGGGTTCCCAATTCAACGATATCGGTCGTTACCATGGGCCCGCCTCAGGCGGAAAACGCCCTCCGCGATGCGATCTCCCGAGGATGCGACGACGCCTATCTCGTAACCGACCGCGCCTTCGCCGGAGCCGACACCTGGGCGACTTCTTACACGCTACAGACGGCCATCAAGAAAATCGCCGAAATTAAAAAACCCTACGACATCATTATTTGCGGCAAACAGACCAACGACGGCGATACCGGGCACGTGGGTCCGGGCATTGCGGCCTGGCTCGATATCCCGAACGTCGCTTACGTATGCAAAATTGATGAAGTGAAAGAGGGGCACCTCCGCGTGCGCCGCCTGATGGAAGACGGCACTGACGTGATCGATCTTCCCACGCCCTGCCTGATTTCCGTCATAAAAGAGATAAACGAACCGCGCCTTCCTTCGCTGAAAGGCAAGCTGGCCTCCAAAAAAGCGGTTATCGCCAAATGGAATGCCGAAGACATCAAAGCCGACAAGGCCAAAATCGGTCTGGGCGGTTCGCCTACGGTTGTAGCCCGCAGCTTCAACCCGCCGCCGCGCAAGGGCGGAGAACGCATTGAAGGCGCCACAGCGGAAGAAAAAGCCAAAAAACTGATCGCGCGTCTGCGCGAAATGAAAATAATTTAATTCTATGAGCAATCGAATATTTGTTCTCCAGGATCGCTGTACAGGCTGCACCGCCTGCGTCAAAGCATGTCCCGTATCTTGCATCGACATGGTTCCCCGGCCCGCCGAGGATAAGGCCAGGGGCGTTAAATGGCCCAAACTGGCAGTTATCGACGAGGATAAATGCATTTTCTGCGGTGCCTGCGTAGACGTCTGCAATAAGCTTGGAGAAAAGACGCATAAAGACGATCTCTTCTATGCCATTGTCATGGAAAAGGAGACCGTTACGCCTGCGGCAGGAACAGCTATCGATCCCGCACTCTATAAAGGCGTATGGTGCTTCGCCGAACAGCGCCACGGCAAAATCGTGCCCACCATTTACGAACTTCTGCATGTCGGCGGGAAAATGGCCAAAGATTTGAACGAGGAACTTTGCGCCGTATTAATCGGACACAACATTTCCGACGCTGCGCAGGATATTATCGACCACGGTGCGGACAAGGTTTACGTTGTAGACGACCCGCTGTTCCACAATTTCCTGGATGAAGCTTACGCCATAGCCATGACTGAGCTTATCCTGAAGGAAAAACCGAACAAGCTGCTGATGCCGGCGTCTACCATCGGCAGATCATTCGCTTCACGCGTTGCCATCATGGCAAACACCGGTCTTACGGCAGACGCGACCGGCCTGGAAATCGATCCCAAAACCCGCCTGCTGAACGCAACTCGCCCCTCTTTCGGCGGCAATCTGATGGCTACCATTCTCTGCGAAAAACAGCGGCCGGAAATGGCAACTGTCCGCCCGATGTCTTTCCCGCGGACTCCTAAAACACCGGGGCGCCAGGGGAAAATCATCAAGTTTCAGATCGACCCATCCAAATACAAAATCCGCGCCAAATTCGTGGAATTTGTTCCAGAGAAGGACCAACAACAGGATATCAGTTCCGCAGAAGTAATCATTTCCGGCGGCAGAGGCCTGGGTAAATCCGAAGGCTTCAAACTGATTGAAGAACTTTCCCGGCTGCTGAACGGCGCCGTAGGAGCAAGCCGCGCCGTAGTAGACGCCGGATGGATCCCCTACCGTCACCAGATCGGCCTTACAGGGCGCACCGTGCGCCCCAAGGTTTATTGGGCCTTTGGCATATCCGGCGCTATCCAGCACCTGGCAGGCATGAGTTCTTCCGAATTCATCGTATGCATAAACAGGGATCCCCAAGCACCCCTGATGCAGCTGGCCAATCTTTCCATAGAGGGAGACCTCTACGAAATGATTCCGGCCATTATCAACGAAATTAAATCCCTTCAAGGGTAATTACGCCGTTATCCCGGCCTGCGGATCACCGGGGCAATATATTACAACCTGTGGTGTGGTTAAAATCCAATTGCCACAACGGGTTGTGGTTAATGCTTGCAAACCTCTCATAAAATTGATAATCTTTCCCGACTTTGACAGCAAAACGGTTTTCGTGAGTTTCCTACCGACGATGTCCTTCTGACAAACCCGAATTTGTACGCACACGAAGTTTGCAGGGGACATGATTTTCATTGACGGGGATAGG
>Ga0181520_10006741_pt1 | contig 17344 bp, 13 predicted proteins | sample PEATcosm2014_Bin_29_FD_132451 | JGI IMG/M metagenome (GOLD analysis project Ga0181520, IMG submission 132451) | Peatland microbial communities from MTU Mesocosm Facility, Houghton, MI, USA - PEATcosm2014_Bin02_30_metaG | ecosystem: Environmental > Terrestrial > Soil > Wetlands > Peat | place... | reverse complement strand
GCCCATGTCATTTCCGCTCTGCTCGTCCTGCCCATCGCCGCCTACGGCATTCGCCTGATCAGCCGCTTCCAGTTCTGGACCCAGCCGGTGTGGCTGATCCTCCAGTTCGCCCCGCTCGTCTATGTCGGCTTTGGCGGATTGCACGACGTCAAGGGATGGACGCACTACCCCGGCATTCCCGGCGAAGGTGGCGGCTCGCTCAGCCTGCTGACCTTTGGCATGGCGGCGTCGGTGCTGCTGTCCTTCCTGCCGCAGATCGGCGAACAGGTCGACTATCTGCGCTTCCTGCCGGAAAAGACCGCCGCCAACCGCCTCGGCTGGTGGTCCGCCCTGCTCGTCGCCGGTCCCGGCTGGATCATCATCGGCTGCGGCAAGATTCTCGCCGGATCCTTCCTCGCCTATGTCGCCCTCGCCCACGGCACCACCGACGAACAGGCGATGCAGCCGACCGAGCTTTATCGCATCGCCTTCTCGCAGCTGGTCGATTCCCCCGGGCTGGTTCTTGCTCTGACCGGTCTGTTCGTCGTCACCTGCCAGACCAAGATCAACGTCACCAACGCCTATGCCGGTTCGATCGCCTGGTCGAATTTCTTTTCCCGCCTGACCCATTCCCACCCCGGCCGGGTGGTGTGGCTGACCTTCAACGTCCTCCTCGCCTTGATGCTGATGGAAGTCGGAATCTTCCGCGTCGTCGACAGCATCCTGGCGCTTTACGCCAATTTCGCCGTCGCCTGGATCGGCGCGCTGACCGCCGACCTGGTCGTCAGCAAGCCGCTTGGGTGGTCGCCGCCGACCATCGAGTTCCGCCGGGCCCATCTCTACAACATCAATCCGGTCGGCGTCGGCGCCATGGCGCTGTCCCTCCTCGTCTCCACCGCCGCCCTGTTCGACTGCTTCGGCGCCCAAGTGCGCGCCGTCGGGCCGCTGATCGGCTTCGCCATCTCCTTCGTCGCCGCGCCGCTCATCGCCCGGGCGACCAAGGGGCGCTATTACATCGCCCGCCAGCCCGAACCGGGCGCCGCGGAGCGGGGTGAGGAACGCTGCATCATTTGCGAGCATCACTTCGAGGCGAACGACATGGCCCACTGTCCCGCCTATGGCGGCGCCATCTGTTCGCTCTGCTGTTCGCTCGACATGCGGTGCCACGATCGGTGCAAGGATTCTCCGCGTCTGGCCGACCTGTTGACGCCCCTCGCCGCGCTCGTCCCGGCGCCGGTGCGCCGGGTGGCCACCAGCCGGCTTGGCCGCTTCCTCGGCGTACTGACGATCATGGTGATCGGCGTCGGCGGCCTGCTCGCCCTGGTTTATGATCAATATTCGGCGATGCCCGGCGCCGACGCGCCGACCATTCGCACCACTTTGCTGATCGTTTTCGCCGGTCTTCTCGTCGCCATGGGCCTGGTGGCGTGGACCATCGTCCTGGTCAGTGAAAGCCGGCGCATGGCCGAGCAGGAAACCGACCGGCAGACCGCCATGCTGATGGACGAGATCGAGGCGCACCAGCGCACCGACGCCGCCTTGCAGAAAGCCAAGGAGGTCGCCGAGGCGGCCAACCATGCCAAGACCCGCTTCATCGCCGGGTTGAACCATGAGATCCGCACCTTGCTCAATTCGATCAACGGCTATGCCCAGCTGCTCGAACGCAACGCCACCCGCCGGCCGGAGGACGCGGTGCGGGTCATCCGCCGCAGCGCCGGCCACATCACCAATCTGATGGACGAACTGCTCGACATCTCGCGCGTCGAGTCGGGAACGCTGCGGCTCTATCGCAACGTCGTCGACATCGGGGAATTTCTCGATCAACTGGTCGACATATTCCGCCTGCAGGCCAACGCAAAAGGAATCGGCTTCGACCATCGGCGCAGCCCCCACCTGCCGCGCTACATCCACGCCGACGAAAAGCGCCTGCGCCAAATCCTGATGAACCTGCTGTCCAATGCGGTCAAATACACCGAACGCGGTCAGGCCGCCCTCGACGTCCGCTACCGCAGCCAGATCGCCGAGTTCGTCATTTCCGACACCGGCCTGGGCATCGAACCCGACGACGCCGAACGCATCTTCCTGCCCTTCGAACGCGGCCGCAATGTCGCCACCGCGACCTCGGGAACCGGTCTCGGCCTGACCATCGCGCGCTTGCTCACCCAGGTGCTGGGCGGCGATCTGACGGTGAGCAGCGAACCCGGCAAAGGCAGCACCTTCCGGGTGAAATTGCTGCTGACCGAGGCGCTCGAGCCGCCCCGCCACGATGCGGCCCTGCGGCAGATCCGCGGGTATCGGGGTCAGCCGCGGATCATCCTGATCGCCGACGACGATGCCGCCCACGTCAATCTGGTGCGCGAAATCCTGGAGCCGCTGGGCTTCATCCTGTTCGCCGCCAAGGACGGCCCGTCCTGCCTCGCCATGGCCGAGTCGTGCCAACCGCATTTGGCCATGCTCGACATTTCGATGCCCCTGCTCGACGGCTGGGAGGTGGCCCGCCGTTTGCGCGCCGCCGGGCGGACCGACCTGCCGATTTTGATGGTTTCGGCCGACGCTCTGGAATTATCGGCACCGCGCCGGCTGGACATGCCGCACGACGACTATCTGGTCAAGCCGTTCGAGATCGCCCACCTGCTCGAACGCATCCACACGCTGCTCGACCTCGACTGGCTGTATGTCGAGGAGGAGGACGCCGGTTCCCCGCCCGTCCTACCGGCGACCATCGCGCCGCATCACGTCGCCTCCCTCCGTCATTTGTGCGGCATCGGCCATCTGCACGGCATCGACACCAAGCTCGCGGAAATCGAGGCCGAACATCCCGACGCCGCCCCGCTCCTCGCCACGCTGCGCCAGCTTGCCGAGACCTTCGCCTTCGACCGCCTGCGTCAAACCCTCGACGACCTCGGCCGCCATGACCCCTGAAGCGCAGCGCGGCGAGCGGGACATGGTGCTGGTCGTCGACGACAATGTCGATGAATTGAAGCTGCTGGTCGACGCCATCGAGCAGGCCGACATCACCGCCCTGGCGGCCACCAGCGGCGAAGGCGCCTTGGCCCTGCTCGCCAGTGTCCTGCCGCATGCGGTGGTGCTGGATGCCAGGATGGGAGGCATTGACGGCTTCGAGACCTGCCGCCGGCTGAAACAGGAAGCGCGCTTCGGCCATCTGCCGGTGATTTTTCTGACCGGCCTCACCGACACCGAGCACGTTCTGATGGGGCTGCAGGCCGGAGGCGTCGATTACGTCACCAAGCCGGTGATCATTGCCGAGCTGATCGCCCGCATCCGCATCCATATCGCCAATGCGCGAGCGGCGCTGGGAGCGCAGATCGGGCTGGACGCCAGCGGCCGCCACCTCCTCGCCGTCGACCGCCAGGGTCACCTCACCTGGTGCACGCCGCAGGCGGCGCAGTTGATCGCCTGGACCTTCGGCAAGGCGGCCGGCGGCGACCTCGCCCTGCCGCCCGAGCTGGCCGGCCGCCTGGCTGGAGCAGCCACCACGGGCGAGAGCGAGTTGGGCATCGGCACGCCACCCCATCGCGTCGTCGCCACCTATCTCTGCGAAAGCGGCCCCAACGAGTCACTGTTCCGCCTGGTCCAGGCGGCCAACGACGAGGAAACGCTGGCCCGCGCCTTCGCCTTGACGGCACGTGAAGCGGAAGTGCTGCTGTGGATGGCGCGCGGCAAATCCAACCACGATATCAGTGACATTCTGGGGATCAGCGCGCGCACCGTCGACAAGCACGCCGAACGCCTGTTCAGCAAGCTCGGCGTCGAAAACCGCACCGCCGCCGCCTCGCAAGCGTTGGGCGTGCTGGCGGCGCGGGGGTAATCCCCCGCGCCGCCAAGTCCCGAGGGTCCGCCCTCAGTGGCTGATCATCCACGGGCGACGGTTGGGGAAGCTCTTGGCGATCCCGCTGCCGCCACCCCTGGCCACCGCGGCGTTCGAACCGCGCGAGCACCCGCAGGTCGGGCTGTGGCGATGACCGCCGCCGATTGTCGGCTCGTGGGCGCTGCGTTCGTTGACGGCATAGGCATGGGACACCTCCGCCGACAACAGGGCGAGGCGAGGGGCCGCCAGATAAGCGCGCGGCACCACCGACCCGCAGCCGGGACAGGCGGCCGGCGACCGGCTTTCGTCCATCGGCCGCAACTCGCTGAACGGCCCGCAGTCCTGGCAGTCATAGTCATAGACAGGCATGGCGGAACCCTCCTCTTACAAATCCGGCGACAGCAAGATGTCGGGACCGCCGGTGATGAATTTGGTCGGTCCGGCGGCGTTGGGACGAATGTCGAAATCGAAGATGCCGGTTGGCAGATAGAGGGTGGCGCAGGCATTGGGAATGTCGACGACGCCGCTGATGTGGCCCTGCACCGGCGCGACGCCGAGGATGGTATGGGCCTGGGCGCGGGAGAAGCCGAACTTCGTCATGTAATTGATGGCGTTCAGGCAGGCCTGCTGATAGGCGACATTGACGTCGAGATAATATTGTTTGCCGGCGTCGTCGACCGAGATCCCCTCGAAAATCAGGTAGTCGTTGTAGTTGGGGGTGATCGGGCTCGGCCGGAACATCGGGTTCTTGACCCCGTACTTGGCGACGCCGTCCTTGATCAAATCGACCTTGAGATGCGTCCAGCCGGCCATCTCGATGGCGCCGCAGAAGGTGATCTCGCCGTCGCCCTGGCTGAAATGCAGATCGCCCATGGAGAGCCCGCCGCCCTTGACATAGACCGGGAAATAGATGCGCGAGCCGCGCGACAGATCCTTGATGTCGCAGTTGCCGCCATGCTCGCGCGGCGGCACGGTGCGCGCCCCTTCCGCCGCCGCCTTGTCGCGGGCATCGCCCTTGAGGCGCCCCATATGGGCGGTGGCCGCCGACGGCGGCGCGGCGAGCGGCGGCACCCGCTCGGGATCGGTGGCGATCAAGGCCGCCTCCCGCTTGTTCCACATGTCGAGCATCGACCGCGAAGGCAGGCAGCCGATCAGGCCGGGATGGACCAGGCCGGCGAATTTGACCCCCGGCACATGGCGGGAATGGGTGAACAGGCCGGAAATGTCCCAGATCGATTTCTGCGCCTGCGGGAAATGGTCGGTGAGGAAGCCGCCGCCGTTCTTCTTCGAAAAGAAGCCGTTGAACCCCCATTCCGAATTGGGCAACGCCCCGATATCGAGGATGTCGACGACCAGCAGATCGCCCGGCTCGGCGCCGGCGACACCGATCGGGCCGCTCAGGAAATGCACGGTGGTCAGATCGATGTCGCGGACATCGTCGGCGGATTCGTTGTTCTTGATGAACCCGCCGGTCCAGTCATAGGTCTCCAGGATGAAATCGTCGCCGGGCTTGACCGTGGCCACCATCGGAATGTCCGGGTGCCACCGGTTATGCACCATGTCGTTGGTGTAGGGCGACTTCGACAAATCGACTTTTACCAATGCTTCGGCCATGGAATCCTCCTTCGATCTAAACAGACAGATAGCGGGCGATGCTGGCTTCATCGACCGTGGCGCGCGGCGCCTGGTGCACGATCTCGCCGTTTTCGATGACCAGGACGCGGTCGGCGATGTCGAGGGCGAAGCTCAACACCTGTTCGGACACCAGAATGGACAGCCCGTCGCGGTCGCGAATGGATTTGAGCACGCGGGCGATATCCTTGATGACCGAAGGCTGGATGCCCTCGGTCGGTTCGTCGAGCAGCAGCACCTTCGGTCCGCTGGCCAGGGCGCGGGCGATGGCCAGCTGCTGCTGCTGGCCGCCCGACAGATTGCCGCCGCGGCGGCCGCGCATGTCGAGCAGCACAGGGAACAGTTGGTAGATTTCCCCCGGCACCTCATCCTTGTCGGTCGAGCTGAGTCCGGTCTCGATATTCTCTTTGACCGTCAGCGCCGAGAAAATGGCGCGACCCTGCGGCACATAGGCCAAGCCGGCGGCCACCCGCTCATAACTGCGCAGCGCCGCCAGCGACTGGCCGTCGAGATTGATCGCGCCCTGTCGCGACGGCACCATGCCGATCAGGCTTTTCATCAAGGTGGTTTTGCCCATGCCGTTGCGCCCGACGATGGCGACGATCTCGCCGGGCTCGACGGTGAAGGAAATGCCATGGACCACGGCGCTTTTGCCGTAGGCGACATGCAGATCGGCGACTTCCAGCATCCTCTCCTCCCGCTCAATGTCCGAGATAGACTTCGATGACCTGGGGATCCGCCTGGACCTTGGCCATGCTGCCTTCGGCCAGGATCTTGCCCTGGTGCAAAACGGTGACGGAATGCGCGATGTTCTCGACGAACTTCATGTCGTGCTCGATGACCAGCAGTGAGCGATCCTTGCGCTTGGCAATGATGCGGTTGAGCAGTTCCGCCGTCTTCTCGCGCTCGCGCACGCTCATCCCGGCGACCGGCTCGTCGAGCATCATCAGGTCGAAGTCCTGCATCAGCAGCATGCCGATTTCCAGCCATTGGCGTTGACCGTGGCTCAGAATGTCCGCCTTGGTGTCCAAATGATCGGCGAGGAAGATGGTCTCGGCGACCTCCTCCACCTTGTCCTTGACCGCCTTGTCGCGGCGAAAGGTCAGGGCGCCGAACACGGTGCGGCCCTTGGGATAGGAAATCTCAAGATTCTCGAACACGCTCAGATTGTCGTAGACGGAGGGGTTCTGGAACTTGCGTCCCACCCCGGCGCGGACGATCTCGTGTTCGCGCATCTGGGTGAGTTCCTCATCCTTGAAGCGAATCGAGCCGGCGGTCGCCTTGGTGCGCCCGCAGATCAGGTCGAGCACCGTGGTCTTGCCGGCCCCGTTGGGTCCGATGATCACCCGGATCTCGCCGTGATCGACATAGAGGTTGAGGTCCTCGACCGCTTTGAACCCGTCGAATGAGACGGTCAGATCCTCGATGGACAGCAGGAAGTCGGTTCTACTGGGCATGGTCTTTCCCTTTCCCGGCTCAGGCGGTTTTGAGACGCCGCATCAGGCTTTTCGCCGTGGCGCGCAGACCGACCAGGCCGCGCTGCAGGGCGGGCTCGGCATGGCTGTTATAGAGGCCGGCCAGTCCGTCGGGAAAAACCAGGACGACGGCAATGAACAACCCGCCCAGACCGAACAGCCACAGGCTGGGGAACGCCTCGGAGAAGCTGGTTTTCGCCCAGTTGACCAGCAGCGTCCCGTAGACGGCGCCCAACAGCGACAGGCGCCCGCCGACCACGCAGAAAATCACCATGTCGATCGACGGCACGATGCCGACGAAGGACGGCGACATGAACCCGACCTGCAGGGTGAACATCGCGCCGCCAACCGCCGAAATGGCGGCGGCCAGGCAGAAGACGAAAATCTTGAAGGCGTCGACGTCGTAACCGGAGAAGCGAACACGGTCCTCTCGGTCGCGCATGGCCACCAGGATGCGCCCCAGCTTGCTGGTGCGGACATACTGGGAGACGAACAATGCCACCATCAGCAACCCGCCATTGACGTAATAGAGGACGACTTTGGCTTCGTTGCTGCGGATGTCCCAACCCTTCAGCGTGCGCAGATCGGTGATTCCGTTGACGCCGCCGGTATAGCCCTGCTGGCCGATGATGAGGATGGTCAGGATGGCGGCGACCGCCTGGGTAATGATGGCGAAATAGACGCCGCCCATGCGGCGCTTGAACATGGCGACGCCGATGATGAAGGCGAAGATCGTCGGCACCGCGACGATGGCGAACAGGGTGAAGCCGAAACTGTGGAAGGGCTGCCAGAAGAACGGCAGGCTGGTGATCTGGTTCCAGTCCATGAAGTCGGGTATGCCCGGCGTCGATTGGATCTTGGTGCTGATCGGGTCGGAGGACTCGAGCTTGAGGAACATCGCCATGCAATAGCCGCCGAGGCCGAAAAACACGCCCTGGCCGAGGCTGAGGATGCCGCCATAGCCCCAGCAGAGGACGAGACCGACAGCGGCGAAGGCGTAGGTGAGGTACTTGCCGACCAGGCTCAGGCGGAACACGTCGAGGGCCGAAGGCAGCACCAGGAACAGAAGGGCGGCGAGGACGGCGAAGGAAATGAGTTCCTTGCGCGTCATGAAGGGAATGTTCTGAGAGCTTTCCATCATGATGATCACCGACGCACTTTGAGGACGAACAGGCCTTGCGGTCGCAGCATCAGGATGCCGATGACCACAAGCAGGGTGATGACCTTGGCCATCGACCCCGACAGGAAGAATTCGAGCGACGACTGCACCTGCGAGATCGAGAAGGCCGACGCCACCGTGCCAAGCAGGCTTTGCGCGCCGCCGAACACCACCACCAGGAAGGTATCGACGATGTAGAGCTGACCGGAGGTCGGACTGGTCGAACCGATCATGGTGAAGGCGCTGCCGGCGATGCCGGCGATGCCGCAGGCGAAGGCGAAGGTGTAGCGGTCGATGCGGTCGGTATTGATGCCGGCGGCGCCGCTCATCGGCCGGTTCTGGGTGACCGCGCGCATCTGGCAGCCCCAGCGCGAGCGGAACAGCAGCAGGAAGACGGCGCCGGTGATCGCCATGGTCAATGTCATGACGAACAGGCCGTTGATCGGCACCTGGATGGTGTCGGTCAGGTTGAACGAGCCCATCAGCCAGCCCGGCAGACTGACGCCGACCTCGCGCGCCCCGAACAGCGAGCGGAAACATTGCTGCATGACCAGGCTCAATCCCCAGGTCGCCAGCAACGTGTCGAGCGGCCGCTTGTAAAGCCGGCGGACCATATAGACTTCGGTGGCATAGCCGAGCGCGCCGCAGACGACGAAAGCCAGGGCCATGGCGAAGAAGAAATAGATGCCGAAGAGGAACGGCGCGAACTTCTGCACCAGGTGGCAGCACAGATAGGTGGTGTAGGCGCCGGCGGCCATGAACTCGCCATGCGCCATGTTGACGACGCCCATCTGCCCGAAAATGATCGCCAGGCCCAGCGCCATCAACGTGAAAACGGAAAACAGGATCAGTCCGGCAAAACCTTGCATCGCCAAAACAGAGGCAAGATCTCCGATCGAATAACCGGCAATCGTCATGGCTAGGTCTCCTACTGCCGCGTTTTCTTCGTCCTTCCAGCGACAGCGGGGACCCAGTCAACCGACTGGATTCCCGCGTCCGCCGGAATGACGGGGAACAATTACTGGTAGCCTGCCGGGAACGGGTTGGGTTCGACCCACTCCTTGGTCTGCCAGATCACGTCGTACTGACCGTCGGTGCGAGCCCGTCCGATCTTCGTTTTGCTCCACAGATGATGGTTCTCGTGAACCTTCACCTTGCCTTCGGGAGCATCGAGTTCGACACCTACCTGGGCAGCGATCACTTTGTCCGTGTCGAAGCTCTTCGCCTTTTCGCAGGCCAGAGCCCACAGCAGGGGGCCTTCATAGGCGGCTTGGGTGACGTCGCCGATGACGCTGTCCGCGCCCCACATTGTCTTGAATTCCTTGACAAATTCCTTGTTGACGGGATTGTCCTGGCTCTGGAAGTACTTCATTGAGGCATAGGCACCGACGATGTTGTCGCCACCGATGCCGCGGATTTCGTCCTCGGTCACCGAGATGGTCAGCAATTTCTGCTTGTTGACCATGTCGATCCCGGCCGCCTTCAACTGCTTGTAGAAGGCCACGTTGCTGCCGCCGACGATGATGGCGTAGATGACGTCCGGCTTCTTCAACTTGATCTTGTTGATGACGGACTGGAACTCGGTGCTCCCCAGCGGGAAGTATTCCTCGCCGACCACCTCGAGCTTCAGGTGGTTCTCGATATGCTTGCGGGCGATCTTGTTGGACGTGCGCGGCCAGATATAGTCCGACCCCAAAAGATAGAAGGTCTTGGCGCCTTTGGTCCCGCCAATTCCCCGCTTGTCTTCCGGCACCAACCATTCGCCTTCCTGTTCGGCGATCGGCGCCTGAGTCACCCAGTCGAGGCCGGCGATGATTTGCTGGGTGGCTTCCTGGCCCTCGTAGAAGACATCGTGCGATTGCTCCAGGCCTTCGTAGAAGGTCGGGTAGTAGAGGATTCCCTTGTATTGCTCGAAGACCGGAAGCACCGCCTTGCGCGAGGCCGAGGTCCAGCAGCCGAACACCGCCGCCACCTTGTCTTCGGTCAACAGCTTCTTCGACTTCTCGGCAAAGGTCGGCCAGTCGCTGGCGCCGTCTTCCTGAATGAACTCGATCTTGCGGCCCAACACGCCACCCCGGGCGTTGATCTGGGAGATTGCCAGCTTCTCAGCCTCGACCGAGCCGGTCTCGCTGATCGCCATGGTGCCGGTCACCGAATGGAGGATGCCGACCTTGACGACGCTGTCGCTGACATTGAGGCCGGTGGTGTTGATCGCGGCGGTGGCGAGTTTCGCGGTCTGGCCAAAGGCGAGCTTGGGAAGGAGCGGCACCGCCATGGCGGCGCCAAGGCCGCCCAAGACGGTGCGGCGCGGAAGGGAAAACGAACGCGGGTCTTTGTCTGACATGCTACCCCCTTAAGACAAGTTCGGGCGGAATTGACAGGGGGAATGGTTGCAGGGAAGACCGGGCGACCATATACGTCGATCGACGTAGCGTTACTTCCCGCCGGGCATTAACCGGCCGCGTCCACTTGCGAATGTCGGGGCCCGTTCCCACTATACGTTAAACGACGTATGGCGATTCATTTACAAGACGGGTTGAATATTGACGACAACTATAGGTTTTTCCGGCGCCACGGTTTGGTGGGGGTGCGCGCGATGAGAACGGGAACGGTTTGAGCGCCCGGCAACGCATCGTTCGGGTCCGGCGCCAATACAACCAATGGGTCGCCAACCAGACCCTGGAAGATTTCGCGCTGCGTTTCACCGCCAAGCGGGCGCGGCGCTGGTCGATGGTGTGGGTGGCCAACACCGCGTTGGGAGCGATCTCGTTCCTGGCGCTGGAAGCCATCGGCAGCGCCATCACCCTGCGCTATGGTTTCGCCAACGCCGTGCCGGCGATCCTGGCGGTCAGCGTCCTCATTTTTCTTGCCGGTCTGCCCATCGCCTATTACTCGGCCCGTCACGGCGTCGACATCGACCTGCTGACCCGCGGCGCCGGCTTCGGTTATATCGGCTCGACCGTCACCTCCCTGGTCTACGCCTCGTTCACCTTCATCTTTTTCGCCATCGAGGCGGCGATCATGTCGATGGCGCTGGATCTCTGTCTCGGCATCCCGCGGCCGGTCGGCTATCTGCTGAGTTCGCTGGTCATCATTCCCATGGTGACCTATGGCATCCGCTTCATCGGCTGGCTGCAGGCGTGGACGCAGCCGGTGTGGCTCACCCTTCAGGCCCTGCCCTTCCTCGCCGTCCTGCTCTCCCATCACGATCTGCTGAACGGATGGGCCAATTTCGATGGCGCCGAGCACAGCCGCACCTTCACCGTCGTGCTGTTCGGCGGCGCCGCTTCGACCGTCCTGTCGTTGATCGCGCAAATCGGCGAACAGGTCGATTTCCTGCGCTTCCTGCCGGCCAAGACCGAAGAGAACCGCGTCGGCTGGTGGACGGCGCTGCTGCTGGCCGGCCCCGGCTGGATCATCGTCGGCGCCTTGAAGCTGCTCGCCGGGTCGTTCCTCGCCTACGCCGCCATCCATATGGGCTATCAGGCGATGGCGGCAAGCGAACCCACTCAGCTTTACCGGGTGGGGTTTTCGCTGCTGCTACCCAACTCGCCGAAAATCGTGGTGGCGATGGTCGGGCTGTTCGTGGTGACCTCGCAGATCAAGATCAACGTCACCAACGCCTATGCCGGGTCGATCGCCTGGTCGAATTTCTTTTCGCGCCTGACCCACAGCCATCCCGGACGCGTCGTCTGGGTGGTGTTCAATGTCGGACTCGCCTTGCTGCTGATGGAACTCGGCATTTTCGGCGCCATCGAACGCATCTTGAGCCTTTATTCGAACGTGGCGATCGCCTGGATGGGCACCATCGTCGCCGATCTGGTGATCAACAAGCCGCTGGGTCTGAGCCCGCCCTTGATCGAGTTCAAGCGCGCCCATCTCTATGACATCAACCCGGTGGGGATGGGATCGATGCTGCTGGCGACGATGGTGTCGCTGGTGGCCTTTTCCGGCGCATTGGGCGAAACCGCCCGGGCCTTGGCCCCGTTTTTCGCCCTCGGCACGGCCCTGGTCGCCACCCCCGCCATCGCCGTGGCGACCAAGAGCCGTTTCTACATCGCGCGCCGTCCGCCCAATCGCTGGAGCACCCGCAGCGAGGTGCAGTGCTGCATTTGCGAGCACAGCTTCGAGCCGGAAGACATGGCCTATTGTCCCGCCTATGCTGGCGCCATCTGTTCGCTGTGTTGTTCCCTCGACGCGCGCTGCCACGACCGCTGCAAATCGGGACCGCATATTTTCCAGCACGCCGCCGCCCTGTTGGCCCGCCTGCCGTTCAAGATCGGCACCGCCGCCGGCATTCGCATCGGCTATTTCGCCGGCGTCATGCTGCTGTTCGCCGCGGTGCTCGGCCTGACCCTTATGATCGTGTTCTTCCAGAAGACCGGTACGCCGGGGGCCGACGCCGGGTTGATCGCCGGAATCCTGTGGTCGGTGTTTTTCAGCCTGCTGATCGTCATGGGGGTGGTGGCCTGGCTGTTCGTCCTCGCCCATGAGAGCCGGCGCATGATGGAAGAGGAATCGACGCGGCAGAACACCATGCTGCAACGGGAGATTTCCGCTCACCAGCGCACCGACACCATGCTGCAGAAGGCCAAGGAGGTGGCGGAGGCGGCCAATTTGGCGAAAAGCCGTTATCTCGTCGGTATCAGCCACGAATTGCGATCACCGCTCAACGCCATTTTCGGCTATGCCCAGATTCTGGAAAAAGACCCCGCCCTGCCGTCCCACCGCGTCGGCGCGATTCGCGTCATCCGGCGCAGCGCCGAACATTTCTCCAACCTGATCGACGGCCTGCTCGACATTTCGAAAATCGAGGCCGGCCGTCTCAATCTCAAGCGTCAGGAAGTCCGCACCGGCGCCTTCCTCGAACAAATCGTCGACATGTTCCGCATCCAGGCGACCGAGAAGGGATTGAACTTCGTCTATGCGCCGATCGATCCGTTGCCGGCGGTCGTCGCCACCGACGAGAAATGCCTGCGCCAGATTCTGATCAACCTGCTGTCCAACGCGGTGAAATACACGCAAACCGGCACGGTCACCCTGCGTCACCGCTACCGCAGCCAGGTCGCCGAGTTCGACGTCGAGGATACCGGCGTCGGTATTGGCGCCGACGACATCGAGCGCATTTTCGAGCCGTTCGAGCGCAGCGCCTCGGCGGCCGTGCAGTCGGTGCCGGGGACCGGTTTGGGCCTCACCATCACCAAACTGCTGACCGCGGTGATGGGCGGCGAGATCACCGTGGTCAGCGAACCGGGCAAAGGCAGCGAGTTTCGCCTGAAGATGCTGCTGCTCGAAGTCGCCAATCCGAAACCGCAGGAAACCGTGCCGGATCGGGTGACCGGCTATCGCGGCGTCCGGCGCAAGGTACTGGTCGCCGACGACGATGTCGGCCACGTCAATTTGCTGCGCGACGTGCTGTGTCCGCTCGGCTTCGTCGTATTCGCCGCGCACGATGGCGCCAGCTGCCTGGCGTTGGCGGAACAGTGCCAGCCCGACGTCGCGCTGCTCGACATTTCGATGCCGGGCGGCATGGATGGGTGGGAGGTGGCGCGCCGGCTGCGCGCCGCGGGCCATCGCCAGACCCGGATCATCATGGTGTCCGCCAATGTCGAGGAAAGACGCATCGACACCGCGGGAGACCCGGACAACCCGGGCCCGCACAACGATTTCTTGCCGAAGCCGCTCAACATCCAACTCCTGCTCGAACGCCTTGGCCACTGGCTGGGCGTCGACTGGATTTCCGGCCCGTCCGCCGCCTTGGAGGAGGCGTCCGTCCCCGTCACGGCCATCCGTCCCGCCATCGCCGATTTGCCGGCGGCCCATCACGTCGAAGCCCTGATTCATTTGGGAAGCATCGGCTATGTGCGCGGGATTGAGGCCAAACTGAAAGAGATCGAAGATGATTCTCCCCAAAACGGACCCTTCGTCGACCGCCTGCGCGCCCTCGTTGAAGGGTGCCATCTCAAACAGTTCATGGAAATCCTGGAGGCGGCCCGTAGCGATGCCAACTGACCGCGAAATCCGCCGCGACATCGTCCTGGTGGTCGACGATGTTCCCGAATCCCTGCGTTTCCTGACCGACGCCCTGGAAGAGACGGGGCTGATGGTCCTCGTCGCCCAGGACGGCGACTCGGCGCTGTCCCTGGTCAAATCGATCACCCCCGACATCGTGCTGATGGACGCCGTCATGGCCGGCATCGACGGGTTCGAGACCTGCCGGCGGATGAAGGGAATCGGCGCTCTGTCCCATGTCCCGGTGATCTTCATGACCGGCCTGTCCGACACCGACCACATCTTGCGGGGACTGGAGGCGGGCGGCGTCGATTATGTGACCAAGCCGATCGTCACCGCCGAACTTCTCGCCCGCATGCGCGTCCATCTCGGCAACGCCCGCATCGCGCAGTCCACCCGCCAGGCCATCGACACCACCGGCCGCCATCTGCTGGCGGTCACCGCCGCCGGCGCGCTGCGGTGGTGTTCGCCACGCGCCGAGGAACTCCTGGCCGCCGCCTGCCCGGACTTCACCGCGACCAGTTTCCGGTTGCCGCCCGAAATCCGCACCTGGCTGGCCAGAGACCGCCAGCCGGTCGGCGGTAACGCCTCGCCGACGGCGGCGGTCCGCACACTTCTCGCCGACCTGGGCGCGGCGCGGTTGGAATTCGTGCTGGTCAGCCGGATCGGCCCCGACGAGTTCCTGCTGCGCGTCGCGGACGGCAATCGCCTCTCCGACGACACCCGCCTGCGGGCGGCGCTGGCACTGACCCAGCGCGAATCGGAAGTGCTGATGTGGCTGGCGCGCGGCAAGCCGAATCGCGACATCGGCGAAATCCTCGGCATCAGCGCGCGAACGGTGAACAAGCATCTTGAGCAGATCTACGAGAAGCTCGGCGTCGAGAATCGCACCGCCGCCACCGCGCTCGCCATGCGGACCTTGGGGTCGCCAGGTTAGACGCCGACGAACTTGTTCGGCCGACGATATCTGTGTAGAGTCGTGTGTGGAGGTTCACACATGGCAACAAATCTGGCGATCGATCCCGATCTTATCGAACGCGCCCTCGCCGTCAGTGGCGAGCGGACGAAAAAGGCGGCGGTTACCAAAGCGCTCGAAGAGTTCATCGCACGGCGCCAGCAGAAGGGGCTGCTTGACCTCATGGGGAAACTGGAATGGGACCATTCGTTTGACTACAAAACGGAGCGGTCCCGCGATTGAGCTTGTTGGTTGACACCTGCGTTTGGTCGCTCGCCTTTCGTCGCGACAGACCGGCTCCGTCCCCCGCAGTGAGCGCTTTGGCCCAAGCGCTCGCGGCGGAGGAGGCCATTCTCAGCACAGGACTGATCTTGCAGGAATTGCTGCAAGGCTTTTCGGGTCCGACGGCGCGCGATCAGATTCTTGATCGTTTCGCCGCCCTGCCGCTGCTGGTTCCCGACCGCCAGGACCATGTGGCGGCGGCGGAGCTGCGCAATCTGGCCCGCCGCAACGGGATACAGATCGGCACGATCGATGCGCTGTTGGCGCAACTCTGCCTTCGCCACGATCTCACCATGCTCACCACCGACGGTGATTTCCACAACATCGCCCCTCTCTGCGAGCTCAAACTTTGGCCGAGCCCGCACCGGTCCTGATCGATTTCGCATCGACCGCCGCCCGGATTCTCTAGTTCGTCCTGTGGACATTCGCTATCTCCTCGCCCGCCTTTGGCGGGAGAGGTAAGGGTGAATGTCCACAGGCTAGTTCGCCCTGAATGCCGACCAGCCGCGGCCTTCCATGCAGGCGACGACGGTTGCCGGCAGTTGGTGGGACGGCGTCGCCTCCGCGTCGCCGCAAGCGGTCATATCGGCGTGAAACGCGCCGTCGCCGGCACCCAGCTTCCACCAGGATGACACGGTGACCGGACCGTTCGCGTCGGCCGCCGCTGCCAGCGGCGGCGATTCCGTGGAGGCGGGCGCGTTCACCGGCTCCGCCGCGCCCGACGCCGCCGCCGGCTTCTGGTAGCTCACCGACGGTTTGACCACGGTCCATCCGCTGGCGTCGAGGCAGGCGCGATAGGCCGCCTCGTCGCCGCCCTGCTGGCGGCAATTCGCCTTGGCCGCCTGCAACGCCGCCGTGTCGCCGCCCTGTTTGAAAGCGACCTCACCGCAACCGGCGACCAACACCAAACAAATAACAGAAAGGACGGCGCCCACCCGCATCACGATCAACTCCTGAGAATGAAGTGACAAACCACCGTTCCGGCCAGGCAAGCCCGCACCGGTGACAGGGTATCACTTTCAACTATTTGATCTTTCCATCGTTCTCAAAAGAAAAGAAATACGCGATCTCACGTATTTCTATCCGTACTTGCCGATCCTAGTCTCGGGCCAACGCGACAAGCATGACCTTGGGGGGAGGATCAGCATGAGGAGATCTTTCATGAAAAAGCACCAATTGAACGCAGCCGCTGTGGCGGGGGCCGCGGCTCTTCTGCTTGGCGGCGCCTCGGCGGCGAATGCCGGCGGAGTCATCAGTTTCGGCGACGATCAGTCGATCAGCGTCGGGTTCGGCATGCGGACCCAGTTCTCGTCGACGCAAAATGGCGCTCCCAACGGCGGAACCGGCAACGACATCGACGTCTCCAGCCTCCGCCTCTATATCAGCGGGTCGCTGAATTCGTGGCTCAAGGGAACCTTCAACACCGAGCGCGGCATCAACGATTCGATCATTCTGATGGACGGCTACGTCCAGATCGAGCCGACCGACGGCTTCAACGTCTGGGTCGGCCGCCTGTTGCCTCCCTCCGACCGCTCGAACCTGGACGGGCCCTACTATCTCAATACCTGGAACTATCCGATGGTCTCGCAATATCCGTCGGTGGCCATCGGCCGCGACGACGGTGCGGTGGTCTGGGGCAAGCTCTTCGCCAAGAAGCTGGTCTATTCGGTCGGCGTCTTCCAGGGACACAACGATTTCTCCGGCGCCTCCGATCAGGCCGGCAATTTCCTTTATGCCGGCCGCCTCGCCGTCAACATCCTCGATCCGGAACCGGCGCCCGCCTACTACACCGGCAGCACCTACTACGGCGCCGCCAACATCCTGACGGTCGCGTTCGCCGGCCAGTATGAAAAAGCCGGTGTCGGCACGGCGGCCCTGGCCGGCGATTACAAGGCCTACAACTTCGACATCCTGTACGAAAACAAGATGAGTTCGGCCGGCAGCGTCACCCTGGAAGGCGCTTATTACAACTACAACACCGGCGGCGTTGTCGACGTGGCGTCCAATTACAATGGCGCCGG
>Ga0181520_10006740_pt1 | contig 17346 bp, 13 predicted proteins | sample PEATcosm2014_Bin_29_FD_132451 | JGI IMG/M metagenome (GOLD analysis project Ga0181520, IMG submission 132451) | Peatland microbial communities from MTU Mesocosm Facility, Houghton, MI, USA - PEATcosm2014_Bin02_30_metaG | ecosystem: Environmental > Terrestrial > Soil > Wetlands > Peat | place... | reverse complement strand
CTTGCCACAGTCCAAAACTGCCCTCCCCGAACCTCTTCGGATCGAGCCACTTGCCACAGCCCCACCCCCCAGGGGTGGCACACCTTTAGCGCCCATCGGCGGACCCTCGTTCCTCAGCGCTAATCTAAAACACACGATTCGCGCCGCTGTCCTCCACCATCCCGCTCCCATCGCCTCGCACCCGCTGCGCATCGAAGACCTGCCCATCCCCGAGCCCGGCCCCGGCCAGGTCCTCCTCAAAGTCGAAGCCTGCGGCGTCTGCCGCACCGACCTCCACATCACCCTGGGAGAACTGCCTCCGCTGCGCGACTCCATCACACCTGGCCACCAAATCGTCGGGCGCGTCGAAAAACTCGGCGCCAACGTCAGTTCGATTCAGATCGGCCACCGCGCCGGCGTCTCGTGGCTCGGCGGAACCGACGGCACCTGCCCCCTCTGCCGCAAAAACCGCGAGAACCTCTGCGACCACCCCACCTACACCGGCTACTCCGTCAATGGCGGCTATGCCGAATACGCCGTCGCCCGCGCCGACTTCCTCATCTCGCTCCCCGAAGGACCCAACGCCCTTCACCTCGCCCCACTCCTCTGCGCGGGCATCATCGGTTTCCGCAGCCTGCGCGTCGCCGAAGCCGCGCCCGCAGATCGCGTCGGCCTCTTCGGCTTCGGAGCCTCGGCGCACCTCGCCATCGAAGTCCTCAAGTCCTGGAATTGCGAAGTCTACGTCTCGAGCCGTGGCGAATCCCATCGGCGACTCGCCCGCACTCTGGGCGCAACGTGGGTCGGTGACGAAACCGAACGCCCACCCGTCCCCCTCGACTGCGCCGTCACCTTTGCGCCCAGCGGCGACGTCGTCATCGCCGCGCTCGCCTCGCTCCGCAAAGGCGGCATCGTCGCCATCAATGCCATCCACCTCGACCGCATCCCGCAGTTCGACTACGACTCCCTGCGCTGGGGCGAGCGCCAGCTCCGCAGCGTCACCAATATGACCCGCCAGGACGGACGAGACTTCGTCGCCCTCGCTGCGAAAATCGGCATCCGCCCCCGCACGACTACGTTTCGCCTCGAAGAAGTCAACGACGCGCTGCAGGCCGTTGCCAACGACGCCATCGACGGCGCCGCGGTCATAATCCCCTAGCCACCGACTACTGCCAGCGTGAACCCGTCGTACCCTTTGCCGCCCACCGTCTGGATTGTCGTGGCGCTCACTCTCGTATCGGCCGCCAACACGTCATGAAACCGGCGCATCGCCAGCACCTGCGGATCTTTGGTTGCGGCATCGGACAATTCGCCTTCGCGAACCACGTTATCCACCACGATCGCCGTGCCCGGCCGAGACAAACGCATCGCCCACGCAAAATATTCGACGGTATTCTCTTTATCCGCGTCGATGAAAACGAAATCGAATGGCCCGGCTCCTTCCTCCTCCAGATCCGGCAGCGTCTCCAGCGCCAGCCCCAGCCGCTGATCCACCACCTTCGCCAGACCTGCCCGGACAATATTCTTCCGCGCCACTTCAAAATGTTTTGGATCCGCATCGAGCGTCACTACCATGCCCTCGGCCGGCACCGCCCGCGCCAGCCAGATGGTGCTGTATCCGCCCAGCGTTCCAATCTCGAGAATTCTCCGAGCCCCCACCATCCTCGCCATCAGATAAAGCAGTTTTCCCTGGCTCGGCGTCACCGCGATCTCCGGCAACCCAGCCTCGGCGCTGGTTGCCAGCGCGGCATCGAGCGCCGCATCCGGACCAATCAGAAAACCCTCGACATAGGAATCGACCGCGGTCCACAACGCCTGAGACACAGTTCTCCTCCCGCGGAATTACCAGGAACTGTCAAAAGAAAGATTAGCTCGCAACCATTTCGGAAAAATCCGCAATCTTCGAGAACCCACGCAGAACCTCTGCGATCAACGCCAGCCGATTGCTCCGTACAGCGGGGTCCTCCGCCATCACCATGACCTTGTCGAAGAACAGATCGACATGCGGCCGCAGGGTCGCAATCTTCTCCAGTGCCTGACGGTATTCGCGCTGCGCCTGCAGCCTCCCGACGTCCGGAGCCAGCTTCATCGACTCTGCGTAAAGGGCCTTCTCCGCAGGATCGCGCAGCAAATCCGGGCTCGTAGCCCCCACATCCTGTCCCGGATTCAGAATCCCCTTCTCCCTCGCCTGCCGCAGAATATTCTTGATCCGTTTGAACGCCGCCGCAATCGCCGCCAGATCCTCCGACCCGCGCACCGCCGCCAATGCCTCGGCCCTCGCAATCGCGTCGCGCATGTTGTCTGAGGGAACGGCCAACACCGCATTCACAACGTCGTAAGCGAAGCCGCGAATATCGCGCAGCCAGAACTCCAGGCGCTCGTTAAAGAAATCCTCCAGCTTTTGCCGGATTCCGGCGTCGAGACCTTCCGGCACCGCCCTGAAAAGGTCTGATCGCACCAGCGGCAGTCCCGTCTCCGCCAGAATCTTCACGATCGCATTGGCCGCCCGCCGCAGCCCGAAGGGATCCTTCGATCCCGTCGGCTCCAGACCAATCCCGAACATCGCCACAATCGTCTGGATCCGATCCGCAATCCCCAGCACCTGCCCTTCCACCGTCGGCGGAATCGAATCCTCGACCCCCGCCGGAGAATACTGCCAGTAGATCGCCTGCGCCACTTTCTCGCCCAACCCCTGCGCGCGCGCGTACAGCCCACCCACAATCCCCTGCAGTTCCGTAAACTCCTTCACCAACTCCGTCGTCAGGTCCGTCTTGGCCAGCTCAACGGCCTTCGCCAGCGCGATTCTGTCGATCTCCGTTCCCCGCTCCTCCAGCAGCCCCGCCAGCGTTTCCGCGATCCGCAGATTCGCTTCTGTCTTATCCCAATAACTCCCCAGCTCCTTGTGGAAGGTCACCGACTTCAGCATTTCCACCCGGTCTTCGAGCGAAATCTTCTGATCGACCCTCCAGAAAAATCGCGCGTCACTGAACCGCGCCCGCAGCACCCGTTCATGTCCGTGCCGGATCGTCTCAATCCCCGTCTCTTCCGGCCGCGTATTCAGCACCGCCAGAAAATACGGTTCCAGCTTGCCGGCGGAATTCTCCACGGCAAAGTATTTCTGGTGATCCCGCATCACCGTCACCAGCACTTCTTCGGGCAACTCCAGATATTCGGGATCGAAGTTCCCCAGCGCCACCGACGGCCACTCCGTCAGGTTCGTTACGGTCTCCACCAGGGCGGCGTCCTCACGCCAGCGCCCACCCGGCACGCTGCGCGTCTCCAGATCCAGCGCCTTGCGAATGCGGTGCCGGCGCAACGCCACATCCGCAGTCACCTGCGCCGCCTCCAGCAAACCCAGATAATCGTCAGGGTGATCGATCGTCACCGCGGCGTCGCCATGCAGAATGCGGTGCCCCCACGTCAGGTTCCCTGCGTGCAAACCCGCAAACTCCACCGGCAGGATGGCGTGATCCAGCAGCGCCAACAGCCATCGCACCGGCCGCACAAAGCGCTCCGGCTTCAGCGCTCTCCAGTACATGTTCTTTGGCCAGTAGAGCGCCGCCAGCTCAGCAGCCAGCAGATCGCTCAAGACCGCCGCAGCCTCGCGCCCGCGCTGCAGAACGTTGGCCGCGACATAATCGCCCCTGGGAGTACTCACCTTCTCGAGTGCCCCAACCTCAACGCCCGCCTTACGGGCAAACGCCTGCCCCGCAGCCGTCGCCTGGCCATCTTTGAACGCAACGCCCCACGCCGGGCCGGTCATCTCCCGCCTCGCATCCGGCTGCCGCTGCAGTACTCCGTTCACCTGCACAGCCAGTCGCCGCGGCGTTGAGTAGCTGTGAATCTCGTGCTCCTCGCCCAGCAGCCGCTCCCGGCGAAGCAACTCCACCACACGCTCGGTCAGCTCCGCTTCGGCGGCCGCAATCATCCGCGCCGGAATCTCTTCCAGTCCCGCTTCGAACAGCAGGTCCGCCATCTATCGCCCCCCCGATCTCTGCCGTTGCGCGGCGTATGCCTTCGCCACCCCCACCACCAGGTTGCGAATCCGTGCCATCACCGCCACCCGCTCCGTCACCGAGATCGCCCCGCGCGCATCCAGAAGGTTGAACAGGTGCGAGCACTTCAGGCACAGCTCATACGCGCCCAGCACGGGAAAACGCCGCAAGGCCACGCGCACATCCTCTTCGGCCGGCGTCGCCGCCCCGTCGTGAACCACCCGGTCGTGAATCTTCTCGCGCCGCTCTGCCGACTTCTCATCCTTAAAGTTGCGGTGGAATTCATCGAGCAGCGCCTGGCATTCGGCCTCATAGAGCCGCAGATGCTCCCACAGCATGCTCACATCCGCGGCCTCGAAGTTATAAACCGAAAGCTGCAGTTCCTCCTCCAGCCGAATCTCGCCATACGTCACGGCCCGTCCCGTCTTCGGATCGAGCGCCCACACGATGTCGTAGATCGAATTCACATCCTGCAGAAACGCCGCAATCCGCTCGAGGCCATACGTGATCTCTCCCGAAATCGGGTCCAGATCCATCCCGCCGCATTGCTGGAAGTAAGTGAACTGCGTGATCTCGAGGCCGTCCAGCATCACCTGCCAGCCTACCCCCCACGCGCCGCCCACCGGCCACTCCCAGTTGTCTTCCTCAAACTTGATGTCATGCTCGCGCAGCCGGATCCCGATGGCCTCAAGCGAATCGAGATAGATCTGCTGAATGTCGGCCGGCGGCGGTTTCAGAATCACCTGCAGCTGCGTGTGTTTGTAGAGCCGGTTCGGATTCTCTCCGTAACGTCCATCCGCCGGCCGCCGCGAAGGCTGCGTGTAGGCGATCGCGATCGGGCCGGGCCCCAGCACCCGCAGAAACGTGTCTGGCGACATCGTACCCGCGCCTACCTCCACGTCATACGGTTGCGCCAGCACGCAGCCTCGCTCCGCCCAAAAGCTCTGCAGGCGCAGCAGCAGTTCCTGAAATGTCAGAGCCCTCACCCCAACAGACTTACTCGACGCAGTCAACGTGGACACCTGCATGTTTTTCGATCAGTGGCTTAAACGATTCTACCGACAGCCTGGCGTCGGCGCATATTCGCGACAATCGCTGCCGCGACTCAGTTACTGCGCCTTTCCCGATTCGAAACTCGACCAGAATTGGGACGACGTCATCACCGGGATCAACTCAAAATCCACCAGATCGCTCCAGTTCGCCATCCACTCCCGCAGCGGAGCCTCGCTGGGCACTTCCATAATCTGAAAGCACCGCTTTCCGTCCGCATCTACCCAGCTCGCATGGTATTTAACATCATCGGACATCATCCGGCCGGAGCGCCTGAACCGCTCCCCCACCGCTCCAGGCCCACTTCTGAAAGTCTCAATGACCATAAAAAGCATGTTTAGAGTTTAGCCGTCCTGATCCGGTTCCACAGCGCCCATCACCTGCGTCAACGGCACCGCGATCGTCGCCAGGAGCGCCTTCCCGCCCCTCCGATCCTCTTCTGTCTCCCGCCAGCGCACACCCCGCAGCCAGAAATACCATCGGGAACATCACCATCGTGTAGCGCTGCTCGGGATTCTCCATCGTCGTCAGCAAAATGCATCGCAGCACGATGTACAACAGCAGCGGCGCCTGAAAAGGTACCCTCCGCAGCGCAAACCCCGCCGCCGCAAACCCAACATAGGCCAGATTCACCAGCCCCGCCCCGATCGCGATCATGCTCTGCGCCGGATGATCGCCCACCACCCACCACCAGATATTCACCGGAAAGCGCTCCGTGCGCGGCCACAGCCACATATCCGCAACCCGCCACACCGGCAGCACGATGTAGTAATCGAGCGGCCGCGCCCGGATGCGCTCCGCCGCCAACGCCGCGAACTTCGCATCCAGTTCCGGCGGCACACCCTGGTTTAAATTATGTTCCGCAATCAGCTCATGCGTCAGCCGGCACTCCGCCGTCGTTGAACACGCCCGAGCCGGCACATCTTCGGGATCGATCTGGTCGTTGAGATTCCAGAAAACCGTCCCCGCATCCACGAAGTTCACCGACCACGTCCGCATCCAGCGAAAAAACCCCGCCGGAACAAACTCGCCAGGATTGTTGACATACCTCGGTGCCAGTGGCTGGAACACATGAAAGGTCCGGTAATTCCGAATCGTCCAGGGAATCAGCGGCACCCCCGCCACTGTTCCGGCCAGCACAGCCAGCCGTAGTGCCCTCGCGACTCCTAACGGCCCTCTCGCGTACCAGAGCAGTCCCGCGCAAAACGCCACCGTCAGCAGGACGCCATCCGGCCGCAGCAGCATCGCGCAGCCCATCGCCGCAGCCAGCGCGATCATCGAACCCGCCACGCTGCGCCCCGAACGCACTGCCCGAATCACTCGCACCAGAGCCCACATCGCCAGCGCCACGCAGAAAATCGACAGGCTCTCCGTCAAACCCGTCACCGCGTACACGGCTGTAAATGGACAGAAGACAGCCAGCAGCAGCACCGCCCAGCCAGCCCTCCGCGAGACTTCTCTCCGGGCGATGTCCCATAGCAGCCAGCACCCGGCCACATCGGCCAGGGCTTGCATCACCAGTGCAGCGCCCAGACGCTCCGATCCGAAGATGGAGAAAATCAATCCCAGAAAGAGCGGATAACCGGGCAGCCGCACCAGAGTGGGATCGATCGCTCCGCCGCGCGAAAATCCGTATGCGCCATGCTGAAACCAGTTACGCGCGAGCTCCGCATACACGACCGTGTCATCGTCGCGCGAAAGCGGCAGCAGCAGGAAAGACATCCGATAGGCGAATCCGGCAACAATAACGGCCAAAACAGTCCACCGCTCTCGACCGCGCAGACCCTCATTCGCCATCAACCGTCGCCTTTCACCTCATTGCAGGACCCCAGGCGCGGCCCACCCGCCTCGAGGTCTTCCTCTCTACCCTGAACCCTGTTGCCTGTTGCCTGCTTTTCAGTCTCCCGCCGCAATCTTCTCCGTAGCCCGCGACAAGCGCGCCGTTCGCTCCACCTTCTCCCAGTTGAATGGCCGCCCCTCCACCGCCCTCTTCAGCGTCCTGAACAGCACAATCGAGAACAGCTGGCGGTAGCTGAAGCGTTGCAGCCAGATGTGAAACAGCAGCCAACCGTCGCCCTTGTTGGCCGGATGCCGGGGCTCCAGGCTGAAAGCAAGCACCGACGTCACAAAGTCGATGATCATAAAAATCAGAAAATACGCCACCAGTTTTTCGAAACTCGCCGCGCTCGCCGTCTCCGGGTGATAGTGCAGATCGATCAGATAATGGATCACGCCCGCCGCGAACATAATGTCGATGATGGGCGACACCAGCGGCAGCAAAATCTGAAACACGAGGATGTTGGGCAGCGCAAAAAATCCCATCGCCGGATTGGTCCTCGCTCCCGCGCGATGCTTGAACACCGCCTGCAGAATCCCAAACGACCACCGGAACCGTTGCCGCATCAGGCTGCGCGCCGTCGCCGGCGCCTCCGTGAAGGCCAGCGCATGGTCGTCGTAAATCACCTTGAACCGGTGCTCCAGCAGATTCATCGTCAGATCGGCATCCTCGGCCACCGTGTTCAGCGGATAGCCGTCCGCATCTTTCACCGCGCTCGTCCGCCACGCGCCTATCGCGCCAGGCACCACCGTGACTACGTTGAACAAATCCATCGCCCGCCGCTCGAAATTCTGGCTCGTGATGTATTCCAGCGCCTGCCAGCGTGTCCACAAATTGATGCGGTTCCCCACCTTCGCATTCCCCGCCACCGCGCCCACACGCTCATCGGCAAAGTGGCGCACCAGTTTCGAAACCGCATCCCGCGCGATCACCGTGTCCGCGTCAATCCCGACGTAGACCTCCTCCTCCACATGCTCCAGCCCGAAGTTCAGCGCCTCCGCCTTGCCGCCGTTGGCTTTTGTCAGCACCAGCAGCCGGCCTTCCTCAATCTCCCTCGGATAGGCCTCCCGCGCCACATCGAACGTCCGATCCAGCGATCCGTCGTCAATGACGATCACCCGCAGGTTCGCATAATCCGATCGCAACGCCGAGCGAATCGTCCGCACGATCACCTTCTCCTCGTTATAAGCCGGAATCAGCACCGCAACCCGCGGCTCATAAACCCCGGCCGGAACAGACCGCCTGCGAAACCGCTCGATCGACGCGAACACCCCGATCACGACGAGCCGCGCGCTCATCAGCACGTCGCCGATGAAGAAAATGTCCACAACAAAGTGCGCGAAAAACGCAAAGAAGAAAAAGGCCACCCAGTCGATGCGCGCCTGCCAGCGCATCTTCGGCGAAATCGGCGGCATCACTTCCGCCGTCGTTTTCCCCATCAGTTCCGACACAGGCACAAATTCGTAGCCCTTCGCCCGGAGCGTCGTGATCAGCACCGGCAGCGCATCCACCGTCGCCTGGCGGTTCCCGCCCCCGTCGTGGAGCAGGATGATGCTGCCCCGCATCCACGTGCGCGTCTTCATCTCCTCCAGCTGCTGCAGAACGCTGGCCGTAATCTCCTGCGGCGACTTGCGCGGATGCTCGTTCCAGTCGTCGGTATCGATCTTGTCGCCGATGATCGTGTAGCCCATCTGCTGGATGCGGTACGCCGGCGCCGCCTCGTCATTTGTATCCGGCTCCTGATCAATCGAGTACGGCGGCCGGAAATACAACGGCTGAACCCCCGTCTCCGCCGCAAACAGCCGCTCCGTCCAGTTCAGTTCCAGTTCCAGCTGCCGCGGCGAAATTTCGCTGATGTCGGGATGCGTGAAGGTGTGGTTGCCGATCTCGTGCCCCTCGCGCACATACCGCTTCAGCAATCCGACATTGTTCTGGGCCTCCTCCCCGATCACCATGAACGTGCCCTTCACGTTGTACTGCTTCAGGATGTCGAGGATCTTAGGCGTCCACACCGGATCGGGCCCGTCGTCAAAACTCAGCGCCAGCTTGTGCGGATCGTACCCGTATTGCTCGATCGTGTACGAGTGCGGCAGCCGGACCATGCTCTCGTCGGTCACCGTGGAGTTGTCCGCATCCATCTGGATCGTCCGCTCGCCGGTTTGCGGCCGTGCGACGACGCGCAGAATGTCGCCCTCGCCTTCGTCGTCCACGTCCTCGCCCGGCAGTACCCTCTTTAATTGTTCAGGCGCGTCCTTCGCGTTCGGATGATCCCATACCTGCCACAGCGACGGATCCTCTTCGCCCAGCCGCCACAGCGCGAACGTACGCAGTCCCATCTGCCGCCCCGCGCGCAACTCGTTCAGCGCCGTCACCCCATCCAAAAACCAAACCTGATGCCGCAGGTGCGCATCCTCATCGTCGTAAGCAAAGTGCGGGTTCAGTTCGTCGCCTTCCAGATGCACATCCGCGCCCGCGTCTTCCGCCCTCTGCCACGCATCCTGCACCGAGAGGTCATCGACATCCGCCACCCGTGTCGAAGCCTTCTTCCCTTTTTCCGGCAGTGGCGCCGCCCAGTCGAAGCCGTAGTTGCCGATGCCGCATATGAGCTTCTCTTTCGGCACCAGCTTGAGCACGCGCTTCAGGTTCGCCTCGAACCACGGCTCGCTGGCCACCGGTCCCGGATCGCTCGTCTCCTCGTGCTCGTCGTAGTTCATCAGGATGATGCCGTCGCTCGCCTGGGCCAGCTGCCGCATCGTCGCATCGTCAGCCGCTGCCTGCACGTTCACGTAAATCTTCAGTTTCTTTGCGCGAAAATCGCTGTGCAGCTCCCCGATCCACTCCGCGTAGAGCTTCATGTCTTCGCCGGGAATCATCTCGAAGTCGAGACAAATCCCGTGGTATCCAGGATTCGCAAACAAAAACTTGTCCAGCTGAACGTGCAAACGATTCCGCGCCGCGGGATCCTGCAGCATCTTCCCGATTACATCGCCATTCCACGCCCCGCTCAGCGTGTTGTAGTCGTTCAGCATCGGAAAGACATCGGTGTCTTCCTTCGCCGCCTCGATCGTCGTCCTCACGCGGTTCTCAGGATCGACCCCGTGCACCCCGGCCGCATCCACCACATTGTAGAAATGCACCGGGAACAACGGCGTGGCTCCCACCAGGTTTCCATCCGCCGAAACCACGTGCAGCCAGTCCGGGAACAGCATGTCGATCTGATGGATGTGCGACTTCAGGATCGAGTAGCTGGCCTCGTCGTTCTCGTAGAACGCGGCGCGCAGTCCCTCGTCCTTGTTCAGCACGATTTCCGACGGATGCAGCTGCGTCTTCCGCCGCGCGGGCCGAGCAGCGGTCTTTTTGGCCAGCTCCGGCTGCCGTTCCTTCAGCGCCTTCACGTTGCGCTTTTGCGCCGGCAGCAGGAGCTCCGGCAGCGTTTGTTTGGACAGCACGCTGAAGACAAAAACCGCCAGCACCCCTGTCAGAACGATGATCGAAACATCGGTCAGACGCCGCAGAATCTTCCGGCGCCGTTGCCGCGGATCATAAAAAACCTGCTTCATCGTGGCTCGATCACCTGCTCCCATCCTACGATATTGCCCACTCGATAACTCCCGCTCCCAGCTCCTGGCTACCGGCTACTGGCTACAAGCTACCGCCTGTTCTAATACCTCCAGTGCCCGGCCCACCCAAAAAATGGCTCCCCATCGCCCTCGCACTCGCCGCCGGAGCCGCTCTCCGCCTCTGGTTCATCCACGCTTACCCCGAAGTCCAGGGAGACCCCCTCATCTACGGCGGCATCGCTAAGAACTGGATGCTCCAGGGCATCTATGGCATGTCCAGCGGCAGCCATATCGATCCCACGCTGATCCGCCTCCCGGGCTATCCACTCTTCCTCATCCTCTGCTTCCGCCTCTTCGGCGCCGAGCACTACCACGCCGTGATGTTCGTCCAGGTCGCAATCGATCTCGCCACGTGCCTCCTCATCGCCGCACTCGCACGCCGCATCTGGAGCCCCCGCGCCGGCCGGTGGGCCCTTTGGCTTGCTGCTCTCTGCCCCTTCACCGCCAACTTCGCCGCCATCCCTCTCACCGAAACTCTGGAGCTCTTCTCGACCGCGCTCGCTTTTTACGCCCTCGATCGCTTTCTTCAAACCCCGCGCTGGTCGTGGGCCCTCACCATGGCCGCCGCGTGGAGCTACGCCACCCTCCTCCGCCCCGACGGCGCCCTCGTTGCAGTCGCTCTCTGCCCTGCCATCGTCTTCTACGGATCACGCCGTTGGGGCCTCACACCCATGCTGCGCTGGGCACTCCTTTGCGCCCTCATCGCGATCTTGCCCTTCATCCCGTGGACCCTCCGCAACGAGCGCACCTTCCATGTCTTCCAGCCCCTCGCGCCACGTTACGCCGTCGATCCTGGCGAAAGTACCAACCCTGGCTTTAATCGCTGGACCAAAACCGTCTGCGTCGATTTCGCCTGCACCTGGGATGTCTACTGGAACGCCGACACCGATGTGATCCACATCGAGGACCTGCCCTCGCGCGCATTCGATTCCCCGCAGCAATATGAACAGACCCGCACCCTCATCGCCGCCTACAACCGCACCACCACGCTCACGCCTGAGCTTGACGCAGCCTTCGCCGCCCTCGCCGCCCAGCGCATTCGCGCCCATCCCTTCCGCTATTACGTGGAACTGCCCCTGGCGCGCCTCGCCGACATGTGGCTGCGCCCCCGCACCGAGACGCTCTGGATTGAGCTGCGCTGGTGGCAGTACAGCCGACATCACGCCGAAACAGAATTTGCTTTTGGATACGCGGCCCTCAACCTCGCCTACCTGGTTGCCGCGCTGATCGGATTTCTGAAACGCCCGCGCCTCTCCGGCGCCATTCTCGCCTTTGTGCTTCTGCGCTGCGCCTTGCTGGCCACGCTCGAAGCCCCCGAGCCCCGCTATACCCTCGAATGCTTCCCGCCCCTCATCGCCTTAGCCGGAATCGCGCTAAGCCGCAAATCCCCGTCATCCTGAGCGAAGTTTGGCTTGCGCAGCGAGACCAACGCAGTCGAAGAGCCTGGCCTGAGCAAGCCGGCACAGCCGGCGCGTCGAATGGCACCCCCGAGCGCCAGTAATTCAGAGCTCGCACGGATTCGCGAGGGCTTCAAAGCCTGCACCGCCGTTGCCCCGTGCGCTCCGCGCTGAGATCGGTGATCTGCGATCACCGATCAAACATCCCCCTCATCCAGACGCAGCTCGGTCACCTGAATCCGGCCCGGGCAAATCCTCAGCGGTTGCGGAATCGCGAAGGTCCGCTTCGTTCCCGGAGCGGTCACCAGAATCCGCGCCGCCCGCAAACACTCGGTGCCCGTGGTCCACACCACTTCAAACGCTGCAACCGCGTGCGGCATCAGCGTCACCGTCGGCGCCGGTCCGCCCGCCGCAGCCGCATGCGTATTCCCGAACTCCGCCACCACCTGTGCTGAACTGACCTTTTCCATCGAGATACTGCCGATGTTCTCGCCCTCAGCGCTCACCAGCGCGATGCCGGGATATCCCCCCAGGCGGCAAGGCATTGCCCCGCGATTCATAAACGCCAGCTTCACCGAGCGGAAAATCCCATTTGCGTCTCCAGAGATCTCCTCCACCGAAAGCACATCCGGATCGCATGGGCCCGCATTCTCGGCGTCGAGCGCTGTCGCGCGCGGAATCAGGCGCGGGGTTTCCCCCGGCAGCATAAACGGCGTGTTCCGGTTGGGATGCAGTGCCGCATCGTCGGGCGCAATCCCCTGAGCAGCCACGTTGGCCCTGCCCGCCGCGCCCGTACCCGCGCAGCCGGAGCACACCACCACGCAGCTCGCGGCGACGGCCAGGAACAGGAAACGGCTCAGCATGGAGGGAGCCCTCGGTTCTATTCTAGGATGTTCTGGCTCACCCCGTCGTTGCATCTCTTGCACAAAAGGTTGCCCATCGCTTTTTCGCTCCGGCCAAGTTGCCAACTCGGGCATTTAGAATCGGCCCATGCAGTCCAGCACCATGGATCCCCGGCCCTTAGCGGGAAAAGTCGCCCTCGTCACCGGCGCGGCAAAGCGCATCGGCCGGGCCATTGCCTTAACTCTTGCCGAAGCCGGCGCCTCCGTTGGAATTACCTGGCGCGACTCGGAAAGCGAAGCAGCTCGGACCATCAGCAGCCTCGAAGCGCTCGGCGTCCAGGCGGTTGCTTACCGTGCCGAACTGCGCGACCCCGCCCAGATTCGTACCGCAGTCGAAGCCGCCGCCGAACGCTTTCACCGTCTCGACATTCTGGTCAACAACGCCGGCCACTTCGAAACCGCCGCCCTTGAAAGCATCACCGTCGAGCAGTGGGACCGGATGTTCGAAATCAATACCCGCGCCCCCTTCCTTGCCGCCCAGAGTGCGTACCCGTACCTCAAGGCCGTCCGGGGACGCATCATCAACATCGGCTCGCTCGGCGGACTCCACCCCTGGCCCACTCACGCCCACTACTGCACCTCCAAAGCCGCCCTGCACATGCTCACCCGCACCATGTCCAAAGCCTGGGCTCCGGAAATCAGCGTGAACTGCGTCGCACCCGGCATGATCGTTAACGGCGAAGTCGATCCCGAATTCGAGCATTTCGCCCGCCGCACGCCGATGATGCGCAACGGCTCTGCCGAGGATGTCGCCGCTGCCGTCCTCTTTTTCGTCACCGGCCCTCACTTCATCACCGGGCAGGTTCTCTCCGTCGACGGCGGCCTCGGCCTCTGATTCCGGCCAATCCGATCAGCTATCTGCCCGGCATTGCGCTGACGCGCCCTCGCGTCTCACGAGCACAACAAAGGCGCTCACTCAGGAGCGCCTCAGCCTGACTTGCTTTCGAACTAGGGCGCTGCCGCGGTTGTCGCTGTCGTCGTCGCAGGACAAGCTGTAAACGGCGTCGTCAGCTTGGTCGCATCAGGAAAACTGTAATCGCCGTTAATCGCATCCGATGGCATCTCCCCCTCGAACCACTGCAGCAGCCCCAGCGTCTGCGGATGATACGTGGTTCCATGCAGGGTTACAACCGTGTAATCCGGAGCAAGATTCTCGATAACGTCTCCAACCTCGAGAACATTCTGGCAGGTGGCAGCGGGTGTCCCCGGAATCTGATAACTCGGCACGATGTTGTTCACGAACGGATCGTTCATCGTCTCTGCGATTTCGTGGGAAAGAGCATTTACATCGGAAAACACCGCCGGATCCCCAAAAATCCCCGCCGATACATCCGGATCGAGCGAGGTCGCAAACGCCAGCGTCTGCACAAAAGTCTTCGTGGCCGTCTCGTTCACCTCAAACGCGGTATGGAAGCCGCCGACGCAGCAGCTCACCGGCTCATCGGAAGAAAAGTCCCCATAAACCGCATTGCGCGTCAGAAAGATCGGAATTGAGCTGACCGTGATCGGCTCCGTCTGCGCCAGCGTGTTCAGCTGCGAAGCAATGAAATTAATGTCGATCAGCGCAAAGTAAGTTCCATCCGCCAGTGCGTACACTTCCGAAGAGCCCGCCGGGACCTCAATCGTCACCGGTATCAGGGTCTGAGGCTTCGACAACAACACATGGAAATTGTCGTCGCCGTCATTGTCTCCGTCTTTGTTGAAGAGCGGCCAGAACTCCGCGCGCATCTGAGCATCCACGAATTGTGTGTTGCCCGTTGCGTATTCCGCGTTCTCGAACAACGGCGAATTTTTGATCTCGCCCGTATCGACCGTCGCGTCGATCGTGATGTTGTTGCCGTTCGCATCCACAAATTCGTCGAAGTAAAACGACAGCGGAACATAACTCGTGGGAACCGTCGTCGTCTGCTTCGCCCGCGGCTGCCTGCCTATCATCGTGTAAGAATAACTGCTTCCCCCGAAACTGAAGGACCGCGTGAAGTTCGGCACCGATACGATCCGTGGATCCTGCGTCCGGGTAGCCGCGTTCGTCGCCGCCGACAGTTTGTTGGTCGCCGTATGTTTGGGGGCGGCGTTTAAAGCGGCAAAATAGCCGCTCGTCACCGCGATCGGCTGCCTGGGTGCTCCAGCCGGGCTCTGGGCCGCTGCGAAACTGCTCGCAGCCGCAAGGATAACCAAGGCCCGGCAAACAGAGAATTTCCGCATGGGGTGCTGTGCCTTTGCTTTTTATGAGTTGGAAACTAAGGAAAGCCAACTAACTGTGCTTCAGCCTGAGGGAAATGTCAACCTCGGCCTGTTGATAATTGGCCGCATCGCGCACCCGACTCGCTAACCCGCCAGCCGCTATTTCCCGAATAGTCGGGACATCAATCCTGGCCGCCGTCCCGGATCGTCCTCGTAAACATACACTCCCTCCGGCTCGGGTTGCTGGGGCATCGGCCTGTTCTCAAACGCCGCTCGCGGATTGTCCACGCACAACCGATCGGCTGTACCCTCGCCGAATCTGCGCGCGATTCCTTCATAAGCTGGCCGCATCGATGGCCGCCGTCCCTCCAGATTGTGCGCGTCCGTCGCGATAAAGTGCACCCAGTTCTTTTCCAGCAACTCCCAGCCAAGGCTCTGCGCCCGCTTGCCAAACCGGCCGCCCAGCGACGACGCCGTGATCTGTACCAGGCATCCTGAACGCATCCACTCCGCCATGCGCAGGTGATCCTTCTGCAGAATCGGGTTTCGTTCCGGATGCGTAATAATCGGCCGGATCCCCCTCACTGTAAATTCATAAAACGTATCTCCGATGCTCTGCGGAATCATGAACTCCGCGAACTCCACCAGCAGATACTTACCCTGATTGATCGTGAACTTCGTCGGGTGCATCAGCGCGTCTTCGATGTTTTCATAAGAAAGATGGAAGTCGCAGCCCAGCCCGAGCGTGACCATGTCTCCCACGCGCGCGCGAATTGCTTCCAGCTTCTCCCCGTTCTTTTGGGGATTGAAGTCCCAGGTATCGTTCGCGTGCGGCGTGCACGCAATGTGCGTGATCCCGTCGGCCGCCGCGGCCTCGGCCTGCGCCACAGAGCTATCGATGTCCTTGGGCCCGTCGTCCGTTCCAAACAACAGGTGGTGATGAATGTCGATCATGCTTGCTGTGCCAGCGCCCCCACCAGCGACTCGAAGATTCTAAACCCATCCGCCGAACCCAGCAGCGCCTCGCTCGAGCGATCCGGGTGCGGCATCATTCCCAGCACGTTCCGTCCTTCGTTCAGAATCCCCGCAATATTCTCGAGCGACCCGTTGGGATTGGCCTCCGCCGTCACTACACCCTCCGCCGTCGCATACCGGAATACGATGCGCTCGTCCCGGGTCAGCGCGTTCAGCGTTGCTTCATCGCAGAAGTAGTTCCCTTCCATATGCCCAATTGGAATCTTCAGCACCTGACCCTTGCTCACCGTCCGCGTAAACGGCGAATCCGTCGTCTCCGTCCGCAGATAAACCTGTTTGCAGATGTATTCGAGACCCGCGTTCCGCATCAGCGCACCCGGCAGCAATCCCGCCTCGCACAGAATCTGAAATCCGTTGCAAATCCCCAGCACCAGCCCGCCATCCGCCGCGAACTTCTGCACCGACTGCATCACCGGTGAAAACCGCGCAATCGCACCCGTCCGCAGATAGTCGCCGTAAGCGAACCCGCCAGGAACCAGAATGGCGTCGCAATTCTCAAGGCTCGGCGAGTCATGCCACAAATAAACTATCGGCTGATGCGCGATCTCCGCCACGACGTTATAGGTGTCGTGGTCGCAATTCGATCCAGGAAAAACCAGTACGCCGAATTTCATCGCTTCTTTCCAGATTTCATCGCCCATTTAAGGTTAGCAGGTCACTCGGTTACGTCCTGCCTGTTGGCTGTGGATGCGTCGCGGCAATCCACGCATCCATTTCCGCAAGCGCCCGTTCACACTGCATTCGACGCCTCTCTCTCTTATCACGAACCTTGCGTCGGGTTACCTCGTCCAGCGGCTCCAGCAGATCGAACGTGATATTCGCCGGCTGAAACCTCTTCGGGTCGGCCTCAACGATATACCGCACCAATGACCCCAGCGCTGTCCCCCGCGGCACCGATTCCGGTAGGCCGCCTTGCACCATAATCGCTGCATATAAGCCCGCCAGCATTCCCGTCGCAATCGACTCCGTGTACCCCTCCACACCTGATATCTGCCCCGCAAAGAAAATCCCAGGATTCTCCCTCATATTCAGCAACCGCGTCAGCACCCGCGGTGCGTTAATGTACGTGTTCCGATGAATCTGCCCGTACCGCAAAAACTTCGCCTGCTCCAGCCCCGGAATCATCCGCAAAATCCTCGCCTGCTCGCCAAACTTCATGTGGTTCTGAAAGCCCACCAGGTTATATGAATCCGCCCGCAGATTCTCCACCCGCAGCTGGACCACTGCCCACGGCATCTTCCCCGTCCGCGGATCGATCAGACCCACCGGCTTCATCGGCCCAAACCGCAGCGTGTCCCGCCCGCGCCGCGCCAGCTCCTCCAGCGGCAAACAGCTCTCAAAATACTCGAG
>Ga0181520_10006736_pt1 | contig 17356 bp, 7 predicted proteins | sample PEATcosm2014_Bin_29_FD_132451 | JGI IMG/M metagenome (GOLD analysis project Ga0181520, IMG submission 132451) | Peatland microbial communities from MTU Mesocosm Facility, Houghton, MI, USA - PEATcosm2014_Bin02_30_metaG | ecosystem: Environmental > Terrestrial > Soil > Wetlands > Peat | place... | reverse complement strand
CATCAGCCACAGACCGATGTCTTTGCCGTCGGCGACGATGCCAACATTCCACTTCTCCGCAAACTTTCCCAAAATAACGGCTTTCTCGAGCCGGTCCTCTCCACCGAGCCGGTCGACTTCCATCTCCAGTCCTGGACTTCCAAGCTTACCCGCAACCCCGTCGCTGGAATAACACTCACACCCTCACCAGCCGCTCAGACATCGCTTATTTACCCTCTCGACGATGCGATCTACCCCGGATCAATCGCTCAGTGGGTCGGCCAGTATCGACCATCCTCGACGCCGCTCACCCTTACCCTGCATGCAACTCGCGACGGAATCCCGCTCAACTCCACAGCCCAAACTCCACTCCCGGCAAGTGACCCCACTCATCCCCAGCTTCCACGTCTTTGGGCGCAGGCCCGCGTCAACGCCCTCCTCGCCCAGATTGACAGCGAAGGCGAATCGGAAGCCGCCATCGATGAGATCATCCGGCTCTCACGACGCTACAAATTCGTTACCCCCTACACAAGTTTCCTCGCCGTTCCACGCTCGCTCCTACGTCCCCGGGTTATCCGCCCCGGCGATCCCGTTCTGCGCGTTCGTACCGACGCTGAGATCACATCCGTCATCGCGCTCTTTCCATTTGGGCTCACCAAACCGCTCCGGCACCTCGCCAGCGAAGATTTGCAGGCGCCAGGCAATGAGGCCAATCGCCTATGGGAGACCCGTTTCCTCGCTCCACCGGAGATGAAGGACGGCACTTACAGCGTCCGACTCATTCTCCGAGATACCCATGGCAACACCTACCGCGAAGCCAAATCCTTTGTCATTGCCAGTACCCCACCCGTGGTCAAACTCCAACTTCCGCGAACCAGCGCACACCGTGGTGAGACCCTCGACATTCGAGCGGCCGCTTCATCTTCTACTCGAACCCTTACCGCCCACATCGATGGCATTGCCCCAGCGACACTCAATTGGAACGCCCGCGCCCAGATCAACACCGGCAGCCTCGCCATCCCCAGCGATTTCCCCATTGGTCGTTACACCCTTACGGTCACCGCCGAAGACATCGCCCACAACCTGGGCAGTCAGGAGGTTTCCATCGATGTCATCCCCTAAAACACCGCGGGAGGTGTGGTTGTCATCACGACGGCTGGCCCGACGAAGTATCCTCTGTGCCGGCATCATTCTCGGTGGACTCACCGTAACAGCCAACGCAACCCTCCCATCCTGGATGCAGCACATCGTCGGTGCCTCCAGCATCGAGTCCGCTCTCTATCGCGCGATGCAGCTCCCCGCTGTTCAGGCCCTCTACCCACGTCCACCAAAAGAGGCTCAGACCGAACTCGCTCAACTCATCGCCACCAATCCTGACAACGCGGAACTTTACGAGCTTCGCGCCCGAGCTGACGAGCAATCCCTCAATGATGCTGCCGCCGAATCGGACTGGAAGCTTTACGTTGCCCACGCCCCGGATCCCATCGCTGCCAAGCTTGAACTTGCAGACTTCTATCAGCGCCGTCTGCTGATTCCGCAGGAGATCGCAACTCTCAGGGAAGTAGCCTTAGCCCCACCCATCCCCTCGGAAGACTACATCGTTCCCACCGACCAGCGCTCGTGGCTCGCCTTCGAACGCATTCTCGGCGCTATCTACCAACAAGGTCTGCCGGCAACGCAAACCGCCTCCATCTTCAGCGATTTCGTCACTCGATATCCCGACCAACCCGCCGTCTATGCTGCCTTCCTGCAGTTTCAGCTCGAGCAACACGACTGGTCCGCCGCCGAAGCCCTTATCGAGCGCTATGGCCGGCAGTTTCCACAGGACAAGATCTTTCCCATACGCGCTCAGGCTTTACTCGAATTTCGCCGCGGCAACATTGACGCTGCCATCGCCGTTTACGACCATGCCTTCCAGCCGCTCTGGCCAATGGAGCTGATCCAGTCTTACTTTTCGTTGCTCGATCAAACACATCGCCAGCGCGCCTTCGTCGCTGAGGCCCGAGAACAGCTGGCCGCGCACCCTGATGGCCCCGAAGCCCTCAATGCACTCGCCCGAATCTTTTACTACGACCAGCAATCAGGACGCATGGATTCCGCTCGGCAGACACTCGACGCCTTCCGTATTGCTCGTGATGCTCGCAACGCAACTTGGACGCCTGCCGATCTCTACACGATGGCGGCTCTCAGCCAGGTCATCCATTCATACGCGGAATCCGCACGCTACGATTACGCCCTAGCTTCGACACAGGGCGCGGTGCCCAACGGTGAACCCGCCGCACAGTATGGTCTCGCCAGCCTCGTTGACATCCTTCTCGAAGCCCCTGAGCAGCCGCTCGCGATCGGTTCCCAGAACCTAACGCTGTATCGCGATATTGCCACCCTCGACCAGGGCCCCGGCTATTGGAACGGCATTCTCTCGCTCTGGCTCAATGGCGATCGCCCTGAAACCGAATACCAGTCTGAGACCTCCAAGGCTCAAAGCTACTTCCATCGATCGAAGGCTGCAGAGCTTCTCGCCGATCTAGATAAGCGCTTTCCCGACGCACCCGAGCGACCTGGGCTCCACGCCAAACTCATTCGCGCGCTTTCCCAGTATGGCGAACCAGCAACTGTCGTCTCCACCGGCAAAGAGTTCCTCGCATCCTTCCCATCGGCTTCCGAGCGTCTTGATGTAGCGACCCTCATGGCCGATGCCTACGCTCGTGAGAACGACGCCGCCGACGAGTTCGCCCTCTACGAATCCCAACTCAATGAACTCGGCGCCAAAACCGCTGGCCTGCCCCTGACCTCCTCAACATCAGCACCGCCGCCCGCTCCCGAACCTGGCACTGTGAACTTTTATGTCAGAGTGCAGGACCCCGACTCGGTCAACAGTGACGCCAGCGCTGCTCAAAAGCTCAAATCTCAGCGCCTCGCTCAGCTGCCCACGCGCCGATCGCTCCCAGAAGGCACCGCTTACGCCCGTGTTCTCGACCGCTACCTCGGCCGCCTAACCGCTACTGGCCAACTCCCCCGTGCCCTCACTGTCCTGCGGGCTCAACTCGACCGCAACCCCGATGACCCTCTGCTCTACGAGCGACTCGCGACCTTCCTCCAGCAGAACAACCTCTCCGCGCAGCAAGAGCAGGTCTTCCAGCAAGCCATCTCGAAGTTCCAGCAACCCTCGTACTACGACAAACTCGCCCGCCTCTACCTTCGTGAGCAGAAGCGTGAAACCTTCGCCACGCTCACGCGACAGGTCACCGATATCTTTTCCGGAACCGACCTGGACCGTTTCTTCGCGAACGTCAATCCCACCCAACCGATCGGCCCACAACTCGCGCTTGAATTGAACTTGTACGCCGCGAAGCGCTTTCCGCACGACCTCGTCTTTACACGAAATCTCCTCAAGGCCTACCAGGCAACCGCCTCCCGCGACTCCGCCGCTTACGAAGCCCTTCTTCGCCGCCAATGGTGGGAATCCGACGATCTGCGCGACGAATTCCTCGCCTATCTCAGCCGTACCGGAAAGCTCCAGGCCGAACTGTCCCAACTCGAGTCCCTCAATCGCCAGGCTTCGACATCTCGGTCAAATTCCGGCATCTCAAACCCCGCTGCTATCCGCGAGCAAGCCGAGATCGAACTCTTCACCTCTCATTTCGAACAAGCCGCTCCACTTCTTGGCTCCGTCGCAGATCTCTACCCGGCAGACCCGGACATCGGCGACAAGGCCATCTCGCTCTATCGTTCGCTCGCCTGCCTCGACCCCGAGCTTACCTCCACCCTTCGCGCTGTAACCCTCGAGCAGAACCTTCTCACAGCCGCACCCGACAGTCCGGACCGTCTTGCCACGCTCGGAGACCTTTATGCTGAGGCCACCAGCACAGGTGGCGAAGACCTTATATCTGCAGCCCCCTACTGGCACCGTATTCCCGAACTTCACCCTGGTTCGATCCAGGGCTTCCTCACCAGTTCCACCATCTTCTGGGACTACTTCCAATTCGACGCTGCCCTCGCCGAGGTCTCCGCCGCCCGCACCCGCTTCCGTTCGCCTACGCTCTTTGGATACGAGGCAGGTGCCATTGAAGAAAACCGTCACAATCTGTCGGCAGCCGTCGGCGAGTACACCAATGCCGTCATGCAGCCTATAGAAATTACTCGCCACTTCGATTCTGCGCTGGGCGTTATCGATGCGTGGCTCAAGCCGCCCTCCGACGCAGGCGACAGCAACTTCCGTTCCACGGCGCAGAGCTTCTTAGGTTCAGAAGAATCCAACGCGCGCCTGATCCAACTTGCGACCCGTGCCACCACCAAAGTGAGCGTCGACGCCGCGACCGCGAAAGCTGTAGCCGACAACCCCGCCAACACCGCCGCGCTTACTCTCCGTGCTGACGTCCTTGCTGCGCAGCATCATGCCCCCGAACTAACCCCGCTGCTTACTACTCTCTTCAACCAAGCCCTCGACCGCGCCTCAACGCTCGACGAGGCCGCTGCCGTCGGCGCACTTGCCCAGGCCCGTAGTCTTACCCCGGTTTACGAGCGCGCCCTCGCCAAACAATCCGCGCTGACCCTGGATCCGGTGCAGAAGATTGAGCTCCAATACTCGCTCGTTCATTCGCTGGAATCCCATGACGACATTCCAGGCGCTACCCGGATCATCGACTCCGTCCACGCAGCCAACCCACGCATCCTCGGAGTTGTCCGGGCCACCACGGATTTCTATGCGAGAACCAATCAGCCTGCGCGCGCCATTTCCACGCTGCTCGATGCTGCGAAAGCTGCGACGCCGTCGCTGGCCCGCGACTTCACCCTCGAAGCCGCCAACCGCGCCAACAACGCCAACGATACAGTACAGGCCCGTACGCTGGCGCTTGGCCTGCTCGCACAGACTCCCTACGACGCCCGTGTCCTCGATATCATCGCCACCAGCTACGCCCGAGCGCACGACGACACCGGCCTGAAGCAGTTCTATCTCGCCCAGCTCGCCGCCGCCCGCAATGCTCCCGATCTAACAGTCGACGCGCGGAATCAGGACGTCGCCCTCCTGCGCCGCGGCCTCATTCCCGCGCTCACCCGGCTCAACGACTTCCCCGGCGCAATTGACCAGTACATCGCACTGCTCTCAGCATTTCCGGAAGACACGAACCTCGGTCAGGAAGCGGCCCTCTACGCCTTTAAACACAACCGCCAGTCCCAGCTTCTCGACTTTCTCCGCACCACAGTCAAGCAATCCTCAAGCGATTCCCGCTTCATGATCCTGCTTGCCAGGACCGAAACCACTTTCGATGACCTTCCGGCAGCCGAATCCGCGTATTCGCTCGCGATCAACCTTCGCAAAGACCGCGTCGACCTGTATACCGCACGAGCCGACATCGAAACTCGCCTCAGCCAGACCGATTCTGCGCAATCGGAACTCGCCGCCGCCGACTACGAGAGGCTCTACCTGCTCACGTACCACGATCCCTCATGGATGGTCCGCCTCGCGGAGCTGCGCGCCCGCCAGCAGCGCCCCACGGATGCTGTCAAAGCACTCCAGGCAGCCTATATCGACGGTCACGCCAAAGCCGCTAGCGACTTCTTCACGGTTGCAGCGCAACTTGAAAGCTGGAGCTTACTGACAGAAGCCCGCACATTTGCCGAGCAAGGCGTAGCCCTCGCTGGACCGGACCTCCTCACTCCGCCCACTGTTTACACCTACCCTCAGCCGGAGACTGGGGCTGTCACATACGCCCGCATCCTCGCCCGCGTGGGACAGGCTGATCAGGCCCTCGCCACCCTTACAGTTGCTCGCCACGCTGCAGAAGTATCAACAACTTCACCCTCTGTCCTCGCAGCCGAACTCGCCCGCGAAAACATCACTGGTGATGAAGCCGCCGGTTTCCGTCAGAATTTCGCCACGCAACACCGCCAGGCTGCCGACCAGACTCTCAAAGCCGCAATCCATGCCCTCGGGCAAGCTGTCCAGACTTACTACACCCCAGAGCAAAAACAAGCCTTGGCTTTGACTCTGGACAAGCTCCACGACTCCAGCCAGCCCAACTCCAACCCAGATCTTGCCATTCAGGTCGCCTCCGCCGCCGGCCTCGCCGATCGCGAAGCCGAGTGGCGTAAACAGATCCTGCTCACCGGGGACATCGATCACTCTACGGTGGACGCCTATGCAGTCCTCCAGCAGTCCCGCCTGCAGTTCTCCGATCTCGCACACACCCTCGAGGCTTACGCAGCTCGCCTGCTAACCGAGCGCCGCTCCCCATTCCTGACGCAGGCTGCGCGAGCCTTCCGCGACGCCGGCGACACTCCCGATGAAACCCGCCTCACCCGCGCCCTCGTACTCGGGGACAACTCCCAACTTCGCGATCGCTTTTTCGACCTTCTTCTGCGTAGCGATCCCGGTGCCCTCACATCGCTCGCTTCAAACCCCAACTCCAAACTCGCCGATGCAGCCCTCAACTACGCGGTCGCCCACGCCTCCGAGGAGCAAGCGTTGGCCGCCGTTGCCAATCGCGGGCAATCGCTCAATCCGGTGTGGCGTCCAGCCTCGGCATCCCTCGTTCAAACCTACTACGCTGGTTCCGCATCGAGCCCCGTCAACGTGGCCGACTTTAATCAATCGCTCGCGGCCAATTCCACAATCGCCGACCGGCTCGCTACTGCCGCCGACCCTTCGCGCCAGCTCACCGACGACGCCTTCTTCTACTACGCCAGCCGCTACGGAATCTTCCTCGCCACCGTGCATGATTCCGCCCAGTCTCTACCCGACGCCGAAGACTTCCTCCCGGGTGAACTCGAAGGAGCCCCGACATCTCCCACTGCCTACCTCAACCTCGCTCGTACCTACGCCGAAGCCCACAACGTCAGCGCAGCAGTCACCGAGTACGACCACGCCCTGGAACTTTCCCCGTCTGATCCGGCCATCGAGGACGAACTCGCGACCAGTCTCTACCGCGCCAACCGGCACGACGAGGCTCTCACCCACTGGCGTAATTCACTTGCCATCCTTAGCCGAATGCAACAACACGCCATGTACCCGGAGTCCTGGTTTACATCGCTCGAAACGGTCACCCGTCATCTTGGCGAGTACCACCTCACAGAGACCTGCCGGCCCGAGATTGAAACCATTCTTGGACCGTACCTCGCAAAGAACGGTAACTATCGCTCCAACGAACTCCTCAAGGCCATTTACAAAGCCTCAGCCACACCTGAAGAAGGCGCAAACTTCATCATTACAGTCGCAAACTCAGCCTCCGACCCGAACCAGATCCTCGAAGATCTGCGCGGTGAAACTTGGCTAGCCGACGAATCGCGCGAACCCATTCTGCTTCGCCAGATAGAATTCGTGCCCAACAAGCCTGAGGGTAACCAAGGACCGCAGGGCGCACTCGGCTACCAGAACCAGCTCATCGACCTCTACCTCGACCAAAACCGCTTGGCGAAGGCACAGACGGTGCTCGACTCCATCTCCAACAAGCAAACAAACGCCAGCGAAGACATCTACAGCATCATCCTTGCCACTCGTACCAACCACCTGCAAGTCCTGCTGGATAAGTGGCGAGCGAATCCTGACCTTGTCCCCGAGCAGTTCAAGCTCGACTCAGCCCTCTTTTACCTCCGCAAGCCGACATCCGCTTACAAGCCCGATCCTGCCGCAATCCGCCCATTGCAGGAGTTCATCTTCGAGCACAAAGACCAGAGCCACACCCTTGTTCCTACCGACTTCTTGGCCCTGGCGCAGACTCGCATCGACGTCGGCGATCTGCCCGAAGCCCTCCAGCTTCTTCATCGACTCGCCCTTCAACCGGCAAACCACTCGCAGAACGGGCCAATCAGTTTCCCGGGACAGAATAGCTTCTACAGCGGAGAACAAGTCGAGGTGACCTATCACTGGGAGGATGTTCCATCCCCCTTTGTGAATACCGACTACGCCGCCTCGCTCCTCGAGAAGAACCACCACCCCGCCGAGGCCATCCCGTTCCTCCAGTCGCTCGTCAAGTCCGTTCCCTGGGACTCCTCCTATCGCTTCCGCCTCGCCCAGGCCGAACTATCCTCCAATGCCCGCGATAAAGCTCAGCTGGACTTGCTCACCGTCGCACGTGACACCTCCGCGCCGTACGATCTTCGCATTCAGGCCGCTCGTGCTCTCACGCCGTTGATATCTCAATCCGTCGAACTTGGCAGCAAGGAACTATCCTTCATCGCCCACCCATCTACCCCCGCTGCCGCCCGCCAGCCCTTCTATGCCGCAGCCCGCATCGCCGCCGCTGAGGTGGCTTCGACATCCCCATCCGATCAAGAACTCCTCCTCCGCGAAGCCATCACTATCAACCCCGGTGGTTCCGACGCCGACCATGCCCGCCTCGACCTCCTACTCCTCCAATCAGACACCGCCGATCCATCCGCCACCCTCGCTATCCTGCGTCCCGTACAAAACTCACAGAACAGGTACTCCTTCTCCGCCAACCGAAACGACACCGAATCAGATGCGGACACGGCCATGAGACAGGTTCCGGACGAACAAGACACGTCAATCCGTGGTGCGGCCATAGACTCACCTGACAACGTCACAGTCCCCGCCGTTCCCCTGCCGCCCGGTGCCGGCGACCTCAATCTCTCCACGCGCATCCGCCTGGCAACACAGATCGCTTCCGCGAACGAGCGCGACGGCAACCTCGAATCCGCCCTGGCTTACGCCGAGCTGGCAGTTAGCCTCGCCAAGGAATCTCCGCAACCTGAGCTTACGCGTCGTCGCGATGACCTCAATACAGCCGTTCTGATCGCTCGACGCAATAGCCTCAGACGCCCCAATCTGCGCGCCGAACTCGATCAATCCAATCAGGTTCGTCCACGTCTTACTGCCTCCACCGTTAGTCGGGAGGAAAGCCAATGAAAGCCCGTGCCGTCCTTGCTCTCCTGCTCATCGCTACCCTCGCCGCTATCGCATACCAAATCCGCACGGCCCAACAACCAGCGGCGCTCGTATCCCTCACCGCCTACGTCCCGCAGGATGCTTTACTCACCATCGAATCACCCGACTTTGCCTCGCTCCTGCACAAGTGGACGAGTTCAGCTGAGAGCAAGGCTTGGCTCGACTCCGACAACTACACCGTCTTCCAGAACTCACGTCTCTTCGGTCGCCTCGGCGATGCCCAGGACAGCTTCGCAAAGGCCGCCGGTATCCCCACCGGAGTCGACCTCCTCAACGGTGTCGCCGGCAAAGAGTCCGTTTTCGCTTGGTACGACATCGGCAAGCTCGAGTTTCTCTACATCACGCGTATGCCCGCTGCCCAAGCGGACCAAAGTCAGCTCTTCAAGGCGAGTGGTAGTTTCCAGCGCCGCCACGCCGGCAACTCCGATTTCTACATCCGGACCTCTGGCACCGACTACAGCACCGTGGCCTTCGCTCTGGTCCCTGCTCCGTCCGGCGACCTTGTCGTCCTGGCCACGCGCGAAGATCTTATCGCGAATGCCCTTACACTCATCGCAGCGACCTCGCCCGCCAACTCCATCAGGCAGGAGCCCTGGTTCCGCGACGCTTCCGCCGAGCTCCCCGCGGAAAAGCCTGCGCCCGTGTTGCACATGGTGCTCAATTTGGATCGCATAGCTGTCGATCCTCACTTCCGCTCCTACTGGATCCAGCGCAATATCACCTGGACATATCAATTCCGCGCCGCTGCCTCCGACCTGTATGTCGAACCGACACGCTTCCGGGAAGAACGTGTCCTACTCCCAAAATCTCCCGAATCGCAGTTCTCCACCTCACTCAACATCGCCTCTCTGTCAGCCCTCGTACCACCCTCGACCGGTGTCTTCCGCGTCATTGCGACTCAAGATCCCTCCATTGCCGTCACTGCCATTCAGGAGAAACTTCTCGGCAGCTACACTGCCCCGTCAACCGACCCCGAATACGCCCCCGATCCAAGCCTCGAAGCATCACAAACCGGCTCTGCCAGCGATCTTGAAATCCGGATCGATACTCTACCTCCCGTCTCACCCTCTGTCTCCATCGACGGCCTTACCCATATCTTCCAAACCGCCAATATCGACGCCGTCCTCACCCTCTCCTCGGCTCAAAGTCCGTCAGAGACAAACGGCCTCTGGGTCCCGATTCGTTCCGCCGTTGTCCTTCACGCAGTCAACCCCTGGAACCCGCAAACAATGGCACTCGCTCTCCAGCAAACGCTCCGCGGCTCTCTGACCGCAGCCACCATCGGCATCAATTTTCAGCCCGCCGATAATGCTGGCAGCACCATCTATGCCCTCACGGGCCCACGCCCAGTCTTCTTCGCGATTTCGTCAACGCCGGCGCGAGGAAACCTTGTCCTTCTCGCAGACAATCAACCCCTGCTCCTTGAAATTCTGCACGATCTCGTCACCAATCCCCCCGAGAAGGTATCCACTCCCGCCACATCGATCGCCGTCTTCAATCACTCCAGCCAGCGCGCTCCTTATATCCGGCTTACCTCGCTCATTGACGGCGCCAACAATCAGGCGCGTGATTCCAGGAATGCTGCCGCAACCGGTCTCAGCGGCAATGCTGGTATGACCTCCGCGCCAGCCTTCTTCTCCCGTAACATCCGCTCGCTCTCGGACACATTCGCGATACTTCAATCCGAGCGTATTGTCGAGCGCACCGTGGGCTCAAACCTCCGGCAGACGGTTACCTATGTCTGGCAAACTCCTTGACACAGATATTTCAATCGTTCGATAGGCAAAGTCGATGCACCGGTACGGGAGGGGCTGGGCCGGGCAGAACCCAGGTCTCAGAATCGAGACCTGGGGCACCCGGCAAGATGTTTCCATTGTGGCCACCCGCCCACTCGTATAATTGACCGCGTTCTTGGTGCGAACGGGTTCGTCTGCTGTAAAATCTGAAGCTGGATTCGACCGTGCAACTCTTACGGGAGTTTGGGGGATTAATGCGGGAACGAATTGTTGTTGTGCTCGGTGCCGGTGCGAGCCGCGGGGTTAGCTATCGGCGCAACGCTCCCATACCCTCTCCTTTGGATAGCGACTATTTTGATCTGCTGCAGCGATTTGACCGCTTCGAGAAGGACAGTGGAGACGTAGAAAACGTTCTCAAGTGGGCCCAAGGTTTGCCTTTTGAGTATTGGCGCTCTATGGAACGGTGTTTTTACACCATCCATTCGCAAGCTTACTTGGCGCGAAAGCTGCGGATTGCGGGCACGTTTCCAGACGATGCGGAGGTGGTTACCTCGTTCGTGAACGCGACCGGGGCGCTTTTGCGAGCTGCACATGGTACGAGATCTTGTAAGTTCCACACTCGTTTGTTTAAGAACTTTCGTTCCGATGACTCAATCATCACTTTCAATTACGACCTAGTTCCGGAGAGATCTTTTAAGAACATCGAAGCTATAAGTTCGATGCCTTTCGGTCCGTGGGTTTATGGACGAGAGACTGTTCAAAAGCCAACAGGGTGGAATGCGCCATGGCTGCTGAAGCTTCATGGAAGTTATAGCTGGGATTATCCGAGGAGCGGCGAGAGCTCATTCCGAATTCGGATCAATGCTTGGGAGGACTTGGAGGAGGCCCCGGGCTTTCGGCGCTTTGGAACGGTCAAAACTGAGTTTCCGATATTCCTTCCTTTTTGGGACAAGAAGGTAGAACAAGGCCCATGGCTGGGCCTTTGGCGCAAGGCATTTGATCGCCTCGCGAAGTGCACCGCGCTCATCGTCTGGGGATATTCACTTCCAAAAACCGATTTGAAGGCCTATCAGCTTTTTAGGCTAGCGCGCCTTGAGAACCGTAAATTATGCGTAATCGATCCTTCTCCCGAAACGAAAGACATTTGGAGAAAGCTGCTTCTTACGTCCAAGTTTTGGGAGTATTCGAGTATTGAAGAGTTCCTTGAAACGCCGCCACCATGGTGGCGATAGGAGCTGCTGACGGCACGGGTAAACGTGTGGCGCTCAACAATTTCAAGCTCTGAAGCACTCTGAGCTTTGACCTATTCATGAAGCTCTGGCAGGATGGTAGCTTTCGAAGCCAGGACGGTCGTCGCGCCACAGCTCGTATGGCGTCCGTCCTGCTGACGCCCGCTGATCTTGATGACGAAGTAGGATGACATCCTTTGGAGCGAGGCCATACTGTACCAGTAGCGAATTCAACAAGATAGACATGATCTTCTCTTAATAAACACCTCAATGATCCACTGTATGCCCCGTGGGCCCGACCAAACTAATCGTCTTTCTTCGACTCTTCACTTTGTCAAGTGAATAACAACCGAGATGTGTGATGGCAAACCACCGTTCCGGCGACTTTGGGTTTGAAGAAAGTAGAACTCGCTTTCCGCGGCGGCTTGTCGCAGAGCGTTACCAGAGATCTCTTCAGGTTCAGAAATTTCGCCTTCGCATTTTGCGATCGAGCGATATCGGAATCGTTCTGGTTGGATAAAAGCCCGGATATACTCTGTGCCTGACGTTCGAGCTCCGCCAGAGCGGACCGGCATTTCCAGCAGCTCTGCAAATGTTTTTCCGTCCTGCGCATCGCCACTCTGGAAAGCTCTGCGTCGAGATATCCGAGCAGTGCCGCGTCGTCAGGATGTTCTGTGGCGAGATTTCTTTTCATGTACGTTTGCGCTTCCTTTGATAGCGTGTTGCGTCGTGGCCTCATGTAGCTTTCGGAGTGCTCGAGCCAAGAGGGTGTTCACAGAACTCATGCTGATCCCCAGATGGTCGGCAATCTCCCTGTACTTCATCGCTTCCAGTCGGAGCAACAGGACCTCCTCCTCCCGCCGCGTGAGCAGGCTCAAGAGAGCCTGAATGGCGGACGCGTCAGCCACTTCCTCGGGCCAAACCTGAGCGATTTCTTGCTCTTCCAGCTGCTCATAGCGGTAGCGCTCCTGCAGCTTGCGGCTCACGGCTCTGCGGAGTACGCAGAGGGTCCAGGCCTTCGGATACTCGATGCACTTGCCGGATCTCAACGCCTGATAGAGCTGCATGAAAACGTCCTGCACCAGATCTTCCGCCTGGTCGTGAGCCGCTGTTGACCGTAGGGCGTACCGGACGAGAGGCGTATACCAGCGGTCGAAGAGCTCTGTCACCAGAGTGGTCGCGTCAGTCTCGTTCACGCCTTCCTCGCCAGCCGCCCCGAAAGCAGCTCAATAGGTAGTGGCGATAGACCGGTGTTTTCGCGACAAGACTAGAAAAATATTTATCTACGGTTGCTTCCAGAGGAAGCAGAATGCCCATCTGGATCCTGAAGCTGACTCATGGGCCGAGAGTCGAGGTCGTCGACGCTGCCCTAGACGCGAGGTTGTGATTCCACTCGCTCTTTCCTGGTTTCAGTTGTAATTGTCCCGCTCTCGGACAGGAGCCTTCGAAGCGTCTGGAGGATGTCCAAGTGATGCCGCTCCAAGTACCGCTCGACTAAGGAGTTGTGGAGGAGTCGCTCGAGATAACCGAAGGATACGGTTAGGGTCAGCACATCAGTCCCGTACGACTCTTCGACAGCCCTCAAATCTTTGAGGAGGAACTCGTTCTGCTCCTCCAACATGGAGCGTGCGGCGATCGAGGTTGCTTGCAACTTTCTGGAAGACGGTGCTTCCTCCAACATCTCCTGTTTCGTCACGGCTAGCAGCGCCTTGGCGAAGGGGATCGTGAACGTCCCGCCGGCAACCATGTGCTCAGCCGCTTCAATCTGCCGGATCGCCTTCATCTTGCGAAGGATACTGAACACCTGGGGACTGACGGGCTTGTCGAGCAACATTTGAACAGCTTCAGGGCAGATCCCGTTCAACATGTCCCGTTTCATGCGGATGGAGTCGAGGCTCACATCAAGGGCGCTTGCGATCCGTTCTTCGGTCAGGCCATTCTTCAGAGCTTCGAGCAACATGAAGTGCTGGGCTATGGCCGGAATGTGATTGACGTGCCTGTTGTACGTGTAAGCTTCGTCATCCGTGGATAGGAGACATTTGGCTTCTTTGATGCCCAATGACTTCAAAATCTCCAGTCGGACGTGCCCCTCAAGAAGCAGGTAGTCGCCCGGCCCCCGTGGATAGACGACCAGTGGTTCGATGAGACCAATGGTTTTCAGCGACGCGGTGATCTGCTTGTAGAAGTCTCCTTTGCGTTGGCCCTTGGTCACTTCTTTCTGCGGCACAATGATGTCCAAGGGAAGTGTGACAATTTGTTTTTCAAACGCCGCCTGTACCGCACGTTTTGACATGGTGCGGTCTCCTATTCCAGCCTTGCCATCAGTTGCTTTGGCATGTCGGCCATTCCTTCCGCTCGGAGAAGGGTCACAAAATTGTCGTCTCGCACCAGCTGACGCATCGCGGATGTGATCAGAAGTAATCGCTCTTTCGTTAGCTCTGCCTTCGCAATCAACCCCTTTTGCTCTCGAACGCGCTGCCTATACACCTGGACCAACATATTGCCCGTAACCTTTCGTTGGGCATCTACCGCCTTGCCTGCTCGTTGTCTCTTTTCGATTCGCTTTGCGATGAGACGCCTTGCCGCAGCGAGTTTGTTGCCGCGCAGCTGGCCAGACTCATACGCCTCCGACAGAGCCTCTGAGATTTCGCGGTCTTTGCCATGAGCAATCTCTACGGCAACGCTGATGGGGAGCTTGCCTGCCTCCACGGAAGCGATGAGTGCGACCTCCTCATGCTCAATCAGGTGAGCGATGCCGGTAATGTACGTCCGTTCCATCCCGAGTTTTTTCGCGATCTCTCCGACGCCATATCCACGCTCGCGAAGACTCCTGACCTCTCGGAGAATGTCCCGGTTTGATGGGGGTCTCCGGGCGAGGTTCTCGACCAAACTCATAAGGAACTGATCCTCGCGGGGCGCGTCGATGATGATTGCCGGCACGTTTGTCTCGCCGAGCTCAAGGAACGCTTCAATCCTTCCTTGCCCGCAGACAAGGTCAAACAGTTTACCGTCGGCATCCGAGTTGCTGCGGCGAACCAGCGTGACCGGCTTCTTAAGGCCGACCTCGCGTATATTCGCAACGATCATCTGCCAGCGCGCACGATTGCGGGCTCTCGGGTTTGCGATATGAATCTGTGCGATCGGTACGCTTTCGATATCCTTCTCATTCATGCAGCCTCCTCCACCCTTCCACGCCTTGCGAGCTCCATAAAGAAGTTGAGATTCTGAAAGCGGTAAACATCCCAGATCAGCCCGTTATGCGGTTTGAGATTGAGGCGCTCTCGAAGAACATCGACCCGCGGCATGAGGTAGTAGTCAAGGATGTCCGCGTTTCCAGGTTTCAAGCGCGCGGCAATGATGATGTCGGGGTTGAGGCTCTCATCGAATCGAAGATGCCACCGGTGATTTCCTGCGGACGTCTCTCGACACCTGGCTAAGATGAGTGACGCACTGTATTCCGAGTTGATCCTCAGGAGGTCATTGCGCGAATCAACACTCACTGTTGCTCCAAGCGCGAGCAGTTGGTCCAAGATGCTAGCGATCAGGTCGGCATGCCGGCGGCGAAGGTCACGGTTGATTTCGACGTAAGCGAAGTCACGATCCGGTGTCCAACCGATCAGGGTGTATGCACGAGTCAAGCTGCCGAACCGTGTTGAGTAGCAAGAGCTCGAGGGCATGTCGTCGGTTTCGTCGATCAGGATACCTGAAAGCCGACCGCGCAAGCGCAACAGCTCTTTGAGTCGCTCCAAGAGGTCCGCATCGGAAAGATGCTGATGGCGCGACTCAATGATTCGTCGAGCCTGCTCGAATAGGGCTGCATCGACTATGGGAGCGAAAGCCCCATCACGCCAGATCCACATCTGGATCGGATTGTTGATACGTTTGTGCTTGAGCTTGAACGAACGGCGGTTATAGATGTTCGCGCCGATATATTTGGGATTGGTGAGCACTTGATGCACGGTCGACTTTGTCCAGGGGCGCTCATATTCTCCGAAGACGCCCCGTCCATTGAGTGCCTCAGAAATCTCCCGTTCGGTCTTTCCTTCGCACACGAACAGGCCGTATATCTGGCGTACAACTTCAATCTCATTCTCAGGCCCGGGAACCAGGATGACTCGGTCGGTCTGCAGGCTCTTCCGTTCTCCACGTCCTAGAAGTCCTTTAGGGCTTAGATCCCGGTCGATCAACTGTCGCCGCAGGCCATAGCCGGCCGGGCCACCCTGTCGAAACCCCATCTCGATGAGGCGGCACTGGCCCGAGAACACCTTCACCGAGAGCTCGCGGCTGTATTCCGCAGCCATGGAGCGCTTCAAGGTCTTGAGCACCGACGACGACATGCTTCCGTCGTTCTCGAACTGCTCTGCGCAGTAGTGCACGCGGATCCCGGCTCGCTTGAGGACATACTCGTAGTACGCACTCTCATCCACGTCCTGGAACCGACCCCAACGGCTCACGTCATAGACGAGCAGAGAAGTGAAATCCGTTCGTTTTGCTTCGACATCCGACATGAGCTTGTTCAGGCCTTCGCGGCCGGCAATGTTGAGTCCACTACGTCCGTGATCCGAGTACGCCTGCACGATCTCCATGTTGTGGTCGGCGGCGTACTGCCGGATCACGTCGAGCTGGTTTTCGGGTGAATATTGTTGATGTTCTGTCGACATGCGGACGTACTGCGCCGCGCGGGATGGGGCACGGACAATCGGGGATGCTGGAGAGATCTCCATGTTTTCACCAACTCAGGTCAGATCAAGACCCCCGGCGACGTGGATCGAGAGGTCTACTAAAAACGACTGCTACTATGTAGTGCAAGTTCGAGCCTGTTTTAGTGACAAGGCGACGAAAATAAATAAAGTTTTTTCACACCGAGAGTGTTGGATCGATGAGGGACGCCAGGCGCGGCCTTGGAGCGCTCAACTGGACCTGCATGTCGCCGGTGGGCAGATCATTCTCACCTAAGGACTTAGCTTCGATACCGGGGATTCTAGAAGTGGTAGAGCCAATCTTGCGTCCGGCGCGGCGCAAGGACAAGCCATCTGACGCGACGCCTGTTCGGAAGCATGCTGCGCGGCGGATGGAGGGTTTGCCGCTGCCAGCCGGATAGGCTTGGCAAGCTGGCGAAACCAGTCTGGACGACGGAGGGGAGTTGAGGGGGAGGTGTCCGTGAAATGGATTCGAAATCAGGCAAGTCATGGCTTTTTGGCCTGTGCAGAGGACCTGCGGAGCACGATAGGGTCTTTGCCGTTGGAGCGAATGCGACAAATTAGGTGAGCCGGGCATTCGGAGGTGTATTCTCTCGTCATCGGGCAAGCAAAATGGAAATTCCAGCCCAAACGGATTCTGGAGGATGGCATGCTCTCGAAAACGGATGTCTGGCGCATTACGGGCGTAGGTCTGGCGTTGCTTGCAGGATCGTTCATGACCGCTGGCCAGGAAGTTGGCGGGCTCCAACCGGGGGCCAAGGCTCCTTCGTTCACGCTTCAGGACCAGACTGGCAAGACCCAGAACCT
>Ga0181520_10006734_pt1 | contig 17361 bp, 15 predicted proteins | sample PEATcosm2014_Bin_29_FD_132451 | JGI IMG/M metagenome (GOLD analysis project Ga0181520, IMG submission 132451) | Peatland microbial communities from MTU Mesocosm Facility, Houghton, MI, USA - PEATcosm2014_Bin02_30_metaG | ecosystem: Environmental > Terrestrial > Soil > Wetlands > Peat | place... | reverse complement strand
CTCGGCGAGGCGATCAGACCCGATCCCATCCCGAACTCGGCCGTCAAACGCCTCCGCGCCAATGGTACTTTGTCTCAAGACACGGGAGAGTAGGTCGTCGCCAGGCCTGCCAAGAACGTTCGCTTCCTCTGCACAATCGCCAGACCTCTCAAAAAAAAGGCAGTCGGCAATCGGCAATAGCCAGTCGGAAATCCGAGCCCGCTCGCAAAACCCGACCGCCCATCGCCCGCAGCCGACCGCCCTGACGCGGGGTGGAGCAGCCCGGTAGCTCGTCAGGCTCATAACCTGAAGGCCGCAGGTTCAAATCCTGCCCCCGCAACCACCGACAGAGAAGCCCCCGACGCCCCAGGCGCGGGGGCTTTTTCTATGGCTTCGTAGTGGTCGAGAAGCCCGGCCGCGTGCATCACCCCAGCGAACTTGCCGTGCACCGCGATCATGCTGCTCTCCTCGTCGCGGCAAGTCACAACGATCTTGTCGATCATGCCGCGGATCAAGTCGCGCAGGCCAGCGCTGTTCGCTCCGATCGGGTCGCCCAGGAAGATCTCGATGTTTTCGCGCACCGTTCGGATGTACGCCTCGACCTCGCCGGCGATCTCGGCGGGCTCGGGCGTGATCGCGGCGTCAATCTCCTCGACCCCGGCCCTCAAGCGCTCGGCCTCCTTTTCCAGTTCGCCGAGCTTGGCGATCAGGGCCGGATTGTGGCCGGCATCCGCGATCGCTGAGGCGATCCGGGCGCTTTGGGATTCCACTCGCCCAAGCGCGGCTTTGAGTTTCGCCTTGTCGCCATCCGAGGACCCAAGCGCCTTCTCGCGTTCAGCGATCAGCTCGGCGCGCATGGATTGCAGTGTCGCCTCGTTAAGCCACTCATGGCGGATTGCATCGCCGACCGTTCTCTCCAGATCTGCGCGTTTGATCCGGTCGCTGTGCGTACAAGTCCCCTTCGAGCGGACGTTGCTGCATCCGTAGGTCTCGGCGTCGCGCATGGCGAAAGGGGCGCCACACTCCCCGCAGAAGATCAGGCCGGAGAGCAAATGCCGAGCGCGGTGGGCACGGTTGAGCGCTTGGCCGTGTTCGTCACGCGCCATCTCGGTGCGCACCTCGTCCTGGCGCGCCTTGGCCCGCTGCCAGAGACCGTCATCGACGATGCGCAACTCAGGGGCGTCCATCACCTCCCAATCCTGTCGCGGATTCGGGCGGGCGACGCGTTTGCTGGTCGCCGGATCGCGCACATAGGAGCACCGGTTCCACACGAGGCGGCCGACATAGGCGGCGTTGTTGAGTACACCGGTGCCGCGATCGACCTGGCCGCGTATGGTCGTGTCGATCCACAGCCGGCCGCCAGGCCCCGGGACTCTCTCAGCGTTCAATCTGCCGACAATTGCTCGCGGCGAGAGGCCCTCGGCGTACATCTCGAAAATTCGCCGTACGACCCTCGCCTCGTGTTCGACAATTCGCCTGCCGCCTTTGATGGCGGGATCCACCGCGTATCCATATCCTAATGCTCCGGCGCTCAAGCCCGATAGGATCTTGCCGCGCAGGCCGCGTTTGGTTTTGTGGCGCAGGTCGTCGAGAAATTGTTGCGCCATCGTCCCCAGCATGCCGACCAGCAGCGACGTAATCTCGCCCCGATCAGCGGAGTAGAGTTTCACCTGATGGAAAGCGACGAGATCGTAAAAGCTCGCAACGTCGGACAGCCGTCGGCTCAGGCGATCGAGCGCTTCGACGACCACCACGTCGAGAGCGTTGTGCTGAATGTCGTGCAAGAGCTGTTGATACTGGGGGCGGTGCGTGCTCGATCCGGTCATCGCGGCGTCGGCGTAAACTCGCGCCACCGTCCATCCGTTCGAGGCGCAGCACCTTCGGCCGCTCTCGACTTGGTCTTCGATCGACTGTGGGCGCTGCTCGTCGGTTGAGTAGCGGGCGTAAATTGCCGCGCGCAGCGCGCGATCCGAATTGCTCGTATGGGTAGATCTCAACGCAACGCTCCTCATCGCCCAGTTGCAGTTTCGCTCATCTCCTCACTTTGTCAAAGTTCGGTGTTTCGGCGCAGAAGCCGCGGGCGAAGCGGAAGGCTTGCCTCAAAATTCTGGCCACCCAAGACGAGGGACCAATTGATCGCGGCGACGAGCGGCGCGCGAATCCGTTTGCGAAGGACCGCGGGCTGACCCAAAATCAAGCTGCTTTCCAACTGCCTTTATCGAATGCGGTTCGCGCCGAAACTACGCTGTCGCGGCTCCTGGAAGACGGTTAGCGGCATTCATCCGAGGGGTGGCTCAATTCGTTAAACTGTTTGGCAGGTGAGACGGCATTTTGCCAATGACAAACCGCTTTCCACGATCGTCCCAGAAGTAATAAATACGGATTTGATTCGCGTTATCATAACCGTTGCCGTACTTAATATGATCGTACAAATAGCGCTTCTCGCCTTCATACTGGACAGTGTAGCCAGGCGTTCTCTTGGCATCTTCTCGGTCGACGAAACATGGACTATCGCTCATCCCAAGCTCTGCCAATTTCGTGTCAGCCTCTGTACGTGTATCGAGGCCGCCTTGCATATGGTATGGAACAAGGTAGTCGCGAATCACAAGAAGAGCACTTTCAATACGTTCAAGCATTTTTCTATTACCATTCTTCTTACAATCCTTTAACGCCATATCATGAATGTAAACATGATCATTAAGTACATATTCTGCCCATGTCTCAAGATTCTCGTAAGAGGTAAGTCGTAGTGGCGGTATATCTACTGCCTGCGTGGTTGATTGGCGATTAGAGAGGTGGTATTCTAGTGATTTGTTCTTTGCCTCTTGTCGCGCGACCTCGGCTTTGAGGCGCTCTACCTCCGCGCTTTCAGTAAGTCGTCTATTTTGCTCATCTCTCGCGAAGGTCTCCCAAATATCACGTTCTTCTTTAGCGGTTTTCAACTCAAGCCTGAGCAAATTCGCCGCTTCTCGAAGTTGTTCATTCGGATCAGCGGCAGGTTGTCGGGCAAGCAGGCGCTTGGTGACGATCTCGCGCAAATAGGCGTAACGGGGAAAGTCGCTCTGGCCGAGAGCATTCAGAAATGCCGCAGGCAGGACCAGCGCGGCAATCGTTCCAAGCAAGTCGAAGCTGTAACCGTCGGGGTATGACCGAGGGGGATGCTGATAAAGGGGATGCTGATAGGGGTCTTGATTTTCCTCGGTTAGCCCGGGGAGGTAGAGGCGGACGGCTCCGTTGAAGACAGACATTCTTTTGCCGACCGCCCTGGTAAGCTCCCACGACGCATCGGCAGAGAGGCATACAACGTGCGCTGCCCCAGCGATTCTTCGGGCCAGGACGTCTGGTGAAATGTGCGAGACTCCGCTTTCCGTTTCTGAGATCGCGACGATCGGTAAGCGGCGGCTTGGTTCGTACAAGAGTTCGACAAGGTCCGAAATATCGCGCGGTTCGGTCCGTTCGACTCCAATAGTTAACTGCCGACCGTCCGCCTCAGCCGAAAGTGTCTGAAGGATTTGGGCCACCACATTTGGGCATGTGATGTCAAATTCCGGGCATTCGCCACGGACTACACATGTAAGTTGGGCGCCAAATCGAGACAATTGACCGGCCCGGCGCTCCGCGAAGAACTCGGAAACCCAATTCCTCGGATACTGCGGGTCTGGCCAGTCAAGTCGAGCCGCCCAAAGCGCCCCATCTCTCGCGTCAATCCGGACTGCCTTTGCGGGGTTTGCGCCCAACACGTCGGTGATGTCGAAAGTTTGGCCCGTCCTAGCTTCCGGCGGAAGCGGCACGCCGGAACGCGGCACACCGCTAAAACGAGGCGTCTCTTCCATCCAGTTGAGAGACAATCTTATGCATTCGTCAAATGCCGCTTTGTCGCTCACCTCAAACGCGACGCGCGACACGGGACGTACCGCTGGCCGCATTGGGTCAAGTTGCCAATGCAATGGAACGTCTTCGAAAATTGTCGCGCTCATGGTCAGCGAACTCGCTACCTACCAATATCCCTTCCTTGCGCGCGCAGAATGGCTCGCGAATCGGAGCACTCGTCAAGCGGATTTCGGCCAGGGAGGAACTGTTGAAATTGGTTCACGGTGGAAAGGAAGAGCCGATGACTGGGGGTCAGGTCTGGCTGATGGATACACAATCCGTTGCTCGATGCAGACTTTGACCCTCACGTTCCGTATGGGGTCAACAAGCAAAAACGCTGATTGGCTTCGAGCCCCGCGCCGAACAACGGGCACGGTGCTAAACGAAGGTCGCCGACAAGATGTCAGGCCTTGTGGATAGCTGCACCGATTCGCTGCATGGCGAAGCTGTCGGACAGTAGCATCTTCCGTCGGTCAGGCGACGGGTCCCCTGTCGGCGCCGCGTACAATTCGATCTCGCCTTCGTCGACAACTAAGACGCCGACATTCGGAAGCTCAAGTTTGTATAGGAGGTCTGCGAGTTGCTTAATCGGCTCGCCCGCCGGTGCGACAACGAAATATTGCTGAAAGAACGTCGATTCCATAGCAATCCGCGCTAGGCCAGCATCGATTTCATGAGGTGACTTTAACAGGCCTCTACATTTGAACGCAGAAATAGCCTTTCCATCTCTTCTTACAAACATAAAATCTGGATGTGTATAATAGAAGATTCCGGACGGCCATATTGATAAACGCCATTCTGAGAAGTCCAAAAGTGACGTGTCTAAATATGAATGTAATTTATCATACCGCGCGATCTTGCTAAGGATAGGATTTCGTCGAATAAGATTGTACGAGGTGTCGATGAAGTGCCGGTATGTGCGTTGCGCTGCGACCTTTGACGAATCTTTTCCTGTTCTTTGGTTTCTAACGCGATAATAATACTCACGCAAGTTCTCGTACGTTCGTGGAATGGCTAGCTCCTCTTTGGTAAGCAGAGCTTCGCCGCTCGCCGTGTCAGCTTTCAAGATACGCGCGGTTATCTCGAGTCGGGAAAGGGCCTTCTCTAGAATGGCGGTCAGCGACAATTGCGGATTTCGCTCAGCGGCAGCCTCCAGTTCGTGCAGAGTTCGGTCCATTTGCCTCAGGGCGTTCGCACTAAATCCCGAGCGTTCTGCGGCGACGGTTATCCAAGGCCGGCCTCGTTCGTCCCCTGAGCTGGCGTTTTCCAGGGCCCGCAGCGCGACAACGACCTCAAACCACGGTGTTCGCTTGTTCCTAGCGCGATCGAGCCGGGCTAGGTGGTCGCCCATATCCATTTCTTGGCCTCACTGCCGAACAACACCACAAGTGGCATATCACAGAGAGAGCCCTTCCGACTAGGACGCCGAGGAGAATCGACCAATAAAATCAGATTGAAATTAACCACCACTTTCGAGTGGTGCCATCGCTCCACAAAAATGACTCGACTTGGCTACATAACACTAGTAGTGGATATTCCAGGCGCGAGCCGCGTCCTTGCCCACGGTCTGGCCAAGCTTCGGGCTACGGCGGACCACGTTTTGGAGTCTTCTATTATGAAACAGCGTTTGCACACTTCCCCCGACGCCCCCGCTTATCCGAAGGCGATCCCCAACCGCGCCGCCGGGATGAACGAGGTGGTGGTGCCGCAGGGGACCATGCCTAAACAGGCCGCGACCTCGACCGCCGCCTTGAGCGGGGGACCCGCGTGGTCGCCCAGCAGCCACCTTTGGCTCGCCTTCGTCCGCGGCTGCCCGACGGACCCGACCGTCACGATGCCCGCGCGCGGCGATCTCACGACGAGCGTCGCCGAGCTGCTGAGGTACACCCTTAACTTTTGGTCGGCGGTGCTGGAGTCCGAGGAAATCAGCTTCAAGCAGATCGAGTTCCGCCGCCACTTGATGCAAATCCCGGACTGGAGCGTGCTGCTGCGCCTGCATCGCGAGCTGGCGGCGCTCGACGAGCGGCAGTGCGAGATCCTGCGGCGCATCATCGACGAGGTCTACGCCTCCGAGCAGCCCAACTTCGGGGCGCTCGCGGCGAAGTTCCGCTCCGAGGCGGCGCACTAGCGCGAAGAGCAGGAGGAACGAAGTCCTGGATACAATTTTTGTATCCAGGACTTCGCGCATCCAAGAGAGGTTGTCGATGTCCAAGTGCAACGGCGTCACGCCGGCGGAGTTCATAGGGGCGCTGCGCCATCCCGAGAACACGCGCCTCCGTTGGACGGTTGCCCACACGGTGGTCGACCTGCTGCCGGCCGAGCACATTATCGAAATGCAGTTGTCCTTTCCCGTTGGCGCTTTGGGCGCCAGCGCGGCGGATGAGGGACAGCAGGCGACGGTTCCGGCGATCGTCGCCCGCAGCCCGCCGTGTCCCCGGCTGCGCTTCCAATCCCTTCTCGTCATGGCGCGAGCCAATTGGGTCGCGCTCGAAATCGACGGCCTGGTCGTTATCGGGCTCGTCGATTTGGGAAGCCACGTCGCGATCGGAGCCGACCGCGCTTCGACCGCTGGTGACGCCGTGGGCGCGGCCGCGTGACGAAGCCAACTCACTTCAACCGATGGGGATGCTCATGAACCGGCTAATCGCCGCCGCCAGGACTTTCGCCGCGAAGGCGCTGGTGGTTTTCGTCTATGTCGCCGTTGCCGCGGCTGCTGCGGCGGTCATCGGCGCCGCTGTCTGTCCTCCGATCTCGGACATCGAAGGGGTTCCCGTCAGGATTTCCATCGTCGATCTGTGGAGCGCCACCCCATGGTGGCACGCCGCCCAAACGCGGTCGCTGGCTCAGCAATTCGTCGATTTCACCGTGGATATCGATGCGGTTGGTATCGTCGAGCAGACCGCAAACAGGTGTGTCGTCTTGTTCTGGGTAGTCGCACTCGCCATCCCGGTAGCCATATATTTGGTTGTAAGGTATAGTAATAGCGAAAAATCGTTCTCGTTATTCTCATACTTTGTATTCCTATACGTATTTCCGGGGTCTCTAGTCGTCATGACGTATCTTTCAATTTCTGAATGGGATTACGTCAGCGTCTCACCTCAGATCCATACGTATTCCGATTGCGGCTCGCTCGACACTTGTCACGAGAAGCGTCGTGCTGATCGCTGGCGCGAACTGTCCAAGTGAGGAGAGGAACAAGTTGTCGAATAGTCGCTTCGCGCTCCTCATTGCTGCGTGGCTAAGCATTGCGACGTTGGGTTTCCCGGCGGCGTTCTTGGCAATGCACGGCCTCGATCCGGACGGATGGCCGCCGGGCGAGGCGCGCGACCTGGCGCAATGGTTTTCCGCCCCAGGCGAGACGCCCGTCTATCAGGTCTCCGGCGTTCTTGTCCGCACGGCGGGGACGTATCTCAGCATGGCGCTCAGGAGGTCGGCTGCATTTGCCGACGGAGGAGTTGCCGAGCTTCTGATGCTCGCCGGTTCGGCCCTGCTTCTCAACATCGTCATCGTCGGCGGCGCGAAGACCGAGTTGAGACACCCGCGATCCAAGCGATTTGGGAACGCCCGTTTCGCTGAATCTCGCGAACTTTCGAGGATGAGGTCTGGTCTCGAATTGGGCGCCGATCCGGCCACCGGCCGCCCGGTGCGGGTCGAAGTGGAAGGCAATCTGCTCACGATCGCTCCGCCGCGCCGCGGAAAGACGACGGGGCTCGTGCTGCCAAATCTGACGTTCGTCGACCACAGCGCGTGGGCGGGCCCGGTCGTGGTTATCGATCCGAAGGGCGACGCTTACCAGGCCGCAAAGCGTCGGCGGCTTGCAATGGGCCGGACCGTCCGTTGCATCGACCCTCTGCAACTCGTCGGTGGAAAGGACCGATGGAATCCGCTTTCGCGGCGTCCGCCCAGCGACGTCCTGCGGCTCCAGGCCATGGCGCGGGCGCTCCTTCCGTCGGTCGATCGCCCGGGCGAAGCCGGCGCATTCTTTCACGACAGGGCGGTGGTCGTCATCGTCGCGGCAATGCTCGCAGCGATCCGCGCCGGCCGCGCGCGGCTGACCATCGTCGCCGCGCTCGTCAATGAATACGAACGTCTTCTCGGCGCGATGCGCGACCGACAGGATGCGATCTACAGAGACGCGCGCTCGATTCTTACGGGCAACGAGCGGACACGCTCGGACATCCTTGCAACCGCCTCGCAGGCCTTCTCCTGGCTGTCAGATCCGCTGATGCAACACGCTGTGGGCGACAACACCTTTGACCTCACCGATCTCTGCCACGGCGAAACCGACTTGTTCATTGTCCTTCCCGCCGACGACCGCAAAGAAATCCTCGCGCCCTATGTCCGCCTCCTGCTGAGCGCACTATTCACCGCGGTGCGCGAGCGTCGCGTGGCGGAACGCATCGTCGTCTATGTCGACGAGGCATTCATCCTCGGCCAGTTCGACACCATGCTGAACGCCGTCGGCGAGCTTCCCGGCTATGGCGTGAGTCTGTGGACTTTCTGGCAATCAGAAAACCAGCTTATCAAGACGTATGGCGACGACGGCGCCGCCATCCTGCGCGACACCGCTGAGGTCGTCCAACTGTTCAACCTCGTTCGCGCCAACCCAGACGAGTGCCGACGGTGGTCGGAGGCGCTCGGTACCTACACCGGCGTCGACGAGACGGAGACCAAGGACGCCAGCGCGGGTCGGACCACCAAGAGCCAGGGCGCCGCACCGATCCCCCTGGTGCAGCCGGCCGAAATGGCGGCCGCCACCCGCCTGCGGTCGATCGTTTTCCTCAACAATCCCCGCTACACGACCGACCCGCTGTGGCTGAACAAGACGCGCGCGGATCAAGACGCGCGTTTTGCCGGCCTGCTCGATCCCAGGCCGCCCATCGGCCCGACCGGATGATCGCCATGCGCCCGGTCCATCTTGATTCCAGCCGCCTTATTCGCGAGGCCCACAAGGCGCAGGCCGTGCGCCCGATCAACCTCGTCGGGCGGGAAACCACCGGCGTGACCGCCGCGGTTCGCTCGGCGTTGCCGGTCATTCGCAAACTGCGCCTCGCCAAAGTCACGTGGTCGGCGATCGCGGCGGCGATCAGCGAGCAGGGGCTCGTCCGGAGCGACGGTTCGCCGCTGACCGCCTCGCGCCTGACGGCGATCGTCAGTCAAGTCGAGCGACAGCGTCAAAGGCGCGAAGAGTCCGCTGCGGCGCGCCGCCGTCGTCCCGACGTCGCGCCATTGGCGACTCACGATTCGACTTTGTCCGTTTCCCCGTCGACTGCCGCGAAGCAATCGCCAAACACGGCCAGCGCCGGCGCTGAGGAAGAACTCCGCCGCACGGCGTTGGCGGAACTCCACGCGCTGCTGAGGAAGGAGTGATCGATGCCCAAGGTTCTCCTCGTCGCCCAAGACAAAGGCGGATCGGGTAAGTCGCTGATCGTGCGCGGGCTCGCCGAGTGTCTGCCCACCGCGCCGTTGATTGAGATCGAGGCGAGCCACCGCCTGGTCGAACTCGACGAGCGCCTCGATTTCTATCCCGTGCGCGCCGACCGCAGCGAGATCGATCGCACTGGCGGCGCCGCGGCGCGCGCGGAATTCGACGGCGTGCTCAACCGAATCGCTGCGGCCAAGGAACCGACGATCGTCGACGTCGGCGCGAACACGTCGTCGGCATTGTTGCCGCTGCTCGCGGCTGCTAACGACCGGTTCGCCAAGCGGAGCGTCAAGTTCGCTGTGCTCGCCATCGCGACGGCGGAGCCCGGCGCGATCGCCAACGTTCCGGACTTGCTCGCTTTGGCGCGGCGGTTCGCCTCGGCTTTGTTCGTCGTCGAGAACCGGGTCGAGAACGTCGTCGATCCGAAGCTGCTGAAGGCTCTCGGCGAGGACGTCGTCGTCTCGGTCCTGGAGAAGCTCGCCCTCGACGAGCATGCGAACGGTCTCCTTCAGAAGGGAGGCCTGGCCTTCATCGCCGATGAACTCGCCCAGGCCGAGGATAACCTGGTGGAGCGTTTCGGCTTCGCCGAAGCCGGGCGCATCGTCGCCGATCTCACGGCGTTCCGAGCTGCGGTCATGGCCGCCGCGGCGCCGGCCGCGCGCTGGTTGGAGGGTTGACCCCATGGGTCGCTCGCATCGGACGGTCGACGTTCGCCTGAAATCCGCCAATGGCGCCGCTCGCAGGGCCGCTGAACGGCTGCGCGAGATCAGCGCTGCGCGTCTCGCCGAACTCTTTCGACTTCCACCCGGCGAGCGCTTCGACCATCTTGAGGATGGCGCCTTGGTCCAGGCCGATCGGGCCGCCCTTCGTCAGTCGATTCGCAAGGAAATCGTTCGCTCAAAGAGCGCTCGGCTGCGCGCGGCCGTTTGGCGCGAAGTTTCGGCGGCGACGCATTCGCTGCTACGCAGCCTTTCGAAGCTTGAGATCGTCGCTTCGACAGTCATCGTCGCCGCATGGCTCGCCCTCGCGTGGAGCAACACGGGTCATCGTGCGACCCTCGCTCGCCCCGTGCAGTTTCTGACAGAGGACCAGTCCGGCGCTCACTCCAATCTCCTGCTCCCCGCCGGAGCGAGGGTCGTCGTGAAGCGCGGATGGGACGGCGTCTATCGCGTCCGCCATTGGGTCCCGCTCAGAGGCTACGAGACCTTCAGACTGCCGCCAGATACATGGCGGTTGGCGCCATGAATCGCCCACAGCGCTCCGGCCGTCGGATCGTCTTGCCATCGATTGCCGCCGACTGCCTTCGACTGCCATCGGGCGCCATCAACTTTGCCACAAACGTTGCCACAAAATCAGAGTTCCACACCTCACGCACTGAAGCTGCCGAAGGTTAACCACGCGCCGCGTCTGTCCTTGGATCCGGCCCGCTTGCGTGGCCTGATAGCCAAAACAGCGATTCGGACCCGGCGCATGGCGAGCTTACAGCAACTGACCATCGAACTCGACGAACAACTCGCCGATCGGCTGAGAGCCGCGGCCCGCGAACACGGCTGGACGCCGGAGAGCCTCGCGGCGGACTGCGTCGCGCAGCACCTCGAAATCGCCGTCCGCCATCGCGTCCTCATCGAGCGTCTGGAGGCGGTCGACGCGCATCTCGCCGCGCTGGCGACGTTCGTTGGCGAAGCGACGCAGAGCGGCGAAGGCGTCGACTTGACGAAGATCTGCCGCTACGGCCGAGAGAACCGAAAACCGGATTGACCGCCTCGCTCCATAAGCTCGGCGCCGGTTCGGCGGCCGGCCTCTATTACACCAACGATTCGGCGCGCGAGCGCCGGCCAGACAAGCGCGACGAATATTACGCGCACTCCGGAGACGGGCGCTGGTGGTCGTCGCGTGAAACCATTGTCCGCCACGACGCGCCGATCGACGTACAGTCGTTCCGCGACCTCTGCGCCGGCGTCGATCCGCGCAGCGGAAAGCCGCTTGTGCGCGGCGCGGGCGATGGTCATTGGGCCGGCCTCGACCTCACGCTGACCCCAGGGAAAAGCGTGTCGATCCTGTGGATGGCGGGCACGCCCGAGCAACGCGAACTCATCGAGACGGCGCACGCGCAAGCGGTCGATCGCGCGCTTCGTTTCATCTGCGACGAGGGGCTCGTCGCTGTGCGCCAAGGCGCCGGCGGCGTCGAGAAGTCGCAACCGACCGACATTATCGCGGGAAGCTTCACGCATTTTACGACGCGCGAAGGCGACCCTAACATCCATACCCATTGTGTCATTATGAACGTCGCCGGCGCCCCGAAAGGAGGCGGATCCGATCGGTACTCGCACCGACATCTGACGATCGAGCCGGAAAAGCTATTCGCGTGGCAACTCGTCGTCGGCGCCGCCTATCGGGCCGCGTTGGCCGAAGCGCTGGCGCCGGCCGGCCTTACGCCGCGGCCCGCCGGTCGCGGACAGTGGGAATTGACGGGCGTCGAGCAAGCGCTCGTCGAGACGTTCTCCAAGCGCTCACATCAGATCGAAGAGGCGGTCGGCAGAGACGCCAGCGCGGCGCAAAAGGAGGTTGCGGCGTTGCGGACGCGCGCGGCCAAGGAAGACGTTCCAACCGGCCAAGACCTCGAACGCCGATGGCGCGACGAACTGGCGCAAACGGGCGTAGCGCCCTGGGAGGCCGCATGTCACCCGCAACACGAGCGATCGACCGCGCCAGAGCCGTTGAAGGGGGTGGAGCGCGAACAGGACCCATTCTTCGATCCGCCGGAGATCCCAGGCGCGCAGCCCGTTGCCATCGCCGCTTCCAACTTGTTTCGCCACGACAGCGTCGTCGATCGGCGTCGATTGCTGGAGGGCGCGCTGGTCGAAGCCGCCTTGCAGCGGCTTGGCCCTGACCAGGTTTACGCTCAACTCGCCGACATCGAAGCGAGCGGCGCGCTGCTTCGCCTCGGCGACGAAGTCTGGACGACGCCGGCGATCGCCGCGTGCGAGGCGGCGATGGTGCGCGCCGCCGATCGTCGACAAGAACGCGCGTGGTTTGCGCCCGACGCCGTCAAGGCCGCTCTCGATCGCGCCGCTCATTTGACCTCGGAACAGCGAGACGCGGTGATCAACGCCACGCTCGCCGACGGCGTCAGCATCGTCGAAGCGGGGGCGGGAACCGGCAAAACGACCCTCGCGCGCGCGATCGTTGACGCCGCCCATACTTCCCATCTGCATGTCGTCGGCCTCGCCCCCAGTTGGGTCGCCGCTGACGAACTTTCGCAATCGAGCGGCATCGGGGCCGTCGCCATCGCCCGCTGGCGTTACCATCGCGACCACAGGGGCGAGCGTCCCCTCGACACTTCAACCGTGATCCTGGTCGACGAGGCCGGGATGGTCGGAACCCGCGATATGTCGGCGATACTGACGGCGGCGAAGGACGCCGGCGCCAAGGTCGTGCTGATCGGCGATCGTCGGCAGCTCGAATCGGTCGCCGGGGCAAGCGCGTTGAAAGCGGTCGCAGACGTCGTGCGCCGCGGCGCCGTCCTTGACGGCGTTCGGCGGCAAAAGGTCGAGTGGCAACGCGCGGCGTCGGTCGTCATGGCGCGCGGCGACACCGAGGCCGGATTGCGCGCCTATGCAAACCGGGACCGAGTCGAACTCGTCGCGGGCGACGACGCGGCCCGCGACCAGGTTATCGCCAAATGGACGGAGCTTCGCGCAGGACGTGGGCGCGACGTGTTGATCGTCACCCGCCGCAACCAAGATAGCGCAGCCTTAAATCGCTCCGCTCGCGAAGTCCTGCGGGCCGAGGGCTTGATCGCCACCCGAGAGGTCGAATTGCCGGCCGTCGATCGCGAGGACAAGCACGTCACGCTCACACTCGCTTCCGGCGACCAGATTCGATTCGGAGAGAGCCTGCCGCGACTTGGCGTCCGCAACGGTAATCGCGCGACGGTCGAGAGTGTTCGGCAGGACCAAAACGGCGACTTTCGGATTGCCTTGGCGCTTGAGGATGGTCGCCACATCGAAGGCGATTGGCGCGAATTTGCGCGGGAGCGTCCGGGCAGGAAGGCTTTGCCACCCCGGATCGTTCACGCATACGCCGGAACGGTTTACGCGGCTCAGGGCCGGACAGTAGCGGCGAGTGTCGTATACGTCGCCAAGCAAACCGACGCGCGCGAGCTTTACGTCGCCCTGACGCGTCATCGCGAGGACACGTACGTCGTCGTCGAAAGCGAACGACTCGACGCCCAGTGCCGCCAGCGCCAAGCCGACCATCGCATCAAACCGACGTCGATCGCGATGCGCGAGCGTTTGTTTCGTGAGTCGCGGAAGTACCGCGAGAAGGCGAACGTCGTCGACTTTTGCGCCGACCGAGCCGAATTCACGCGCACGGGGCGCGTGACCCTGCTTGGCCCCGAGTTGGTGACCGATCCGACCACGTACGCGGTCGGCGCCGCCCGGTGCTTGCGCGAAGCGATGGCGTGGCTCGATCCCTCGCGAGTGGTCGCGCCGATCTGGCGCCTCGTCGGCGTAGGACGCGCGTTCGCTCACGAGTTGCCGCCAAAACTCCGCTTGCTCATCGAGACAGTCAGCGAGCGCAGGCACCGCGGGCGAGACGCCGTCACACGCGACCCAAACTATGATCGGTGAAAATAGCGTTCCTCATTGAACATCGGCCTGCACATCGGCTTCGAGTCGTGGCCGGGCGCATTGGGTGACGCCAGGCCATTGCGGTCCCGATCGGCGTCCAGACTCGGCACCGAATTTCAGGGAATTCTCGGGGACGCCGACGGCGAGGCCGTTGTCCTCTCAGCGTTGCCGTTGAAAACGCTCGGATTGCACAGACAACAGTTGGCAAAAGGTACTTCACGCCTTGCGGCACTGTCTTGAGTTCCGCGGCTGCATGCCGGGCAGCGACGGCCATGACGTCACACAACGAGCGCTTGTCTGGTTTACGCGCGACCGAACTGCATGGTAGGCGCTCCTCGGCGACGGAAAGGCGGGCGCGATCCGTATGGAAGCAACGGCAGTCAACGGCGACGAGAGCTCAGTGGGCGTGGGTGCCGGCGTGGCATCGCAACCGCCCACCCCCGCGACGGTTTCGCGCGGGTTCGTCGCCTGGATGATTCGCCATCGCGTCGCGCTCGCCTGTTCATGCGCGGAAAGCGGCGATCTCTTCTTCGTCGGCTCGGCGCCAAACGGCGCGCCGGTGTTTTCGCGGTCGAGATTCTCGCGAGCGATGGGGCTGGCGGGGTTTTCGCAGCGGCTCTTCCTCGCCGATCGGGCCCAAATCTGGCGACTCGAGAACGCGCTCGCGCCGGGCAAGATCGCCAATGGTCGTTTCGATCGCGTTTATGCACCCCGCAGCGCTTTGGTTACCGGCGACATCGACACGCACGAGATTGGCGTCGACGGCGCGGGCCGGGTCGTCTTCGTCAACACGGCCTATTCGTGCCTCGCTCTACCAAGCGTCACCCACGCCTTCAGGCCGATCTGGAAGCCGAAGTTCGTCAGCAAGCTCGTTCCCGAGGATCGTTGCCACCTCAATGGGATCGGCATGGCAAGCGGGCGGCCAAAGGTCGTTTCGGTGTGCTCTTTGACCGACTTCGTCGACGGCTGGAGGAATCATCGCGCCGACGGCGGTGCCATCATCGACGTGGACACCGACAAGGTGCTGGCCGAAGGCCTGTCGATGCCGCATTCGCCGCGCCTGCACGAGGGCGCGTTGTGGGCGGTCAATTCGGGCAGCGGCCACTTGCTGCGATTCGATCCGCAGACGGGGAAGCGTGAGGCGGTGGTATTCGCGCCGGGCTTCCTGCGCGGCCTCGCCTTCTGCGGCATGTATGCCGTTATTACAATGTCGCTGCCAAAAACCGGGAGGCTCGAGGGCTTGCCGCTCGGCGACAACATCAGACGTAGCGGTGCCACGCCATGGTGCGGGCTGCTGGTCGTCGATCTTCGCCAGGGGGCGATCGCCGAGTGGCTGCATTTCGGCGATCTGATTCACCAATTGTTCGATGTCGCCGTGCTGCCGCAGATGCGCAGCCCGACGGGCGTCGCGCCCGATAGCGCCGAGTTACAGGAAACGATAACCATTGAGGAGGCGACCGGAGCGTAGTTGACTCTGGTGTTCGCGTTCAGAGTCTGGAGAGTGCAGACCGAACTTCGAATCGCGCCCAGCGAAAACCGCGATCGCGGTCTGCTTCGTGACGTCTGCCGCGCTCCGTCGAACGAGGCGCAGAACGAATCTGTCAAGATGAAAATGATGGAATTTCGGCGACCCTCGACAATGAACGCGCCCATTATCTGTAGCGCGCCGGGCGTAGAAATGTTTTGGTGCAGGGGCTGGGTTCAGCGGACCTGCTTTGTAACGCTGTCTGGCTTGACCGACGGGCAGACCAATTTAAGAAGGCGGTCGGTTAGGCGAAAGGGTGGGACGCAAGCCAAGACGAGCGTGCTGAACGCGGTCGTTTTGCGTCAACCCTTCTAGCAAAATTTGAAACGGCCTAACGGCGGGGAACTTCAAGGAGGACGAGTGGCGTCATCGCAGTTCGAACGCACAGCTTTATGGGCGACAATCAGCCACTGCCGGCGCCACACAGGCGTCGCAAACCATCGATTAAAGGTTCGCAGTACGCGGCGAGCGAGACGCGAGGTGCCAACTTGGAAGCGAGATTGGTGTTGGCTAGCGGGCCGGGCATCGGGGAGGGTGACGTCCACGGAGCACGGGATCTTTCTTCGTGAGGATGGAGTCGCGGATTTGATGGGCGGCGTGTACGCGGCCAACGGGCGTCGCCACAGACCGCGCGCGGCAGCACCCGGCGAATCGGCGGAAAGAGATTTGTGCACTGTCACGGAATCACGGAACAAAAGCGGATATTTAGTGTCACAAGGACGGCGCTGAATGCGCTCGACGGAGCGCGTGTTGCCGATGGCCAACGAGTAGTGTGGCTGCCAGAGTGAAGCGGGAATTATGTTCCTACACCGTAATCCAGAACAAGATCGAGTCGTCGATGGTACTGCCGCGGTTGACTATTTGCGCTCTAGCTTTCAACGCGGCTGTTACGATCGGCAATTTCTTTATGCCTGTAGAGTGGATGGCAATAGCGGTCATCGCTTTAACAGCTGTTTGCTGCATCGTGCTTTTGCGGATTTCTATTAGTGGAATAATTAACCGCACTATTCACGCACCAAGTAATATTCGTGTCTATTCAGTCGTTGATTTAATAATGGCAGTTGCTATCGCTTACAGCGGGGTTTTTGGCCCAATGTTTTCACTACAGCTACAATCAATGGTGATTGATCCGTGCGAAAAAACGAAAGAGGATTCTGTCAGTATCTGCCAGCATCCGCATTCCGCTATAATAGACGCGTACGTAGTGTGGGATCCCACGGACGAAATATCACGACCCTTCACGGATAGGTCCGCCGACTGGGACAGGCAAGTTAAGAGCATAGATTTTAATGTTGCGACATGTGCCGGAAGGGTCAGTCGTACAGTTAGAGATCATGAATTTGTATTTTTCGCCTCGTGCAACTAGACGCTGGGGACAACTATGGCTGACGTTTTCTACGTGCGAGCATCTGATGCGGCTGGTACTCTTGTTCCGGCCCAATACTTATTTATCAACGGTCAACCAGTGTATGATCCCAATCTGTCGGTTTATTCTTATGACCCGAATTTGTCCAACGCGAATACGCTGTATGATGTAAATGGGCAATTGCTACCGGCTGAGCAGCAGAATGTAAATGGGCAGCTAATTGTCCCTGCCAATTATAGTATAGATTCAGCTATAAATTTGGCTAATTCAATCACAACCGGCGCTCAAAGTTCTCTGGAGCCTGATTTTACCGAAGCTGGCGGTTTGATCGGCGCGTTTGTTACGGGCGGCCCTGGCGATTTACAGAGGAATTACGTAGATATAAACGGGAATTTAGTGCAGAATGGACCGTTCGTGCAGGCGTTTACAGACGCAGCATCATTTAATCTTGGAGCGACAACATACTTCGTTGGCTTTCCTGATGTGAGTGCCGAGGCTGGCGGCGGGCTATTGAATTCGATAAAGGCGCTTGGAAATCTATTCGGCGGATCAATTGACTATT
>Ga0181520_10006732_pt1 | contig 17369 bp, 17 predicted proteins | sample PEATcosm2014_Bin_29_FD_132451 | JGI IMG/M metagenome (GOLD analysis project Ga0181520, IMG submission 132451) | Peatland microbial communities from MTU Mesocosm Facility, Houghton, MI, USA - PEATcosm2014_Bin02_30_metaG | ecosystem: Environmental > Terrestrial > Soil > Wetlands > Peat | place... | reverse complement strand
TGAACCATGACATCGATGACCTGCTGCCTTGGAACTGGAAACCGGGTTAACCTCGATCGTGCCCCACCTATAAAATTATTTCTGCATAGCAGGCTGGCAATACACCGTTGGCAGGGGGCTTACCTTTCATCTCGGGGAATTCCGATATAAGGTCGCTGCTCAATTGTACGAGGAATCCATCTCCCCAAGCCGCAAATCTCTGTTTTTCAATAATTTCGGCACCCAGGTCCCAATAAAAATGCAGTAATGCGCTATTTACCGCAACAGCGGTTTTTTGCTGGACCGTACGCAGTTTGGTTTTGAGCAGTTCAAGCCAGGAGCGATAGGAAGAATTGATTGAAAGCCTGTCCCTCAGATCATTCGACATAACCTCGTTCCTCCGGATTTCGAAGTATCGCCTGGAAGCCGTCACCGTCCCTCGCTCAGCCTCGTCACCAGGAACTCCGGCAACTTCGCCTTGCGCATGCGGGCCTGAGTCAAGGGGATGTCGTAGGCCACGCGGCGAAAGAAGAATTCGCCCGTTGCATCGTCGAGGATCCCGTAGCACGATTTGACGATCCGGTCGCGCGGCTGGCCGACGCTGCCCACATTGATGAGAAATCTCGCGCCCGGAGAATCGCGAAGATTGAGGTGCCCCGCCGAGTGGGCGTAAACCTCTTTATTCGCGTCGAGAACAACGATGGTCGGAATATGCGTATGGCCGACGAGGCATACCTCGGTATCGAAGTGATGAAAGTTGAAGGCGGCCTCTTCGAGCGAGGTGATGTAGTACCACATGCCGGGTTCGTAGGGTGTTGCGTGCACCAGGGTAAACGGACCGGTTGCAGCGGTCAGCGGAAGCCCGAGCAGGTAGGTCCGGTTTGCTTTTCGCAAGGTTCGGGAGGTCCAGTCGATGGCCGCCCGTGCATAGTTGTTGAACAGGTGGGTATCGAGAAGCTTGACCGCGGCGGCATCATGATTGCCCAGCAGGACCATTGAGCACCGTTTCCCGACAATTTCCGCACACTCGTTCGGCTCGGCGCCATACCCGACGATATCCCCCAGACATATTATTTCGTCAACCGCCTCCTTCCCGATATCTTCAAGCACCGCTTCGAGCGCCGCGAGATTGGCATGAATATCGGAAATGAAGGCTCGACGCATGGGTTCAACCGGTTTCGATGAAACGGAATGCAATCGAGCCGATCTCGATGTGGTCTTTATTCCGCAGGAGATGAGTTTTCACGGCGCGGCCGTTGACCCTGAGCAGACCGAGCATCTTCGTGGTACCGATCTGCCACCCCTCGCTCTCCAGGCGCAGGAATGCCTGCCGGCGACCGACCATGAAGCCGGATACCGGAATGTCGTCGGCCGGGGTATTTCCGAGCGTCATGAAATTCTTGTCGAGTTTGAAGGTTCGGTTCTGCGACATTTCCAGAAGCATGGAAAAGCCGTTACCGGCTTCGGGGCCCGATTCGTGAGATACGGTTCTTCCCGGGGTCGGGGAGCGTGGTTTGACAAGCGTGGTTTCGAATGCGGGCTCCCCCGCCGGAGATGCCGCAACGGGAGCGCACGCATTTGAATCGGGGGCCGGTTCCTCCCGAGGAACCTCCTCGAAGATGATGGAGTAGCTTCCCACGACGATGATATCCCCGCCGTGAAGAGTACTCTTGTGCACCGATGTACCGTTCACCACGGTGCCGTTCAACGAATGGAGGTCGTTCAGGAGATACGAGCCGTCGTAATCCTCTTCGATCCGGAGATGGCGACGCGATACCCCCGCTCCCGCAAGGGCGATGGTATTTTCCGCGAGCCGGCCTACGGTGACCACCGGGTCGTCGATAACGAGCGTATTGAGAAGTTTTCCCTCGGAAAAAATCATAAATTTCAGCATGAACCCCGCCCGAATCCCGGAAGCATCGTAACTTTCTGCAAAAGAGGCCTGCCGCCGCCGTTCCAGGCAGAGGAGTTCCTTTTCGATCGAGTCGTCTATGAAGCTTCCCGCAGCAAGCCGCGCGGAGCTTCATAGAGGCAAGGAAGGATTTGTCATGTACTCGCTATGCCTGTTCAATTAAAATACATGGAACGTTTAAGGCGGGCAACCTGCAAGAGCGTTTTTCCCCGGATGTGCAGGAATACCTTGAAATTATGCCGACATCGTGCAACAATATACGCGAACGACCCGGAGTACCGCCGGAGGCACACAAATCGTGCCGGCCCGGCGAATACGGGACAACCAATCGCCGGATTACACTCATGAAATCAACCTTCAAAACGACCTCGATGAAGTTCCCGGCGCGAGCGGTCCTCGCGATTTTCATCTTCGGACTCGCCATGGGGGTCGGGGGAGAGCCGGTGATCGATGCCCGCCTTCAATCCCTTCGCGACATGCTCGATTCGCTTGAAGTTGCCATGCAGGCCCAAAATCGCACCGGGGTGCACCCCGATGACCTGGATGCGGCTATTGCGACCTGCCGCGATTCGATCGCCCTGTACCGGCATCTGGTTGAAAACAGCAAAAAGAGTGCGAACCATGACGCTTCAAGGGCTGGAACCGACAAAATATCGCTGCTCTCTATTATCGATGTAAGGGCCGGTATTTCGGACCTGGCCGGGCTCCTCGGCATCAGCCGGCTCACCTCCCACCCTTTTATGATTTTCTTTTCGGGCCCGACGCTTGCCGTACTGTCGCTTTTAGGGCTATGTCTCGTGGCGTTATCGTTTACAAAGACCCGGAAGAGACGGGTCGGGCGACAGGCGGGTGCCCGCCGGGCGGTGACCTTCTACCAGGCGGCCCGCGAAAACCGGTCGATGTTCCCGCCGCCGCTGGAGCCCGGCAGCGAAGAGCCCCTCGAACTTCTCAGCCCCGACCAGGTTCACGAACTGCATCCGGCGGCCGCGTTTACCGATGATGAAGACTCCAACGAAAACCCGGCTGCCTCCATCCCGCCCATTGAGGCCTTGGTCGTCTCCGCCGGTGAAGAGGGGCTTTCCGCGCGGGAAATTTCCCGCCGATACCATGTGAGCGCGGATTCTGTCGGATTGGCGATGGCTTTGGCAAAAAAAAGGTAACCGGCCCTCCCCTCCCCCTCTTTTGCGAAGGAGCCCGGTGCGCAGGAGAACGAGCCTCCTCCTATAGTTTGTACCGTTTTAACGGAAAAAAAACCCATGTTCAGCTCTTCCCGTCCAATCGAAGCCGTTCAGATTCAACCCGGCGGTGCAGAAGCCCACAGCGGATTCTGCACCGTTGAACGGCAGGTGGACGAGAAAACCTATGTTCTCGGCTTCGGTCATGACCAGATAACCGTCGAGACCCCGCCGAACGCTCTCAGCGTCGGCGAGCGGGTATATGTTATCGCTTCCGCCGGAACCCTCGAAATCCGGCAGGTGCAGGAACCGGCGGGCGGAAAGAACGAGAGTATTGCCGCCGATCTCTTTCTCCCGCAAAACAAGGGGTCGGCAGCGGATATCCGCAGTTCCCCGAGTGGTGAGACTCAGGAGGATCGGTTGTTCGTGGCGCCACGATCGCTCCCGGAGGGTCTTTTTACCTTTGCCGACAATGACGACGCGCGATCGTTCCTCGGAGTCACCGGGGTATCGAGCGAGTCGAACGACGATCCTTCCCGGGAAAGCGGCGGCATTCTTGTCAGAACCTACACGACGGTAGGGGACCGGACTCCGGCCCGCTATCTGTCGCAGGAGGGGATACCCCGGGAGATCGCTTCGTGGAGGGCGAATTTCGGCAGCCGCATGTTTCAAAGCCTGCCCGCCGAAGTTTTCCAACGGCTTCTTCGAAGCTGCGGCGAGGTCAACCTTTCGCAATTATACGCAATGGATAACTCCCTGTCCGATTCGCGCCTTCCCCTTGTCCCGGCCGGCATGCGCGAGGCGCAGACTTCATCGGTAACGCAGTGGCTTCAGACAGCCATGGAGAGCGGTGCGGCGCCGGCATCGCTTGCCGCACTCTCGCCCGCGCCTGCGCCAATGGTGGTCGGAATGCTGGAGAACCTGGCGGCGACACTCGGCGGGAGCGTCCCGGAATTGGGGGCGGACGAGCCGGAGGCTAATTTTCCCAATGCGGGTGCACTGGCGGATCTCGCCGATAAGGGCAATTTTCTGCGTACGATTTTTGGGCGGATCGGCCTGAATTTTGAGGCCGCACTTCTCACGGATGATGGCGCCGCGCGCGAGAGTCTCAAGGGTCGGCTGCTGCAAATAGCGGATCGACTCGAGCGCGGTTTGCTTCCTTCGCCGGGCGCGCCCGGGTCGGACAGTGATCTCTCGTCGCCCGCGCGCGATGCAATTCCATCGGTTGAAGAGAATATTTTGCGGCAGATCGATTCGGTCCTGACCAGAATCGAATCGCTGCAACTTCTTGCCAGACCCGTCTCAACCGATCAGGGTGTACAGCAGATTATCTCCCTTCCCCTGAAAATCGGCGATGAATGGACCGAGATGCATTTGCGCGTGATCACGAGACGGGGCGTCGCAAAGGCTTCGACGGCCGCGCACTATGCCGTGTTCCTGAACCTGGCGCCGTCCCGGCTCGGCGCACTAGCGGCGAGACTGGACTACTCTCCGGGAAAAAGCCTCCTCCTTTCGATGAGTTTTGAAAAAAGCGAAACGCACGCGTGGTTTTCAGATCGGAAAGAGCAGCTGCAACAATCGCTTGCCGTCGGCGGCTTGCCGCTGCCCTCCATCACACTTATCCCGGCCAAAAAAGAGAACATCGAGGCCGATGGCTGCGGGGTCGGGCATCCGGCATCGACCCTCGTCGATGTGAAGGCATAGCCATGGCAAAGACGAAACGATTTCCCCGTCGTGAAAAGGCCGTCGCCCTGCAGTATAACGATCGGGAATCGGGTGCCCCCCTTCTTATAGCAAAAGGGGAAGGGTCCCTTGCGAGGAGAATCAAGGAGCTCGCCGCTGCCGGCGGCATCCCCGTTAAGCGGGATGACGACCTCGTGGAGCTCCTGGCTCAGGTGGAAATCAATCGTGAAATTCCGCCGGAACTCTTCGCCACGGTTGCCGAGATTCTTGCCTGGGTTTACCGGGCAAACGAAACAATAAAAAGGAGAGACCTCGGTGATGAACTATCCCGGTAGCATGGTCGGAGCGCTTCTGCTTCTGGTATGGAGCGCGGCGGCGGCCCATGAGGTGGCGTTTATAGGCCTGGCCGATGCGGGAGCCCCTGCCATTGAAACCCAATTTGCCCGTATCCTTGAGGAGCAGATTGCCGCCGTCCCCGGTGTCCACCTGGTCGATAATGCCGAAGTGAAGCGGTTACAATCCCGGATCGAATTATTCACCTACCCTACCGTGACGACCTCTCTGGCAGCCGCGTTGCGACGATGCGTTCCGGATACGTGCCTGGTGATCTGGGGAATGGTCAAAAGCTGTTCGATCCGGGCGGTCAAAAAGGGCCTTATTCATGCGGAGCTGGATGGGGATCTTTGCCTGGAGCTGGCGATGTATATTCCTTCGACCGGAGCGTACTCGTATGTCGGCACCATCCACGCCGCAGCGGTGAAGCCGAAGGGAAACAGTTTCTGGCTTGGCCCCATCGATGAGGAGATCCAGGTTTCAGCATCGGATCGATCCGAGCTGCTCGATTCGCTCCAATGCCGTGCCGCCGTTTCAGCGGCATCGACGGTGAAAACGATCGTCCAGCAAAAAAAGAGCGAAATTGCCGCAACCGCGCCGGATTCGACAAAGCTCGCAGCGGCATTATCCGACTCCCTGCGGCAAAACCGTGCCGCGGATTCGACCGTGCGGCCGGGTCAGAAATGAGGTCGCCGGAATCGATTATTTTCCGGGACGCGAAGCTTTATGTATATTATTACTCACGTCCCTGCAATAAATCCGCTGTGGATATCCTCTTGCGGCGACTGAAACAGCAATAAATATCTATTGCATTCGTAGTAGTTGTCTGTTATAGTTATGTGCCGGGATCCGTCTCTTTTCGGGTCTTTCGCATGGCGGTCGCCTGCTGCGAAGGGAATGAAGAATGGTTTCGCCGAGTTCCTATAAAAATGTTTTTGACGACAAAGCCGAGTTTGACAAGCTGGAGGGACTCATTCACGAGGCTATTACCGGGTTTTCCGAGTATCGGCAGGGAAATTTGACTTATGGTGAAGTCATGTATGTCATGGAGTGCATTCTCGACGGGTTTCGCAATCGTTCCGAACAGGATACAAAAACCCGGTTTGCCATAAAGGGGCTGCATGAGGCCCCGTCGTTCGGGTTGCTCATGTCAATTACCGGCCGGATGGTGGAAACACTTGCAAAAAAAGGAATCATCAGTTCCGGGGATGAGGCATATATTCTCCATGGAGTGGAGTAGCGATATCGCTCCCCGCCGGGAGAGACTAAGAAAGGAAGCCACGTTAGACTCTTATGAAACCTGAAACTCCGTACCGCCTGGCTATTTCCTTTCCGGGTGAACTTGATTACATCCCGCTTGTCCGACAACTGGTATCCGATGCACTCCAGGTCCTTAAATTCAGCCCGAAGTTCAGCTTCAGATCCGAATTCCTTGTCGATGAGCTGTGCAACAACGCCGTGATCCACGGCTCCCCGTCCGTCCATCAGCCCGTCGAGGTGTTGTGCGACGCCTATGAGGACCGGGCCGAGATTTCCGTTAAGGGATCGGGCGGCTACAGTGAAAATATCGAGCGATTCCGCGAGGCGATATCCGAGGCTTCGCGGGAAAAAGGCAACGGCCTGGAGCTTATCCGCCTGCTTTCAGATACCGTAACCTGTACCATCGACGACAACAATATATCTCATATCCATATTGTCCGGAAGCGCGAAGGCTGATGGTGCCGCGTTTGAAAAATCGATCTCTCTGCGTCATGAGGAAGGAACGTCATGAGCAATAATGCTCCCGATGCTTTGATTGAAGAAATCCCGCAGGCCCCCGAGATATGCCTCATCAGGTTGAGCGGCGATCTCGATGCCCGGAGCGCCGCGGTATTCGACCGATGCCTGGCCGATTCCCGGGTGAATGAAAAAAAATTCTCCATTGTCGATATGAGCGGTGTCACGATGATCGCTTCCGTGGCACTGGGGAAGCTTCTCGGGTTGAAACATCGCTTCAGCGAAAAGGGAGGCGATCTCGTTCTTGCGGCCATCAGTCTCGACATCAAAATGAAATGCGTCCTGATGGGAGTTGACAGGATTTTTAAAATGTTCAGCGACCTTCATTCGGCCATGAATACCTATACCTGGGACGTCATGCACGAAGCCGAAAATGTCAAGATTTCCTTTCCTCCGCAGATCGGCGTGGTTCCGGCAATACGGCGCTTTGTCAGCGGCGTCATGGCTCAGAAGGGGTATAAAGGCCGCGACAGTTTCAGGGTCGAAACGATCGTCGATGAACTCTGCAATAATGCGGTTGAATATGGTTCAAAAGGTGAAAACGACAACATAACGCTCCGGATGCGCATCGACTGGGAAAAGATCGAACTCGATGCGGAAAATGTCAGCGATCCCGCCAAGCGAGACCAATTGCAGGCGTTCATGAGCAATGTATCCTGCGAAGTGCCGCATGACGGCGACTTCAAGCGCGGCCGGGGCCTTGCCCTTGTTAAGTTGCTGTCAAGCGATTTTTCCGCCGATATTACCGATGTGGGAACCATCGTACACGTAACCAAAATAAAAGAGGATTAAACGTCATGGAATCAAAAATCGAGCTTACCTGTGAAGCCGTAAAAGGCCGTAACGACGCCGAAGTCATCCGGTTTGCGGGCGACCTGGACGCGACCAACGTTCAGACGGTTCTCGAAAAGGTATCCACGCTCTTTAATGAAGGCAAGGTACATATCGTCGCGGACTTCGAAAAGCTTCGCTACGTTAATAGCACCGGCCTGGGAATTCTCCTGCATCTGAATAAGTCGGCCAAGGAGAAATCCGGCCGTTTCAAGATTGCCAATCTCAATGAAAACGTCTTCGAAATAGTCGAGATCATCGGTGCGACGTCAATTCTCGAAATCTATGATACCGTTGACGAGGCACTCGCCTCGCTCAACTGATTGTGTCCACTTTCTCTTTTAACGTCATAAGGATGCCTCATGAATCGAAAGTATCTTATGCTGCTTCCCCTCGGATTGCCGCTCATGCTCTGCCTCTGCTATCATGGTGCGGTCAAAAATGATCGTCTTGCGTATGTCGGATCTACGCTCGTAACCCAGCAGGATGCCGATGCCTTCGGCACCGCCTCCCGGTACTATCCCACACCGGCCCAGCAGTTTTCAATTTCAACCCGGCCGACCGTCAGCGGTCTCATTGAGACCCAGGCGATCTATAATCGCGAGCGCGGAACGATCGGCGCACTCAAACTGGAGCATAGTCTTGGGTGGAAATGGAAGGAGCGCTATTATACGTCCGTTCTATTCGCGCAGAGTATTCTGCAGATGAATTATGGGTTTACCGACGCCGAGCTTTTGAATTACTACAAAAACCATTCGCCCGAGTTTGCCACTACCCCGCCGCCGGATTCGACCGGGAAAAAGAAGGCAGCCTTCCTGAAACCGTTCGACGAAGTAAAACCGATGGTGGCCGAAAAGATGTTCAAGGCAAAATATCCGCCCGATTCTGAGTTCAGGGTGACCTTTCCCCTGAAGGATACCGCGGCGCTCGAACGTCAGTGGCTCAAATATGCGCACGAAGAGGGATGCCCCTTCGTGTTCCAGCGGATGTATTACCGGGAAAAGTACGGAAGGTCGCTACCCGACTCACTGAAGGATTTCTGCGGCCCGGGGAAGATCATCTCTCAGGACGATGTTGATCTCATCCTTTCCTGGCTCCCGGCCGATCGGCGCGATGCCTATAAAAACAATCCCCTGGAGCTGAAGAACCTTGCCCTGTGGCTCGTCCGCTGGAAGCTTTTTTCCGATAAGGCGCAGGAACTCGGGTTTTCCGCAAAGCCGACGGTTCGCAACGTGATCGACTGGGCCCTGCGATATGAACTTGCCCAGAACTTTATCACGGAATCCATCGCCCCGCAAGCCAGGCGGGGGGTCACCATCGATACGGCGATGGCAAGGTATTCCTTTCTGGACGAATCCGATTCTCCCGTGGCATCCGACACCGCCCGGTTTAACAGTCATCTTACCCGGCTTCTTGACCGTGAGGTCAACGTAAAGTTCGACAGCCTTATCTATGAGCTTCGCCGCGCGGCACACGTCCGGTTCATCAAGAACGACTGGAAGGATGAACTGGTGAACGACCCGGCCAGGCTCCTGCGACGGGCCGATTCGCTGCGGGATACCGGTAATGTCGCCGATGCGCAGAACGCCTATCGGACGCTGGTGGAAAATTTCTTTTTTTCAAAAGAGGGCAGGAAGGCGATTCTCGAACTCGCGAAGATGAAAACCGAACAGCAGCTGTACAGCGATGCCATCAAGGATTACCGGCGGGCGCTTGTCGTCGATGCGGATCCGGGCAAGGTGTGCAACACCATGTTCATGATCGGTTTCATTTACGATGAGTATCTCAACAAGCCGGACATGGCCGAGGTCAATTATAAATGGGTATTGAAAAACGCTCCGGATTGCGAACTTATCGACGATGCGGAGTTCATGATGCTGCATCTTGGAGAACAGATGGCAAGCGTCGATGAACTGCAGGCCGAGGTCAAGCGCCAGGGCAAGAAGGTTGAACCCGGCGTGGGAGGCGATTCCTCGGGTCTCAAGGGCGACCAGATACTCAAGAAGAAGATTTAGCCGGAAAACCATCGACGTTACCGGGCTCCGCACCTCTCGATGGGTGCGGAGCCTTTTTTTCAAGGGTACGGCCCCGGCCCGGGACCGGGCATGGTAGTTGCTTTATATACGGTACTTTGTGCGGGTCGGCGTGCATTGCCGACAGATGGATCCATTCCCCGTAAAAGCGGCCGCTGCGGCAGGAAAAACCGCTGCGGCAACCCCAGAGAGGAACGCTATGAAGCAGAACGAGGCGATGTCTGAAAAAAAGGCGGCTCGCGGTGCACCGGAATTTCCATGGAAGCTCATGTACAAGGGTAATTCGTCGGCGGATATCAGGCGCGGCTTTCTCAGCAACCTCGAATACAATCTCGCCAAGGACCGGTATTCCCATACGCCGTTCGATGAATTCCTCGGCCTTGCCTATACCGTACGGGAGCGCCTCATCGAACGCTGGATAGCCAGCCGCCAGCAATACCACTCGCAGAACGCCAAACGCATTTACTATCTATCGATGGAATTCCTCCTGGGGAGACTGCTTTCCGATAATATCATCAACCTGCAGCTGCTTTCCTCCTGCAACCAGGCGGCCGATGATCTCCGCCTCGACATGGAATCGGTCGTCGACCAGGAGCACGATGCCGGGCTCGGCAACGGCGGCCTCGGCCGTCTGGCCGCGTGCTATCTCGACTCCATGGCTACGCTCAAGCTTCCCGCCCTCGGGTACGGGATCCGCTACGACTTCGGCATATTCAACCAGAAAATCGTGAACGGCAATCAGGTCGAGATGCCGGAAATGTGGCTTCAGTTCCGCAACCCCTGGGAGATCGAACGGCCCGAATTCAGGAAGACCATCAAATACTACGGCAAAACCATGCTTGTCAAGGATACGGACGGAAAAATGCGCTTCCGCTGGATCGATACCATCGATGTCCTCGCCATTCCCTACGACATTCCCATCCCCGGCTTCGGCGTCAACAATGTCAACTCCCTGCGCCTCTGGTCGGCGCGGGCCGCCGAGGAGTTCAATTTCCAGGAGTTCAACCAGGGAGACTATATCGGCGCCTGCGAATCGAAACTGGTCAGCGAGAATATCTCGAAGGTCCTCTACCCGAATGACAACAATGTTTCCGGCCGTGAACTGCGGCTCAAGCAGCAGCACTTTTTTACCTCGGCTTCCCTGCAGGATATCATCCGGCGCTACCGGTCGGCGAACAGCGATTTCCGTTCCTTTGCGGAAAAGGTCGCCATTCAGCTGAACGATACGCACCCGTCGATCGCCATCGTCGAACTTATGCGGCTCTTTATCGACGAGCATTATCTGGAATGGGAGGAAGCGTGGGCGCTGGTGACCGGGACCTTTGCCTATACCAACCATACGCTCATGCCCGAGGCGCTGGAAAAGTGGCCGGTGTCGCTCATGCGGAACCTTCTGCCGCGCCATCTCGACATTATCTTCGAAATCAACGCGCGGTTCCTTCGTGAGGTGTCTTACCGGTTCCCCGGCGATACCGACCGGTTGCGCCGGATGTCCATCATCGAGGAGGGCGACGAACAGCAGGTGCGCATGGCCTACCTGGCAATCGTTGGAAGCCATTCTGTCAATGGTGTTTCAAAGCTCCACACCCGCCTGCTCTGCGACCGCCTGGTGCACGATTTCTTCGAGATGTGGCCCGAAAAATTCAACAGCAAAACAAACGGCATTTCGCCGCGCCGCTGGCTGTACAAGGCAAACCCGTCGCTGCGGGATCTCATCACCGAAACGATAGGGCCGTCCTGGGTGACGAACCTGGGCGACCTCTCGAAACTCGCGGATCATGTCGCCGACGGGAAACTCCGGGAAAAATGGCGGGCCGCGAAACTGGCGGCGAAAAAGCGGTTTGCCGGGAAGATGCACAAATGGGAACATATGGCCATCGATCCTTCAATGATGTTCGACGTACAGGTCAAGCGCATGCATGAATACAAACGCCAACTGCTCTGCGTTCTGCACACGATTGCACTGTACAACCGCATCAAGGCCGGCGACACAAAGGATTTCGTTCCCCGCGACGTCATGTTTGCCGGCAAGGCGGCACCCGGCTATTTCATGGCAAAACTCATCATCAAATTTATCAACAACGTCGCCGGCATCATCAACAACGACCCCGCCACCGCCGGGCTCCTCCGGATCCACTTCCTTCCCAACTACCGGGTTTCGCTCGCCGAGTACGTCATCCCGGCCGCCGACCTTTCGGAACAGATTTCAACCGCGGGAACCGAGGCGTCCGGCACCGGCAACATGAAATTCGCCTTGAACGGCGCCTTGACGATAGGAACCATGGACGGGGCCACGGTCGAGATGGCCGAGCAGATCGGCGAGGAGAACATGTTCATCTTCGGCCTGCGGGCCGATGAGATCGACGAATTGCGCGGCAGGGGCTACAATCCCTGGGAGTTCTACCGGAAAAACCCGGCTCTGCAGAAGGTCATGAACCTCATCAGCTCCGGATTTTTCAGTCCCGAAGAGCCGCACCTGTTCAAGCCGATTCACGATTCCCTGCTCGAGGGCGGAGATCGCTTCATGGTCATGGCCGATTTCGAGGCGTATACCGAATGCCAGCATAAGGCGGCACTCGCCTATAAGGACGAAGAAGCCTGGACGCGCATGTCAATATTGAACGTCGCGAGGATGGGGGTTTTCTCGTCGGACCGCGCCATTGCCGAGTATGCGAAGGAGATCTGGCATGCGGAGCCGACCGAGGTGGCGATATAGGTATTGTCGGATTTGATCTTCCTGATGTTGGATGACTGAGCAGGATCCATACGGAAAATTCAAATTCTTTTGGCTAGCCGAGCCGGGTCACCCCATTTTGTCCAGGAGGCACAATGGACGGATTATTTATAATTTTAACGGATAAAAATCCTGTCAAAAGAGCTTTCCCTGCATGTCAATATAGCCTCGGTACCATTCGACAAAAGCCGCCACGCCCCGGTCGATATTCGTCTTCGGGTCATACCCGAGTGCCATCAGTTTCCCGATATCCGCGACCGTGTCGACGACATCCCCGGGCTGCATTGGCAAGAATCGAATATCGGCTTTTTTCCCGCAATTTTTCTCGATTTCCGCGATAAAATCCATGAGCTGCTCGGCCCGGTCGTTGCCGATATTGTAAACTTCATCCGGGGCGACCCGGTCGAGCGTCAGGAGCACCCCTGCGACGATATCGTCGATATAGGTGAAATTGCGCCGCATAAGCCCGTTGTTGTACACCTCGATCGCCTCACCGCCGAGAATAGCCTTGGTAAACTTGAAGAGCGCCATGTCGGGCCGCCCCCACGGGCCGTAAACGGTGAAAAACCGCAGCCCGGTCGCTGGGATACCGTACAGATGGCGGTAGCAGTGAGCGACCAGCTCGTTGGCCTTTTTCGTGGCCGCGTAGAGGGAGACGGGCGCGTCGGTCGGGTCGTCCTCGGAAAACGGCAGCTTGGTGTTCGCGCCGTAGACCGAAGAGGATGAGGCATACACGAAGTTTTCCGGCCGATAGGTGCGGACCAGTTCGACGATGTTCAGGAACCCCTCGCCGTTCGATTTCTGGTAGCTCCAGGGGTCGGTCAGCGAGTGCCGGACGCCCGCCTGCGCCGCCAGGTGGCAGACGCGGTCGAGATGAAAGCGGCGGAAGAGCGCATCGAGGCCGGCACGGTCGCAGATATCGAGCTTTTCAAAAACAAAGCGACGGTACGATGTGAGAATGGCGAGCCGGGCCTCCTTGAGTGCGGGGTCGTAGTAGGAGTTGATATTGTCGATCCCGAGGACCTCGTCGCCGCGGTCGAGCAGTTTTTTTGCAACGTGAAAGCCGATGAAGCCGGCGGCGCCGGTGACGAGAACCATGGGGTGCTCCTTATTTTGTCATGAGGGCGTCGAGACTACCGAGGAACCGTTTCGCCCATGGGCTTGCTTCACGGACAACGGTCGGCGAAATCAGGCGAAGAATTTTGAAAGAATGTTCGCCTTTCCCGTAAGGAGCCTTCGTCTTGCATTTGGAGGATGCCTTCTGCAATCCGGCAAAGACATCATTTTTTGATACGGCTTCGATGTTCGCATTTTGGGGTAAGGCGGATGAATTAAATCCCTGTCCAAAAAAACTTGAAAGGACATCTTTATCGGCAAGGAACCAGGATTCCATACAGACTACCATGAGATGACAATGGTCATCGGTAGCATTCAGCGGTTTTGCGAATGCATCTCCCGGCCGGTTTGCGAGATGTGACCAGGGCGACGGGTTGGTAACAAGGTCTTCGCTATCGAGCAAAAGTATGCTGGCTGCACCCGATTCACAAGCTGTCTTGAACATTTCATACGCGGCTTGCCTCCCTCCGCATGCGACAATTCGAGGCATGTGCCCTTTGAATCCAGCCTTCTCCAGAAAGCACCTGAATCCCTCTCGGCAGTAACTATGCAACGCCGCGGAATTGCCTCCGCCTTCCACGTAGAGTTTGACGATTACCACCTCATGCCCCCGATCTCACCGCTGGTCCAGAGAGCGCCAAGGCGGTACTTTTCGAGCCAGGGTTTTAACTGTTGCGCATCGAGACGGCGCACACCTGAACACCCGTCGCTCTTTTCGCAAACCAGAATGGCCCCGGGATCCTCGGTGAAGCTATCCACGAGGGCGGCCGAATGGGTTGTGACAATGAGTTGCGTTCTTTCACTTGCGAATTGCAGGGCTTCCGCGATATGATTGATAAGATCGGGATGCAGTCCCAGTTCCGGTTCATCGATGCAGATGAGCGGAGGCGGCGCAGGATCGTAGAGAATCGCAAGAAGACACAGATAGCGCAAGGTACCATCGGAAAGACGGGTGGCAGGCACATTGAACCGTTCTTCCTGAACGAATATCTGGACCGTCCCCCCCTCGATCATGACATCGAAATCACGGGCTTCTTCGTAGATAGCTTTAAACATAGCAAGAAGCCGGTTTTTGGTTTCCGAGTTTCTTTTCAATCGATTGAGTACAAGGCCCAGGTTACGCCCATTTTCTTCCAGCCACTGGTTGGGCAAATCCGCAGGTTGAGGCAAGCGGGGGGGAGTATATCGCCCGAAGGACCAGTCGCGGTAGATACGGATGCTAGCAAGCGTTTCCGCTAATCGCGTGATTTCAGGATAGATGTCGGGGTCACGGCGCTGGGCCAGGATGGATTTTTCCGGGTCCACATCTTCACGCCGGAGATTCCTCGGTCGTGATCCCTGTCTACCTTCGGTTTTAACGTTAAGGATAGGATGATTGTTCCTGTAATGGTAATAAAAATAGGCTTCCGTGAGAGGCGGAATGGCTTCTGCATTTTCGATGCGCTCATCCACGATCTCGAAGCGCTTGCCCGATTCGGTGAAATCAAAACCGTAGCGAATGGCGTTGGTTGAATTTTGAAAAAGCGGGTCGACGGTTATTTCCAGGCCGGCAGTAGTGGTTTTGCCCGTGCCTTTCCAGAGCCAATCACGGACGCCGCCGCCCTCCCGAATCGGCGCATTGAGTTGGCCGGGTGCGGATTGCATCAAGGCGATTGCCTCCAGCAAATTGGATTTTCCCGAGCCATTGGGGCCGATGATCAGATTCAAGGATCTTAGAGGAATAACATCGTTTTCCGGCCCATAGGAAAGGAAATTCTTCATTCGAAGGCTGCGGATAAACATAAGATGGTCTCCTTTTTGCTTTAAGTGATATAAAATACTAGTCCAGCAAGCGGATAGTCGAAATCGTCTCCCCAACCTCATCCGCCTCAATATCCCCGCCCTGTTCCCAAAATCCCGGAGTAACTTATATTTTGTACACCTTTTCGCCGCCGGAAGTCGGTCCACAGGAATGAACAGGGAGTCCTATGTCGCAGATCCTCGAATCGGTTACGAGCCATATTGCCCTGGCAAAAACGGTGGAAGCGCTTGAGCCGGTCATTCAGGCCGCCGCCGACCGGGTCACCGGAACGCTCGCCCGCGGGGGCAAGATCCTGATCATGGGGAACGGCGGAAGCGCCGCCGACAGCCAGCATATCGCCGCCGAGCTTGTCGGCAGGTTCAAGCTCGATCGCCGGGGACTCGCCGCCATCGCCCTCACGACCGATACCTCCATCCTGACCGCCATCGCAAACGACTTCGGCGCAGACCGGATATTTGCCCGCCAGGTCGAGGCGCTGGGCAGGCCGGAAGATTGCGTTTTCGGGATTTCGACGTCCGGGAACAGCGCCAACATCATCGGGGCTTTGCGGGCCGCACGGGAGATCGGGTGCTCGACCATCGGCCTTCTCGGGTGCGGCGGGGGCCTCATCGCGCCGCTCTGCGACCTGCCGATCATTGTCGCCTCGAACGATACCCCCCGGATTCAGGAGTGTCAGATTTTGATCGGTCACATCATCTGCGATCTGGTGGAACGGGGAAGTATTGACCATGCATCTTGATTTTTCCGGCAGGCCGATCCTCATCATCGGCGATTGCATGCTTGACCGCTACTATTTCGGATCCGTGGGCCGGATATCCCCCGAAGCCCCGGTTCCCGTGGTAAGGGTTACGGAAACGCGCGATACCCTCGGCGGGGCGGGAAATGTCGCCAGCAACTGCGCGCACCTCGGTGCACCGGTGATGCTCATCGGCGCGCTGGGAAACGACGAAAACGGCGCCATCTTCAAGCGACTCTGCGGCCGGAACCGTATCACGCTCATGCCCGTCGTATCGAAGAGCGGAACCATTGCAAAGACCCGGGTCATCGGCGAGCACCAGCAGATCGTACGGATTGATTTCGAGGAAAACGCCGCGCATGCTCCGGCAGCGGCCGCCATCCATGAGAAGGCGCTGCGCTGCCTCGCCGATGCCGGCGCGGTCGTGCTTTCGGATTACGGCAAGGGAACCTGTTCCGCCGAACTCTGCGCGGGAATCATCCGCGAAGCCCGGAGACGCGCCATTCCGGTGATCGTCGACCCGAAGGGGAACTCCTGGGAAAAATACCGAGGCGCATCGGTCGTGACGCCCAATATCAAGGAGCTCGGCGATATCGCCGGTGAACCGCTGGGAAATGAGGACACCGTCATTGGGACGCATGCCGGGAGAATCCGCACCCGATTTTCCCTCGGCGCGCTCCTGGTCACGAGGTCCGAAAAGGGCATGACGCTCGTCGAAAAAAAAACCACGTACCATTTTCCGACCCAGGCGCGCGAGGTATTCGACGTTTCCGGCGCCGGGGACACCGTGGTGGCGACGCTCGCCGCAGGCCTCGCAAACGGCTATGCGCTCGGCGAATCGGTCGAACTCGCCAATAAGGCTGCCGGCATCGTGGTTGCAAAGATCGGCACGGCACCGGTGACCATCGTCGAACTCCGGGCGGCGATCGACAAGAATTACAACGCGAAGTTGCTTACCACGGCGGAGCTCGTCGGGAGGTGTGCCGAAGAGAGAACATCGGGCAGGACGGTCGTCTTCACCAACGGATGTTTCGATATCCTCCACCGGGGCCACGTGCACCTCTTCACCGAGGCAAAAAAACAGGGGGACCTGCTGGTCGTGGCGCTCAACAGCGATAAATCCATCGCACGGATGCGCGGAGGCGACCTTCCCGTCAACCCCGAGCACGATCGGGCGCACCTGGTCGCCGCTATCGACGGCGTCGATTACCTCACGCTCTTCGACGAGTCGACACCCGTGGCGCTCCTACGGCGGATCCG
>Ga0181520_10006730_pt1 | contig 17377 bp, 21 predicted proteins | sample PEATcosm2014_Bin_29_FD_132451 | JGI IMG/M metagenome (GOLD analysis project Ga0181520, IMG submission 132451) | Peatland microbial communities from MTU Mesocosm Facility, Houghton, MI, USA - PEATcosm2014_Bin02_30_metaG | ecosystem: Environmental > Terrestrial > Soil > Wetlands > Peat | place... | reverse complement strand
CGCCAAGATCATCGTCGGAAGCGGAGCCCCGCCTCCTGAAGAAAAGTCCAACTGAAAGAAAATATACTTCTTACCCAAAGGTGGGAGGGCGTGATCCGGGAGATTGGCCGGTTATCTCCCTGTACGCGTCAATTGATACTTACGTATAGAAGATCAAAGTCTAAAAGCCGATACATCGTTATCTGGGGTTAGGTTGCAGATAAGGCATAATGCTTGGAGTTTTTAGGATAAAACTCCTGACGTCGTCCAGGCGAGCTCACTTTCCATGCATAAATCTGGTATTGCTTCAGACCTCCTTCCAGCGGAAAAGGCGCGCTCCTGCGCGTAGCGATTTTATGAGGAAAGGCTATGTGCTGATAATCTTTGAATAAGTCTCGTAGCATTTTGATCCGAGGGGGTACTGTCGGTACGAGCGGCAGACTGTGAATGACATTGCTATCGATCCGCAACAATGGTCTGAACTGGTGCGGCTTCCTTGGGCCATAGAATTTGTCCGAATTAAAAAATGCATTCAATGCATCACGTTGCCCACCAAGGACGAATACGCATTCGGCCCCTTCGGAATGTGCGATCATTTCCAGACGAATTAGATCCCAAAGAACGCTCTCTACGCTTGGCGTTGTGTGGCCAATCCATTTTGATTCCACCGCATATTTTATTCGTGGGTATTCGCCGAAAACGACAAAATCGACTTCCGGTCTGCGTCCTGGACCTTTTGCCCGCGGGCCGAGAACTGGATGGCGATATTCGGCCTGCACGCGGCCGCCCCATGCACTCAGAATTTGGCCAATGGGAACAGTAAGATACTTTTCGCTGAATAGCCCGCTTCGATTGCAAGTGAACTCGAAGTGAAGCCACGAGCCAGTGCCTTCTGTCAAAAGTCTAGTGAGATTCAATGTGATTACCCCTTTGTTGAGCGTGTGATCCTAGCCGTTAAGTCTTCCTGCGGCGAACTGAAGAAGAAGCCATGAATTCTGCGCTCTTTTAGTACGATTTGCCCATGCAGAAAGAGGGCTTTCCATTTTGCGGGCCAGGGAGGCACGGATGCTCAGTTAAAGAGATATTATTCCTCAGGATCGGGCTTCTCGTCCGCAAGGATTCTGGCTTGGTGCATTATCGCCGGCGCGCTCGGGGACAGCCACCTGCCGCCGAGGGTGGCTCCGTGAGTCAACCGGGCTGAAATCGTCAGTTGATAAACAAGCGCTGGAGATCAATGGTGCGATGCCGACATCAGTATCGATCCTACAACTGACGCAGAATTTGCGTGTTTGAAGCATTCCTCTGCCTACTTCCGGCGCAGGGAGATCACTACCTGAGCGAGAGAAAGAAGCAGACCAATTACAGTCAACGTCACCATGAAACCCTCCGAGCCGAAACTATCTCGCCCACCCCATTCACACTCCCCATGCTCTTCTTCCTAGCGAGTTGAAAGTTGTAGATCTGGTTGCAAACAATACTTTTTACGCGCATCATCTTTCTATGCAGATTCTGGACAGGAAAAATCACGTCGGAAGCCGCTATGAGCGATTCATTCGGGACATGATCCTCGATCTCCTCAATGGTGAGGAGCCACGCTGGAGCATCCTGGCCTGGCCGCGCATTCCGGAACTAAAGCTGCCAAGCAAATCCGAGTGTGAAACCGCCAGCGCGGCCTTCTTTGTCCGACTGCGAGCGTTCGTGGATGGCTTCATTCAGACCGGATTTGACAGCAATGGGATCGAGACACCGTCGAGCCGCAGAGTCCGCGCTTCAGTGGATGAGGCTCCCATCATGACCGTATCCGCAGACGAAGCTCCGGTTGTGATCTTTGACGAGATTTACGAGTCCTGGCTGCGAAACCAGCCACGACCATTGTTAAACGGCGACGGTACGATGGCGATCGGCGTAAACCAGCCTCGCTGGAAGAACCAAGACCCGAACCAGTTTGCGCGCGACACGGCAACCTACTATTTCCAAGAGCTGCTCTCTTCACCGCTTTGGACGCGCATCGGCAAGTGTGCCAATCCAACTTGCAAGCGGTACTTCCTGCGCAAACGCCAACGGAAGACGGCCATCAAGCGGGGCAGCTATTGTGGCAGTTGCAAATTGATCGGTGGGGCGGAGCGGACGCGTTTGAGCCGCGAGCGATTGAAGCAGGAGATGCTTCGGGTGGCGGCGGAAGCCTGGCGTGAGTGGGGTACGCGCACGCGTCGGACCGACTGGGCGGTTTGGGTCGCGAATCGTGTAAATAATGCCTTTGGGAAGACGCGTTTCATCTATCCAAAATGGGTCAACCAAAATCGCGACGCCATTGAGACTTTCTTTGCCCAAGAACGAGCAAACACGTCCGAGAAGCCATCTCTAAGCACCTGAACAAGGATCACTCGCCACTGATCCGTTGGGTTGGTGCCAAATCACTCGTCAACAGCAGATTAGTGCCGAATGTCGCCGTAGCGCCATCCATTCTTTGGCCAGGGAGGCTTTTCAGCACCCTCTTGAACACCCTCAATTGCATTAAATCTTAGAACTTTGGCCAAGACCTCTGCCGTGCAACAACAGAGGCGTGCTATTTCCGACCTCTGCCGCGAATGGGCAGTGGTTTGGGCCAAAAATCAGAGGTCCCGTTCGGCTAGCATGCGATTGAGTTGAGCCTGGGCGACACGCAGTTCACTTTGAACCGTCTTGCTGATGTATTTATGATTCCAGGTTACGGAATCGCGGCCGATGTAGATGCGGAGCATCTACATCGGCGGTCCACGACGGGTGTTCCGGCCAGACTGCCTCCTAAAATGCAAAAAACGGCGCACCTCTGGCACACGTGGCCGCCGCTGAGCATTTGAACTGTTGGTGAGTCACATAGATGGGAGACTGACTCAGGGTTTAGCTCCTCCTCGCAGCCCAAGCCTCCCTCGCCTTTCTGCACGACGTTTCGGTCACCGCCCAATTCCTTCCATCCACAAGTCCCCTCCATTCCAAACTCACAACCTCCTCCCCGCGGCGCTGTCGTTCCGCGGCCTAGGCTGTCTTTTCCTGTTCATCCCCGGAGTTTCCTCATGCAAGACAAACTCATCACCCTTTCTCATCCTTCGACGGGCCTCGAGGACCTTATCCAGAAGGCCAACGACCTCATCCGTGCAGCCAAGGCGCCTTCTACCCGAAAGGCTTATCAGTCAGATTTCCGCACCTATGAATCCTGGTGCACCGGTCATGGCCTGACTTCCCTGCCATCAACTCCCGAAACCATCGCGCTCTACATCGCGTCCTGCGTGATCGCCCGTTTAGCGCCTGCGACGATCGCCAGACGTCTGGCATCCATCTCGAAAGCTCACCAGGCGGCTGGATTCGAAGAATCTCCCGCGTCGACCAAGCACTTTGTCGTGGGCGAGGTTTTGAAAGGTGCACGCCGCACCCTGGGCGTTGCCCAGAAGTGCAAGGACCCGCTGCTGCTGAACGACATCCGCCGTCTCGTTGATTCGTGCCCTAAGAATCTGCTCGGCCTGCGTGATCGGGCTTTGATCCTGATTGGGTTCGCGGGAGCGTTTCGCCGCTCGGAACTCTGTGCGATGGCGTTGAGCGACCTGAGCTTTTCGGATTCCGGTCTCGTGATCAACGTACCCCGTTCGAAAGCTGATCAGGAGCAGGCCGGTGACAAAGTCGCGATCCCGTTTGGCGAGCACGATGAGACTTGCCCGATAAAGGCGCTTCGCGGATGGCTTGCCGCCGCCAACGTTGCCCAGGGCGCCGTCTTTCGCGGAGTCGATCGGCACAACCACGTAGCCGCTCGCGGCCTGCATCGGGACTCGATCGCGGCGATTTTCAAGGTTGCCGCGGCGAGAGCCGGAATTGATGCGACCAACATCGCGGGGCATAGCGTCCGGGCGGGCATGGCGACGCAGGCGGCATTGAACGGATCGTCTGAACGCGCCATCGCGAAAACCACCCGGCACCGCTCACGGCGCGTTCTGCGGCGTTACATCCGGCCGGGCGAGTTGTTCCGCGAAAATGCGTCGGCGAGTCTGGGCCTCTGATCCCGGGAAATCACCTCTTCTCAGAGACCAGAATCTTCCGCTCTTCTTCGACCGCCAATCCAATCCCGACAGGACCGACTCCAGCGCACCCCAACTCACACTTCCGCCAGAGGAATGATGTCGGTTGTGCCGAACAAATCCCCAAGTTCCGGGCCAATTTGCCGATGGCTGGAGCAGTCCTCAGTACAGCCTTCGCCAACCAGCCGGCAATCTGCAGAAAGGAACGACGTGAATCTCTCAGTCAGGAGCATCATCGTCGCAGTCGAACGTAGCGAGAAAGGTTTCGTCGATGTTCCCCCTGGTTCCATCAATGACGAAATCGAGATCGAGTTGGCCACATTCGGCTATGCGGTCGCACTCAGCGACCACCTCTGGATCCGTGGGTACCGGGTCCACTCGCCAGAGTCAGTTCAGGCAGGGAATTACAGGCTGCACGTTCCACCGTCGATCTTCACTTGCGCGGCGTCCCGCTTTGCCCATGTTCCCGATGCCCGCGACTTCGACCTTGAAGGCGTCCTCCAGGAGCGCGGAGAGAGCCGCTCAAACTGACAATCGTTGAGATCTTGAGTTCATTCCGGGCGCCAATGAATGGCCAGCGTGCGGAGCCCGTGGTTCACTCCGAACAACGGGCTCCGTCGTTGCTGGACGGACTCGATGCGCCGCATCCTGTCCAAGCCCCACCGGCCGATGTCTCTTCTCATTCCGACAACTTCACCTCAAGCATGTTCAAAGGAAAGCCATGCCTACGCTTGAATTCATCCCCTCGATTCGTGATCGCGAAACCGTTACCTGCCGGCGCTGCAACACACGCCAATTCCCAAAGAACGGCAGCTGTATCCGCTGCCGTTGTCCCCTCGGTGTTGATTACGTGTGTTTTCAAATCGGCGCTGCGATTGGTCCGCACATAGGAGATCAACCCAAGCAAATCGCGCGATCGATCGGCGACCTTCTTCGGAGCCTGCGCCAGCGCCGCGGTATTCGTCAGTCACAGGTGGCAAAGATGGCCGCGGGAATGGACCGAAGTTACCTCTCCAAAGCCGAATGCGGTCTTGTGCTTCTCCCCTTGAGTAAACTTCTGCCGCTCGCTCAGGCATTGGGTTTAACCTCTTTGATCCTGCGGTTCGAAGTGGCCGGCCCGCGGGCAGTTCCGAAATCAACCTGCCGCCGCTAACCCGACAGCCTTTTGTCCAAAGATGTGCTCAGCAAGAACAATCCAAAGTACCCATTCGCATTCCGGGCCGGCATTCCTCTCCGACAATCGAAGAAGCGCGCCGGTTGAACGAGATTCATGGCCCGGAAAGGAATCATCGAGTGGGATCGAACAACGACAACACGACAGACGAAGAACACAGAGAGGAGAAGGGCGGCCCGGCATTCGACTTCTGGAGTGACGAAGGTGCCAGACGCGTCAACGAGATGATGGATAAGGGAAGCGCCTACATTTCGACCGGTGCCCGTCTCTCTACGGACCCCGAGGCGGATTTCGACGACGAACCATGCGAATACCTTGATCCGGAACTATATGACCCAGACGCAGAAACTCTGCCGCCTGGCGAGATGGAGCTGATCTTCGAAAACTCCTATGTAATGTAGGTCTGCACAACAATCTCGAAGCCGGACCGGGCAGAAGCGCACACCATGAGCATCCCGTCTCAACAGCTTCGACGGCAGGTGATCCTGGACCTGCAACGTCGCGAGGACATCCGGAAACAACCACTGGAGACACTGAATGAAAACTTTAACCTGGCCTATCATCTCGATCTGCCTGCTTAGTTTCGTCGCCCTCGCCGGGTGCGCATCCAAGGGATCGGAATTCCTCGGCAGCTGGGTGAACACGCAAGACCAAAACGATACGTTCCAGGTCACGCGGAACGGCGACACGTACCTCATTACCAGCCAGTAACAGAAGGCAGGGGTGGAAGCCATCTATAAGGATGGAACTCTCGAGGTCAAGGGAGCGCCCCTGTACGCGAACCTCACCTACATCAAGCAGACCGACACCATCCTGACACCGGGACTCTTCGGCCAGATCGAGTACAAGAGGCACAAATGAACAGGCCGGGGCGACTCCCGGTCCGGCCTCAAGTCTCTTCGGCCGAGTGCAGCCCATGGATACACCTCAACACTCCTGCCGTGTTCGATCCGCCGAGTTCAGCTTTCTTACAGGAGCTTTGATGAACGACATCGATCTATTCCTCGAATTACCCGCTACTGCACAAGTGGCTGCCATTGGCTTTGTTGCATGCGCTACTGGCCTGTTTGTGATGCTGCTTGCCGCGCCGCGGCGGAATTGTTTCTTCTTGCGCTGGCGCCCGGAAACAAGATTCCTCGCGCTTCTGGTTTCGCCCGTCCTGCTCCTTATCTGGCCCATCTTGCTCTATGCGTGGTTCCTTAGCTCCCGGGGAATAGGGCCGGACGACCTGGATTATTTTGAGGACGATTGAGGCTGTCAAGGATCGCGCAGCCGGAACGCGATGACTGTCGTAGCCGAAACTGCGGCAGGCGAATGCCGTCGCGGTCGTCGGCAAGTTGCGGCGGTGCTCATTCAGAGCGAAGGGAGGTGGGCATGAATGATCTATTCACGAATGACGGTTCCGCCGGAATAGCGGCGGATCTGAGGGACGAGGCGGTGCGCCGGGAGCTGGGTCCTGCCGCATGGAAGTTCTTCCACCGGGTGACAGACCGTTGGAAAATCCCGGCTGAGGACGCGCGGCGGCTGGTCGCGCTGCGGTCTGGGACAGAAATCGATCATGTCGATCCGGAGCTATTGGGTGAGGAGCAGCTTGAGCGCATCGGGATCCTGGTCGGAATATACAAGGCGCTGCATACCGTGCTGAACAATCCGCTGGCTGACCAGTGGCTCACGCGGCCGAACGAAAATGTCATGTTTGGCGGCCGGACGCCACTTACCTACATGGTCCACGGTGGCATCCCTGCTCTGCGGAATGTGCGCAAGCTGCTCTACGCCAGGTGCGCGGGGAACTGGTAATACTGACGGGACGCGCAAAAGCGGACGCCGGCTCACCGGGCCAACCGTTGAGCCCGAAATCATCGGTGCGTGGGCCCGCAAAAATCGCCAACGATATGGGCATTATGTGGGCCTGACCGCCTAAACCCACCTCTACTCTTCAACTCAATCCCATTCACATCGCATTCTCTCGCGCGCATCTGAGCGCGCCGGCACTCCTGCGCTTCCGCACACAATCCATCGAAAGGAATCAAAAATGTTGCACGTCATCACCCTCTTCACCGTCACCGATGATGAGGATGCTTTTATCCGCTCGCTCCGCAGGAACGGCGATTGGCAGACCATGGCCCGCCGCATGGCCCCGGGTCTAATCGCCACCAACCTGCTCCGGCATCAACTCTCGCCCCTCTACGTCTGCCATGACTTCTGGACCACACCAGAGGCGTACTTCCGTGGATTGCATTCGCCAACTGCGCAAAGCCTTTTCCTGGCGCACCGGCAAATGGCATCCGCATGCTTTGAGTTGGGCGCATTCCAGTTCCCCGCGCTCACGAATTCCCTCGCGTCCCCTGCAGCCGCTTCGGTTAGGTCCAAGTACACGGTCTGAACCAACCCCCGTTTCGCCAAGATCGCTCGGCGTTTAGCCCAGCCGGCAGGATTAGTCCTGGGAGACGCCGATGTGACATGTGTATGGGTAGGCTGATCCGGCATCAACCAGCCGAGGCCGGCTAACTGGGAGCTTCGGGATTCATCTGTCGGCCGATGTGCAAAGGTGTGCCGGAAAATCGAGGGTTAGTTAAGACGGAGATCAATCGGAGAGTTATCGGCTTCGGGATCGACGACGCCCGTACTCCACACGATCAACTGAAACTTCAGGGGGGTGCTCTGATCGCGGTTTCGACGTAATATACCGTCTCTGGCGCACAGACAGACCGCAGGCAAATCGAAATTAAAAAACTTTTCAGTTACCCCGCACGAATCTGTTCTGGCACACCTTCCGGAAAATCCGATGCCGATCTACCGTGGGCATATGGACATCGAGCTGCCAATTTCCACGGAGGTTAACGACGGGTGCGCGGAAGGGTCCAAGCCCAAGTCTCCGCTCGTCGCGCCGGAGGAAATCTTGCTCGATGCCGTGGATGTTTCGATCCGGCTCAAGGTCAGCGAGGATTGGGTCTGGGATCACTCCAGCCGACGCGCGCCCTTTTTGCCGGCGATCTGGCTGTCAGATGGTGTTCTGCGCTTCAAGCCTAGCAAGATTGCCGAATTTATCGACGAGAGAGAACGCCTGTCCGCCAAGCGCCGGAGGCGCCGGTAAAATGTGGGACAGGCCCAATTGTTCCCGCCACGGAAACTGAGGAATGAATGGGTAAAGCAACGTACGGCACAGGGTCAGTGAGGCTCAAGGGTAAGAAGTGGTATGGGTACCCTCCCCGCACCCGAACGAAGGACCCTGAAACGGGAAACTTGACCGAGTCGCGGGTACCAATCGTACTCGGTCCGAAATCGAACATGACCAAAACAGAAGCTCGTGAGGCTCTGGCTCGAGAAGTCGCCAAGCAGCGCGGCTGGTTCAGAACCAATGGTCAAGTGATGAACGATGGTTCCGTGACCCTCAACTGGTTCTGCAAAAACCGCTACTTCCCCTTAAAGGAGGGGGACTGGAGGGAGGAAACAGCAAAGACGAAAAAGGGACTCATTCAAACGAATCTTCTCGATGACCTTGGTGAAATCCCGTTGAAGAACTTTGATCGATTCACGCTGCAAATGCACATTAACAAGCTGGCTAAAACCTGTTCCAAAGACACCGTGCTTCAGATGCGCGCATACCTGCGTGACATGTTCGAGGAAGCGGTGGATCAAGATTTTCTATACAAGAATCCCTCAGCGCGGGTAAAGGTGCCAAAGAACCTGCGCGAGAAAGACACGACGACGCTCACCTGGGATCAGTTGCGCATGGCGCTGGAGTTGGTCGATGAAGGCGATCGCATTCTTGTCGAGTTGGACATGACAGACGCTCTTCGTCCGAGCGAGCTGTTTGCTGTTCGCTGGAAGTGCTTCGAACCTGACCGCTCCCGGCTGGTCATCCTGGAGACGGTGTACAAGGGTAAGATCCGGCCCTTCGGGAAGACGCAAAAGAGTCTGGCGCCGGTGCATCTGCCCCCGGTGCTGGTCTCTGATCTCCTTGCCTGGAAAGCAAAGTGTCCAGATTCCTCCCCGGAGGCATTCATCTTTGCGAACCAGGATGGTGGTTTTTTCGACACCGGCAATTACCGCAAGCGAGTGCTGAAAAAGCTGGCTGACACTCTGAACCTGCCGAACCTGACATTTCAGATCATCCGTCGAACCATTGCCACCCTAAGCCAAACCAAAGGGCATGCGAAAGCCACTCAGGGCATGATGCGGCATTCCCGCCTCGCAACGACAACTGACGTATATCAGCAGATCATACCGGAGGGCGTCGAGAACATGGTCGACTCCATCCATGACGAGTTGCGAAAGCCAAGCACCGCGGCGGAGAAGACCAAGAAGATCGCGGCCAACCTGCGCGCGAAAAGCCGGCGTCGATCCGTTCGGAAAACCACACAATTGGCGCCAATTGGCGCCAAACCTCAGCCATACCAGGTAGGGGTATGAACTGTTAAGCTGATGATTTTTCGTGGTTTATTGGTGGACCTGGTCGGGATCGAACCGACGACCTCTTCCATGCCATGGAAGCGCGCTCCCAGCTGCGCCACAGGCCCACGTTCGGTGGGGTGCAACTTCCTTATTGTCTCCGCTTTGCCGCGATTCGTCAAACCCACGCTTCAGCAGCGATCAAAACCCGTATGAACAGCGGATTCAGCCCTGCGCAAACCTCGCGGGAGCAGTCCATTCCGCAACCGTTCATGCACGCGTGAAGGCAGCCATCTTCGGCTCAATTCCCCTTCGTGATTCACATCACACATTCGCCTTTCCAAATCCTGAATAATGACGAAGGCGATGGGTTTACCCCTGCCTTGGCCTGCTATGCGTCCTCGCACCCAGTCTCCCAGACGCGCGTGGAGGCAATTCACGTATAGACTTGGTCAAATCGGAGTCATGCCTTCATGTACAAAATTGTGGAAGCCCGCAAGGTCGGCCTCAACATCAAGCAGTTTGTGATTGAGGCGCCGCGCATTGCGCGCAAGCAGAAGCCGGGACAGTTTCTCATTCTCCGGTTGCATGAGAAGGGTGAACGCATCCCCCTCACCATCAAGTGCTCCGACCCGGCTGCCGGCACCGTAACGATCGTGGTGCAGGCCATCGGCAAGACCACCTCGCTGCTCAATTGTCTTGAAGCGGGCGACTCCATTCTGGACATCGTCGGCCCCCTGGGCCATCCCTCTGAGATTGAGAACTACGGGACGGTCGTGATTCTTGCCGGAAGCGTGGGTACGGCCATGGCCTTGCCGACGGCCAACGCGCTCAAGCAGGCGGGCAATCACGTGATCTTTATTGAGGGCGCGCGCAACACCGAGATGGTGGTCTTTGAAGACGAAGTGCGCCAGGCCAGCAATGAGACCTACATCATGACCGACGATGGCAGCTACGGCGAGAAGGGGCTGGTCACCAAAAAGCTCAATGAGCTGATCGCCGCCGGGCGCAACATCGACTTTGTGCTGGCCGTGGGCCCCGTGCCCATGATGCGCGCCGTCGCGCAGGTCACAGCTCCGCTTGAAATCAAGACCATGGTGAGCCTCAACTCCATCATGGTGGACGGCACGGGAATGTGCGGCGGCTGCCGCGTGCTGCTCGGCGACAAAACCAGGTTCGCCTGCGTGGATGGGCCGGAGTTCGACGCCTCGCAGGTCAACTTCCAGGTTCTGATGCAGCGCAACTCCATGTACCGCGAAAAAGAGTGCCAGTCGCTCAAATATTTTCAGGAACACCAGCAGGAAGAGTTGGCGCAGCTTCGCGCCGACATTTCCGCAAAGGAAAAGGAAGTGGCGCAGCTTCGCGCCGATTTGGCCGACGAGGAGATGCACCATGCCTGAAAAAGTATCCCTTCCTCTCAAAGAACGAATGAAGATCGCGCGCGTCCCCATGCCGGAGCTTGATCCCCAGGTGCGCAGCCGCTGTTTTGAAGAAGTAAACCAGGGGCTGATGGAAGCCGACGCCGTAACCGAAGCCACGCGATGCCTGTCCTGCGCCAAACCTGGCTGCGTTGTCCGTTGCCCGGTGGGCGTCAAGATTAAAGATGTGGTTTCACTGATCTATGCGGGCGACTATCTGGCCGCGGCGGCCAAAATGCGCGAAGACAACGCGCTGCCCGCCATCACCGGCCGCGTCTGCCCGCAAGAAAATCAGTGCGAAGGCGGATGCGTTTTGGGCAGAAAGGGGCAAGCCCTGGCCATCGGCAACCTGGAGCGCTTTATTGCCGACTTTGAGCGCAACAGCGGTCAGCTTGGACTCCCCAGCATCGCTCCCTCCACCGGCAAGAGCGTGGCCATCGTGGGCAGCGGTCCGGCAGGCTTGAGCGCCGCCGGAGACCTCATCCAAAAAGGCCATCACGTGCGCGTTTTTGAGGCCCTGCACGAACTCGGTGGCGTCCTCATCTACGGCATTCCCGAGTTTCGCCTGCCCAAAACCATTGTGAAAGGCGAAGTCGACAATCTGCGCCGGATGGGCGTCGAGTTTGAAACCAACGTGGTCGTCGGCAAGAGCGTAACCATCGACGAGTTGATGCGGGATGAACACTTCGACGCGGTTTTTGTCGCTACCGGAGCGGGACTGCCGCGCTTCCTCGGCGTTCCCGGCGAACATCTCAACGCCGTCTACTCGGCCAACGAGTTTCTCACCCGCATCAACCTGATGCGCGCCTACCAGATCGAAGAATACGATGAGCCGGTTTACGACTGCCACGATCGCGACGTGATCGTGGTGGGCGGTGGCAACACCGCCATGGACGCGGTGCGCACCGCTCGCCGCCTGGGCGCTCGCACCGCGACACTGGTCTATCGCCGTTCCGCGGCCGAAATGCCCGCCCGCGCCGAAGAGGTGAAGCACGCCCGCCAGGAGGGGATCGAGTTCCACATGCTGACCAACCCCATCGAGTTCATCGGCGACGAAAAAGGCTGGCTCACCGGGGCACGCTGCATCTGTATGGAACTGGGCGATCCGGACGCCGACGGACGCCGCTCTCCTGTGCCGATCAAGGGTTCGGAGTTTATCCTGCCCGCAAGCGTGGCCATTATCGGCGTAGGCACCACCGCCAATCCGCTCATCCAGGGCACCACGCCGGATCTGAAGACCACCTCGCGCAACTACATCGTGGCCGATTCCGAGACAGGTCGCACCTCAAAGCGCGGCGTCTTTGCCGGCGGCGATATTGTCACCGGCGGCGCCACCGTGATCCTTGCCATGGGCGCGGGCCGCAAGGCCGCCGCCTCCATCCACGACTACCTGACGACCGGCGAGTGGAAAGAAGCAGGGGTTAGGGGTTAGGGGTTAGGGAATAGGGGACAGGGGACAGGGGACAGGGCACACGGAGCCAGCACAAAACCTGGATTCCCTGCACATTCCGGCACAATGTTCCGTGCCCCATCCTTGCTGTCATTCTGAGCGAAGCGCAGCGGAGTCGAAGAACCTGCGTCTTGCATTTCTGTCTCAAGGGTGGGACACCACAACCCCACCCCCGCCCACAGATCGTTATTCCCTATTCCCTATTCCCTGTTCCAAAAAAATGGGCGGCAAGGGTCATGCCCTTGCCGCCGCCCGTCCCTGGGTTGTCTTGAAGTTGCTGCAATCGTGCGTTTACTGCAAAAGCTTGGTCACTTCCTGCTGAACGCTGTTGGCCTGCGCCAACGCGGCGATGCCCGTCTGGCTCAGAATTTCGTACTTCGACATGTCCGACGTCGCGGAGGCATAGTCGGTGGCCTGGATCGCGTTCTGCGCCGAAACCACGTTTTCCTTCTGCGTGCTCATCACCTGGCTCAGAGAGTTCAGCGTGTTGATCTGCGCGCCGATGTAGCCGTCCATTGAAGCCACGTCGCTGATGGCCAGGTTGAGATCGTTCAGCGCGATCTGCGCATCGGCCTGGTCGGTCAGGTCGGTGCCATTCAGCGCCTGTCCAGCGCCATCCGAATAGCTGATCGTCGCAATCCCGCCCGTGCCCGTGGGGTCGGCGGTGAGTGTGGCGCCGGCGAGGGCTGTCTGCCCGGTGGCTGCATCCGCGATATCCGGAGCGGCCGTGCCGCCGCCGGAGTTGGATACGCCGACGGTATAGTATGCGGCCGCGGCGGTGTACGTCGGCACATCCGCGCCGTGGGTGGTATCCCCAAGAGTTACGGGAGTGATGCCAGCCAGGGAGCTTGCCGACGTAAACGTATCGCTCCCGGCATTATACGTAGCGGTGATCCCGTATCCGGCGGCATTGATCGTATTCGCCAGGTTTGCCAGCGTGTCGGTGCTGCCGACCGTGCCCAGGGTGATGGTGTGGGTAACGCCGGAGGAATCCTTCACGCTGAGGCTGCCGTTGAGAGTATCGCCGGCGCCTCCCGTAGACGCCAGCACGCCGATTGCGCCCGGGGTGGTGCCGCTGCCGATGCCCGCGCCCGGACCGGAGATCTCAATGCCCAAATCGGTCCCCGCGCCCGCTGCGGCTGCCTGCTTGCCGGCCTGTGCCGCCGTGACAAAGCTGGCACTCAAGCCCAGGTCCGCGTTGTTGATGGCGCTGATCATTCCCTGGGCGGTATCGGCGTAACCCGTTCCGACGCCCACGCTGATCGTCGTGCTCTGCTGGGAGACAGAGCCGCCGGCTCCCGTCGCCATGTAGTTGACGTCGAGCGTGGTGGTGGCGTTGACGAAGGCGTCGTTGGCTGTGGCCAGCGTGCCGCCCTTCGACAGGTCGATGAACGTGTTGCTCTGACCGCTGCTGTACGCCATGGTGCCGCCGGTGTCACCCACGTTGGACGAGGACAGCGTGTGAATGTTCAAGCTGTCAATCGACGAACCCGAATTTGAAGAGTCGCCGGTATAGATCGCCACGCTGGTGCCACTAAACACCCGCTGCTGGTTATAAGTGGTCGTCGACCCGACATTCGAGATCTCTGCCAGAATCGACTGGTACTCCTGGTTCGCCGCGCCTTCCTGAGTGGAGTTGAGGGTGCCGTTCGAGGCTTCCGTAGCCAGCGTAATGGCGCGATTGAGCAGGTTCGTCACTTGCGAAAGCGCTCCGTCGGCCACATCCAGCAGCCCCACGCCTTCCGTGGCGTTGGTCGTCGACTGCGTCAGGGCTGTCGAGTTGGCCTCAAGCCCGTTCACCAGAGAGAGCCCGGCGGCGTCATCCGCACCGGAGTTGATGCGAGAACCCGACGACAACTGCTGCAGTACCGTCTGCAAGCTGTTGCTTGTGTTGTTCAGGTTGTTCTCTGCGTAGATTGCTGACAGGTTATTCAATACACCGAGGGCCATGGGACACAACTCCTTCTTGGATGCTCTGCTCCGTGCCCTTGCCCCGGTGCTTTCTTCGTTCCGCCAGGGCCTCCGAAACCACCGGATGGCCGTTCTTGCATCCACCCATTTCATCGGAGGAGGCAAAAATAACTTTAGTCATATTTTTTCGGCCGTTCCCTTCCCCCGGTGTCGCGCTCCGATTCAAGCTGTCGCGGTTTCGTTCACACGCTGTCTGAAAGCGCTTCAGTCCCTGTCCCAATGCGCTCCACTGGCTTGTCTCGCTTCGCTACAGGCGTCCGCTCCGCACAACAAAAAACGGCGGCAAGAGGGTTGCCCCTTGCCGCCATCGGTCTGAACTACAACCGTATTTGCTCTCTGCCTGAATTCTCACTGCTGCCCGGCTACCATTCCGGCGGGTCCTTCCGGACTGCCGTCCTGGTCAAGCCCGCTATTGCGGTCCAGCGCCCTGCGGAGCCGGAACCGGCTGCGGAGGAGGCGTCTGCCGCATACCCTGTCCGCCGCCCTGTCCATACTGCCTCTGGACGCCCCGTCCCTGACCTTGGCCGGCCTGTCCCCATGCGCCGCGTTGCTGCACACGGTTCCCACGGTTGGTGCGGTCGGCCTGAAGCTGTTTCCACTGCTCCGGCGTCAATTTGCCGCGGAGAGCAAGCAGGAAGCGGGCATTCGCCTTTTCAAGCTCCGCCCTCGCCTGGGCCACCTTGTCAATCTGAGACAGGATCTTGCCCTCGTTGGGCTGATCGTCGCGCATCAGCGGCTCCAGAGCCATCTCCGCCTTCTGCAGGCTGCCCCGCAGGTCCACCAGAGACTCGATGCTGCAGCAGAATATCGTCCATCGACTTCCGCTGCACGTCGGTCAGTTTCAACTGCTCCACGACCTTCGGATTGTTCCACCAGCGTCCCTGGGCGCCTTGAGCCCCGAACGCCCTCTCCACAGGAGGCTGATGGTACCCAAATCCAGCCCCCATTCTCTGGCCGTTGCCGGGAGCCTGAGCACCCGCCATCGCGCCCGCTATCATGACTCCCGCAATCGCCAATCCCAGACGTACCGCCATCGATGCCTTCATCCCTGTCTCCTCTCCCTCCCGATTCAGAGGGCCTTTCTCCTATTTTGTATTTGTTGTTACTGGGCTTCGTCCTCGGCCATCAATTGAGCCAGCGGCTCCATCGCGCTGGGAACTTCTCGCGATACGTCGCTGTCCACCTTGGCCAGCAAATCCTCTTCTTCTTCGCGGGCACGCTGCTCGGCAGCCAGCTTTTGCTGCGCGGCCTGCTGCGCCGCGATCCTTGCCATCTCCTGCCGCTGATGGCGCTCGTAAACCCCTCCCGCAACGCTCCCTGCCACCAGCACGCACCCCAGCGCGCAGCTCGTGGCCAGCCGCCAGCTCCAATGCCGCACCGTCTTTGCCGCCGTCCGGGGCCGGTTGTAGGCGGCATCGCTCCAGGCGTGAATGCTCAACCGGAAGTTCTCAAGCGCCTGCTCCAGCGCCGGATCCTGCGACTTGTCCGCGGCCAGCTCCATCCGCCCTTCGCTCTTCCCCGCCCATTTCGCTCGCCAACTCATCGCTTCCCTCCCAGTTCCGCGCGTACTTTCCCAAGCGCCCGCGAAAGATGCGCCTTCACCGTGCCTTCGCTCAGCCCGATGGTTTCCGCAATCTCGCTCAACTCGCGCTCTTCCACGTACCGCAGCAGAAATACCGTCCGCTGCCGCTCGCTCAGGCCTTTCACACTCTTCCAAACCCGCTCGACCTGCTCCCGCGCCAGCAACTGCTGTTCCGCTGACCGTTCGCCGCTCGGCAGCCAATCGCTGGCCTCGTCCAAATCCACTGAATTGGTCTGAGTCTGCCGCCAGAACCGCATGCGCCGGTTCCGCCAGTGGTCCTTTTGCAGGTTGATCGCGATCCGCATCAACCAGGTCATCGCGCTCGAATCCCCGCGAAAACTCGCCCAATTCCGGTGCGCCTTCAAAAAACAGTCCTGCGTTAGCGTTTCCGCCAGGTCTACGTCGCCCGTCGATGCCAGCAGAAACCTGAAGATCTGCGGCCGGTGCGTCGTGACGATAGTCGAAAACTCTTCGGCGGCAATCTCTTTTGCCGTTGCCATGGTCATCGGTTCCAGTGCGGTGCCGGCTGCCATCACTCAGGTAGACGCCCGCTTTGGCTGCAAGTTTACAGCCCCCGGGCATTTCTCATGAATGCAGGTCGCATCCCGGCGGCTGGCGTATGCCGAAAGACGGGTCAGAACGATAGTTGTAAATCGAGCATTCGGAGGGAGTAGGGGGCTTTACATGCTGCGGAAGGAGGCTTTTGAAAGGGCTAAACGCGTCAGGGCACGACTTTAGTCGTGCCGTACATGCCGCAAAATGATCGCGGGCTTTAGCCCCTGAGAAAATTTATCCAGTTGAAAATGAATACGTTACGACAATCATGCTCTCGCCGCAGGGCCTAAAGGCCGGATCATTTTTTGAACTGTTTGCGGCACGACTAAAGTCGTACCCTGACACTTTTGCCAGCCTGAGCGAGTTTTTCCGCAGCCTGACTAGGCCCGGGCTTTGCCACTTTTCAGGCACTCGAAGAAAATACACCTGGAGAGTTAGCCCAGGCCGGTGCGAAGGCCGTCTTTCCGTGCAATCAAGGTACTGTTGTTTCTTATTGATCCGGCAAGAAAAGAGTGACCTTCTTTCCCGCCGTTCCCGCGGTCGCCCTGGCCAAGGCTGACCTCGCTCCAGGTCTTGGCCGGATGGTGTATAAAAATAGCGGAATCGGATATCTCGGTCTTGCCCGCATCCAATATTGAGCCGCTGATCGAGACGCGCGCAAATCAGCTTGCACAAGTCGATTTTGCATGAATTCACAGTTATCTAAAGGCGCCGGAAGGCATAAAGAAGCGATTGTCCGGTCTGCCCGGTCCTCAAGCAAATGAATGGAGAGAGGGATGATTTCTCGGCGAACCTTTGTCAATGGTCTTG
>Ga0181520_10006729_pt1 | contig 17378 bp, 19 predicted proteins | sample PEATcosm2014_Bin_29_FD_132451 | JGI IMG/M metagenome (GOLD analysis project Ga0181520, IMG submission 132451) | Peatland microbial communities from MTU Mesocosm Facility, Houghton, MI, USA - PEATcosm2014_Bin02_30_metaG | ecosystem: Environmental > Terrestrial > Soil > Wetlands > Peat | place... | reverse complement strand
CAGCAGGAATCGTTGCAAATGGTTGATAATCGCCGCCTCCACGTCAGATTCGCGCAGTTCGGCGAAGTTCGGATAGCCAAGGAATTCGAGCACATAAGGATTCTTGAGCATATCGGCCGCGGGCGGATCTGCTTTCTGCAGCCTGCGTCCATCGGCGATGATCTTCTCAGGTTGCTGGCTGTGAAGACAACGCTCGTAGTATTGCGTGTGGATTTGTCGCTCCAGTGTCCGCTTGTCCCAGCCGCCGGCGATGGCTTCGCGTTCGTAGAACTCCCGCGCTTCGACGCTCTCGACCCGCATCAGGGCACGATAATGCGACCAGGAGAGCTGCGGCGAGAAACCTTGCGGCAATTCGTCACCCACTGGGTGCCCTTTTGGTGTCGTACCCAATTCCGTACCCGCTGGGTACTGAATTGGCGTGGGAGTCAATTCTCTTCCCAGTGGGAAGAGTTTCTTGCCATCGGCCAATTCTCTTCCCGTCGGGAAGAGAATCTTTGCCCTGTCTGAATACGTCAGATAGAACTGCCGGAAACTCCATAGAACCGGTTTGGAAAACCCCTGTCCATATCGCTCGGTCAGTCGAGCGGAAAGCTCTTCGATAACCTTCTCGCCATACTCCGCCCGACCCTTGCCCCGCTGGACTTCCTCCACGATCTCCCGCCCGATCAGCCAGTAGGCCAACACCATGTTCGTGTTGACCGCCCGGACCACGTTGCCCCGTGCCTGTTCAAGGATCGTGACGATGCGGTCGAACAGCGCATCCGGTTTTACCGCAGGGACTTTGCTCTTCGGCTTACTCATCGTCCGGCCCCTCAAGTTTCTTCCTCGCGGTGCCCGGCGGCAGAAAGTTTTCACCCGTCACCACGCTTCTTCCAGTTTTTTGCTCCAGTTCCCGTCGTGCCTTTTTCGCGATTCCGCCACCCGTCTTTCCCGCTTCGGCGTTTTCGCCCATGCCCGTTGCCGCGACGCTTTCGGCTATCTGCCGGGTGGAGAGTTCCGCCAGCGCGGTGAATATCAACTCCGCCTCGTTCATGTGGTCGCGCAGGTTCTGAGTCTTGAGCCCCTTGATCTCCTTATGCTTCTTCACCGAAACCCCAGTCCATTCCTTGCGCTAACAAACAAGGAATGAGACTTTTTGGGGTATAGAAAGTGGTAACGCTTGTCCCGTGAAAGAAGAAGAGAAACGGGAGAGAAAGTTACCATGAAAGATACGAAGAATTCGTTGGGCCGACTGGTGCGACCGCCGGCTGTCAAGCCGCGGCACAAGCGCAAGCTGGCCTTCGAGCTGAAGCTCAAGGTGGCGAAGCTGCACGTTGAGGAAGGGATGCCGGCAGAGGTGGTGGCGAAGGAGGCCGGGGTTACAGTTGGCAGTGTGTACGAGTGGTCGAAGCTGTATCGTCTCAGAGGAGAGGCGGGGTTGATGCCCCGCGGCGGGGGGAAGGAGCGGGCAGGCAAGCTACCCGAAGCGGTGGTTGAGAAGATCACTGCGATGAAGAGGAGCAACCCCGACTACGGGGTAAAGCGGATCAGCCAGATTCTGCGGCGCATCTTCTTCTTTAAGGCCAGTCCCGAAACGGTGAGGAAGACGCTGCACAGGGAGCAGCTGATTCAGCCGGTAAGGCGGAAGAGCAAAAAGAATCCACAGAAGCCGCGCTTTTTTGAGAGGAGCACACCCAACCAGCTTTGGCAGAGCGACATCTTCTGTTTTCGGCTCGGCGGGGAGAATGCATATCTCATCGGATTCATCGATGATAATTCCAGATACATCACCGGGCTCGGTGTGTACCGTGGCCAGACGGCGGAGAACGTACTTGAGGTCTACCGCCGGGCCCGCGGCGAATACGGAGTGCCCAAGGAGATGCTGACTGACAATGGGCGGCAGTACACCAACTGGCGGGGCAAGACGAAGTTCGAACATGAGATGCAGCGGGATCGGATACATCACTTCAGGAGCCAGCCGCATCACCCAATGACACTCGGGAAGATCGAACGTTTTTGGAAGACGATCTGGGAGGAGTTCCTGGAGAGAGCGAAGTTCGATTCCTTCGAGAGCGCCCAGCAGCGCATCGCATACTGGGTGAAATACTACAACCACAAGCGTCCTCATCAGGGGATCGACGGGGAATGTCCCGCCGACCGGTTCTTCAATATCCGCAAGGAGATGAAGGCGGCGATTGAAAGGGGTGTGGAAGAGAACGTGCAGGAGCTGGCGATACGTGGTGAACCGAAGAGTCAGTTCTACATGGTGGGACGCATGGGGGAGAAGAGCGTCGTCATACATGCGGAACGCGGTCAGGTGAAAATGCAGGTGGAAGGAGAGGAAGAGAAGGTACTTGGAGGACTTGGCAATGACAACACAGGAAAAGACAACAACACAGGTGCGCAGACAACCCGGGAAGGTGTATTCGGCGAAGGAGAAGGCACAGGCAGTTCTGAGCGTATGGAGCGAACGGAGGAAACCATCGGCAGTGAGCAAGGCGATGGGAATCAACTGGGCGATCCTGAACATGTGGGAGAGGCTGGCGCTAACCGGCATCCTGAAGTCGCTGGGAGCGGAGGAGCCGGAACTGACGGAGCAACAGGGGCTTTGCCTGGGGAGCAGGCTGGAACGGTTGTTTGCGTTGCCGGAGAAGAAAGAAGAACCGATCGTTCCGAAGGAGGCGTAGTAAATGAACAAGTACAGCGCGAAGGAAAAGAGCCGGGCAGTGCTGGCGGTATGGACGGAGAAACGCAAGGCAAAGGACATATGCCGGGAGCTTTCGATCAGCTCAGGGCTGCTATGCCGCTGGCAGGAAATAGCCATGGAAGGTATGTTGCTGGCGTTGGAGCCGAGATGGCGGGAAGAAAGCCGAGGGCCAGCGATACTGCCGAAACTGAGGAAGTTGCTGGAGCGGACGGTAACGGCTCGGGAGGGACGCCTGCCACGGCTGGAAAAACGGCTGGCAAAACTACAGGAGGAGCGGACGGCTCAGCCTGCATAGGAGGAGCTACGGATGGAAGAGAAGGACGCCTATCTGTGGATGGAAAAGATGATTCAGGTTCAGGCAGGGAAACTCACAGCATCGGAGGCGGCTTCGCAGCTGGGGGTGAGCCGGAAGACATTCTACAAGCATCAAGGGGAGATGCTTTCTGTGATGCTCGACAAACTGACGGGGGTGAAGAACGGACGGCCACAGGAGGAGCCGGACAAGAAGAAAGAGATCTTGTTGCAACGCGTGGATGAACTGGAAAAGCAGGTGGACACGCTTCAGTGCCGACTGAGAGTAAGACAAGTGCTCCACGATACGGCGGGAATGGAAAAAAAAAGAGCGGGTGACCATAATCATGAATGAACTGGGCCAGTTGATCGGAAGAAAGGGTTTTCCATATCGGCGGATATGCCGCGATGGGGATTTCTCCCGATCAACCCTTGCCCGGTGGCTGGGTCGTTACCGGCGCGGAGAGGAGGTGTTCAAGACACCCGGTCCCAAGAAGACAGAGAGACCGGACATAGCAGGGATTACGGAGAGAATCATCGAACTTTCGCATGGGAAGAAACGGACGGCCGGGACAGGTGCGTTGTACCAGGAATGCAAGGACGACATATCAAAGCGGCTCTTCGATGAGATCGTCAGGCAGGCGCGTCGTGAAGCCAACGACGAATCCATCATCGAGTTGACCCGGATCGAATGGAAATGTCCGGGCCTCGTATGGGCGATGGACGAAGTTGAATGGAGAAACGAAGTGGTTCTGACGATACGCGAACTGACATCAAAATACCGGCTGTTATCGCTGGTTGGCAGGAAAGTCAGCGGTGCGGACATAGCGCAGTGGCTTGACATGCTGTTTAGACGGTACGGACCGCCGCTTGTCCTTAAGCGTGACAATGGCTCGCGTCTGAAGTGCCGGGAAGTGGATGAACTTTTGAAGGAATGGTGCATTATACCTTTGGACTCACCAAGGTATTATCCGAAGTATAACGGATCGGTGGAACAGGCACAGAGCGAGTTCCAGCGATACATGGATGCAGAGTTGCCCAGCGCGTATAACGAAAGTGAGCTGGACAAGACCGTAAGGTTGACGGGCCATGAGCTGAATCATATGAACAGACGCAGTCTGAAAAGGAAGACAGCATGTGAGATTTTCAGGCTTGGACTGGAAAAAAGGAAGGAGTATGGTCTCAGGAAAAGAGCGGAGGTGTTTGGCCGCATCATGGAGATCGCGGCGACGATTATGGTGGAGTTGGAACTGACGGCACAAAGGGAGTCTGTCTACCAGAGGGCGCAAACCGCAAGGCGAAAAGCTGTCCAATACTGGTTGCAGGAAAACGACCTGATCACCGTCACGCAGGAGGGCAATGTGTTACCACTTTCCCCCTCAAAAAAGTCTCAGAATTAGGTTGGCACTACAGGGTTGGATTTGGGTTTCGTGCTGGACGTCACCGCTCAAGGTGAGAGCTTTTGCGAGCTACCTTGTGGCGGCCGATTCGCACTTTTCGTAAAGGCTCTCAGGGGCAATGTCGGCGCCGTTGGGCCAGGCTATGGTGCCGCCCTCGATCCGCGCCTGTCGGAAGTACGCGGGGTCACGGAGAGGCGCAAACATTGGACCGCGCCGTAAGTAATCAGAGAAGTCGATGACGGCGCTGATGCCGTCATCGAAGACAATGAGGAAGGAATACCCAGATTTGTACTCAATCTGCTTTATGTCGTTGAGATTCCACATATTGCACCTCACTCCAGCGGAGCAATCTTCTGAACTTCCTGTCCTGCTTGCGCCAATTCCCAATCTTTTCGAAGTTCCTCAAAGTGAATATCTATCCATTCCCGGACCAACTTTGTGGCAGTTCGGGAATCAAGATCGCCGCGCGTTACGTTGCCGCTCAAGTCAAATACTGCCTTCCGCCCTTGGTACTCCGCATGAACATGCGGCGGATTGTGCTCGTCGAAGAACATCCTGACAATTATCCCAAAGAATCTGCTTATTTCCGGCATTCTTCCATTCCTTCATAGAAGGAATACCCGATCAAAAGGCGATAATCCAGTTTTTTGTCAGTGCGAAGTCGCCTGGGTGGACTGGTTCGAAACTCATCATATTCGTTCCTGCCAGCAGGCCGGGTTTCGTTTTGCATGGAACACCGACAACACAACCACACGTTCATCATCTTCAACAAAGAAGATTTAGTATGGAAAGCGGCGTGTAATAGCACGTCGGGCGTTACGGTGAACGCACGGAAACTGCATCGGATTCCGCAGTATGGAGTTGAAGACGGCATCTACACAGAGAAGAAACTCCGAGCCAAGACCGGGAACGCGCGCCTCGTACCAGTCGAACGCATCATTCATTTCCGCTTCGGCTTCTGGGCGAACGATGAGACGTCGGCACATCGTCTGCTCAGGATTCGCTCCCGCACCACTCCCCACGGTGAGCCCTCGTTTGGATTCAGATGATACGCGTCGAGGCGGCGGTCAAATTCCACCTTTTGCTCGTCTGTGAGCGAGACTTCCTCCGGCACTTCTGCGATCGTGTCCCAGATGTCTTCAACAAGTTGAAGACGTTCAGGAATGCTCAGACTCAATACATTTGCTTTTACCAACGCAGTCATGACAAGACCCCAGCGCGTAGTCCGTCGCGTTTCAATCTTCCTTTTCGACCATTGCACTTTGGACAGAGGTGTCGCAGGTGCAGTATTTAAGTTCGAGTTGGATAAATGCTAGTTCTCTTGGCTGTTAAACCTAAAAAGAGCAGTTCAGTCGCGCTGTGCGCGCCCGATCTGCTTTTGTAAGCTGCGTTTCCGAGACAAACTGAATCCCATGGGTTCATCAAGTCTTGCACCATTTGGTGAAGCGCCTTTCAACCTTATCTCTATATGTAACTCCTGCTTTGCCAAGGGCTTAAGCAAGAGCAGTTCGACTGCGCAGCAGTTGAACTGCTCTCTCTAGGTTAAAGCAAGATATTCCGGTCGGCTTTATCTGCTTCGTTGAATTGCCGGAATTTCAAGAAAGAATCTCGCCGGGTACACCGTCTTCCGGGGCAGCGTGCCTGATTAGCGGCATAAGCATCAACCGAAGGGAACAGAATCAGAGTACCCCATGACACATTCACGTCTGTTTGGGTAGGGCGCGCGCGCCGCACGCGCCCTACCTCAGAAGGACAAACATGCACAGGACATGAATCAACTCATCACAATTAGTCCATCAGTGGTTGGTGTGTAAGGTTGATGCATGTGCTAATAAATCGGGACGGGCGGAGAGATACGCGCAAAACGGACGGCACCGAGTTCGTCGAGGAGCCGTTCTTGTCAGTTTATTTTGCCGCAGCTGGCGTTGCTGGTGTTGACTCGCTTGTTGGCATGGGTGGCGTTACGGCGTCTGCTTACTCTTCCTCGGCGATGGCGGGAATGTGCCGAGCAGGAATTCGGCGCGGACTGCGCGGTTGGCTGGAACGGATTCCGGCCATTGCCCATTCGATGGACATCGAATCCTGATAATAGATATGCTGCGCGTACGGGGTTTGTCGTGTTTGTAGCCGCGCTCCGCGAGCGCGGTGCGAAAGGGGAAGCGAGAAATGCGAGAAAAGCCGGCCTCACGGAGGCCAGCTACAGAAACGGGGTTTTGCGAGTGTCGGAAAACGTCAACTTACGTTTTATGGAATAAATATTTCGGCTCCTGCCAATAGAAGATATGTTTTTGACTATTTGCGATTCCACTCGCAAGACAGGCCGCCGAAAGTTCCCAAGTCCATTGACACGGCGCGAATAGCGCCCGCGGCTCATCACAATAGTCAGGCGAACTTACTCGCCCAGGCTAAGGTTTTTCGCGTCTCTCGGTAAGGTTACGCCTAATTGCCGGGAATGCTTATGTGATGCACAGTAGCAAAATTAAGGGCAAGTCTGGGTTGGAGAATGATCGAGGGCAAAACAATATGAGCGCTACAACGATGCAGGAATTACTGACGCTGATGTGCGATCGCAATGCTTCCGATCTGCTGCTGACGGCGGGGATGCCGCCCCAATTGCGACTCAACGGTCTGCTGGTATCAGCGGATTTGCCGGCACTCGATCCGGATGCGATCCACAAGCTGGCGTATGGGATACTCAACGAGAAGCTGATCGCGCAATTTGAAGCAGATAAGAACCTCGATATCTCCCGCGACTTCAATGGACTCGCGAGATTCAGGATGAATATTTTCTTTCAGCGCGAAAGCGTAGCCATGGCGATCCGGAAAATCCCGATGGACATTCCCTCATTTGAGGAACTTGGCCTGCCTCACATAGTGAAGGAATTCTCATCGCGGCCGCACGGTCTTGTGTTGATCACCGGTCCGGCTGGCAGCGGCAAGTCCACGACGCTGGCGGCGATGATAGACTTCATCAGTCGGAATCGCCAGGCGCATGTCATCTGCATCGAAGACCCAATAGAATATATGCACGGCCATCACCTTAGCGCGGTTGAGCAAAGGGAAATCGGCGCAGACGTCCACAGTTTCGGCGACGCGTTGCGCAGCGTGTTCCGGCAATCGCCAGATGTCATCATGGTCGGTGAAATGCGTGATCCGGAAACCATGCAATTGGTTCTCAGCCTTGCGGAAACCGGCCACCTGATTCTTGCCACGCTGCATACGCAGGATACCACCCATTCGATCAACAGGATCGTGGATTCTTTTCCTCCGGGCCAGCAGCATCAGGTATACACCCAGCTTGCGCTTGTGCTGGTGGGCGTCATGTCCCAGCAGTTGATCATCACGAAGGATGGCAAGTCGAGGGTGTTGGCGTGCGAGGTGATGTATGTGAATAATGCCATCCGCAATCTGATCCGGGAAATGCAGATACAGCAGATCAATTCAGTGATCCAGACCGCCAGGGCTGAAGGCATGCAGACGATGGACGATGCGCTTGCGCGTTTATGCGAGGCCGACTTGATAGACGTTGACGTGGCGCTGAGCCGGTCTTCTCAGCCGAAAGAGATGACGAGGTTGTTGCAATTGAGAAAACACAAATGAGAGAGGAGAGCATGAAAATGGAAGTCAGTCACGGATTGTCGTTTGGTAAAAGGCGTATGGTGGGATTGGCGGGTCTGTTGGTTTTGGCATTGGGCGCATCAACTGTTCTTGCGCAGGACCTGGGAAACGCCGCGCCGCCAGTCAGGCAGGCTGTCACATCGGATTTTGTCACGATCAACGTTGACAATGGCAGCATCGTGCAAATCCTGAATGCTTTCTCTATACAGACTGGCAAGAGCATAGTGGTCGGTCCCGAGGTGACGAGCAACGCCACGATACGGCTGAACCATGTCAAATGGGATGACGCCTTGACCATGATTTTGAGGCCCTATGGTTACGGTTACTACCTCATGGGCGATACGGTCATTGTCAGTTCGATAGACAAATTGCCCAGAGGCAGTGGCGCTCAGGGGCTTGTCCCGGCGGAGCCGCTGTTAACACATGTGTTTACGCTGAAGTATCATGATGTTTCCGACATTGAGGAATTGATCAAGGGCCAATTGTCGCCGGCTGGAAAACTGGGCAAGCTTATCGTTCGCGGGCAGAGTTGGAAAGGCGAGTACGGCCTGGGAGCGAAAAGTGGGGGTGGCGGCACCGCTTCGGAGAGCATGGGACGGCTGCTGCGGATTTCGGAAGACAAAGACCTGGTCAAAGGCCAGATCTTTGCGGTGATGGATACGCGAGACGTAATTTCAAATGTGACTGCGCTGGTCGAAGCCGTGGATAAGATACCAGTCCAAGTGGCAATTGAGGCCAAGTTCATCGAAATCAGAGCCAATTACCTTCGCGATATAGGCGTTGAATTCGGCACAGGCGCGAATGGAGCCACGACTCCGGGCGTCACCCCGCTTAACTCCACAGAGGCGGGACAACTGTACGGCGCAGGCGCCCAGTCAATCAATGGGACCGTAACGCCGGCGGCTTTTCAAAGCCAGAGCACTTTGTCGGGAACGCGCCCGTTCGATTCTGGAATAACGCTGGCCTTTCAAAAGCTGACTGGTGTTCAGTTCCAGATGCTTCTGCATCTGCTGCAGGAAGATTCGTCTTTCAACGTGCTCTCGTCGCCACAGATTCTGACCGTGAACAACCAGGATGCCACGATTATCGTTGGCACGAAGTTTCCGATTATCAATTCGCAGACCACGCCGAACAGCGGTACTGGGCCGACAATCTCGACGTCCCTGGAGTACTATGAAAATATCGGCATTCAGCTCAAGGTTCTTCCGCAGATCTGCGACGGTAATTACATCAATCTGACTGTCCATCCGTCGGTCAGGGAACTGGTGAGCCTGCAATCCGGGATAGTTGGAACCGGTCAGCAATCAGGCTCGGGGGGGGCGAATGTGTCACTTACGGACTATCCGGTTCTTTCCACGCGAGAAGTGGAAACCCAGGTGCTCATGGCCAGCGGCCAGACGATCGTCATTGGCGGACTTTTGAAGGACAGCACAACGACTACAATGCTGAAAACCCCATTTCTGGGCGACATACCCCTGCTGGGAATGCTTTTCCGACGGGAAACGCACAGCACGGAAAAGATCGAACTGCTTGTCTTTCTTACCGCAACGATTCGCCCGGTATTCGAGAGCGATGCCCGCCAACAGGAAGTGCAAGGGATAGTTCGAAAGATGACGCAGACGATCGCAGATACGGTGCCGGAACAAGCGCTGACGAAATCAGAGAAAATTCCTGAGAAAGCGCTGACACCAGAAGTGATCCAGACTGGCGAATATCCGGTGGAACCAGAGGCAATCCCGGTGACACCCACAAATACCCTTGTTGAGGTGGTTTCGCCGTAAGCGAAACGCTCCTGAATGGGATCTCGATAACGGCGCGCGGCAGAATCCTGTGGGAATAGGGAAGACGAATGGTGGGCATGACGATGCAGATGGATAGAATCGGCGAAATTTATTTGCGCGATCACAAGATCGGCGAAGAACAACTCGCCATCGCGCTCGCCAGACAAAAGGAAACCGGTCGTCTGATGGGCGAGGTGCTGGTTGAACTTGGTTATGTCTCGGAGGACGATATAGCCCGCACGCTCAGCTCCCAGTTGAATATTCCCTTTTTCGATCTGGGCGAGGATTTTCGTCTGGAAAAAGAGGAAGTCAGGCTGATTCCAGAAAGCATTGCGAGACGATACTGTTTGATACCTATCAAAAAAGATTCGAGCCCGACCATTATGATCGTCATGAAAGATCCGCTGGACGTGGACGCCGTGAATTCCGTCCGTTCGCTCACGAAACTCGAAGTTCACAAGGCCGTGAGCTCGGAGGCGCGTATCAAGGCCGTCATAGACAAATACTATACCGAAGAGGCGCATATCGAACGGAATCTGCGCGACATTGTGGAACTGGGCTCCGAGATGCCGGAAGTCACCTTTGACGAAACGCACGTTGATGCCGAGCAGTTGCGGGTGCTCGCCAACGACGCGCCCGTGGTCCGCTTCGTAAACCTCATGCTGATGCAGGCCGTTCGCGATCGCGCCAGCGACATTCATTTCGAGCCGGGCGAAAAGGAGATCACCGTTCGCTTGCGCGTGGACGGTTTGCTTCGAGAAGTCACGCCGCCGCCCAAGGCGCTGTATCATGCGATCGTCACCAGGATCAAGATACTGTCCAACATGGATATTTCGGAACGTCGCCTGCCGCTTGACGGGCGGTTCAAATTCAAGGTGCGTGACCGCATCATTGACATCCGAGTTTCGTCCCTGCCGGAAGCCAATGGCGAAAAACTGGTGCTTCGAGTGCTGGACAGGCAGGCGCTCCTGGTGAACATGAGCGACATCGGCTTCGATGCACCGATGCTGGCGCGCTTCCAGAAGATACTTTCCAGGCCGAACGGTATCATCCTGCTTACCGGCCCGACAGGCAGCGGAAAGACAAGCACGTTGTACAGTGCGCTGAATTATTTGAAGAACCCGAAATGGAACATCCAGACGATAGAAGATCCGATCGAATATCTTATCCCGGGCATCAATCAGATGCAGATCAAGCCGAAGATAGATCTGGATTTCGCAGGCGCCTTGCGCTCCATCCTGCGGCAGGATCCGGATATCATAATGATCGGCGAAATCCGCGACCTCGAAACCGCGCGCAACGCCATGCGCGCCTCGCTTACCGGCCATCTTGTGCTCAGCACTTTGCACACCAACGACGCGCCATCCGCTTTCTGGCGGTTGCGGGACATCGGAATAGAGCCGTACATGATCGCCTCGACAATGAAGCTGGTCATAGCGCAACGCCTGGTCAGGATTATTTGCGAGGATTGCAAAGAAGAGATTGTGCCCTCGGATGAGATGCGGGCGACCGCCGTCGCGGTGAATGCAGAGGCGGCAAAATGGAAGTATTATCGCGGGGCAGGGTGTATCAAATGCAACCACACTGGGTATCGCGGGCGCACCGCGATCCTGGAATTTCTGGAGGCCACCGCGCCCGTACTCGACATGGTACTGAAAGATACAGGGGCGGGAGAATTCCGGCGGAAGGTGATCGAACTCGGTTTGGAACCCTTGATCAACAATGGCTTCGATAAGGTGCGGCGCGGGATCACAACGGTGGATGAGGTAATGAGCATGTGCGTTCTGGAGGAAGTCGGATGACGAGGAAGGCTGTATCGGCATGAACATTTATCAATATTCCGGGCGCGATTCCTCCGGCAAAGTCACAAAGGGGTCTTTGGAAGCGGCGACGCGGTTTGACGCGCTGGCTGTTTTGCAGGAGCGCGGGCTGACCGTGATCGATCTCAAGGGCGGTGAGGCCGCTGACATATTGGCCGAACAAAAAGCCACGGGAAGTCATAAACATTCCTGGAATCTCAATTTCAAGATCACACTCTCCGAGCGGGCGGCATTTTGCCGTCAAATGGCGGTTTCGGTCGGCGCTGGCATAACTCTCCGGGAATCGCTGGAAACGATAGCGGAAGACATGGAAAATCCCGCATTCCGCTCCCTCCTGCAGAAGATTGGATCCAAACTCGATGACGGACTGACGTTTTCGCAGGCGCTGGCAGGGCATGAAAAAATATTCAACAAATTATTTATTGCACTGATCCGGGCGGCGGAAGAATCCGGAAGCATGCCGAAGACATTGGACTACCTTGCCAATGCAATGGAGAAAGCCGATAAGCTGGACAACAAAATCCGCAGCATCACGGCTTATCCGATGTTTGTTGCCATAGTTTTCTCCATCGTTGCGATCATCATGACGGTTTTTGTGCTGCCGAGTTTTCAAAAGGTGTTTTCATCGTTCAATGCGGACCTGCCTTGGCTGACCAGAACCGTTCTGGCTGCCAATAACTTCATTTTGAGACACGGTTTGGTCATCATATTTGCGATCGTTCTGCTGGCAGCTCTGCTCATAGGTTATATTCGAACCATTTCAGGAAGGATTGTATTCGACAGACTCGTCCTTCATGTGCCTTTTTTCGGCACGTGCCTTCTGAAACTCGGGGTGGCGCGCTTCTGCCGGAATCTCGGGATCATGGTCAGCAGCGGAGTGCCTATCGCGAGCGCGCTGGCAATTACATCCGAAGTGCTGGGGAACAAGGCTATGGAAGGCGCGCTGAGGAAATCACTCGAGCGCGTCATAGCAGGCTCCGATATTTCGTCCAGCCTCGATCCCAAAATGTTCCCAAAGCTGATGATCCGTATGATCCGAACGGGGGAATCTTCTGGTCGCCTGCCGGAGATATTGAACAAGGTTTCTGATATGTACGAGGATCAGGTCGAGAATTCGGTGCTCATGGCCACGTCGCTGTTCGAGCCTGTCATCATCTGCGTTTTCGGGGCCATCATTCTCGTTCTGGTGATGGCGGTTTATTTGCCGGTGTTCACTGTGGCAACTCATGTGAAATGAAATAGCGGAAGGAGGTGCGCTAAGGTTCGATCACGAAAGAAAATGAAGTCAGGGGCAAGTTCAATGTTAAGTGTCAATTGATTTGGTGTAAATTGAATAATCGATAAAGGAGAAGGAACGATGAACAGGAATAACAAGAAGAAAGCTGGTTTTACGTTGGTTGAATTGATGGTTGTTGCAATTATCGTCGCCATTCTGGCGGCAGTGGCGATTCCGCTTATGCTGGGGAATAAACGGCGCGCACTGGCAACGGAAGCCGATGCAGGGGTTGGCGCAGTACAGACGGCTATGCGCGTGTACCTCGCTACAACTGGCACCTATCCTACAAATGGTATATACTCGAGCATTCCTGGTGCGGGTGCCCATGACTTGGATGGCGTCTACTTCTGGACTTCGGACTATGCGTTTACGCAAACCGGCAGTAACTATATAATTACCGCCACAGGCAATAGCGCAGGTTCTCTCGCTCCCCAGAAAACGCAGGCGTCTGGTATAACAGTCGTGCTCGATTCCACGACAGGTCAAATCGCACATAACGGCCTGTAAGCCTGTATGGCTATTGGAAGCAGTTGGCGATGATTGTCCGTTGAGTGGATTGGCAGGTGTGGACACGAGTTAACGATCAAGGAATAATAATGCGTAGATGCATGGGATCGGGTTTTACGCTGGTCGAGCTGATGGTAGTGGGTGTCATCGTCGCCATTTTGGCGGCGGTGGCTATTCCTCTTATGTTGCAGAATAAGAAGCAGGCCATGCTAACGGAAGCGGATAGCGGATGCGGCGCCGTGCGCACGGCCTTGACTGTGTATTCCACTCTCAATGGCAACTATCCGACAAATGGCCTCTACTCGAGCATTACTGGTGTTGGTGCGCACGACTTGGACGGGACATATTTCAGCACCCCCGACTATGCGTTCACGCAGAGTGGCAGTAACTTCACAATTACCGCCACTGGCAACAGCGCAGGAACGACAGCTCCCCGGGCATCGCAGGTGGCTGGTATGGTGGTCACGTTTACTTCTCAGAACGGTAAATTCCAACATGCCGGTCTGTAAGTCCTTATTATTCAGGGGCTGCTGGCCATGATTGGCGCGGGTGTGATACAATAAAGCGGGTCAGTTCGCAATTCGTGGGAACCTAGTTCATGAAGTGGAACACAAAAGAAGATGTTGCTGGTCTGGACATTGTTGCCGGCAACATCACGGCATCCAGGATTGAGATTGTCTCCGGCGGGCGGATGGAGCTCTGTCAGGCCGGTTGGACAACCTACGATCCTGATATGCCGGACAAACAACTGGCGGACGTAATCCGGAAGTTGTGGCGTCAGTCCGGGATGCCAACAACAACGGTCTGCGCCAGTTTGCGCAGCCGGTCGCTGGTACTGCACTACTTCAGGTTCGAGAATATTCCTGTAGATGAATTGGAGCCCGCTCTTTGGCTCAAGGCCGAGGAAACCCTGCAAATGAGACGCAGTCAGATCGTAATTGACTGGCATCTGAATCGGAATCTGGGAAAAAACCGGAATCCAGCAGAAGAAAAGATCGTTGAGGGCGTATTAATTGCGGCTCCGCAACAAGATGTGGATCAGCAATTGAAACTCCTGACGATGGCGGGACTATTTCCCGTTATCCTCGATGTGGGAAGCATGGCTGTCGCAAATCTATTCCTGGCCCTTAAAGGGAATGACCTGTCGCCGGAACCGGTGTGCGTGACGAATTTGTCCACTCGCACGGCGGACATAGCCATTCTTGCCAACCGTCAGTGGATTTATCCGCAGACGGTCATTTCAAGGGCAGCGGATTGGGAACAGGCGATACCCTTCCTGTGCGAGAATATCATGGATGCCCTCAAGTATTATGAATTTAAACAACATCACACGCCGGTCACCCGCCTGATTCTGACCGGCGCCACGGCCGATAAGCTGGCTGGCGCTCTGCGTCAACGCCTTAATCTGCCGGTGGAAACATGGGATCCGTTGTCTTCGATGAGCATTCCGTCATCGGCTCTCTCGCAACGGTTGACGCAGACGACGCATGGCGGTCAGATGCTGGCATCCAGCCTGGGCCTGGCGCTGAGGGGAGATTGAAATGGCGACATTCGAGATAAACCTTGCAAAAAGCCGTGTGATTCCAGCCGCGCGCCGTCGCATATGGTTTTACGGTCTTGCGGCGTACATAGCGATCACAGGTTTGCTTTTCGTTTTCTTCGCCAACAAACTTACCCGCAACTTGCTGACGGTACGGGAACTTCGGGCGCATTTCAAGTTGCTCGAACACGGTTATCTGGTCGGCCGCACGCCGCAGGACAATAATATAGTCGCATACGCGAACAAGATGGGCGCCGCCATGGACACATATGCCAATACACTTGAGGCCCTTGATTCCATGCTTAACCGTCGCGTTCGCGTTGCCCATGTCCTTTTGGGGCTTGCCGCGCCGCTGCCCGCCGAAGCGAGCATCTACAGTGTCGAGCTGAGCGCGGACAAACGCGAGCTCGTTTTTGAAGTGCTTACTTCGGAAAAGCAGTCTCGCGACGATATAACGCCGCCCAACTTGATTTCCGCGTGGGGGCATAATCCAGATATCTCGCAGGAAGTGACCCAGATTACGTCCGTCAACAGACAACGCATTACGCGGAACGGACAAGGCGTATTAATATGGCGGTTCACCGGACATCTTGCAGGGAAAGGAATCTGACATGGATCTCGGCATGTTTAATTCGGGGGAAAAGGGATTTTGGCCATGGCTGATCGGGCCGCCGGTAGTGCTGATCGCCATTCTTCTCCCGGTTTCTCTATTTAGCATGCACATCAAACGTGATTGCGACGAGAGGCAGGCGATTCTGCGACAAATTCCAGAGATGAACCTCCATGTGTCGCTTGCAAGGGAAACTTTGAAGCATTTCATTTTCAGGCCAGACGGCGATGGCTTGGCTGTGGCCGATGGCGCTGCGGAGGTGAGCCAGCGAATCTATCGCGCGGCTCAGAAACACGGCTTTGCGATTCGCTCGCTGACCGCCGACAAGAACGAGGCAACCGGAAAAACGGGGCTCACGGCGCTGACCGTTTCCGTGCAGGGCGATGGTGCATTGTCAGATATCGTGGCGATGTTCGACGATTTGTATGCGCCGGAACAACTTTGCGCAGTCAGTACGGTTCATTTGAAAGAGCCACGAACCGGACCCGATAAACTGTCATATAGTGCTGATATCGTTTTTCAATGTTATGTCGCCTCCATAAGCAATGATAACTGACAATATTGTGACGAGGTGTGGGCGAGGACGAAGAATAGAGGGCGGAATTAGATGATGTTTAACTCAAATGATGCGCTGGGGAAAGGCATGCGCCTTCTGCTTATCGTGCTGATAGGGCTCAACTTCGCTTGCAGTAGAAACGGCAAGGATAAGGGCATTGATGTTGTTCTAGACCGATACAGGCAACTGGGGCACCGCATGGACGAGGCGTCAAAATCAATCGCCCGAACCATTTCGGCGCCGCGTGAACCGATCCCAATGGAGCAATTGACTGAATCCAAGAGCATCGCGCCTGTTGCGGCGGAAGCTGCAAATCAGGCGATCTCGTTTCGCCTTGATGGAGTTGTCCTGAACGAGAGTGTGCCGCTCGTTATGACCTCGCATGGCGTCGTCGGGCTGGGCGGGGAGGTGGATGGTTTCAAAGTGGTGGATATTCAAGAAGATGCGGTCACTTTTTCAGACCAGCAGGGACATTTGACAAAAATCCTGCTCTACAAGGATGGATCTACGCCATGATAAATGATCCCAAGCAATCATCCGAAAGTTCCCGTCGCAGCCGACTCGGGTGCACACTTGTGGAAGTGATGGTGGCCTGTGTTATTCTAATGATCATCGCCGTGGCCGGGGCGGCCTACTTGTATCAATCTGAAGCGACACTGGCCTATCAGAGCCAGAAACGGACAGCCCTGGAGGCCGGCGGTGCGCGCCTGGAAGAGATCCGCGCCACTTCTTACACCAATCTTCAAAGCCTTTTGACATTTGATTATAACGTTCATTACCTGGAAAAAGCGGGTTCGACGTGGCTTGTATCGAATGGCGATCCCGGAGAAACGGCGAACATAAACGGGATATCCCTGCCGATTACCACGACCGTTCAGTATGGGAACGTTGCCGGAGGTGGAGGTTCGTACGACTACCTGATCGTAGCCGTGAATATTGCCTACAGGCAAGGCATTGGCGATCGTATTGCATTGCAATCCATCTATTCGCCATGAGCGCTGTCGTTCTGGAGAGAGCATGAGTATACGAAAACTTAAGAATGGATTTACAATAATTGAACTTCTCGTCGCAATGATAGCGGCGGCAATCCTGGCTGTGATAGTCAGCGTTGTGTTGTTCTATGGATACACGGCATGGAACAAGAACAGCAGTTTTCTGGAATTGCAGCGTGATGGCACTCTGGCCATGCAGACGCTGTCCAAGAGTTTGCGTCAGGGCTCGGCCACCGGTGTGAATCTGTCGCAGCCCGGCCAGATTGTGGTATCGAATCTGAACACCACGACGCTGACTTCT
>Ga0181520_10006728_pt1 | contig 17381 bp, 15 predicted proteins | sample PEATcosm2014_Bin_29_FD_132451 | JGI IMG/M metagenome (GOLD analysis project Ga0181520, IMG submission 132451) | Peatland microbial communities from MTU Mesocosm Facility, Houghton, MI, USA - PEATcosm2014_Bin02_30_metaG | ecosystem: Environmental > Terrestrial > Soil > Wetlands > Peat | place... | reverse complement strand
ACTATATCGGCGGCGGGTCTCCAAACCGTGGGATCAGCCGCCTTTTTCGTGCCCGCATCCGGTCCAAGCCACCGCATTTTCAAATCGGCGGATTTACCCCACTTTCAAACCGGCGCTAACACCCACCAATTCTGAGGCCGTTCTGGCAGTCGCAGACGCCACGAACATTTCTATCAGTCGCTCCTGTTTGTATCTGCTTATCTTATAATGACTTTTATTCATCTAGGTGTCTATTATACACCCATTATCTAGGTCAGCCCCTTATTTTATCTGGTGTGGGGTAAGTAACGGGATGGGCGGGTTGACGTTGACCATTGCCGATGGCAGCGGCAACACGCTGGCGCAGACCGAGGCCTTCATTGAAATCGTGGACATCAAGCAAATGTATGAACGGTGGACAGTGGGGGACAACTCGCAAGTGCTACCGGTGAGCGTGGCTACATTGGCACCGGATTATCCTACCAACAGCATGACGGCCCCATTTCAATATTCACAGGCGCAGAACACGAACACGCCTTACATTCTACATGTGCATGGCTACAATATGCCGACGTGGTGTAAAGACCGTTTTGCGGAAACCGAGTACAAACGCCTATACTGGCAGGGGTATCAAGGGCGGTACGGCAGCTTCCGCTGGCCGACAACGGTGCAAAATTTCTCGTTTTCAACGATTTTTAGCGACGCGCAAGCCTTTGATCTCAGCGAAGCCAACGCTTGGGCATCTTCGAAGGGGTTGCTGAATCTCCTGATGAATCTGGATAAAGTCTATGGGCTGGGAAACGTTTACCTAACGGCGCATAGTCATGGCAATGTGGTGGCGGGTGAAGCGTTGCGACAAGCAACACAACAAGGGCTTGGGCAGGTTGTAAACACCTATGTGGCCATGCAAGCGGCTATTGATTCCCATACCTACGACGCAACCACCTCGATTCGGCCATTGCTCCCCTCGTACAGCACGCCAGATCGATATGGCCAGTATTATACCAATGGCGCTCCTTGTTATTTTAATGGCGTATCCGGGGCGGGCACGTACGTCAACTTTTTTAACATCAATGATTGGGCGTTAGTAAATACATGGGAGCTTGACCAGAACGAAAAACCAGATAACGGCTACTCCTATTCTTCCGATCTTGATACATGGTGGGCTTATGGTGTCTTTAGCAGTACAATTTTTACATTTCCAACAAACACTTATACGATTTTCTCCTACATTGACCAAGGTCACGGTTTCGCCTTCGGAATGCAGCCGAATGTCGGGGGGCCATTCCTAAAAGGTTCTACCCATAATCAAGTGGAACTAGACCTTCCACCTTACAGCTTTGGAACTGCGCATATTTATCATAGCGGCGAGTTCCGTTCCGACAATCCACAGCGTTGGCAATTTTGGAACTCGGTTCTAACACAAATGAAATTGAAATAAATATGAAGCCGCGAGTTGTTATTTTTGTATCGGTTTCAGCACTTCTAATAATGGCTGTCATATACTGGCGGCGACCGGTTCAATCACCGGTTACCACTGAAAAGCCACAAGCGATAGGTCAGTCCAACAGTACACCATCTGCAAATGGGAGTGTTTCTAACGAAAGTCTTTCGCGTATTACTCCTCAAAACATAGGGACGTTGACAAGTCCGGCGTCGTCTTCAACAAATGACGCACGGCGGGCAGAGATGACTGCGAGGTTTGTTGAACAGAAGAATGAACCGATTGAGTTCTATGGTATGGTCATTGACCAAGACAGTAATGCCTTGTCTGGAGTAAATGTAAAGGTTACCGTCGAACAGGTAATAATGCCCGTTTCCACTGTACCATACATCGGGCCAAAGGAGATTTCGGTTGAACGGACTACGGGAACCGATGGACGTTTTGAAATCAGCGGCATGAAGGGAGAAGGCTTTGATTTAGAGTCCATTCAAAAAGATGGCTACGAAGTAGAACCGACCAAACGCGGTTTCGGTCCTTCTGGCGGTAGTTTTGAGAATCCGACGATATTCAAAATGTGGAGCACAAACATTCACGAAAAATTAATTGGAGGGGATAAGAAATTTCAAATTATTCCAGACGGTAGATCTTATTTTATCAATTTGACCGATTGTACGATAAATGAGTCCGGCCAGGGAGACTTGAAGGTGTGGATCAACTATACGAATCAGGTTCAAGATAGCAACCTGCACGATTGGTCGGCGGGAATTGAGGTCATTAATGGTGGACTTCTAGAGCAAGTGCTTGGTTCGCCCATGTTCGAAGCACCAGCAGACGGTTATGTGCCTACATTTCAAGTTGAGCAGAAGATAAAAGGTTATCAAGGTGGAGAAACCGGCAGTCACCAGTTTTTTTTGCGATTGAGGAACGGCCAAATATATGGGCAAATGACAATTGATCTTTATGCGCCGTTTAACGAGGTTCCCGGCTTAATTCGCCTTTCATACGCGATCAATTTATCCGGGTCACAGATTTTACGTTAGTTGCTGTTCCTTGTAGGTGGCCAGATTTAAGTCCGGTCGGCTCTAAAACCATTGGGGCCGCAGACTCAAACCGACTAAGTTACAACCCCGCACAATGTTAATTATGTTTAATATAAATCAAAAAAAACTGCTCATTCAACTGCCCGACGCCTACCTATGCTTCTCCGCGAAGCGGGTTAGTTCAAAACAGAATGTCTAATCTGCGGCAGCAAAGTCCCTATACGCAACCATGTCGTAACGGAGCGTTGATAAAAGGGCACCACATTTTTTGAACATTTTCAACTTAAGTTCGCTGTCTAAATTAAGTTTTTCGTCTATGTCTTCAATTCTGGCAATTTGATCCACAAGTTCCTCGGCAAGCTGTATCTCGCTTGCGGCTGGCACAACTGTCTGCCTGCGTTTTGTAAGTTGTGTATCATCTTCTCGCAAAAGAGATGCTGGTTCCAGTAAAAAAGCGAGCGAAACCATATCTCTATCATCGCGTCGAACGCTGTATGAATAGCTTGGCAACATACGAACGGTAACCACATATCCGTTTGCCATCATGTAATGAAGCAACCATTTTGAAACCGCCAGCACATAGGCGCTCAGCCACCCTTGTTTATTAAGTGACGCAGTAGCCTCCATCTCGCTCTTGATTTGAGCTTCGTTGAGTTTGAGCTTTGAATTGAGGGTCGCAGAAAAACCACTGTTTTCAGAAATATTCTTAAGTAAGCGATCAAAAAGGAGCTGCGTAGTCTTCTGGTCCAGGTTTTCCCGGATTGCACGAGTGGTTAAAAAAAGCAACCAAGGCTGGCCGCGCCGTTTGATTTGAACATCACACAAAGTGCGAATGGCTTCAAGGTTCGGTATGATTCCATCCTGAGCAGAGGCTGTTACGCTGTCGCAAAGGTCGAGGTTGATAACATCAAAGGGAGAATGCCGATCAATATTTTGATAAGCCATCGAATCGAGCGATCCAAGTTCCTCCAATCGGTCGGACGTTACAACGGAAGATGGATGGATAAAATTGCCGGAGTTGACCTCGTGGCGAGATAAATTGAGTTGGGCCGAGGTAAGTGAACTGTCAAATCCAATGTAGCGCAACTTTACTTTGAACTTTTGGCACACTCCTTGGAGCACACGAATATCAAGTAAATCTTCGCCCGGCAGACCGAGATAACGAAGTTCGCCATCATCGCCGGGTTTCAGTCTTTTAAGCAATTGCCGTGTTTCATAACACCATTGGTACAAGCGGACAAAGTGCTTTCTCGGCTTGTGCCAGGGTTTGAACTTGGTGCGGGTGCCTGATTCTAAAGTGGAACTGATCTCGCCTTGAAAAATACCCTCGAGGCTGTCTTGGTTTTCTGAATCATCAGGCATAGTCAATTACCTTTGTCCACAGCGAATATCGCAACTATTGCTCTAAGCAGGGCTTCCTGTTGATCATAGGTCAAATTTTCTAATAAACCGTAAGCATCCAGCACTTGCGTAACTGCTTTAATCTGCTTGCGAAATAGGGCCTGTTCGCCTTTGTTCCGTTTGCCGGTTCGCTTTGGCTGACTCAAAGGCTGAAACACCTTGGACGCATTGAGAGCAAGGCGCCCCTTTTTTCTTTCACTAGCTATATTTGCAATATCGCTGCCGCTAATGTCAACATCTGCCGGCTTGGCATTCGTGTCGCCAGATGCCCGCACAACTTCTTGCCCGACTATATTTTGCAGTGTTACTGCGGTCGCAGCTTGAACCACTTCAATCGAATGGCTGCGTACATCCGCGGCCAACTGTTTGAGCGTGTTCATTATCTGCTTCAGCGCACGATGAATCCACCGCTGAATTATCTGGTAGTGCGGATGAGCATAGTTGAAGGACTCTCGATCAATATTGAGTGCCGCATCAAGTCCCTTCAAAACGTAAACTTCTGCCGTCAGTTGTTTGAGTCGCGTTAATTCAGAAATCTGATACTTAGCAAAGGTCTCGTCGAACATCGTTCCGCTGGCGTCACTAACACGAATGAGCAGGCCATTATTTTCCTTCGGGACAATTTTGGGAGCCCACAAAAAATATACTTCGAATGCAAGATCGCCGCCACGTTCCTGTTGGCTAATTTTACTTAAATCGGGCGCTGCACTACCGACGAACAGCATGGGTTTCTTAATTGCCTGGCTCGTCTCTGGAAGGTTTTGAAAACGTATGGGACGCAAAAGTTCGACGTCATCAACAAAAGCCCGAAATGGCAACTTGCTCTGACCGCGCTCAGGAGCGCGAAATTCAAACTTGTCTCGCAATGTCTCCCCAATCTTTAATGTAACCGCTTTGGCTTGGCCGGGTATGTTCGGTTGCAGTTCGTATAATTTAAGACCGGCATCCTTTTTGAGGTCAAACGGGTGACCCTCTATATAATCAACGGGGGCGGAAAGGCTCAAGGTCCAGAGCATCCTCAAATAGTTGTCAATCGCTGTTTCTAAGCGAGGATTTTGCTGAATGGTGCTTATTTCATCAATGACACCTTGATACAGTTTACGGAAACGATCTTCCGGCTTGTCTTCTGCGCCCCAAGGCAATTTAGCAGGCCGGATAACTTTTTTTGCCACCGGGTCGAATTGACCGATATGAAAGCTTGGTGGACGAACCACAGGCAGAACGCTTTGCAGGTCCAACAGGTTGTCGGATACAAGACTCCAGGTCTCTTTACTTTGAAGAAGTTCTTTAGCCTGTGGCCGCAAGTTCATGAGGGTTATCTCAGTTCCCTGGGCTGCTATATCTTCCGCAGGGACTGAAACGATGCGTACCGTGCCTGTCTCGACCTTGCCGCCGGTCCGTTCCGCAGCGGATTTAGAAAGTTCATCCTCGGTGTATGTCCGAAGGATAACTTCTGCTACAAGACGGTAATCTCTTCCTTTTACCTTTGTCACTATTTGGAAATGGCGGGTGAGCTGTGATACTGAAAAAAGACCGATGCCGATTTTGCCGATCAACCTACGGCCCTTGGGACTTAGTGAAGGATCGCGCTTGTTTGTAACCCCCAAGGTGTAACCTTCGTTTCTACGCTTGGTGCTGCCACCAATATGATGAATGAGTCGAGCAAGTGTTACTGCATCCATTCCATTCCCGTCGTCCCGAATAGTGATTTGATCAAATCGCGGTGCGTCGGTATGCACAATTACAGTTGTCGCGTCAGCATCATAGGCATTTGAAATAAGTTCTCGTATTGCGGAAGCAGGCTGCCTGTAGATACCATCGGTAATTCGGGCTAGAACTCGATCATCAGTGCGAAGTACCGCCGTGGACACCTTGCCGTTTTTCTTATTTTTTGTGATCTCGGCAATTAGCTTTTGCTCCTCCCCCTTAATGCCACTCATGGCAGCACCCCTGCTTCCTTTTCGTTAGATTTTGTGTTTGTATGAAGGCTTAAAATTGAAATTACACTATCTGCCATAGCCTCTGCCATTGGGGGGGGTACAGCATTACAAATCTGCGTGACCTGGGCGCTAAAATTTCCCGTAAGCTCATATTCTGTTGGGAAACCTTGCAAAAGCATTGCCTCCAAAACGCTCAATCGACGTTGGCCATTGGGGTGAACGTGGATTTCTCTATTTCCATAGGCAACCGTGGGGCTAACCTCGTGCCAATTTAGCAGTTTGAATGAACGTCCAGTGGAAAGATTGCCAGAATGAAACTTGGATGATTTTGGAACCATCGTCCAGTGGTTAGGGTGGTACGGGATTGTCTCGGGGGTCAGGCTCCGGTTAAAGAAACTTGGTTCCGGGAGACTTGAAATCGCGTCGTGAACAGTACGACGCCCCTGGGAACCAGTGGGAAATTTGAATACAACGTTTGGATAGAGCTCCGAATTCAAGCCGACGATAAACAGACGACAACGACGTTGAGGAACCGAAAAATTGCTGGCGTCCAATTCCGACGAAAAGACATTGAAACCCGCTGCTTTGAGCCGTTTCAAAATTCGCTGAAAACGCGCAGCGTGTTTCGGTCCTGACAAGCCGGCAACATTTTCAAAAACAAAAAAGTGAAGTTTGTATTTTTGATTTGCCGCAGCCAGCAAGTCAGCGTAACGAAACGGAAGCCTGTTTCGAGGGTCTGCCGGATCTGCGCAAACGTTCCCTCGGGAAAAACCTTGGCAAGGCGGACCTCCAATAAGTCCCACGGGGTTAGCGGACTCCGGGATCAACGCCACAAATTCATCCGGCTTGAGGCGCGCCAAGTCGGCTGTTTGTGCAACGGGGTGTTCTGCATTAAGGTTAAATGTATCAACCGCTTCTACAGATTTATCCAACGCCAAGACAGTCTTGAAGCCCGAGCACCAAAAACCATAATCCAGCCCCCCCGAACCGCAGAATAAACTAAGCAGCTCAGGTTGCCTATCTGTATTATGTCCAACTCGGGCGCTCATTCCAACTAAATTACTCGGAGAATGCTTCTTGCGATAGCTTTTTTTACAACACACTGATGTACAATATGATGGCTTTCGTCCACCAGCGGACATCGAGCAGCGATTTGGCGTTGGGGCAACGTTCTTGTTGCGGCCTTTCCATGAATGGGAAATGCAGTTTGACATCAAAATCATGGCAACTCTAAAGCCAAAAATTTCATGATGTCAAACAGATCAGTCAGGTCACACAAATTTCGCGTGCAATTTGCAAACAGAGCTCTGAGCTACGGTACGGTGTTTTGATCCCGATCATGCGCCAATGCCGACATCCGAAAAGACTTCTTTAACCAGCGTCAACGCCAATATTTCCGGTGTTGCGTCTTTTTTAAAATCGTCTTTGAATTGTCCCCTAGTGAGGGAACTCCCAGCCAGTCCAGCAGTCGAACCCCTAAAGCCAGTCCAAAAACGTGCGCGGCTTGTACTGGCTCCAAAGGATTTTTTCATCAGTCCTTTTTTCGCCGCCAAACCGCATATTGGTGCAAGACAAGTCACTGTCGGCCACCGGCACTATCACATCGGTGGTTTTCACCCCCTGGACAAAACGCAGCACCCGCCGGCACTAGATGTCCGCCATGCCCGCGCCATCTTCGCCCTATTGAGTTTCCGCACCGACCCGTTGGACAAAACACAGTTGATTCGCTTTTCATTTAATCAATTTTGCAAACAATATGCCAGCAGCAACGGTGGGCGATATTCCAACGCCATCAAGAAAATTCTGCGTGACCTGACGAATTCATTTATTCGCATCACCGACACCAAAACTGGCGTTGCCCACTCGTACCGCCTGATTGAGCGGGTGGATATTGAGGAACGACCCATCCGGCGCAAGGACGCACGACTGGCAACATCGCCTCAACTGGAAATGTGGTTCAATAGTTGCACCCTCTCACCTGAATTTGCCGGACTGCTTGGCGATATTGAAGAATTGCAACACCTGCGGTTTGATGTTTTCAACGCCATCCGCTCGCCGATTGCCCAAGCGATCTATCTTTACATCCCCAGCCGCGCCTACTACCACCACAGCCAGAATGATCCATTTGAGATCAACTTAACCAATTTGTTGGAACAAATTTCGATTTCTATTCCTTTCCACAAGTCAAAGCGTAAGGAACTATTCAGCAAACACGCCGATGAAGGCCGTTCCATCTTGCAACAGCTTGATGGATTAGAAACCCTTTCCGGTGTCTTTCACGTTCAATTGGCTGATACCGTTGGCGGGAAAGATTTCAAACTCCTGGCATGGATTGACAAACGCAGTCAGCCAAAATCCACTTTTGAAAACTCCAAGTTGGTTGCCATTTGGAAAGCTGGCGGACGCACGTTGGAACAATTGCATGAGCGGCTGGCCCAGGTTGAACCGTTGAATGACTGCGAACTAGATTGGCTGGAAAAGGCAGCTATCCCGGTTGCTGGCAATGAAGGATTTTTTAGGCTGGCTAAGGCTATGCTTCCACAATTCCAGTTTGAGAGTCTTTTGGCCGAGGCCAAGTGCGAAGAACAAGAGGGGCGAGCCGCCAAAAAGAATCAAACTGCCCGACTGATTTGGCGGATTAAATTAGCCATCAAAGACCTAGTTTCCAGCCAGTCGGGTTTGGACAATGGGAGAAAATAGCTAATCTTGGTTTGGACAATGGGAGAAAAACTGGTTTGCGGTTTGGACAATGGGAGAAAATCGAATTCTGTAAGTCATTGACTAACAATTCAATTTTGCCACTTCGCATAAAACCTTCATTTAATGATTCCCTACTAATGTATTTCTCATTGGGAATGCGATAAATATCGATCAGGAACACAGCCCGGTTCTTACCAGCTCCCTTTGTCGATTGAGCGGAGGCTAATTTAGAGGAACCTTCGTCGCCAGTTTTTGCATAAACTTTTTAACTTCTTCAAAAACGATAAGTGCTTTCAATTTATCAAAGTCACCGCGCAGATGTGAGACAGGGTTTCGATAAGTTACCTTGAAGTAATTTAGACTGTTACGCAGACCCGAATAAAATTCCAATTCTTCATCTTTAGCCGAACCGCGTGGCAATTTTGCGGCTGTTTGACGTAGTGTTTCCAATACATCGTCAATTGCTTTCAGAACTGCTTCCCATTCTGAAAATTCAATCAGAAAACTTTTTGACCAGGGAACTTTAAGATGCTTGGCCAAGGCGAGTAACCCATGTTCAGAGATGCGCATCAAATGGAACACGGCTGCGGTATGCAAGTCCGCAGCCAAACAATTTCCAGCCGCTTTAATTTCCGCATTAAGTTTCGGTGAAGCTGAATCTTTGACATCTTTGCCAAATATTTCGGTTTGTTCAAAAAATGAAGCGTTGTCCCCAAAAATGAGAGCAAACCTGATATTATCCATTTCACCCCAAGCGAGTTCAATTAAGGTACGAAGCTGGGCATAAACAGCATCAAACCCAGGCAATGGCACTTCTTTTGACATTCGCGGGCGAGGCAGTCCTTGAACGCTTGCTTGCCGCACAGCGGCATCATGGTGCCACGCTTGATCTCCTGTCTGATCAAGAAGCTTCTCGCATAGCTCACGTGATCGCAATAACTGCAATTGCCTACACTGGTAGTCGAATTTGCACAATGCAGTGCGTAAATTCCCTCGTTCAGATTCGTTCGCAAGCTGTCCAGGCTTGGCCTCTGCCTTGTCAAGCTCTGACCAAAGGGATGTCCATGCGTCTAGGAATTCTTTTGCAATAATCGGATTCATTTCTGGAAACAAACTCTTTGCGCAAAGACTGGCAGAATTTCGCAAGAATTCCAGTCATAATATCCTTTGAGTCCCCTCTTCGTAGTTGTATGAGCAACACTATGCTGCTCGGTCATGCAAAATTTCATTGCAAAAATTCACGCCGCCCGCCCACCATGTCTCATGAACGGGAACCCATTTTTCACGGTGCAAATTGATTATGTCGTAATTGCGGCTGGCATCTTGTGTATGCTCCCTGCCGCATTGACTATTGCCATAATTCGCCGCGAGATTATGCAACGACGGGCCGACAAAAGGCACCCATTCGAAGAGTTGAAACGGAGGCCCGCCGGGGAAAGCTTGCGCCTCAAAATCGAATCAATAGACCAAAAAATTGATGACAAGATAATGCTACTGATTGCCGTACCGGCCATTTTGATGGGGATGGTGTTGGCACCAAGACTGCATGGTCTGATTCCTTGCCTGATACTGCTGGCGATTTCTTTGATTTGGACGCTATCCTTCAAGGGCAGTCTGACCCGCCTGCTGGAAGAGCGCAGAACATATCGGCTTGGATTTGACGGCGAACGCTATGTCGGGGAAGAATTGTCGCGGTTAATCGCTCATGGATTTGAAATCTTTCATGATGTGCCATTTGACGGTTTCAACATGGATCATGTTTTGGTTGGCAGGCAGGGTGTGTTCGTTGTTGAAACAAAAACGCGCAGCAAGCCGGTCAATAAAGCTGGCGATAAAGAATATCAGGTTGTCTTTGATGGGAAATGCCTTCATTGGCCGTGGGGCCAGGAGCGTCAGGAAATTCAGCAAGCCATTGACGCCGCTGATACATTTTCAAAATGGCTGTCCAAGGCTGTAGGAGAACAAATCCAAGTTTTCCCGATATTGACCTTGCCTGGCTGGTGGGTTGACCCTAAAGGTTTTAGCAAAGCGGTCTATGTTTTGAATCCGAAACAAATAATCAAAGTCTGCGGTTCCAGCGCGCAAAAATTTGAAGACACGCTGATTAAGCGGATTTGTTATCAGTTGGATCAGAAATGTCGCGTGGAAGTCAAGTGACGTTTTGTCGGAAACAATTCCTTTTTTCTGGACGACCTGCGTCTGGACTGGCATCTCTGACTGCATAGCGATCATGAAACCTCGCTTAAAATATGGGCACGGCCTATAAACGCCAGCATTACCTTCCAGCCGGATACCTGAAATATTTTTCGATTGATCAAACAGATTGTGAACGGGATTCTTGGCTTTGGCGCTTTGACGGTCAAACACAATGTCGGGTGACGGTGGAGTCGCAGTGTGCAAGCAATTTTCATTATTCCAAAGAAGACCCCGCTTCGGCAGAAAAGACATTTCATGATGGTGAAGGCAGGTATTGCAAATGCGTTGATAAAATCAAAAAGGGGCTGGTACTCACAAACCGAGAATCTGGCGGTTTGCTCGCGAATTTGTTTGATTTCTATATCCGCAATGCCGTTCACAAAAACGAGACCGGTAAAGAGGGAATCGAAGCATATCGAAAACGTGTCAGGATTTTCTATAGCCAAATACTTTTGAAAAAGACAGAAAACATCACAGAACATGACATTAGAAATCACATCGCAAGGCAGTGGAGGTTGGAAATTGTTTCTGTTCCTTTTGGTCGGGGCATGATAACTTCAGACAATCCATCCGTCTGGACGGCAATTAGCGATAGACAGCCCGGCTTGCATCTATTAACCCTGCCCATTACACCGACTCAAATTGCCGTTGCGGCCGATATTCGGTTTGTTCGGATACTCCCCGGCCAGATGTCTGAACCAGATTATTTAACCTTGATGGACTCACAAATGCACAATGCAGTCAGCAGTATATATTCCTCGATTGATTTCACACCAGAAATTATGGCCATCGCGAAAAATCGATTTTCAATGAAGAAAGGCTTTGACTGTTATGTAAATGAAGCTTCTTGGAAAACGACATTCGCCCGTTTGGAACCAGAACATTACTTCTCTTTTATGCAAATTCCGCCGCCGCTTATGTGAGACTGTTATAGAACGACAATTTTCCCCACCGCGCGGAGACTGCGAATTTCAATTCCCCTTGCAGACTACGCCTTCAAATTCACAGACTCCGCGCTCGCCCAGGGGATGCTCCCTTGTGAAATTCCAAAGCCGCCACTCCACTCCGTTTTTTTCTGTCCGCTCCCCGACCCTGTCCCCCTACGTGAACCGGGCAGTCCAAACGGTACGTTCCGCTCACAGCTTCGGAATTTCACAAGAGAGCAGAAGGATTTAACGATGTTTTCAACTGGCGCTGACAAAAATATCATCGGGAAAGGGTCTGCCCGTTAAAAACCGTTTCCGCTTCCAGCGCCAAACATTAATAGTCCATATTGAAGGCTCCCCAGTGACTATCAGCATAAGTGGTCTATTTACGCGAGCTTCCTTAAAACTGGCAATACGCCGCAAGGTTTGAATATCTTTCTTGCTCAGACTGGCATGAATCTGCCGGGGATGAGAATGCCAATCTCCTAAGTAAGACCATTTACGCTGCGATGACTCGTAGACTCTGGCGACTTCACTTTCGTGATAGTCATAATCTGGAGCGAACGAATTAGGGCCATGAATTGCCTCGGGGCCGGGTCCGATAATCGTTGATATCACAGATATGTTTTCGGTCGCATATCCCATTAAAATACCGCCAGTTTCCAGTGGAAAGGCGCGCTCCACCTCAGAAAACAAGGCCTCCCTCAACGTGTTTGAAATCCATGTTACGCTCATTTACATACACGACATTGGGGATTATGGTTTATCGCATAAGTGTTCCACGATGGCGGTGCATGGCCACCGACTTGGGAACTGAGTTTGGCGATTGCTACATCCCAAGAGGCCTTTGGATATTGTTTATCTGAGCCGTCACTTAGAGCGGACACAGCTGTGCGCACCACTTGCAAAGAAATTTCTTTTGCATCGAATCCCGGGAAAATAGAAGTTCGTTCAGCGCATCCGACCGGCTGTACGTCTGCGTTTTCTGCAAACGGCGGCTCAGGAATTGTTTTCTCATCGAGCAACGCCATTTGGAGACAATACCAACAACCCATTTTTTTGGACGGATCGAAACAAGCTACTAGGCCACCATAACCGCCAGTCGTAAGATATCCATAAACAAAAGGCTTTTTGTTTTCCCTCGCATAATCTGAAAGGAACTGATGTATGCCGACCTCTGCTGTGGCATCAATTATCAAGTCGCTCGAAAAAAGAGACCTTTCCAAGGCTACACTTGAATTCGGAGCGTTGGGTACACCAAAACGATATTCTACAGTTTCTATTTTCGTAAACGGATAGTTCCGACTGACAAAATGGTCTATTGCGTGAGTTTTTTGAACGCCAAACGCTGATTTCCCCAACGGCCACCGCACTACGCTTCCTGCTTCCACAAAATCATAATCGATTAATGACAATTTGCCCGCCCCGGAACGAGCAAGCTCCAGTGCAACGGGCGCGCCGATACTGCCGAGACCAACTATTGCGACGTGCTTGGCATTTAGAAATGCCAATGAGGGTATCCTTGTGTTGAAATCGAATCTGCCGGCTCTGCCCGCTCTTACCAAATCTGTACGGAACTCTTGAGTCTTACTTTTTTTTACCCGAACCAAAAAAATCCAACCATCCCCAATCTCGCCTTGCTGCAGTTCTTCAGGAACCAACAACCCCACTACGTCAATGAACCAACCAGCGATCTGGTGGGTAAAATTTGGAGGCGGGAGAATTTTTTTTGCTCTAAGCTCCTTTTCGAATTCTCGAGGGTCTATTTTGTCAAACGGAACCTCTGCCAAACGCACCCACGATGCCGGAATTTTGTTCCGATAACCTGAGAAAACATCGAAGGAGAATAATATTTCCCCGTTTTGTGCTCGAACATCCGCAACAGCTCCTTGGACTGTCGGCATCGCGTCAGAGTCCAAACAGATCATCAGTTTACCTGCGTTGTGCTTAGGATCAACACGTTTTGAACTGTCCACTAAAATCATTCCTCCTAAAGCATAAGGCAAAAACGTTGTTACCGGCTCGCCTAGTGGCTCTTCAATTGTTTCGCGTTCGAGGCGGTCTTTAGTGGTCGCCGCACGGGCCAACAGAGGGAACTGACTGTTCAATAGTTCCGCCAAAGTCCATTCCGGGTTCCAATTTTGGGTGCTTCTGGCTAAAAGGCAAAGATTCCCCCCGATAGGATTTTGATGGCGGGTGAACGTCCCCGGTTGAGCAAACACTTCTGGACGAAAATATGGATACTCTGGAGGGAAAATTACTTTCAAAACGATTACATTTCCATGCCATGGAAAATGTAATCGCAGAATGAGAAATTCACCTTTTTCAAAGGCTGCTTCGTCTCTTTCCCATTTTATTCCCGCCGATTCTAATGCTTTACGCTCAGCCTCCCATCGTCCCGGCCAACGTTCCCACCATAGCCCGCCTATCATGCTCCGACTTCCCGAGGTTTCGGTGGTTTCGGTGGACAGGGCGGTCCAGGAGGAGGTTCTGGATGCTGGTGATGGTGATGCGAACCATGACCGTGTTCCAATTTTTCACACTCAAGGCAGTGCTTTTTCCCGCCTGTGCCAGATTCACGATGTTGCGGCTTTATCCGTTTCCCATCCGGGCATTCATCATCATCGTGATAAACTTCATGGTGTTTAGCACCATATTCCGGGGTGTTTGTGTGATACGGTTTAGTTTTAGGCATATTCTGATCTCATTTTTAGCGCCCGGCATTTCCATCATCGGTTACGATGTTTTGACTTCGCTCAAGTAGAGTATGGAGTGCGGGGCTGATATCTTGATTATTTATAAGGAGGCTCTTTTTGTTATCAAAAGTAGTCTCCAATATAGAATACGAAGCAAAAATGCAAATCTTTCAATTAATCGAAAGTTTCTCCTTAAATTCAACACGTTCCCCTCTTCGCGCGAAGACTGCGAATTTCAATTCCCCTTGCAGACTACGCCTTGGAATTCACAGACTCCGCGCTCGCCCAGGGATGCTCACTCATGGGCTGTATTTCCGCACCGCTCCGCAGGCTGCGCTTTCGCTTCATAAACCCCTGAGAGAGCCAAAGGTGTTGCCCTAGTCGCCAAGACCGTCGGCCATTGCGCTCCCATCCCCCCGTTGCAAGCTCCGGCAGACTTGGCTCCCTTGGGGTGCTCACTTGTGAATTTCCAAAGCCGACGCTCCACTCCGCTTTTTGTGCTGTCCGCTCCCACGACCCTTTCCCCTACGCGAGCGGACTGCCCAAATACTCCGTTTCGCTCACGGCTTCGGAATTTCCCAAGAGAGCCGGGAAAGCATTTAGCGCGGTTTTCATGCCTCATGCAAAAAGCCATGAGCTACGCCAACCACGCCCCATCTCACCAATATTTAGTACCGATCCGCCCGAAATCTGCAAAAAACCAATAATTACGTTTCACTTTATTCTCATTTATAACACAATGAATAAGTTATATTTTCTCATTTTTACTTGCAAGCAACACAAATTTAATTATTTTACAAGTTGCTAGCTAAATATGAAAATCCTGCCTGTAACAAATTCAGGGCCAGAGACTCTACATTTCATGTTCCTTGATATTGCTGGCTACAGCTCCCTACATGATAGTCACATTCCCAAGTTCGCCCTGTTTCTAAACGGGCTACTTTCACATCGTCTTAAAGAAGAGGGCTTGAATCCAATTGACATAAATTCTTGGGGTGATGCAATTTACATTGCTGCGTCTGACCAAACTAAACTAGCTAGTTTTGCACTTTCAGTTCGTCAAACTTTAGAAAATGCGTCTTGGGAACAGATGGGTTTTAGTCGACGATTTCAGGCGCGTATCGCTTTACATAGTGGCAATGCTTGGGTTGGCAAGGACACACTCAGAGGAAAAAAGGAATAATCGGCACTTCAGTAATCCATACTGCCCGCATAGAACCAGTCGTTAACCCCGGCGAAGTATGGGTAACCGATGATTTCAAAAACCTCTTGAAGGATAGTCGTTTTGCGTTTGACGAGATCGGAGTCGTATCGCTGGCAAAACAGTATGGCAACGGTCGACTATATCGGTTGCGCTGGGAACACGAATCAGCTCGTAAATCTTTTATCGCCTCGCACTCGAAAACATTTAACGCTATGTGGTTAGACAGTGACGCATCAACCATTGCTGAGTATGCTAAAAAAAACTCATTTTTTGAACTTTCGACTCAAATAGACTTGTGGTTATACACGGGTGAGACGTTCATTTTCAATTGTCGTCAATCGCTGAAAAGCCGAGACACCGCCCTTCAGATGCGTCTTCTTATCCGCCGTCCAGAAATGGACGACAAAAAGCTATCGATGATAAAAGCAACTATTGCTGCCGTGCAGGAAATAGTTGAGGTCAATTCCAAAATAGACATTCAAATACGTTACTATTCTGGAGAACCCTCAATCCGCATGGAGTTGTTTCAGGACGATACAAGGGGCAAACTGTTAATTGGTGCATACCGCCACCGCCCCATGCGGTCCGTTGAATTTGTCGGAGCCGAAGACAATAAAATGATAGTCTTAGATTATTTGGAATCTGCGCATACTTATGTGAAAGATATAGTCAAAGGACGTTTTGAATATATGTGGAACAAATGCACTCCGTTCAGGGCGTGTCTTTTTGACTTAGACGGTGTTTTGGTGGACAGCATGAGTTTTCACTATGCTGCGTGGAAAGAGGCAATAATCAGATTTGGTGGCAACGCTGATGCTTTAGACTTTTGTTCTGATGTATATAGCCGGGAAGGACAAAAGGAAGAGATTACAGCTCGTGATTTTTGCGACAAATATCTCATCGGGAAGACACCACCAATATCAGAAATCATCAAAGCAAAAAATGAGGAATATGACCGACTATTTCATCGTTTATCAGTGTTTTCAGGGTGTTATGAGTTATTAACGCGTCTGAAATCAAGGCGAATATTGCTTGCTTTAGTAACGGGTAGTCCAGAAAGGGTTGCCACTGGTATAGTTAACAAATGGTTTCCTGGTATTTTTGATTGCATTATTACAGGTTCGGACGTAGAGCGTGGCAAACCAGACCCGCAGCCCTATTTAACTGCCGCAAGCCGGCTGAATTTGACTCCAAGAGAGTGTTTGGTGATTGAAAATGCACCACTTGGAACTGACGCAGGAGTCAAGGCCGGTATGCAAGTCGTTGCCGTTCTCATGAACTCCCCATTGAACGAACAGTGCCTTATGAAGGCTGGAGCGTCGCAAGTTTGTAAGAATATTGTTTTTTTGAACGAATATTTAGAGGCTAATTTCAGGTAATTTCCCTGGCATCCCTTCTGGTATCAATGCTGACCACTGACAGTTTATTTTGGGCCTGTTCTAATTTAGATTTAATACACTTACTTAATGTTTGGAGATCGACTTCTTTACACTCGCCGAGATTTTGTGATGAAATCTTCTTTCGAAGTTCCCGAATTTCAGAAAACGCGTCAGACGCATTCTGAAATCCAACTGAACCTGGAAAATACAACTTAAGATTCCTGCTATTCCATTCGTGCGCGATGTCGAGTTCGCCTACGGCAATCAACGCCTGCGCCACTGCATGACGTTTAGCCACAACTGACCCTTGCTCTCTTGACCCATCCGGGTATAGTTTATACATTTTGCTCGACGCTGACAGCGGCGGTCTGAAACTGGGGTGAATCCGCCGATTTGAAATTGTTATCTTCTTCCGGCTCCGTCTTCTTCCCACCCTTCGGGGAAAATCTCTTCTTCTCTTCTTTTTCCGTCTTGTT
>Ga0181520_10006726_pt1 | contig 17387 bp, 12 predicted proteins | sample PEATcosm2014_Bin_29_FD_132451 | JGI IMG/M metagenome (GOLD analysis project Ga0181520, IMG submission 132451) | Peatland microbial communities from MTU Mesocosm Facility, Houghton, MI, USA - PEATcosm2014_Bin02_30_metaG | ecosystem: Environmental > Terrestrial > Soil > Wetlands > Peat | place... | reverse complement strand
TCCACCGTCGTCGGGTCTTCCGGCGACACTTTGGCCAGCGGCACCAGTTCCTTCGGCAAATGCGTGACGAACGTGGGCTGGATCAGCGTTGGTTCGATCAGTTTTTCAAACACCGCGCCCGTGACTTCAAAGTCCTCGTATTCCTTGCCGATTTCCGCGCCCAGACTGTGCGCGCGCCGGCGGCGGGCATCCGGGGTGAGTTCGAACCAGTCCGCCCCGGCTTTTTCGCGGATCAAATCCTTGTATTTCGCGCGCCGCCAGTTCGGGGTCAGATCAATGACCTTGGGCGTGGATAATCTTTCCAGGGTGCGCACCACGGAATCGAAACGCGAGGCTGCCGAAGCCAGCGTATCCTCAATGGGTTTGCGGTCGCCGGAAACCTTCAACTTATGCAGACCCACGGTGCCGATGGCCACCAAAATGCCCCCTATCGCGCTTTGGGCGACCTCGTTGCCGGGAGCCTTGCCGATCTGTTCCTGCGCCGCCACGAGACTGGCGCGGGCATTGCCAATCTCCTTCACAAACTGGCTGGCGCTGTCGCCATCGGCCACCTTCAACAAGGTGCCCGTCAGCGCGGTGGAAACGCCGTCCAGTTCCCGGATCGCGTGTTCAATGGCCAGGCCGATGGCGGCGTCCTGGTTGTGCGTGATGACGAGCGTGCCAAGCACCTTTTGCGCCACCTGGCAGATCATCCCCTGCACCAGCTCCATCATGCTCGCGTAGTCGCCAAACGCCTCGTACGCCTCCAGCATCGTGAATTCCGGGTTGTGCTTGCGCGAGAGACCCTCGTTGCGGAAATTGCGGCCGATTTCAAACACCTTGTCCAGGCCGCCCACGAGCAGCCGCTTGAGATACAGTTCCAGCGCGATGCGCAGGTAAAAATCGCAGCCCAGCGCGTTGTGATGCGTCTTGAACGGCTGCGCCGCCGCCCCGCCGGGAATCGCCTGCATCATCGGCGTCTCCACCTCCACATACCCGCGTGAGTGCAGAAAATCACGGAGTTCGCGGATGATGGCGCTGCGCTTGAGAAACACCTCCTTCACCTGCGGATTGCTGATCAGGTCCAGATAACGCTGGCGGTAGCGGATTTCCGTGTCCTCCAGCCCGTGCCACTTGGCGGGGGGCGGACGCAACGCCTTGGCCAGAATCGTGAAACTGGCCAGTTTCACCGAAATTTCGCCGGTCTTGGTCGTAAACATCGCGCCCTTGACGCCGATGAAATCCGCCAGGTCCAGATGCTGGAAAATGTGGAACGACTCGTCGCCGAGAATGTTCTTCTGCGCGTAAACCTGGATGCGCCCGCTCTGATCGCGAATATCAATGAACAGGGATTTGCCCATGGCGCGATGGGCGGTGATGCGGCCCGCCAGCGCCACTTCGCGGCCTTCCGCGTAATGGGCGCGCGCGGCGGCGCAGGTTTCGGCCGGGGTGAATTTGTTGCGGAAGGGGAAAATCCCCTTCGCTTCCAGCGCCTTGAGCTTGGCCTTGCGTTGCTCGATCAAAGAATTCGTGTCATCCATAAAGGTTGCAAAAGGCAATGAAACACCAAAATCAGCGGAAAAAAAAGCTTCAAATTCCAACTCGGCCCGGGTGGCCCGGGTCTGGGCGCCGCCGGAGCGCGGGTCTGTGACCCGCAGCGCACACCTTGCAAACCCAAGCCTGAGAACTGTTTCCACTTCACCTTCCCATCGGGCGTGCTGCGGCTCACCGACCCGCGCTCCAGGGCAGGGGGGCGGCCCGCGCCCGCGCCGCCCCGGGCAACCGCCCAAACTTTCGTTTCGACGTGGTGGCGAATCCCGCGTAACGTTTGCGCAATGTCTGCTGAAGTTCAACTCACGCCCATGATGGCGCAGTACCGCCGGATCAAGGGCGAATTGCCGAAGGACGCGCTGTTGTTGTTCCGGCTCGGCGACTTTTACGAGATGTTCTTCGAGGATGCCCAGGCGGGGGCGGAGTTGCTCAACCTCGCCCTGACCGCCCGCCACGGCGTCCCCATGTGCGGCCTGCCCTTCCACGCCGCCAACACCTACATCACCCGCATCCTCAAGGCCGGCCGCAAGGTGGCCATCTGCGACCAGATGGAGGAACCCCGCCCCGGCAGGCTCGTTCAGCGCGAGGTCACCCAAATTCTCTCCCCCGGCACGCATTTCGACGAACGCGTGCTGGTGGCCGAGCGCAACAACTTTCTCGCCGCCATTTTCCCCTCGGGAAAAATCTTCGGCCTGGCCCTGGTGGATCTGACCACGGGCGATTTTCTGACCACGGAACTGGAATCCGATCCCGCGCTGGTCACCGAACTCGAACGCCTGCGCCCCGCCGAAATCATTTTCCCGGCGGAGGCGGTCCGGCTGCAGGAACTCCTGCACGGCGCCTTTCCCATTCTCAATCCATACGAGGGCTGGGTGTTCACCCCGGAAACCGCGCTCTTCGCCGTGCGCGAACATTTCCAGGTGGCGTCGCTGGACGGTTTCGGGCTCAAGGATCACGCGGCGGCGGTCGGCGCGGCGGGGGCGGTGCTGCACTATCTCACCCAGCACCTGCGCCGGGACGTCAAACATCTCACCCGGCTGTCCTTTTACCGCCGCAGTGATTTTCTCACGCTGGATTACACCACGCTGCGGCATCTGGAAATCCTGGAACCGCTGAACCACGACGCCCCGCGCAACGCCTCGCTGTATGGCGCGCTCAACCGCACCGTCACCCCCATGGGTGCGCGCCGCCTCCGCGACTGGCTCTCCCAACCGCTGGCCGCCACCGGCCCGATCCGCCGGCGGCAGGACGCGATTCAGACGCTCATCGCCCATCCCGGCCGCCTCGAAGAAATGCGCACCCAAATCACCCGGGTGCGCGACCTGGAACGCACGCTCGGCCGGTTGAGCACCGGCAGCGGAAACGCCCGCGATCTGCTGGTGCTGAGCCAGGCGCTGGCGCAAATCCCGGCGGTCAAACAAATCCTCCGCGACCTGCACGCCGCCGGTCCGGAAACGGCGCGCCTGGCGGAGAACGGCCGGCAGGAGGTCCTGCCCGCCCTGCCCGCCGATGATGTGCCGGCTTCGACGGAGCAACCAGCGCCCGCCCTGCTGGACGACCTGGATGCGCAACTGGCCGAAGCGCCGGATCTGGTGGAGTTGATCGGCCGCGCCATTGTGGAGGAACCACCCCTGGCGTTGAAGGAGGGGGGCATGATCCGCGACGGTTTTGATTCCGCGCTGGATGAACTGCGTTCGGCCCAGCGCGGCGGCAAGGACTGGATTGCCAGGTTGCAGGCGGATGAAATCGCCCGCACGGGCATCGGTTCCCTGAAGGTGCGGTTCAATTCCGTGTTCGGCTACTACATTGAAGTGACCAAATCCAATTTGGACAAGGTCCCGCCGTCCTACATCCGCAAGCAGACGGTGGCGAACGGCGAACGCTACATCACGCCCGAATTGAAGGAGATGGAGGGCAAGATTCTCGGCTCGGAGGAGCGCAGTGTGAAGCTGGAATACGAATTGTTTCAACGTCTCCGCGAGGAAGTGCTCGGGCGGTTGCCGGTCATCCAGTTGACGGCCGCCGGCCTCGCGCAACTGGACGTGCTGGGCAGCTTCGCGGAAACGGCCCGGCTGCACGGCTACACCCGGCCGGTGGTGGGAACGGAGGGGGTGCTGGAGATCCGCGACGGACGGCATCCGGTCTTGGAACAGCAATTGACCGATGAACGGTTTGTGCCCAACGACACCGGCCTGGCCAGCCTCGTCAACGGCGCCAACGGCGCCCCGCCGGCGCTCCCGCAAATCGCCCTGATCACCGGGCCGAACATGGCCGGCAAAAGCACCTACATCCGGCAGGTGGCGCTGCTCACGCTGCTGGCGCACACGGGCGGTTTTGTGCCCGCCGCCGCCGCGCGCATTGACCTGGTGGACCGCATCTTCACCCGCATCGGCGCAAGCGATGATTTGTCGCGCGGGCAAAGCACCTTCATGGTCGAAATGACGGAGACGGCCAACATCCTGAACCACGCCACCGCCCGCAGCCTGATTGTGCTGGATGCAATCGGGCGCGGCACCAGCACGTTTGACGGGCTGAGCCTGGCGTGGAGCATTGTGGAATATCTGCACAATCAGGCGGGGGCCAAAACGCTGTTCGCCACGCATTACCACGAGTTGTCGGAACTTTCCGCCCGCCTGCCGCGCCTCAAAAATTTCAACGTGGCCGTGCGCGAATGGCACGATCAAATCGTGTTCCTCCGCAAAATCGTCGCCGGCGGCACGGACAAGAGCTACGGCATCCAGGTGGCCCGGCTGGCGGGCGTGCCCAGGGCGGTGCTGGAACGCGCCAGGGAAATCCTGGCCAATCTCGAGGAATCAGAGCTGACGCCGGAAGGCAATGTGCGCCCGCCCCGGCGGCAGGAGAACCGGGACAAGCTGAAAAAGCTGGCGCCGACGCCCCAAATGGATTTGTTTGGATGAGTGTTTAATATTATGGATACCACCTTGAATCTTGATTCACTGAAACACCACGAAATCTCCGGTGCGGTCGCCATCTCCGCCGGGCAGGGCGGCCTGCCCCGGCTGACGGTCACCACGCCGGCGGCCACGGCCGAAATCTATCTGCACGGAGCCCACATGACCGGCTTCCAAAAAACCGGCGAGCCGCCGTTGCTCTGGATGAGCGCCGCCAGCCAGTTCGTCGCCGGCAAACCACTCCGCGGCGGCGTGCCCATTTGTTTTCCCTGGTTCGGCTCGCGCCCGGACGCCCCGTCACACGGGTTTGCGCGCCTGACCGACTGGCATCTCGCCGCCACCAGCGCGGCGCCGGATGGGCGCGTGAGCGTCCGCCTGCGCCTGTCGGAAAAAGCCGGCGGGGAGACCGAATTCCCCGGCAAGGTGGAATTCCTGGTGACCGTGGGCGAAACCCTCACCATGGAATTGCACGTCACCAACCATTCCGACGCGCCCCTGGTTTTTGAGGAATGTCTGCACTCCTATTTTACGGTCGGCGACATCGCCGCCGTCGCGGTGCGCGGGTTGAAGGGCCTGACCTATTCCGACCGCGTGGGCGGGACCGCTCAAAAAGAGGAAACGGGCAAGGCCATCCACGTTGATTCCGAAGTGGACCGCTTGTTTCTGGACGCCCCGCAGACGGTTATCATCGAGGATGCCAGCCTGAAGCGCACCATCCGCGTGGAAAAGATCGGTTCCCTCTCCACGGTGGTGTGGAATCCCTGGGTCGCCAAGTCCAAGGCCATGCCGGATTTCGGCGACGAGGAATATCACCGGATGATTTGTGTGGAGTCCGGCAATATCGGGCAAAATCAAATCACGCTCGCCCCCGGGGCCTCCTCCACGCTGAAGGTGATCCTGTCCAGTCAGATGGGTTGAAATGATCTCGTTCATTGAATCCCATCCCGCCGGGGCCGATCTGGTTTCCCAGGTGGAGGAAGTCTTTTCGCCCACCGGCATCCTGTCGCGCGCCAGGAATTTTGAATTCCGCCCGCAGCAACAGCAGATGGCCGTGGCCGTGGCCCGCGCGTTGCAGGACGGCGGCCACCTGGCCGTGGAGGCCGGCACCGGCGTCGGCAAGAGCCTGGCCTATCTGATTCCCGCCATTCTGTTCGCGGTGGAACACAAGAAAAAGGCCGTCATCTCCACCCACACCATCAACCTGCAGGAGCAGCTCACGGAGAAGGATCTGCCCATGCTCACCGGCGTGCTCGCCGCGCTGCCTGAACCCGTGAAGTTCAGTTTCACCATGCTCAAGGGCCGGGCTAATTATCTCTGCACCCGCCGCCTCCACAAGGCCATGCAACAATCCGGCAACCTCTTCACCTCCTCCGAGAGCGCGGAGTTGCAGCGCATTTATGAATGGTCCCGCACCACCCGCGACGGCAGCCTCTCGGATTTCGAGACCGAGCCGGACCCCAAAGTCTGGGCCCAGGTCTGCTCCGAACGCGGCTTGTGTTCCCCCAAAATCTGCGGGCATCAATCCGATTTCGCCCGGGACAATGGCGTCTGCTTCTTTCAGCGCGCCCGCAACCGCATCATGGCTGCGGATGTCCTCGTGGTGAACCACACCCTGTTCTTCACCCTGCTCGGCGGCGTGGACGAGGATCTCGCGGGCGGCATTCTCTTCAAAAATGACTTCGTCATTTTCGACGAGGCCCACACCATGGAACACGTCGCCTCCCGCCACATCGGCCTGAGCGTCTCCAGTTCCCAGGTGCATTGGGCCCTCAACCGGCTGTATAACCCGCGCACCCAAAAAGGCCTGCTCGCCACCCTCGTCCGGGGCAACGCCATCAAACTGGTCTCGGATATTCTCGATGAATCCGACCAGTTCTTTGAAAAAGTCGAGGCCGCCTGCGGGGAAATCCAGCAGAGCGTCAAACCCAAATTCTCCGGCGGCGACCCCTCGGCGCGCAAGCGGGCCTGGAGCGAATTGCGCATCCGCCGGCCCGAGCTCGTGCCGGACACCCTCACCCTGCCCATCCAGCGCCTGCGCGAAGCCGTCAGCGAACTGGTCAAAACCAGTCCGGACAAGGAAATCGGCCAGGAACTCGTGGAATCCAACCGCCGGCTGGCCGAGCTGCGCGATGAAGTAAAACTCTTCCTCGAACAGGGCGCCCGGGAGCATGTTTACTGGGTGGAACGCACCGGCAAGCTCCATAAGAACCTCACCCTGAACGCCGCGCCGGTGGATGTGGCGGAATATTTGCGCCGCCGCCTGTTCGGCAGCGACACCAGCGTCATCATGACCAGCGCCACCCTGGGAGTCTCGGCGGCCAGTGTGGCACCGGCTTCCAGCCTGTCAAAATCACAGGATAATGCCGTGCGGACCGGCCGGAAGCCCGTCCCGGCCCCGCTGGATTATTTCATCAGGCGCGTCGGGGCCGAAGCCGCCGTCCAATTGCAGGTGGGCACCCCCTTCAACTATGAACAGCAAATGCGCGTTTTTGTCGCCCAAAAAATGCCCGATCCCCGCGAGGCCGGTTATCGCGACGCGCTCATTCATTGGATCCGGCATTTTGTCACCGAAACCCACGGCAAGGCCTTTGTCCTCTTCACCAGCTACAAGCTCATGCAGGAGGTCGCCGACCTCATGCAGCCGTTCTTTGACCGGCTCGACCTCGTCTGCCTGGTCCAGGGCACGGGCACGCCCCGCTCCACCATGCTCGAAAAATTCAAGGAGGACGTGAACTCCGTGCTGTTCGGCACCGACAGTTTCTGGCAGGGCGTGGATGTCCCCGGCGAGGCGCTGAGCAATGTCATCATCACCCGGCTGCCCTTCGCCGTGCCCGATCATCCGCTGATCGAAGCCCGGATCGAGGCCATCGAGGCGCGCGGCGGAAATTCCTTCGCCGAATTTTCCCTGCCGGAGGCCATCCTGAAATTCCGCCAGGGCGTGGGCCGCCTGATCCGCACCAAGACCGACTCCGGCATCGTCGTGGTGCTGGACAACCGCATTCTCAGCAAAAAATACGGCCAGGCCTTTCTGGACGCCGTGCCCAAGTGTCCGCTGGAGATTGTGTGAAGCTGTGGGAACCTTTCGGGCGGGGCCGCCTCGTACAATGGATGATATGTTATGGACAATGGCCGGGATTTTGAAAATCTGGTGGCCGAGTATTATGAGCCGCTCTACCAATTCGCCTTCAGCCTCACCCGCGAGGAGGCGGGGGCGTGCGATTTGGTGCAGCAGGCGTTTTGTGTCTGGGCCGCCAAAGGCCACCAGCTTCGCGACGCCTCAAAAGTGAAAACCTGGCTGTTCACGACCCTGCACCGGGAATTTTTGGGCCTCCGCCGCCGGCAGACGCGCTTCCCTCATTTGGAACTCGAATTTGCCGGGGCCGAATTGCCGGTCATCGAACCCGTGGCCACCAGCCGGCTGGACACCGACCTGGTCCTCGCCACCCTGGCCGCGCTCGATGAAGCCCACCAGGCGCCCGTGGCCCTCTTTTATTTGCAGGATTATTCCTATAAGGAAATCGCCGAAATCCTGGGTGTGCCGCTGGGGACGGTCAAATCCCGGCTGGCCCGCGGGTTGGAGCGGCTGCACCGGCTGCTGACGGATCAGAAAGTTCCACCCCATCAAAAACCGGTGAGTGAAGAGAAGGATGATTTGTGAATCGCGACGAAGCGGAAAAATTATTGCGGCGGTACCGTCCGGGCACTTCGGATGCGGAAGATCCGCAGATCGCCGAAGCCCTGGCGCTGGCCGGGTCGGACCCGGAACTCGGCCGCTGGCTCGCCAAACAGGGCGCGCAACAGGATCGCGTCCGCCAGCAATTCCGCAAAATCACCGCCCCCGCCGGCTTGCGCGCGCAAATTATTTCCGAACACCGCGCCCGGCGGAATCTTATTTTCTGGCGGCGGCCGTCAATTCTGCTGGCGGCCGCCGCCGCGCTGGCCGTGTTGATCGGGCTGCCCTTTTGGCTCCGACCGCACCCGCCGGAGGGGGCCGGCTTCGCCGTTTACCAACGGCAAATGGCCGCCCTGGCCCTGCGGGGGTACGGCATGGATGTGATCACCAACGATCCCGTTCCAATCCGCGCCTATCTCGCCCAAAATCAGGCCCCGGCCGATTATCGGTTGCCCGCCGCGCTCCAACAGGCCGGCCTGGCCGGCTGCGCCATCGAAAACTGGCAGGGCACAAAAATCTCCATGCTCTGTTTCCGCACCGGCCGGCCCCTCTCCAACGGCGCGTTGAGCGACTTGTGGCTGTTTGTCATTGATGAGACCGCCCTCCGGGGAGCCCCCGCCGGTCCGTCACCGCAATTCACCAAAATCAGCCGCTTGACCGCCGCCGTGTGGCGCCAGGACGGCAAACTCTATCTGCTCGCCACCACCGCCGATGAACCCACGCTCCGCCGGTTTCTTTAGTTTATTTGGAAACTCATGTGACTCAGCACCCACTGAAAGTCAATCCCGCTTGAAGTAATGGCCACGGGCAGATAGGGGACGTCCGGCTGGATCGGCTGCACCGTCTCCCCGTCCACCCAGTGGTGCAGCTCCGCATGCCCGTCTGCGAAGGAAAAAGCGGCGTTCCGGTTGTGGTACGAAGCCGGCAAATGCAGCCATTCCTGATTGCCGCCGGTCGTGTACGAGGACGGACCATAACTGGGGGGCTGGTTCGCCGGGCCGGCATCCTTGTTTAAAAAATAGCCGTCATTAATGCTGTCCGGGTGCTCGTCGAGAAACACAAAGATGTCCGCCGGCCGGGTGATCTGCGAGAGCTTAAAGTACTGCTGGTAGGTGGGATTGTTGATGTTGTAGCCGTTCGCGGTGTACGGACCCACATTTCCCACCATGGCGTTCATCGAATAACTGCGGATTCGTTGGGTCCAGCCCGCCGCCATTTGAACGGTGCTGAGAGCTCGGTCCGAGGGACAGAGGGAGGCCGTCGGATTGTTAATGTAATAGCCCAGGCTCGCCTGCGTGATCGTGGCCGGGTTGGTGTTGTCCGAACTCAAATCCCAGGTCATGACATTGTTGACCCAGTTGAGGTTGGTCCGCAGGGAGGTGCCGTATAAAACCAGATTGTAGGGCAGCGCGCCGTCGTGGTCATCCGCATACAGCAGCCAGCTCAGGGCGAGCTGGCGGGTGTTGTTCAAACACCCCATGGCTTCCGCCCGCCCGCGGGCTTTGGCCAGCGTGGGCAGCAACAACGCCGCCAGGATGCCGGTGACCGCCAGCACCACCAGCAACTCGATCAGCGTGAAACCCGGGGGATCCCTCCGGGCGGAGTGCGGACGCAACCTGGTTGTACTCGAATTAATCATGCAAAAGCCGGTCCGGGTCCAAGTCTGGCATGCCTGCGCATTTACCCATTTTAACTTATCTCTTTCATTTGTAATTGCAATAGCCATTTTTCCAAATGAAGCGCACCCCCGGGACGGCCAAGATATTGGGGAACCTTTTCACGCTTCGTTCTTCTTAACAGGGTATGAATATGAAATCACTGCCAGAGATATACAGTATTGCCGCCATCGCAGCCTTGCTTTGCCTCGCCAGACCGCTGGACACCCATGGTGCGACTGTCAATGTATCCGTGGAAAACGACTTCTTTTCACCTTCCTCGGTCAGCGTCAATGTCAATGACACGGTGCTTTGGACCTGGCCCAGTGGCTCCGATGAGCATAATGTGACCAGTGACAGCAGTACCCAGGCTTGGACGGCTTCGCCCACCGAAAATGGTCCGGTCACTTTCTCGCATACATTCACCACGGCCGGGTCATTTCCGTATGAATGCACCATTCACGCGGATTGCTGCGGCATGGTTGGCTCAGTGACGGTTGCCGCCGCCCCCAATGTGCCGCCCACGGTGACCATCACCAATCCCGCTGCGGGAGCGGTCTTCCGCGCCCCCGCCAATGTCACGATTCATGCCACCACCTCGGATTCAGACGCCACCGTTACCAATGTGCAATTCCTGATTGGCAGCACGGTGCTGACCAACGTGACCTCGGCTCCCTTCAACGCCTCCACCAACAATCTGGCGGCGGGTGATTACACCCTTTCGGCGGTGGCCGCAGATAATGTGGGTGAGAAGAACACCAATTCCGTCAGCATCATCGTGGATGCGCCCCCGGCGGTGGCCATCACCAACCCCGGCGGTGGTACTGTGCTGAGTGCCCCGGCCAATGTCACCATTCAGGCCTCGGTCTCGTCCCCCGGCGGCACGGTGACCAGTGTCCAATTCCTGGTCGGCTCCACGGTGGTGTCCAACCGGACCGCATCGCCGTACGCCGCCATCACCAACAACCTCGCCGCCGGCACTTACACTCTGGCCGCGATTGCCACGGATAATCTGGGGGTTGCCACCACCAATTCCCTGACGATCAGCGTGGTGACTCCCGTGCCCGCCACCCTTGGCACCCTGCAGCATTCGGCCGGTGCGTTTCAGTTCAGCTACACCGCCAATGCCGGGTTGCGTTACGTAGTGCAAGCGACCACCAATTTGACGGCCCCGGTTTGGGTTTCACTGTCCACCAACCAGGCGGCGGGCAGTCCCATGATTTTCGAGGATGATCAGGCGACCAACAACCCGGAGTTTTACCGGGTCGAACGCCTGCCCAATCCTTGAGGTCCAACGAATCATTGATTTATGAATGCAGGCTCATTGGCAACGGGAGTCATTCTATCGGCCTGGCTGATTTCCGTCCTCACTGTGGCGGGGGAAGGGTCATTGACACAAGTTGGAGTGACCGACAACCCCCGGACTTTCCCGGCCCGCGGGGTGATTCAGGAACTCCCGCCGGATTTTCAGACGGTGGTGATCAAGCACGAGGCCATTTCCAATTTCATGGCCGCCATGACCATGCCTTTCAAGGTCAGAGACCCCAAACTATTGGCCGGTCTTCATCCCGGAGACGAAGTCTCTTTCCGACTGACCGTCACCAAGGAAGAAAGCTGGGTGGATAAAATCCACAAAGTGGGCACCGCCCCGGTGGATCATGACCGCCCGCCCGCCGGCCCGCAAACGGCCCCGTCACCGGTCGGCTCTTTCATGGATTATCCCCTGACCAATGAACTTGGACAAAAAGTAACGCTGCATGATTTTCACGGCCAGGCCCTGGCCATCACCTTCTTTTACACCCGCTGTCCGCTGCCGGATTTTTGCCCCCGTCTGGCGAAGAATTTTCAGGAAGCGACAAAGCAACTGCGCGCGCTCCCAAAGGCGCCCGCCAACTGGCATTTTCTTTCGATTTCCTTCGACACTGGGTTTGATACCCCAGCCATGTTGAAGGCCTACGGTGACAGCTATGAATATCACCCGGATGAATGGAGTTTTTTGACCGGATCACCGGCTGACATCAAGGAACTCGCCCGGATTTCCGGCGTGGACTACACCCCGGATTCCGGCGCCTTCAAACACAATTTTCGCACCCTGATCGTGGATGCCGCCGGCCGGTTGCAGATGGTTTTTCCGATGGGCGGAGATATTTCCGGCGATATTGTCACGCAAATTCTCAAGGCGGCGACCGGCACCAACCAGCCAAACCTCACCGCCAACCCCCATTGAATCCGAAACGCACTGTGGCTCTGCTGCTGGCCGTGGGCCTGCCCGCCGGGGTGGCCGTCCTGCTCGTTTCCTGCTCCACCGGGCCGGGCGTCGTGATTGCGCCCTTGGAAATCCCCGGCGCCCATGTCGTCGGCAACACCGCCTGCCGGGATTGTCACGCGGACATCGTCCGCATGTTTCCCGCCAGTCCGCATGGCCGGTTTGACCGTGGCGATGCCGCCCTGGCGGGTCAAACCGGCTGCGAATCCTGTCACGGCCCCGGCAGCCGGCACATTGAATCCGGCGGCAACGCCCGGTGGATCATCAATCCCGGCCGGGATTCAGCCGCCTGTTTTCAGTGTCATCTGGAGGTGCAGGCTGAATTTGCCCTGCCCCAGCACCATCCGGTGGTTGACGGGCAAATGAATTGCGGGCAGTGCCATGACCCGCACGGAGACGACCTCTTCAAACCCGCCGGCGGACTGGCCATGGCGCGGGCGAATGAGAATTGCGCCCAATGCCATCGGGACCAAACCCGGCCCTTTGTGTTTGAACATGACGCCCTGCGGGAAGGCTGCGTGACCTGCCACAACCCGCATGGTTCGATCAACCAGAAACTGCTTGTGACCAGTGATCCCAACCTTTGCCTCCGCTGCCATGCGCAAACCCAATCCGTCAACCAGCGCATTTACATCGGGAACCTGGATCACACCACCTTCCTCCAAATGGGAACCTGCTGGACGGCCGGCTGCCATACGGCGGTTCATGGCTCCAATGTGGACCCCCGACTGAGGTATTAACGCATCGCCCCGAGATGATCCCTGGATGCCACAACCCATTCGCGCTGCGGACCGGCTGGCTGGTGTTATGCTGCGCGACCGGCCCAATGGTGTCCGCCGCCGACCTTCAGGCCGGTCCGCCCACCCAGCCCGTGACGGAGAAAATTGATTTTGACCGCGACATCCAGCCGATTTTCGCCTTGTCCTGCATGCGTTGTCACGGTCCGGAGAAACCCCGGAGCCACTTTCGCTTGGATAACCGGGCTTCCGCCCTGCAAGGCGGCAATGAAAACACCAACGATGTGGTGCCGGGCGACAGTCGCAGCAGCCTGCTGCTCCGTTATGTCGCCCGCCAGGTACCGGACATGGAGATGCCCCCGGTGGGCCGGGGCGACCCGTTGACCCCGCAGCAAATCAGCCGGTTGCGCGCCTGGATTGATCAGGGGGCCGATTGGGGAATCACCAACCAGGGGCCACAGACCGATTTAATGGTGGACGCCATGGTCGGGGGAAGGGCGGTGCATGGGAATGAGGCAAAATTTCGAGAACTGGAAAACACCAGGGATGGGGCTGTGGGCGGCGTTAATGACTTTTCCCTGCATGAACAAGTCAATCCCAGCGAAAAACTTTCGCTGGACGGTCGCGTTCAGGTTCCCAACCAGGATTATCAATTAAATCTCGCCCTTGACGAAACCGACCGGGGATTTGTTCACGCCGGTTTTGACCAATGGCGAAAATATTACGACAGCAGCGGCGGTTATAATGCCCTGGCCGCGCCTCCGGAATACAATTTGAACCAGGATTTATATGTGGATGACGGACGGTTCTGGGTGGACTTGGGCCTGACCCCGCCCAACCGTCCGCAAGTTGTCCTCGGCTACGAATACCAGTACCGGCAGGGAAGCGAAGCCACGCTGGACTGGGGTAACGCCACCAGTCAGAACCTGCACCTGTATCCCGCCTCCCAAGCCGTGGATGAGGGCACACACATCCTCAAACTGGAGGTTTCGCAAAATCTCCACGGCTGGCAGTGGGCCGACAGCGCACGGGTGGAGTTTGACCGGGAAAACAACACCGGCACGGAAACCAGCTTCTTCTCCGCCGGCGGTTCCACCTTCAACTCCCTCCTCAACTCCCAGGACAGTTATCATGATGTGCAGGGCATGAATACGCTGACCTTGAACAAACAAATCCGGGATTGGTGGCGCGTGGACGGCGGTCTGTACTATTCCAAACTGGACGGCGGTGATCTTTTTAATCAACCGCAAAACGGCCTCGGCAGCCAGGCCATCACCCTGCAGCGCGAGTCGGAAATTTTCAGTGTGGCCAGCCTCTTCACCCCGTTGAAGCACCTGGACCTGTCGCTCGCCTCGCAGAATGAATGGACGCGCGAAAGCGGCTGGGGCGACGGCGTTCCCGATCTTAATCTCTTTGCCAACGTCCCGGTCTGGTCCGCTGAGGACACCTTTAAATCCTCGCAAACCGCCGGCCTCCATTACACCCGGATTCCCTTCACCGTGCTGTTCTCGGAGGCCCGATTCCAAGAGGAAAATGACCGGGAGGATCAGTCGCAAGATGCCGGTGGTCCCGATGAATTTCTCCGCCAGACCGACCCTTTCAACCTGCACCGTGATCTTCGCGCCGGCTTCAACACCTCTCCCTGGCGCTGGTTTTCGTTGAGCGTGCAATACCACAACCAGTCAAGCGACACGGACGACCACCTGCTGGCCGATGTTTCCGAAGGGCTGCCCGTCGCCCTTACCAATGGTTATCCGGGCTTTATTCTCAATCGCAAGATTGCAGGCAACGGCTTGGAAACCAAACTGGTGCTGCGGCCCTCGGGTTGGATGAGCGCCACCCTGACCTGCAATCTGACCGGCACCGATTACAAGTCAAACACCAATCCGGCCTTTGATCCCGCGTTGCTGGAGCTGGTCACCCCCGGGGGGGAGATTCTGGACGGACGAACCCGCGACCAAACCTTCGGTTTAAGCAGCACGCTCACCCCCTGCCGCCGCTGGTACTTTACCAGTGCGCTGACCTTCAGCGACACCCGGCTCAGCACCGCTGATAATGGCGACTCATCGGTCGAACCGTATCAAGGCAACACTTGGACTCTTTCGACCACGGTAACTTGCGCCTTGGACCTGAAAACAGAGTTGCAAGCCGGCTGTGTTTTCACGCATGCCGATTACGACCAAAACCATGAGGCCGCCGTGCTGCCTTACGGCCTGGATTTCACGCGTCAGCAACTGCACCTCGGCTTGACGCGCCGGATCACCAAACACCTGTCCGGCGCTTTGCATTACGAATTCTCCCAATATTCGGAACCGGGTGTTGCCGGGGTCAATAACTTCACTGCTCAGGGTGTCTTTGCCTCCCTCACCTGGAAATGGCGGTAGCCCGGGGACAGCGCCAATTGAGACTCCCTCGACCATCGGTTAAACCTGCCATGAACCTCAAAAAGAGAAGCAGGGTCATGGGCGACTGGAACTGCCCGGCCGGGGCGGCCGAGCGTGGGACAGACTTCCAGCCAGTCAGTCCCTGGTGACAGGCTGGAAGCCTGTCCCACTTGGTGGAGACACCCCGCTACACGGGTTCGGGCGGGTGGCCCTGCTGCGGCGGAACGAATTTCACCTGCAACGGAATGCTGGTCTGGGACCGCCCGTCCATCTGGATGTCGAGCGAGAACAGCCCGGCCTCGTTGAATTTCAACTGCTGAAAATTCACAATGAAGTTGCGGGTGACAAAATGCGCGTCGTCCGGCAGGGCCACCGCCACCGCCAGCGGCATCGGGGGCATGATCGCCCTCCCGTCCGCATTGACAAAGTTCAGGGTGATCTGGTGGTTGCCCTCGTCGCCGGCGTAAAAAGTCAGGCGCAGCGCCACCGAACATTGCGGATGCACCGCCGGAAGCTGCTGGGCGTAGATCGTGTCAAACGCGCCCAGGAGATTAAGCTTCTCATGGTCATTTGTGGCGGCGTCGCACAGCACGGCAACTTGAATGTTCATCCCGGATATAAAGCCACGATTCCGCTCCGTTGGCACGAATTTCTTTGAAGAATTTTGGGGCGCCGGGGCCTCCCCAAGTCGTTGGCAATGCTCAGGCCGGAGGCATTTTGGAGGGTGGCGATCGGTCCTGCACCTGATGGGTGTTTCATGGATTTCAAATCCGACGTCCGGGACGAGGCGGTTTTTTCGTACCGCAGACTTCCCAGTCTGCCGTATCGCGGGTTTCCCAACCCGCAGACCGTCCGGCCACCAGGCGCGTCCGCCCCGCTCATTGGGAAATTCGTGATTCAGCCGGTCGGGAAACCTGCGGCACGCCCGCACAAGATGCCTTTAAGGTGCGGATATTGCCGCCGCACTCCAAAGGCGATGCGGTCGGTTCGCCCTCCCATATTAATATTGGCTCACGGCAAGGACGCCGCATGCACTCCTCGCAGGAACCGGATTATTATTCCGGTCCTCCCGCCCCGAACACTTACTTCGCGCCCTGATCAATCCACGCGCGCACCAAACCCACCTGCTCCGCCGTCAGCGGTTTGGGCGGCGGTCCGGGAGGGCGTCCGGGCGCGCCCGCCGGCGCATTGGTGCCGGTCGGTGCCGCAGCCTGGGCCTCCGGTCCTCCAGGACCGCCGGGGCCAGGACCAGGACCGCCATCGCCCGCTCCCGGTCCGCCCGGACCTCCGGGACCACCAGGTCCGCCCGGCCCGCCCTGTCCCCGGCGGGCTCGGGGTTTGGGCGGCATGGCGGTTTTCGGATCCAGCCGTGAAATCGCGATCACCAACTGGCTCTTCGTGCTGTCCCCCACCGTGACGACCGCCCCGTCATCGTCGCCTTTCAGCACCCCCGCCAGCGTGTCCAGGCTGAGGCCGGCCTTCGGCCGTTTCCCGCTGTGACAGCGGACGCACGACGCCTCCAAGAGCGGCCGGATGTCATTGGTGAAAGTCAAACCCGTCTGAGTGGAGGCCGGCGGCAGCTTGCTCAAGTCAATGGCCGGTGCCGAAAGCACCAGACCGCCCGTCAATCCGGCCAGCAGGAGCCCCGATATTTTGGAAATGTTCTTCATCAGGCGCGATTATTATCCAGCATCCCGCCCTCTGGCAAGCCGGTTTTTTAACGAGCCCGCCGACCGCATCTGTCCCCTTCGTTATCCCGGAGCGTTACCAGACAGTAGCCGGGGGTCGAGCCCGGCGACACCCCCGGAAACGGCCCCGAAACCGACCGCACCCGGCCCGGGTTTGCGAGAGTGGGACAGGCTTCCAGCCCGTCCCACTTTGAGAAGACACTCCGGTTTAGGGGCGCAATGCGCGAAAACTTTTCAGGGCGTTCTCTCCTGCGGGAGTCGCCATGAATTTCGTACACCACCATGGATGGAATTGCCCCGGAACCCTCACTTGGCTCTGCCGTACCGCAGGTTTCCCAACCTGCCGTATCGCCGATTTCCCAATCGGCAGACCGTCCCAATGCCAGCCACGCCCCCTTCTCCGGCCTCGCCCCCGCCATTGTAGGCCCGGTGCCCTCACCGGGCGTCGTGCCCACTGTTGTTGCCCCGGAACCCTCACCTGGCTCTGCCGTACCGCAGGTTTCCCAACCTGCCGTATCGCCGATTTCCCAATCGGCAGACCG